>Ga0209666_1001947_pt1 | contig 15568 bp, 11 predicted proteins | sample SaaInlV_125m_DNA_FD_184679 | JGI IMG/M metagenome (GOLD analysis project Ga0209666, IMG submission 184679) | Marine microbial communities from expanding oxygen minimum zones in the Saanich Inlet - Saanich Inlet SI037_S3LV_10m_DNA (SPAdes)... | ecosystem: Environmental > Aquatic > Marine >...
CGTTCGCGAGCGAAAGCAACCTCAAGACTGCCGTTGACAACTGCCTCGCCTTCGATCCGACGGGCGTGCAGTGTTGCGGGTCGGCTCACGACGCGAACTGCGGCGATCCCGCGACGGCGCGGTGCGGAGCCGCGGGGTGCGACGAGATGCCGTCGTGGGATGTGAGCCAGGTAACAATCATGTTGGATATGTTTACTGGCGCATCGGCGTTCAACGCGGACATCTCGGGCTGGAACACGAGCTCCGTGACAGACATGCGGTACATGTTTCGTGACGCGTCGGCGTTCGACGCGGACATCTCGGGCTGGGACACGAGCTCCGTGACAAGCATGGGTGGTATGTTTCATATTGCAACAGCTTTCAACGCGGACATCTCGGGCTGGAACACGAGCTCCGTGACAAGCATGTATGGCATGTTTAATGGCGCAACGGCGTTCAACGCGGACATCTCGCGCTGGGACACGAGCTCCGTGACAGACATGTTTGACATGTTTATTGGCGCGTCGGCGTTCAACGCGGACATCTCGGGCTGGAACACGAGCTCCGTGACAAGCATGGGGTACATGTTTGGAGGCGCGTCGGCGTTCAACGCGGACATCTCGGGCTGGAACACGAGCTCCGTGACAAACATGGGGTACATGTTTGGAGGCGCGTCGGCGTTCAACGCGGACATCTCGCGCTGGGACACGAGCTCCGTGACAGGCATGGCATACATGTTTACTGGCGCATCGGCGTTCGACGCGGACATCTCGGGCTGGAACACGAGCTCCGTGACAAACATGTATGCCATGTTTATTCGCGCATCGGCGTTCAACGCGGACATCTCGGGCTGGGACACGAGCTCCGTGACAGACATGGGGAGCATGTTTTATGGCGCGTCGGCGTTCAACGCGGACATCTCGGGCTGGAACACGAGCTCCGTGACAAGCATGCGTAGCATGTTTCGGGACGCAACGGCGTTCGACGCGGACATCTCGGGCTGGGACACGAGCTCCGTGACAGACATGAGGTACATGTTTACTGGCGCATCGGCGTTCGACGCGGACATCTCGGGCTGGGACACGAGCTCCGTGACAGACATGGTGAGTATGTTTGAAGTTGCGTCGGCGTTCGCCGCGGACATCTCGGGCTGGAACACGAGCTCCGTGACAAGCATGCGTAGCATGTTTTGGGACGCAACGGCGTTCAACGCGAACATCTCGGGCTGGGACACGAGCTCCGTGACAAGCATGCGTGGCATGTTTATTGGCGCATCGGCGTTCGACGCGGACATCTCGGGCTGGGACACGAGCTCCGTGACAGACACGGGGAGCATGTTTCATGGCGCATCAGCATGGCTCGCGTCGTATGTGCGCGTTGACGGATCTTCATCAGTTGACGGTCCGCCCAGCGCGTGGGTGCGTTCTTCACCGCCGCCGTCACCACCTCGCCCCCCGGCGGTTTTGGACGACATCGACCTCGACAGTTCCGGCGCGAAGCGCGTCACTCGTCTCGCCTTCGCGGCGAGTGTCGTCGTCGTCGCGGCGTTCGCGTGAGACTCGGCTTTTAGAGGAGCGAAGCACGAGAGTCCTCTCACGTTCAGAGCCAGCGAGAGGGAGACATTCGTGTGGGGCGTAGACTACAGCTGCAGTACTCGTCACTTAACAGTACCAGTAGCCTCATCAGGAGCCACGATGCCGAGACGTCCACGTCACAACTTGTCTATGTTCCCCACGAGCTCATCCACGAACACGGATCTGCGCGCCGGGGTGTTCACGAGTGCGACGTTCCGACCTGTCTGATCGACGAAATCGGAATCGTCAAAGATTTATCGTCAAAGACGTGTCACCGGTCACGGGTACGAACCTCGCGGCGGCGGCGGAGGTTCGGGCGTCGTCATCGCTCGAACTCATCACGCCGGATGTCAGTCGGACCGCGCGCCGTGAGGCGCAGTTTTCCTTATACTTATATAAAAAAAACATTAAAAATGCAGCGTCCCGCGCTTAGAGCTCGCCTTCCACGAGTTGAACGTCCCTTCGTTCACTTTCCGCAGCGCGTCCCGCAGCGCGTCGGGGCGGCACGGCTTGCCGAGCGCGCCGTCCATCCCCGCCGCGCGCGCGCCCGCCTCGTACTCCGGGCCAGCCTCGGCGCTTAGGCCGATTATGACCATCTCGCGCTCGAACGCCCCCCCGGCGCTGGTCAGCGCCGGAGGCAGCGACGCGCGAAACGTCTTCTCCAGTTTCCGAATCTCAATCGTCGCCGCGCACCCGTCCATCACCGGCATCATGCTGTCCATCAGGATGACGTCGTATAAGGAAGATGACGTCGTCGGCGCGTCGAGCGAAGGACGCTCTAAACGCTTCGCCACCAGATCCACAGCCTCTTTGCCGTGCACCGCGGCGTCCAGCTCCACCCCCGAGCGATTCAGCGACGCCTTCACCACGCGAAGCTGGAAGTGGTTGTCGTCCACCACCAGCACGCGCATGCCCGCAATGCTCTCGCCGCGAGGAGCGGCGGGTAACTCGCGCGCGCTCGGCGGCGTCTCCGCGGAGAGCCGCGGAGGAGAAGACACCGAGGCCGAGGGCGCCCCCGAGCGCGACGGGGAGGGAGCCGGAGACGGCGGCGAGAGGATCTCCCCCGAGGGGACCTCCACCTCTTCGGGGTCGGCGTCAACGGACGAAACCCGCGGGCTCGCGCGCGCCGGAGTCGCCGAATCCGCCGACGCGGCGCGCGGCGAAGGAGGCGCAGGCGGCGTCTCCAGCGACGCGCGGGTCTCCAGCGACGCGCGCGCGGACGGCCCGCCGCTCAAGGAAGTCGAAAAGTCCGCGAACTCACCGTCGTCGCTGCGGTTGCTCAGGCGGCGTGAGCGGACGCCACCGCCGGGCGAGGAGGACGGCGCGCGCCGCGCCGAAACCGCGGCGGCGCGTTCCCGGCGCGCGGCAGCGGCGGCGGCGGCCGCCGCCGCCGCCGCCTCCGCGGCGCGGCGCGTCGCGGCGCAGAGCGCGACGTGCATCTCCTCGGAGGTGGCCGGCGACGCGGCGGCGACGAACTCGAACCGCTCGAACGCCCCCGAGCGGTGATGTATCGCGTTTTGCGCCCACTTTTGCGTCTCGCTCGGGGTCTCGTCCCGCTCCGGCGACTCGGGCGTCGAGGTGAGCCGAGTCTTCTCGGGCGGATCGGAACGAGGGTCCCTCCGAGCCGTCACTTTTCGCGACTTTTCGCGCTGTTCGTCGTCGTCGTCGGCGCCGGCGGACGCCTCGCGCGCGGCGTCGCGCGCCGCGTCCAGGTCCCCGCCGACCGCCGCCAGGATCAGCGCCGCACCCCGGCGCCCCGCGTCCTCGCAGCGCACGTCCGCCGCGGCTGTCGCCGCGACGAGCGTTTCGCGCGCCGCCACCGCCGCCACCGCTGCGCGGGCGGCGGCGGTGGTCGCGAGCCCCGTCGGCGCCGCGCACACGACGAGCGCGAAGCTTCCGCCTCTGAGCGCTGCCGCCGTCGCCGCCGCCGCCGCCTCGGCGGTCTTGGCGGTGGTCACGCGCGTGCCGGGGTACGTCTCCAGGATTCGGCGGCAGTGCGCGCGCCGCCCCGAGGAGACGCTCGGGTGGAACACCGCCTCCAGGCGCGTCTGCTTGTGGACCGAGTCGCCGGGAAGACGCTCCGGCGTCCCGGGCGCGAAAAGCTCCGGGAGTTTCGGTTCGAGGCGGAATGACTCGGCGTCAGTGTCGTCGTCGTCGTCCGACAGACTTCGTTCTGTACGTCGGTCGAAATCGGACTGTACCAGCAGGGGGAACGCGCACGCGAACGCGTCGCCAACCGCGTCCGGCCCGGTGGCGGGCTCGTTTGTGAAACGCCCGCCCAGCGCCGCGGCGGTCGCCGCGAGCGCCGCGCGAGTCAGACACGCGTCGACGTCCTCCGACTCGCGCGGTCCCTTTTCGGTTTCGAGAAACGAAACGTCCCCGTCCTCCTCTGTGTCAGAAACCGGAGAGCGTTTTTCGCGAGAAAGCGCCGCGCTCTCCGAGCGCGGGACGCGCTTCGCGTCCCGGGGCGCCACCAGCGACGCCACCAGCCGCATCTCCGTCCACGTCGCGCCACTCCTCGCGCGTTCGCGAGTCCTCGCCGCCGCACTTTTTTGGCGCGCGGAGACGCCTTTTTGTTTTTCCGTCAGTCCTCTTCCGCGGGGGAGAGCGTCCGCGCGGACGTCCGCGCCTCCGAACTCCAGCCTGAGCCGCACGACGCACGGCCTGCCCTCGTTCGCGGCTCTTCTCGGCTCGCCCTCCCGAAGCACGAACGCAGCCTGCTTCCGCGCCAGGTCGACGAGCATCGACGCGACGCACGCGACGCGGTCGGCGCCGTCGCGCGGGTCGAGCGAACACCCGCCGGCGGCGAACGTCGTCGTTCGCGCGCTCGTATGTCCAGACGTGGTCTCCGAGACTCGCCGCGCGAAGCTCTCAGAAAAGTCGTTCGCGCGCGCACCGAGGAGGCGACTCCGAGTCTCGTCTGAAGTCTCAGCGCGTTTATTAAGCGCTTCGGTGCTCACCGCCACCTCGACGGGGTGGTCGGATTTGGCGAGCGCGCGAGACACGCGCACGGCGCCGTCGGCGATATCCGCCGCCGTGAATCGCGCCGGCGGCGCGAGTCGACGATGCGCCGTCGCCTCGGTCGCCTTCGAGGCGCGCCGCGCCGCCTCGCGGCGCGCGGGCGTCGCAAGCAGCGGAGGCAAGCCGGGCGAGGGGTCGATCGCGCGCGCGCCGAAACTCGCGGCGAAGCCGGCGTCGTAGACAACGACGCGCGCCAGCGCGGCGATGCAGTCCACGCGCGTCGCATCCTCGGGGTCCCGCGAGGGGTCGCGGCGCGCCACGCGCTCGAGCACGGCCGCGTGGAACCGCGCGTCGCGGCGCGCGCGTCGTTCTGCCCTGGCCGCGTCCGCGCGCGCGCGGCGCGCGTCCGCGCGCGCGACCAGCGCGAACGTCGCGGCCACCACGGCGAGCGCGACGAGCGTGAGCAATCTCGCGGTGTCGGGCGCGACGGCGTCGCCGACGACGCGCGCGGCAATCTCGGAGAAGGCGTACGCGCCCAGCGCGGCGGACGCGACGTGAGACAGGTCGCGAGTCCACATCTCGGCCCGCGCGACGCCCGCGCGTCCCGGTGTGGCGCGGGACGCGCAGCGGCGGCAGGCCGAGTCAGCTTTGCGAAACCCAGGAAACACCGAAGAAGTCGAACAGTGTGTCGTGTGATGAGCGTCGCGTTGTGTAAACCGGGGGCCAACGTGAAAAAACCGTATGGGCATCCAGTCACAGCTTCCCCAAAAAAGATCGACTCGCATTTTTCAGACTGACTGTGTGCCTGTGCGAATCAGCGAACTCGCTCAACGATGGCGAGGGTTGCGTCGCGCGCCGCGAGCGTGAACGCACACGATCGCGCGCGTCTCCACGCGCCAGGTCACGCGAGCCCGGTGTCGCAGTCTTAAGGCTACGTGAGGGTGCGTCTGCGGTCGCGTCCCCCCCACCCCGCGTCTCGTCTCGCGGCAACCGCCCGGACCCGAGCCCCGACCCACGGTGTCCCTGCCCGACCACCCGCTGTGCTGTGCTGCCCTGATTTCCGCCCTCGCGCGCGCTGGCGCGCGTCGACGACGCCGCGTCGCCGCGGCGATGCGTCTCCCCGCGTCTCCCCGCGGCAGTCGCCGCGCGTGGCGGCGAGCGCGCGCGCGCGGGCGCCGCCCCCGCCCCCGCGCGGGCGCGACCCGAGCCGATGGATGCGTTCCCGCTCGTTGGTTGGCCAGCCTCGGCGCTCGGTCGCGGGATTTTTCCCGGAGAGTCGCGGCCGAAAGCGGCTCTCGTGACATTCTTTTCCTTCCTCAGTCGCGCCGGCGCCGCGCGCGTCCGGACGTCGAAGCGCTTTTTTCTTCATCTCTGACTCCCTCTCACGCCCTCCCTTCCCACGCGCACGAACGCAGGAACCACCGTCACCGCCATGTCTCGCATCATGTTCGCCCTGGGCACGGCTCTGCGCGAGACCGGCCAGGCGCTGGATCGCGTGGGGTGCTCCATGCAGGGCAGCAGCGCGTTCCGCGAGCTCATCAGCAAGCACAAGACGGTGCGCGCGGTGTACGACAAGACGCCCGTTTTACCGTCCGTCGGTTTCGTCGCGCCCTCGGCGTCCGTGATGGGCGACGTGGTGATCGGCGAGCGGAGCTCGATTTGGTACGGCGCCGTGCTTCGCGGCGACGTCAACTCGATTGTCATCGGGAACGAGACCAACGTGCAGGACAACGCGGTTATTCACGTCGCGAAGACCAACGTGGGCGGGGTCTCTAAGCCCACGATCGTGGGCGACCGCGTGACGATCGGCCACAACGCGATTTTACACGCGTGTATCGTGAAGGACGACGCGTTCGTAGGGATGGGCGCCACGGTGATGGACGGCGCGGTCGTGGAGAAGGGCGCCATGGTCGCCGCCGGCGCGCTCGTGACGCCCGGCGTGACGGTGCCCTCCGGCGAGCTCTGGGCGGGTGCGCCCGCGCGGTTCATGCGCGCGATGACCGCCGAGGAGAAGGCGTTCACGGCGACGTCCGCGGCGACGTACGCGGAGGTGGGGGCCGTGCACGCGGCGGAGTGCGGCAAGAGCCACGAGGAGATTGAGCACGACCGCGCGGCGCGCGATATGGCGCGCGAGCGCGACGCCGACTACGACTCGCACATGGGCATCTCCCGGGACCAGGTCAAGGTGCAGGTGTGAGACGTACGTGAGACTGTTGCTCCGGAGACCACATGGTGTGGCAAAAACCCTTTATGGGCGCGTCGGAACGTGTTCCGACGCGCGTGGCGTAAAAAAAACAAACGTGTGTGTACTACGGCGAGGCGAGGCGATTGCGCGACGAACGAGCGCGATCTTTTCTTTTCTTCTTTTCGCGTTTTTATCTGAAACGAAACGTCTCTCGCGTCTCCGCCCTTTTTGTTTTTCATCACTCCGCCGCCGCCGGGTTCTGAATGACGATGAGCGTGAACTCCGGGTCCGCGTGCACCATCATCTCGTGGTCCCTCGAGCGCACTCTGAGGAACCGTAAGTCGTTCTGCGGGTCCAGGTCGCGCACCATGTTCCGCGCCATCGAAGCGAGCTGCGGGACCAGCGACGAAAATTTAGCCACCGCGCCGCTCTGATCCTCCACGGGCGCGCCGCTCGCGTCGCACAGCGTCGTCGCGCGCACGGCTTCGCCCTCCTCGTTGACGATGATCGTGCCCAAGACACCCTATATGTCGGAATTTACGGTGGCGGTGATGCGTTTTTCGGTCGTTCGTGTCGTCAGTGTGTCGTTCAAAACTCGCGTCAGTTTGTGTTGTCGCGTCGCGTCTCGACGGGGAGACGAGGAAAGGAGAGGTATCTTTTTGCCAAAAGCGGCATCGGCTCCGAGGCGTCCGCGGCGCGGCTTTTGGGGACGACGCGGGAGATGCCGGTTGGTGTTTCGGCGTACCTTGTGCCCGTTGATGCGCTGCAGCGTGGCCTCGACCTCCGACTGCGGGAAAGGGGGGTGGATGGCAGAGGTCAGAGAGGTCATTCATCTCACGGTGACCGCGGTGCGGGTGCCCGAGAGGAGAGTTTTCGAGCGCGCGGATCGCGGAAGCGGCACGCCAGCGCGCCGCGGTCGCGTCGAAGGGGTCGCGGGGGACGCGGCTCGCGCGTGAAGACGCACCATCTCGACGGACGAGGAGCACCGCGTCGCCGAAGTTTCTCCGGTGCCGGTGGGCTGTGCGAGCCAAGCACGTCGGGGGCGCGATTTTCTACTCGATTTCTCTCGTCGAGCGTCAACGACTTTGAGTCAATGACGATCGACCGAGACGACGTGCGAAGGAAGGCTGGGTGTGTCTCGAGCGCCGCTCGTCAATCACAGCGTCGCGCGCGGAGTCTCTCGGCGGCCACCCGATCCCGTCCGGCGCGATGTCCTTCGCCCCGACCCCGCGTGTCGCGGCGGCGAGCCGGGCGGCACCCGCCGCGCGCGCGGCGGGGCGCGTCCCCCGCGTCGCCGCGCGCGCGCTTCCTCCGTCGCGAAGCTGCCCCGCCAGGACACTCTCGTGTTGGGTCTCTTCCGCCTCCGCGTCCCCTTCGGCGACGCGTCGCGCGGCGCGCCGCGGGGTCCGCGCGTTCGGCGACGCGCGGGACGAGCGCGCCGTCTCCGCGGAAGACGTCCGGTCGGGCGACGAAGACTCCGCGGTGAGGTCTTCCGCGTCCTCCGAGCTCGGCGCGTCCGCCGATGCGCAGACGACCGAGAAAGAGAAACGTTTTCCGACGCACGTTTCCGGCGTCGCGGCGTGGTGGGCGTCGTACTCGAGACGCGTCTCGAACCTCGCGGCGCAAGTGAAGGACCTGGGCATGGCGGGCATGACCGCGTACGGCATTCTGAACACCGCGTACTACACGCTCGCGTTCACCACGGCTTGGTATTTCCGCGTGATCCCCGCGAACCTCGGCGCCGCCGCCGCTTTCCGCGTCGCCGGCGAGGTGATGGCGCTCGTGTGGGCGGGGTCGCAGGTGACCAAACTGGCGAGGCTGGGTTTGGCCGTCGCGGGCGCGCCGAAGATCGACGAGGGCATCAAGAAGGTTTGCGCGAAAACGGGGTGGGCGTACAGGAACGTCTTCGTGTGTGTCGTGTTCGGGTGTTTCCTGGGGAGCGCGGCGTTCTTCAGCCTGCTCATACTAGCCAAGGCGGCGCTCGCGTGATTGAAAGACGCATCACATCACGTCGCTCGCTCGTCGCGTTCCGCCGGGTCTTCGCCGCGCGCTTCTCCGTACCCGTGGCTCCGGACCAGGTTCCAGAACCGCGCGCGCGTCGCGCGAAGCGGCGCCATTTTTTCGGCGTACGCCGCGTTGTACGCGCGCCTCTGACTGGGCGTCATACGCGGGAACGCATCGCGGACGTACGCGCGGCGCTCGGCGCTCAAAACGCGCGTCGCCGCTTCGCTCTCCGCCAACTTTTCGCGCCACGCCTTCTCGCGCCTCTCCGCCGCCTCCGCCGCGGCGTCCCCGAACGCGAACGCCAGCGCCTCCACGGGGAGGCCGTTCGTGTCTTCGGGAGTCATACAAAACGCGGAAACTTGTTCGTCGCGCGAATTCGCGGACGAATCGTCCGCAGACAAAGAAACCGCCAGGGTTCCGTCAGGGTTCCGTTCGGCGTCGGGAAGCGCTCTTGTCGTCTTAGAGTGGTCGAACATCGAGAAGGGTACGTTTTCGTTTTCGTCACCCTTTTCCGTCCCGGCGCTTTTGCTTTTGGTGCTGTTCTCCCCCCCGAACGCCTCGAGCGCCAGCGAGACGCGCTCGGAGGAGACGCCCAGGAGCGTCGATGCGGGAAGCGCTCTTCTCGAACCGAGCAAGCCCGGCCCGACGGCGGGAACGACGCCGTCTTCGGGGTCGCGCCACGCGATTGCGTCGAGACACGCGTCCGTCTCGACGCGCCATAAACGAACGAAACCGTCGGCGCCGCCGGAGGCGAGCATATGACTTTTCAAGGTCTTCGTCTTCGTCTTCGTGGTATCCTTCGTCGGCGCCCACGCGCACGCGCGTTGCGCGGCGCCGAGCGACCACGCCTCGACGGTTCGGAACGAAGAAGCCTCGAGCACGCGGACCGTCCCGTCGACGTGCGCGGTGGCGAGCAAACCGCCGCCGCCGGGGCTGCGCGCCGCGCACGACGACGCGCCGCGCGCGACGGGGGGGCCGCCGAGACCGCCGCGGCGCCAAGCTTCGGCCGACGAAGACGTCTTTTTCTTGTCGACGGCGTTTTCGTACGGTGTCGCATTCCCCGCCGCGTACGCCCAGCACTCGTGCAGGGGCTTTCCCGCGCCCTGCGGCGCGCCCCTGAGCGCCCACAGGCGCAACGCGCCGTCCTCGCACGAGGTCACGACCACGTTCTCCTCGAGTTCTTTGCGTCGCCGACGAATTCTCTTCGTCGCCTCGGCGGACGGCTCCGGCTCCGGCTCGTCCGTCTCTTCCTCCGCCCGTTCCCACGCCAACGACGTTATCGGCGCGGCGTGCGCGTCGTGCCAGGTGCACAGCCTTCCCGTGACCGCGGACCAGACCAGCAGCCTGTACGATCCCTTCCCGCTGTTCCCGAGGTGCTCGGCGGTGACCAAAACGATCAGCCGCCCGCACGGCGTGTACTGCGCGTCCGTCACGGAGGTTCGCGAACCGACGCCGTCCGCGCCGCGCCACCGGAACGTGTGCTGACACCTGCCTGGCACTTTCACGACGACGCCCTCGAGGTCCCAAGCTCGGCCGTCGCCGTCCGCGCCGCCCGTGGTGACCTGCCAGCTCTTCTGCGGGTGGAACGCGAGACACGTGACGGCGCCCGCGTGCGCGCGCCTCGAGGTGCGGCGCAGCGTCCCGTCGGTGGCGTCGAACACGCGAAGGCGACCGCTCGCGTCGCCGACGCCGACCAACGCGGCGTTTCGCGCGAACGCCGCGACGGCGGGACGGCTCTCAACGAAGGCGTGTTTCGCGTCTGAGGAGACGTCGTCGACGACGACGAGCCCGTGCGTCGCTTTCAGACGTAAAACGCTCTCTGATGTAGGCGATGTATCTTCGCCTTCGTCTTCGGACGAGACGTTCGACGCGAACCGCCACAGCGTCGCATCGCCTCGCTCGGTGGTGGCGACGAGTCGCAGCTCGCCGTCGCCCGAGACGGGTCCCCAAACCAGACTCACGACGGACGACGCGTCGGAGGAGGTTTCCGTCGTCCGACGCGTCGCGTTTTCGTTTTCGTTTTCGTTCGCGGTCGCGGTCGCTGTCGCGCGCCTTTCTTTTCGCGCCTCGCTCGTCGCGCCCGAACCGTCTCGACACGTCGCGTCGAGCCGGAACGTTTGCGTTCCGCTCGGCACGGACCATATCGACACCACCCCGTTCTCGTCCGCGGTGGCGAGAAACGAGTACGTTTCGGATACGGAAAACAGAGGCGCGAACGCGACGGCGACGACGCCGGCGCCGGAATCGCGCGTCTCGAAAACGCGAGCGCGACTTGCGTTTTCGTCGCGACACCGCCTTCCGCCTTCCGCCGCGACGGTCTTGCAGAGAGACAGACACAGAGAGGCTATCACGGCGCGAGGAGGCGTTTCGACCGTCGACACAGAAACCGACGACGACTCTGTCACAGATGGAGCGCGCGCGTTTGTATTCGCGTGCGACGCGTCGTCGTCGTAATCGTCGTCAAAATCGTCGTCGTCGACGGAGGTCTCGTCGTCGTCGAAAGAAGAGAAAGAAGAGCCGTCCTCGGAATCGCTCTCGCTGAGGTGTTCCACCTTCGCGTAGCTCTCCTCCGCCTCGCGGTGCCGCCCCAGCCGCTCCAGCGCCTGCGCGCGGACCACGTGCGGCTCGAGCCACAGGCCGCGGTGCGCGAGCGCGTCGTCCGCGTCGACGAGCGCCGACGGCCAGTCTCCGAGAGCGGCGCACGCGCGCGCGCGCGAGAGAAACGCCTCGGCGAGCCCGCCGGATTTTTTTTCTTTTTTGCTTTCTTCCGGGGAGGACGGGGAGTCGCGTCCGTCGCGCTCGTCCGCGAGCGCGCGCGCGATGACGGCGTCGAGGATATCGCGAGCGCGCGCGTAGTCGCCCGAGTCGAACGCCTCCGCGGCGAGCGCCTCGAGGTCGCGCGTCGGCGCCACCGGGTTGGGCTCGGTGGTCGACGGCGCGGGTGCGTTTCGACGCCATCCGTCGTCTCGCTTCGTCTCGGGCGACGCGACGGGGTCTGCGGCGGACCCGTCGCGCGGGTGTCGGGCGGGGGACGCGTCCCACGTTGCTTCGAGACGTTCGTGCGCCTTGCGCACCTCGCGGAACCTGTTCACGTCGCCCCCCTTGTCGGGGTGGAACGCCCTGGCTAAGGCGCGGTACGCGCGGCGCGCCTCGTCTCGGGATGCGAAAGACGGGATGCCGAGCGTCGCGCGGGCGGCATCTAACGAAGCCGCGACCTCCGGGTTCGTTTCCATTCCGGACGCCATGGCCAGTCACGCACGTCAGATCTTCGCGGGCAGAACCCTTGCGTCGACGGCGACGAGCCACCGGCGCGTCCCCGTTCTGTCGCGGTCTCGCGCTCGCCTCGCGGTAGTCGGGAAGTCAGACCGGGCGGCTGTCGCGGAGCCGTTTCGCCTCCCCCGAGACTGGCGCAGCCACCAGATTTCGGGAACTCGCGCCATCTCGTCCAACGCCGCGTGGGCCGCGGGTATCGGGTCGCTCGACGATCGCCCCTCGTTCCACACCCCGACGCGCGGATGTCCGACGGCCGCGTCCGCGCGATGTCCGGCCGCGCGCGCGCCTCACCGCGCGCGGCGACGCTCGCCGCGGTTCTGCTCGCGCTGGCCGCGGCTCTGCCCTCCGCGCACGCCGCGCCCCGGCTGTTCGCCGCGCCCGAGGCGTCGCGCGACGGATCGCTGTGCGCGACCGCGATGGAGAACAGGCACGAGATCGCCGACAGCAAGGGTGCGGTGTGCTCGCCTTTGGCGCTGGACCAGACAACCGGGTGCTGCTTGGAGCCCAAGACGGTGGTGGACGCGCAGACCTGCTCCGAGGACTGCTCCGAGCGCGAGTGCTGCGAGTCCTTCGCGCGGTGCGTGGCGTGCTGCCATGTCTCCGTGCGACGCAAATCCGACACGAAGGAGGAACTTCCGCCCGTGTCGTACATGCACCCCGCGATGTGGCGCCGGTGGCTCATCCAGCACGCCACGAAACACGGCGGGCACGGGCGGGAAACCGTGCGCGGGGAGTCCCACCCGTTCCCCCCCGGGCAGGATGAGTATCACATTCCGCCGTTCGAATACTGCGCGCTTCGGTGCCGGAGCAACTCGCGAAGCACGCGGTACGAAAACGAGTACCAGCATTTAAAGCACCACTGCTTCGGCGTCGCGGGGGTGGAGACGACGGGCGCGGAGGACACGCTGTCGCCGGGCCGGGAGAAGCTGCACGACGAGGCTGGGGACTTTAAGCTGGAGCGCGGCGAATCCGTGGCGCTCGGGCTGGCGAAGACGATCCCGAGGCCGTCGGATGGCGAAACGTTTGGATCGAAAAAAAAAAGCGCGGGCGGGTTTTTGTCGACGGGCCGGCGACGAACGCGGAGCGTTTCATCGGACGAAACGTTTTGCTCGGTGCCCTTGCGCGCGTTGGAGGTGGGGGGGGTACTCGCGGTGTTTGCCGCGGTCGCGCGGCGGTGGCGGAGACGGACGAGAAGCGCGGCGAAGACGACGTGAAGCGAGAAACGCGCCGCGCGTTTCCGAGAAGAGACTACGATTGTACATTCGCGTACGATACCCTCCTCTCGTCCCTTTCCTCCCCCGGCGTACTACTCGACCGCCACCCCGGTGGCGAGCTCGAAGATCTCCTTCGCTTCGTCCGCGCCGACGTGCGCGTGCCTCTGTAACCCTCCAACGCCGTTCACGCGCACGACGCACGCCAGCGCGCACGCGTCCATGCACCTCGAGCGACGACACTCAACATTTACTCCGTTTTCTTTGTTTCCCTCCGCCATCGCCTCCAGCGCCCTCAGCAACTCTTTACCCCCCCTCTTCGCGCACGCGTTGTTCGTGCACACCTCGATCTTCACCGGCTTCTCGGCGCGCGGTTTTAGGCGTTCGCGGCTTTCGTCGCGAGAGATTCCGTTCGCGCTGGACAGATCCTTCATCGTTAACTCGGCTCGCGCCGCGGCGACGGCCAACACGCGCGACGCTCGCGCCTCCGCCTCCGCCGCCTCGCGCTCGGCTCTGGTCATGATCTTCTGGTTCGATAACGCCTTCGTTTGATTCGTTTTCTTGGCGGTGGCAGAGATTGGAGACGGCGCGGTCGTCGTCGTCGCCGGCGATGCGTTTTCCGCCGGGCGCGCGTTTTTTGACGCATCCTTCGCGCGCTTCGCTTCTTTCCACCCGCGGGAAGCCTCGATGCTCTCCCATGAGTGCCCGAGCACCAGCACGCCGCCGATCGCGAGCGCGGCGAGCGAGGGGGGGGACAGGTCCACCGCCACGCTCGGGGTCATCAGCGCGGTGACGCTCTCCCAGTACCCGGGGTCGCTCAGGCCGACGCGCGCGGAGACGTCCCGGCGGGGCGTGCCCGCGCGCCGCGACGCGTGCGAAACGGAAACGTCGCCGCGCGCCTCCGCGGGGACGTTTCGGCGGGAGGCGCGCGAAGGGCGGGGCGCGACGCGCGCGCGCGCGGCCGCCGAGGCGAGCGGGGTCGCGAGACCGGCCATCGTGACCGCGTGCCGTGCGGGACGACGCGCTCCCGACCACGGGAGGTGGCGCGCGTCGGTGTGATGAGAGGACGGTCCCGCGATGATGCTGAGCTGTCATCGGCATTTTCCACGAGTCAACTCACGAAACGAGTGCCCGCCTTTTTCTTCCACGTAACAACGACGACGCGCGCGGGTGCAGGCCACCGCGCGTGCCACGACCCCGAGTGCGATGTCCTCGAATGGAAACAGCCCCGCGAGCGCGTCACCGCCGAACCAACCCGGCGCGAAACGAGCCATCCCGGGCCTTCCCACCGAGGTCGTCGTCACGCACATCCTGAAAAAAGATCATTTTCCAGATCCCGGAGACCTCGCACAGCTGCGAGTGGTGAGTCGCGCCATGCGCGACGCGGTCGATGCGACCGGACGCAAGATGGAGGAGTTAAAAGACCACGAATGCGTCGAACTCGGGTGCGTGAGGGCGCTGCAGCGCAAGCATCGGGCGGGTCGTCTGTCGGTCTGTCCCGCGACGAAGAGGTCGGTCGAGCAAATCTGTCAAGCGGCTGCGACAGTCGGAAACCTCGCGCAGTTGCGTACGTTACGCGCGGAAGGGTACCCGTGGGACGCGAACACGTGTGCAGGGGCGTCGGCGGGTGGACACCTGGAGGTGCTGAAGTGGGCGCGCGAAAACGGTTGCCCTTGGGACATAGTCACGGCCGCAGCGGCGGCGTATCAGGGGCAGCTCGAAACGCTGAAGTGGTGCCACGAGAACGACGCGCCTGGTTGGGGATGGCACGTATTGGAGAGGGCAGCCGCGGGGGGGCACATCGAATGTATGAAGTTCGCGCTCGCGAACGGCTGTGAGTGGGATGCCATGTCTCTCGTGGCGTGCGATGATCCTGCCGTGAAGAAGTGGGCCAGAGAGCATGGCGCGGCGGAGAAATGTCTTGACTTCACCCTGGGGTAGCGCGTAACGTGTGAACAAAACAATGACTTCCACCACTGAAAAAAGACGACGTTTTCGGGACGAACCGAAAGTGCCGATGGTCGTGGCTTCGCCGCGCGCTTCGGCACGGGCCACTGCGCAGCGCGCGTCCTCCCGGCAGCCTCCCGGGAGTCTCCGCGCGGCGCGGCGCGGAGCATGCCGTCCCCGTCCCCGGGGACGGACCCCGCGCCGAACGCGGACACGGACGCGGACGCGTCGAAGCTCCACGCGTTGCTCCTCGCCGCCGCCTCCGAGGTTGTCGGCCCGAGCCTGGCAAACGAGGTGTTTTCCATTTCGCGCGAGCGCCCGATGCGCACGCCGGCGGGCTCGTCCTCCCCCTCGCCGCGGACGCCCGCGGCGGACTTCCGTTGCCACGCCCCGGTCACGCTGTTCCGGCGTCTGCTCGCGCGCGCGACGCGGCG
>Ga0209666_1001949_pt1 | contig 15563 bp, 10 predicted proteins | sample SaaInlV_125m_DNA_FD_184679 | JGI IMG/M metagenome (GOLD analysis project Ga0209666, IMG submission 184679) | Marine microbial communities from expanding oxygen minimum zones in the Saanich Inlet - Saanich Inlet SI037_S3LV_10m_DNA (SPAdes)... | ecosystem: Environmental > Aquatic > Marine >...
AGCGCGAATTTCTTCGCGCCGTCGGCGAAGACCGTCTTTCGCGACGAGACGCGCGAGAGCGTTTTCTTTTTCCGTTCGGAGTGTCCGGAAAACGAACGCGGCGCGTCGCGCGAAGATCGCGACGGAGATCGCGACGGAAAGCGCTCCTCGGATCCGAAACCCGAACCAACGCGAACCAACGATGACGATGACGATGCCAAAACGAACGACCGTGTGGTTGTCGCGATCGCGCGACCGTTCGTGTACCCGGAACGGCCAAAAGTCGATGACGAAAAACTCGTTCCTCCGTCGCCCGCGCGACGCTCGTCCCCGGAGGAGCACTGTTTCTCGCAGTCCGAGCTGTTGACGAGCTCGCAGCGCGAGGCGATCGAGAACGAGCTCGTCGGCGGTCGGACAAAAGGTTCCCACGGTTCCGTGCGTTTGGAGACGGTCGACTTTTTGGACCAGGCGGTGCGCGCGACGCGTTCGCGGTCGACTTCATCGGAAGCTCCCGTGTAAGCTAAATATAAATAGACTACGGCTCGTCCTCCTCGCCGAGCTCCATCCCGAGCGCCAGCGTGTACAGCCCCGCGAAGACGTGGTACCCGTCGTTCGCGAGCTCGTCCAGCGTCCGTCGAAGCCCGCGTTTCCGGACGCGCATCACGGTGATGAACTCCGAGCCCTCCAGTCTTTGCCGCGGCGTTTGATTTTCCACTTTGTCCAGGTCGACGACGACGCGAACCAAGCGAACCGTCTCGTCGGAGAGACCGGGCGACAGCGGCAACCCGGGCGTGGTGGGGTTCGAACCCGCGACCTCACCGACGTAGCCCGTCTCCTCCTCCAGCTCGCGCAGAGCCGTGACCTCCGCGCTCTCGCGCTCGTCCACCAGACCCGCGGGAAGCTCGATGGTCTCGCCGCCCATCGGCGGGCGAAACTGCCGCACGAGCAACACGTCGTCCGGCTCGTCTTTTTTCTTGAGCGTCGCGAGGACGCACACCGCGTCCGCGACCGCGCCCGGCTTCTTCGTGGCGCGCGCGACCATGTCCCAGGCGCGTTGTTTGCCGGTGGGGTCGACGTACGACAGGTGCTTGAACTGGAGCCAGGGCGTGGCGTGCATGATCTCGGCGCCGATGACTCTGGAAGCGGAGGAGTCCAACCGCGAGGACGGGTCGACGCCCGGCATCGTCCCTACCTCCGCGGACGAAGGGGAAGAAGGCGCGGAGCGGTCCTCCTGAGAGGCGCGAGCGGTGCTGAAGCCGGCTCGGGGTCCGCGCTCTTCTCGACGCGCGGGGGCGGTGAGCGACCGGACAGGAAACGCGAGCGCACGTCGCGTCGCGGGGAACGCGACGCGCATGGATTTGTGTCACGCGTGTCATGGGATACCAAGGGGCTGTTTCACAAAAAATACCTTCAGAGTTGTCAAAATCATCCAAAGCGCCGTCTTATAAGCCCTACCTACGCCCCTACGTACCGTCATCACAGCCTCGGCTCCGCTATCGTGGTGAGCGCCTCCACGAGCGCGTCTATGTCCGTATCGCTGTGCGCCGCGGAGAGCGCGAGACGCACGCGGCTCGTGCCTAAAGGCACGGTGGGCGGCCGAATCGCCGGCGCGTGAAGGCCTCGATTTAACAAAACAGCGGAGGCTTTCAAAGCGTGCGCCTCCGAACCGTACGCGACGCACGCGATCGGACTCGAGATTTCGTCGTTCAAAACGCGCCCGCCGTGTAAAAGAGGCTTGAGTTGTAACCCGTCGCGTAGCCGTTCGACGTGTCGCCACAACCGCGCGCGCAACGAAACGCCTTCGTCGACGTTTTCTTCAGACTCAGCGTCAGTGACCCCCGTGTGGTACCCGCCCGCCACGCGCAACGCCTCCGTCGCCGCGGCGACGCACGGCGCCGGGAGCGCGGTCGAGAAAATCTGTGTCCGACTGGAAGACAAAAGCAGACTCTTCAACGATCGAGAGCAACACGCGAAACCGCCGTGGCTCCCGAACGCCTTACTTAAAGTGCCGACGTGCACGTCGACCAAATAAGACAAGTCCTCGGAGTCGTTCTCCGTTTTAAGATCCTTCAGGAGCATCTCCGCCGCTCCACCCCCGGTTTTCCCGCACACCAGCGTGGCGTGCGCCTCGTCGATGACGAAAAAAAACGAGTCGTTGCCGAGTCTCCGTTTCAACGAAGCGATGTCGCGCAGCGGCGCGAAGTCGCCGTCGACGCTGAACAGAGCGTCGGTGACGACCAGTTTTCTTCTTTTCGTCGATTTCGTCAATAACGCCTCCAGATGCCTCACGTCGTTGTGCTCGTACACGGTCACCTTTGTACCTTTGAGCGACGCTAAACGACAGCCGTCCACGATCGACGCGTGGTTCAGGCGGTCGGAGAAAATCTCGCAGTCCGCGCTGTCGGCGAGCGACGGTAAGACGCCCAGGTTCGCCGCGAATCCGGCGGGGAATAACAGGCACTCCTCGGTGTTTTTCAACAAAGCCAGACCTTTCTCTAACTCGCGGTGCGCGACGGTGTAGCCGCAGACGAGCGGCGACGATCTTGGGCCGGAGCCGTGCGCCGCCGCCGCGCGCGCCGCCGCCGCGCGCACGCGCGGGTGGGTCCCGAGGCCCAGGTAATCGTTCGAGCTGAACAGACGGAGTCGTCGATGATGAACGTCATTCGCGTCGTCGTCGGTTTTTCCGGTGACGCGAGATGTCGTGCCGTCCGGGAACGACGTCCGCGTCGTCGCCGCCGTCGTCGCCGCGAACGCGTCTAGGGTTACGCCGTTCGCCGGAACGACGTCCGCCGAGTCCCCGAGATCGTGCGCGCCCGTCTCCCACGCGCGCATCGTGGGCCCGGACACCCACACCTCCGCGGACGAAGCGCCTCGGGGGACTCCGGAAGGCGACCAGCCGCGACCGCCGGCGTCGACCGGTCGCAGCGACCGGAGCACGTGGCGCTGGGTCAGCGACTCGACGCGGTCTCGCGTCCAGCTCTCCCACGTGCGGATGACGCCGTCGCCGTCGAAGCCGCGACGCATGGTCGGTCCCTCGACGCCGGGACCCCGTCCCGCGCGTCGCCGAGTGAAGGATGGCGGTGTTTCGTTGGACAGGTTTTAGGGCAAAGGAGCCTGTCGGAGTTTCGCGGCGGTCGAGATTGTTTCCTCCGCCTCATCATCACCACTCCGCGGCGCTGCGTGCGACACTCCCGGGGGCGCGGCGTCGCGCCGGCAGCCGCGACCGCGCGGCGTCGAGCGGGGTGCCCGCGGCGGCGCACATGTCCTCCGATGCCCCCTCCGACGCCGTGATCCCCGAGTCGCGAACCGTCACCGCCGACGTGCTGGGCGCGCGTTTCGCGTTCGAGGTCGACCCCGACCGTCTCAACGAGGCGGGGGTCGTGTGGGACGTCGCCGTGAAGGCGTGCGCGGAGGCGATGGCGCGCATGATCCGAAACGCGCAAAGAAAAAGCCGCGAGGCGTCGTCCGCGCGGCCGAGCACAGAAAAACACGTACCTTCCGGCGGCGACGACGCGGGGCCCCCCTCGGGTCCGTTCGTGAACGTCCTGGAATTAGGCGCCGGTACCGGCGCGCTCGGCATCGCACTCGCGTCGCGCGAGCGCACGCGCGTGTTCGTCACCGACCTCGAGCCGGTGGTGGGGCTGATGAAGGCGAACGCGAAGCGAAACGCAGCACGACTGCACGCCACCTCGTGCGTCAACGCGGGGGCGCTGCCGTGGTCCGTCGAGCCGGGGAGCGTGCCCTATCCGAGCGGCGCGTTCGGGGACGACCGTCGGAGTACTACGAGTCGCGGCGAAAAAAACCAAGAGAAACGAATGACGGACGATCTTCGGTTCGACGACGATCTTTGGCACTTCGTCGCCGCGTGCGAGACGCTGTACTGGGGCGGCTGGGACGTTTTCGCTGAGGACACACGGAAGCCCCAGCTGGCGACCATGGTCGAGGCGTGCGCACTAAATGCCCATAGAAAACCGAACGTGCGTAGCGTGTTGGTCGTCGCGTTTACGGTTCGCGACAAAAAAAGAGAGGTTGGTTTCGTGTTGGACCAAATCGGCGATTGGTTTTCGTTGGCGCTTCACGACGACGACGATTTCGACGACTTCGACTCGTCGAACTATGACTCGGAAAAGGTCTGTGTCGCGAGTCTCGAGCGCGCGGACGCGCGCGCGCGCGCGTACATCGAAAACGCCAGCGAAGGGGACCTGCTGGTGTTCCGAGGGCGGCTCAAGGAGCGACGGCGGGTGACGTAGCCGCGGGAAAAACACCAATCATTTTTCACCACCGTTTTTTTACGCGCACTTCTCGCTCGCCATCGACACTCGACGAAAAGCTCGACGACTTGCCAAAAGAAGCAGCATCGTCCGCCCCGCCTCCGCGCGCGCACTTGGCGCGGCGCGGGACTGCGGGGCCCGTCGTCGCACGCGCGCGCGCCGCGGCGGACGCGCGCGGCGTCGTCGCCCTCGCGGCCGAGGCGGTCCACGTGATACCCGCGAGGGTACCGGTCGTCGAGAGGCCGGAAGAACGCTCGTCCCCCCCTGCGTCGGTGCGCGCCGGGACCATGGAGCACCCCGGAGGCGTCACCGGGTTGACCCCCGGTGTCACCGCGTGGACCGCGGAGAGCATCGCCTCGCTACCCCCCGGCGAGCGGCGGACCATGGCCGCGCTCGTGGACGAGGCGGGCGCGCGGTCCGCGCGCGCGCAAGCCCTGCCGACCGCCATCACGTCCACGGTACGCGAAGAAAAGTCTTTTTTTTTCTCGGAAGAACGGCGCGTTCTTTCTTTTCCGGCGACGGCGCTTCGCTTTCGTTCCGTGTCGCCGCCGCGCGGAGATCTCGTCGAACGCGCACAGACGCCGACCGAACGACGACCGAACTTTCGAACACGCGACACACGAAAAGAAAAGCGCTTCCGAACGCAGTACACGTCGAACTCACCGTCCGTATCTTCCTCTTTTTTTTTCAATCGCGTCGTACCTCCGCGTACCTCCGCGTCCCTCCCGCGCCGTACATAAAAAAAACGCCGTTCCGTTCCGTTCCGTTTAAACAGGACCGCTTAACCCGCGACCAGACCGTGTACTTGTGCTGCGACGAAACGACGAACCCTCTCCGAGGTCCTACGCGCGTTTTGGGTGTGCTGAAAACCGGCGACAAGAATCTGTTCATCCACCGCCCATCGTCGCCAAAACCGATCGAGATGGAACCGCGGTGCGTGTTGGACTTTTACGTGGCCGAGACGGCTCAACGACGCGGCGTCGGTTTTTTATTGTTTGCTTTCTTTCTACGAAACGAAAACAAACACCCCGCGCGTCTCGCGTACGACCGGCCGAGCACGAAGTTCCTCGCGTTTTTACGAAAGCACCACGGTTTAGTGACGTACCAAAACCAAACGAACAACTTCGTGGTGTTCGACGCGTACTTCGCCGTTAAACCGAGGCCGGCGAGCGCGGCAAAAGAGGCGAAGAAATTATCAGAGGGAAGAGGCGTCGGGCTCGCCGCCGCCGCGCGCGCCAAGGCGGCGGCGGCGCGAGCCGCGCGCGAAGAGGCGTCTACGCGGGATGCCAAAAGGCGCGAAGACACTACTCGACTACTCGCGGTCTCTTCTTCTTCGACGAGAGCGTCATCGGAGGTTTTTCTTTCGCGAAGCGACGACGGGAGTAACTCGTCGGAGCTTCGCGACGAAGAGCGACGAGGCTTGGCGCGCCGCGCGCCGCCTCGCGGCGCGAGCGACGGACCGTCTCGTGAAAGCGGCATCTCTTTGTCGTTTTCGTCTCGGTACAAACGCCCGGGCCGGCGGTTCGCCGAGCGACGCGACGCGGGAATGACCAACACTGATTACCCATACGGGAGCCGCGACGCGGACGACGCGAAGGGTTCGCGGCGTTTTTTTTCGACAAACGAAAACGAAAAAAACGCGAACGCGGACGACGAATTGAGAGACGACGAGCGCCTGTCTCCAAAACCGCCGCCCGCTTTTGTCCCGAAACCGCCGCGGCGCGCGACGCCTCCCGACGTCGAGAGCGACGACAGTGCTTGGACGACGAACGACGTTTCGTCGTCTCACGACCCGCCTCCTCGATTTAAATCGCGCGACGCTTCCTCTGCGGGCGGGTCGCGATCGTCGAAGGCTTATGACCCGTCATCTTCCATGAGTCGCGACTCGACGATGACGTCGTTTCCGTCATCCTCGAACGACGCGTCGTTTACGCGAAAACCGCCGTCGTTGCGCGGAACCTCGTACGCGTCGTTCGTGCGCGGCGTTCGCGAGATGGGGCGCGCGACTCTTCGCGACGGAGACGAAACCGCGTCGAAAACAAACGCGTTTCCATCTCTCGGCGAGACCCTCGGTTTCGCGACCGCCGACGGTCTTAACGCGAACGATGACCTTAAGGCTGCGACCTCGACGCGCGCGCAAAAAAACGCGACCGCACAAAGTGCCCGCGGCGAGTACGGGCAGTTTGTACCGCCGAGGGAGGGGTATTACCGCGCGCGCTCGTTCGTGAAACTCCGACGCGCGCCGACGTACCACTTCGCGTCGGACGCGGCGCCGTTTCTGCCGTCGACAAATGGCTCGTCGCAAAACGCGCGACTTCACGATCAGACGATTCGGTTCGCGGAGCGTCCGATCGGTCGGTTCCCGGAAACCAGAGGCGGTATCCCGTCATTCGAGCGAGGACACACAGGTGTACACTCGTACGGCGCGCAGCAGGATCTGTTCCTGAGACGACGCGCGGCGTTCGAACGCGCCGAGGCGACGGCGCGCGGCGACAAACGCTTCGGCGATTTTCGGATCCTCTCCGCGGACGACGACGACGCGATTTCGAGCGAGACCCGAATTCGACATCGCGGCGCCGCGGGGTCTTCGGCTTCGAGACGTCTCGCTCGTCTCGCCCCGCTCTACGGTGACGGGAGGTACTACGGCGCCGACGCGTTGACGCGCCGCGCGCGGCTCGCGGCCGCGCCGAGCGCGGAGCCGGAGCTGGTGCGTGTCGGGAGGCGGGCGATGGCAGAAAACTTCTGAGCATAGACTATCGATAGCTCCGATTTCGGCGACTTGATGTGTGTCGTGACAGCGGATCGAAATATTTATGCGTCGTCCACCGTTTCGCGCGTTCTGTGTTTTGGCCACCGCCGCCGCCGAGATCTCGATCTTCCGCACACGTCGACGCGCGGCCGGTGTGGATCGGGTGTCCCCGGGCGCCCGCGCGCGGACGCACGCCGTTTAGAAGAACGAACACGGACGCGGTGGAGCTTCCGGCGACGAGGCCATCATGCCGAAGCAGAAGTTCAACAGCGTGGACGTCGCCGCGGAGGTTGCCGAGCTCCGTCGGTTAGTGGTGGGCTCGTGGCTCGCGAACATCTACGACCTGGACGACAAGAGGACCTTCCTGCTCAAGTTCACGAAGAGCGGCGGGCGCACGGAGAGCGGCGAGGGCGAGAAGACCGTCTTGCTCCTGGAGTCCGGCGCGCGGTTCCACACCACGTCGTACGTGCGCGAGCGCAAAGCGGACGCGCCGAGCAAGCTCAACGCGAAACTGCGGATGCATCTCAAAGGGAAACGACTCAACGCCGTTTGTCAATTAGGCCGCGACCGCGTCGTGGAGTTTGTCTTCGGCGCAAACGACACGAAACACTCTTTAGTTTTGGAGCTTTACGCGCAAGGAAATGTAGTGCTTCTGGACAAGAACGACTTGATATTGACGTTATTAAGGCCGGTACGAGACGACGACGCCGGTTTAGTGATGCTCGGGAACCACTTGTACGACCGAAAACGGTTCCGCGCGCGAAACTCGCTTCGGGAGGTTTCCGTTTTCGACGTCGAAACGGCGCTCGCGACTGGCGACGTGTTTAGCGCGCGTGTCGACGAGGTAACCGAACACACGGGCACCGAAAAAAACGATGTTCAGGTTAAACGCACGACGACCGACGGCGAAGGTGACGACGACGGTGTCGCGAGGAGCACCGACGCGGCCGATACCGCCGCGGCGGCGGCGTCGAAAAAAATATCGAAAGACGTCGAAAAAGCTTCTTCGCGATCGCCGCGGACGTTACGGGAAGCGCTCTGCCGCGCGTTCGGCTTTTCGCCGCAAACCGCCGACTGGGTCGCGGCGAAGGCGGGCGCTAAAGATGGGGGGATCACGAAACTGCCGTTTTCTGGTGATACGAACGCGGAGAACGCGCGTCTCGTTCAAAACCTCGCGAACGCGCTTGGCGAGTTGCGTGATTGGCTGGACGGCGTCTCAGACGGCTCGATACAAAATATCGAGGGACACGCGGAAGAGACGTTTCTTTTCGAGAGCGTCCTTCCGGAAGACGCCGAGATTCTCGCCGTCGATGCCGAGAACTCCGCCGCTCAAAAAAAAGGAGCCTGGGTCTCCGAGTCCTTCTCGCCGTTCCCGTTCATCGCGAGCGGCGAAGACGAGAAGGACTCCGAAAATCGCGACGCGCGCGTTCGTCGCTCGCTCGACCCGCGCGGTTTCGACGCGTTGGTGGACGCGCACTTCGCTTCGATCGAGCGTTTAGCGGATCAAAGAGCGCGTACGAGGGCTCTTACGAACGCGAACAAGAAAGCGGACAAAGTTAAAAAAGACCAGGAACGCAGAGCGAACGATTTGCGGCGCGAGGAACGGTTACAAGAGACGCGCGCGACGCTCATCGAGTACAATTTGTCCAAAGTGGACGCGGTGATCGCCGCGGTGAACTCTTTGTTGGCTTCCGGGCAGAGCTGGGTGGAGATCGAGCGTTTCGTGGAGGACGAGAAGAAGCACGGCAACCCGGTCGCGGGTTTAGTGAAACACCTGGACCTCAAAAACAACGCCGTGACGGTCGGGCTGACGAACCGACTCGACGACGAGAGCCGATACGAGGACGTTTCGTTAGAGACGGACGCCAAGGCTCCGAACGACTTTCCGGGCGGCGACTTAGACTCGTCTAAGTCCCATCGGCGGAAACGCGAAAAGAAACCGAGCGTCGCCGTCACGCTCGACCTGTCTCTGTCCGCGTACGCCAACGCGCGCGAGCACTTCGACAAAAAGAAGCGCCACGCCGCTAAGTTGACCAAGACGGAAAATCAGAGCGGACGGGCGCTCGAGTCGGCGCGACGCGACTCGGACGCACGCGTGAAAAAAGCGGCGACCCAAAAGAAAATCGGTGTCGGGTCGGTTTCGCTCGCTCGGACTCCAGAGTGGTTCGAGAAGTTCCACTGGTTCATCACCCCGGAGAACTGTTTGGTTCTCTCCGCGCGCGACGCGAGCCAGACGAACTTGCTGGTCAAGAAATACATGGGGCCGCACGACGCGTTTGTAAGAGCGGACGTCGCCAAAGCGCCGGCGACGATCGTCAAGGCGCCGTATAGCGCGGTATTACGTCATTACGAGAGTAATGAAGAGGAGAAAGAAGGAAAAAACCACCCAGTCGCCTTCGACTACGGGAAAAACGACGACTCCGGAACACAAACGAAAAAGTGTCTGGTCCCCTCTTTATCCTTAGCGCACGCTGGTGCGGCGTGTTTGTGCCGCAGTGCGGCGTGGGACACAAGAACGGTGATCAGCGCGTGGTGGGTCCCGTCTGGCGCGGTGCGCCTCGTGGCCGAAAACGGCGACGCGCTCGCGCCCGGCGTCGTGTGGCACGTCGGTCGTAAGCGGTATTTACCGCCGGCGCCGCTGGTGATGGGGTACGCGTACGTGTTTTTAGTCAAAAGCGAGGATGACGTCAAGAGGCACGCCGCGGACAGAACCACGCGCGTGCTGGAAGAGACGGACGATCGTTTCCACGAGGAGGAAGACGGGGAGGAGACTGAGGACCCTGAAGAAAATAATAAGGGCCCTCGTCGTGTCTCCGAAGAGACGCGCCGTCCCGCGTCGAGCGCGCTGGACGCGTTCCTGGACGGGTCCGTCGAGACTACGCGCGCACATGCGCCAGTCGCGGAGGAACACGCGGAGGAACACGCGGCGCACTGTGACCGAGACGGAGAAGAGGCTGACAAAGCCGAAGAAGCGCCGGAGGCGATTGAAAAGAATTCGGCGCGCGGCGGGAAAGCGCGCGTCTCCGCCGCCGAGCGGCGCGCGATGAAGAAGGCGATGAAGAAAGGCGCGAACGGTTCCCTTGATTCGAATTCGAATTCGAACACGATCGACGGCGTGTCACACGAGCTCGACCGTGTTCGACCGGGACGGCCGCAAAAGGATGACGAATTAGAACCGCGACCGAAACAGAAACCGCCGAAGAACGCCGCCGCGAACAAAAACGCGTCTGACAAAAAACAAAAACCTCTTCCTCGCGGCAAGTCGGCCAAGGCGCGGCGCGCCGCGGCGCGGTACGCCGAGCAGGACGACGAGGACAGAGCGCTCGCCATGGCTCTGCTCGGGGTGAAGATGAAGGACGATTCCAAAGCGAGGACGGATGACGACGACGACGACGACGAAACGAATACGGGATCTCGTACGAGCGCGCAGTCTGACGACGACGCGGCGACGACGACGGAGACGACGACTTTTACGACGCGAGCGAAGGGTGACGATGTCGACGACGAGATCGTCGGAGGCGGCGTATCCGACTCCGACTCCGACACCTCCGAAGACGCCTCAGAAGACGGCCAAGAGACCGTCTCGTTCCTCGAGCACGACCTCGCGCGCGTCTCTCGCGTTGACTGGTTCACGGGCGCGCCTTTTCTTGAGACTGAGGTGACACACGCGGTTGCGTTTGTGGCGCCCTGGGACGCGCTCAAGGCTTTCGCGTACAAAGCCAAGCTCACCCCCGGGTCGCAGAAGAAGGGTAAAGCCGCGAAGCAGGCGCTGGAGGTGGTGACGCGCGCGCCCCCCGCGGCGGACGTCATGAAAAGTTTTTCCAAGGAAGAAAAAACGGTCGAAGACGTTTCGAAACCGGAATCGAGAAAAGAAAAAGCCGCGCGCGCCGAGCGCGACTCGGCGCTCAAGGCGACCATCGCCGCCGCCGCCGCCGCCGCCGCCGCGGGCGACGGCGCCATGCTGATGTGCGGCCAGGGGCTCAAGGTGAGCATGCCCGCGGGGGCGGCGAAGGCTATGAACGCCGCGAAGAAGAACTCTTCCGGGAAGAGAGGGTGAGGATATACCGGTAGTGTGCGTTTTACGACGTGAGGATAGTTTGTCGCGTCCGCGTCACCACGACTGTCCGGGACTTTTCCGTGTTGTTCTTTTCGTGAATCACGTGGACGTACGTATACCGCCGCTCGCCTGCGTCAGTTCGAGACGCGCAGCCGGAGGCCGGTCGTCCGTCTCCGGGCGGCCGATGTCGGCCGACGCGCGCGTCCCCGGGTCCCCCCGCGGGCGGCGCCGCGGCCGGAGCTGGAGCCGCAGCGCGAGTCGCAGCCCGAGCCCCCGGGGCGGACGCGCGGACGATGGGGACGTCCGAGATCGCGCCTACCGGTCGCGGTCCCGGTCGCGCGACGTCGTGCGCGACGACGACCGCCGCGGACGCGGACCGCCGGGTGTGCGCCGACGTGACGACGAGTCTCAAGTCTCCGCGCGCGCGCGGAGACTTGAGACTCGACCGGAACCCCACTCGAACGGAGGGGACCCACACGTGTCTCATTCGGGTTTCGGCCTGGGGTACCGCCGAGAGGATGACGGCGCGTTACACGCGACGTCGCGAGGCTCAAAAAACGCCTCCGGGTTCGGTTCCCGCGAGAACGCCGATTATTTTCCGCGAGAAACCGCGCGTCCTCCCGACAAGGAAAGAAAAGGAAACGGAAAGAAAGCTTTTCGGCAAACGGGCGGAGACTACAACCCCTTGCGCCGCGAGGTCGGCGAAACGCGGGCGACGTCGCCCGCGGGGAAAACAAACAAAACGTCATTCAAGTCGCCGACGAATGGTAACACCGCTTCGTATGAGTATTTGGTCGCTTCCGGCTCGCTCGGGTGGCGCGCGAGCGGCGGCGCGCTCCCGCGCCGCGCGGAGCGCATCGAAGGCGTCGGCGACGAGACTTTGGCGTCGTTGGCGGCGTCGCTGCGAGACGCGCGCGACGCGAGTCGCGCGCGGCGGGAAGCAGAGGAGCTCTTTTACCAAAAGACGCGAGACGGGTCAGACGGGTCGAACGGGTTCGAGGCGCTCGAGTCGCGTCGCGCCTTTTCGACCAGGCGCGTCGGGGCGGCGACAAGAGAGCGTCGCGGAGGGCGGTTCGCCTCGAACGACGAGCGTCTCGGCGACGGCGGCGCCGCCGCGACTTCTCTTTTTGTGAGAGACGGCGGCGAGACGACAAAAAACGGCGACTCGTTTCCGGTTCGCGAATTGAAAAATCGCGGCGTCGCGGACCGAGCCCGTTTGGACGACTGCGCGCGCGCCGAGGCGGACTTCGCGTCCTCCGCGGACGGCGTGCGTTTCGCGCTAGCGAAGAAAGCGGAGACGTACAAAAGTCTGCTCCTGCGAAAGACTTTTAAGGCGGGTGACGGATACGGCGTCGATTTCGACGCCAAGTCCGCCGCCGACGCCGCGTCGTTTCGGGACGCCGAGGCTCCTCCGTTCGCGGAGGTTCCGCCGCCGCCGCCCGGAGGTCCGCGCGTGGACGACGCCGCGGCTCTTGCGAAGAAGCGAGAGAGACTGCTCGCGCTTAAGAACCGGGGACGCGAACGGACGACGACGACTTCCGCGGATGGCGCCGACGCGTAGCTACTATGTAGACGACTTCCACGCTTTTTGTGATAGACTAAAACGCGTGCGTAGACTAGTCTACACACTCGTGACTGAACCTACGAACGCTCCGTTCGCGTTCACTCCTCGTCCGAGTCGGAATACAACGCGCCGCCTCGCCTCGGCGCTTTCGGAGCCACCGAGTCGGCCCGGGCCGGTTTCGATTCCATCGCCGGTCCCGGTTTCGATTCGGGCGCCTCGTCGCCGTCGTCGTCGTCGAAGAAAAGATCCGCGGGCTCAACCTCCGAGTCTGACGATTTTTTGCCCGCGTCGGAGACGTCGTCGTCAGAGACGTCGTCGTCGTCGTCGTCGTCGCTCTCTTCGTCGTCCTCGTCCGTGTCGTCGTCATGCACCCCGCGCTCGGCGTAGCTCGCCGCTTGCCCCCACGGGTCGTTCGTCGCGACCGCGCGTCGCCTCCGGCCGCCCTCGATGACGTTGCTTTGGTCGATGCCGTCGAGGTCGCGCGCGAGTTCGACTTTTGCGCGAACTTTCGCGATTTGCGCGTCGGAGGATTTTCCATCCAAACCGTTCTCGTTTAAGATTTCACGAAGCGACTCGATCCGCGTCTCGTCATCCTTGTGGCGCATGAACACGTGCTGATAGGTCAAACCGGCGCGTTTGCACACGTCGCGAAGGGTCGCGACGACGCCGGCGACCGGCGCCGCGGTTTTTTTTTGCGCTTGCGCGGGTTTGCGTTTATTTTTCGTCGTCTTGGTCTTGTTCGTCTTCGGGTCGATGACGCGCCTCTTCTTCGTCGAGGGAAGCTCCGACGCGTCCGAGTCCGAGCCCTCCTCGTCCGCGTCCGTCTCTTCCTCCTCGTCCGCGTCCGTCTCTTCCTCCTCGTCCGCGTCCTCGTCCGCGTGTTCCGTCCGAGGCTTCGCGGGCGCGGGCGACTTCGTCGCCGCGGGCGCGCGGTTCTCCTTGGACGCCGCGGCCACATTCTCGGGTGGCCCGTCGCCCGAGGCGAGCACGCGGTCGACGTACTTCGCGACCGCGGCTTTCGTCGCTTCCTCGTCCAGGGCCTTGGCGTCCAGCCCCAGGTCGGTCTCGATCAGGCGCCTGGCCTGCTTCATGGTCAGCGTCGCGACGTGGGCCAGGAAGTGGTCGCGCCGGGCGTACACCGCCCTCTTCAGCGCGTCGGGTGCGACGGGCATCGCGACGGACGAGGACATCGCGTCGTCGTCGAGAGGTCGGAGCTCGGAAACGCGCGCGGCGAGGCGGCTCGATTAACGCGTGCGGCGCGGGGGCGTGTCTGGTGCCGCGAACCGTCGACCGGTGTGCGCCCGCGCGTGTGACGACGGGAGGCACACCCGCAGCTGCGTTTTGAAATCGGTACTCGGTTCCTGAGCCGAGGGTGCCAACGGCTGACTCGGAACAATCGGAAAGGTGCCCACTCCGAACTCGGGTCGATTCGGCGAAAACGCCGCCGACGTCGCGGACGAATCAGTGTCGCCCGCGCGGGGCGGCATGCAGACGTACGACGCGTTCGCGGCGCGGGTCACCGCGCGCGGCGACGGGGTTGGGACCGACCGACCGATCGCCTCGAGCGACGACCGGCGCTCGAACCCGCCGTCGTCCACGTCGCACTTCAACGCGCGCCTCGCGACCCTGCCGGAGTGCTACGACGCGTACGTCTCGCTGCACCGCAGCGGGCTGTGGTTCGACGTCAATCCGTTTTACCACCCGGAGCTGCGGTGTTACTACCTGCGGTGCGAGCCGGCGAAGGTTCTTCGAGACGCCACGAAAACGACCGACGACGACGTGACCGAAAACATAGATGACAAGCGAACGACGAAGGAACGACGAAGTCGCGCGGTGATCGTCCCAGTCGCGACTCGCGTCGCGCGCGTGTCGCATGCGACGCTGCGGAACCTTTCGCGACTGGGCGACGCGTGGCGACGCGAAGGCAAAGAAGAAGACCTTCCTGAACCGAACGAAAAAGAAAAGGAAGACGCAGAAGCAGAAGCGTCTTTTTTGTTCCGCGGCGACGCGGTTCCAAAGATCGGTGTCTCGCTGTGTTTAGTGGACGGCGACGGCACCGCCGTCGTCCTAAACGTAAACGAAGGTCTCGTCGAGCCCGAAGACGTCGACCCCCCGGCGGAGGATTTGATCGACCTTCTCGCGGACGACGCGACGGATGGCGATGAAACGCGTTTGGGGAACGGTTCTTTGAACCGCCAAGGAGTAGTGGGCTTCTCCGACGACGAGACGGAGGACTTGGACGAGCGCGACGCGGGGGAAGTCGGAGGCGCGGAGCGCGGCGCGTTTGACCGGGAGGGACCCGAACGGCTTTTAGACGAAGAGAATGGTAATTAACGACGCGGAGTAGAGGCTTCAAGTTGTCGAAACGCATCATCATTCGTTCGCGCTTCGCGTCAGCACGAAGACGTTGCCCTGGTTCGTGTACAGCACCCTGACTTTCTCGGAGGCGTACGCCATGCGCCACGTCCCCGCGCGGCCGGGGGGGAACGGCTTGGTCAGCACTTGCCTTCCGAACGCGGAGACGGTGAGGTCGACGAAGGTGACCCGCAGCGATTCGTTTTTTTTGCTCTTCTCCAGGGGTTCCGCCACCGCCGCGAGCGACAGCGCTAAGGGCCCCAGCTTTACGATGTTCTCGTACTTCCCCGATAACGGTTCGTCTTTGAACCGTTGCTCGACCTTACCGACGAACGGCCCGAGCTTCCCCGAGCTGTTCCCGGAACTGTCCGAGTACACCAAGTCCCAGTTCGTGTTCGCGAGGTCGATCGCCGCGGGGTTCGGCAACGAATCGTCTCGCGCGCAAAGCTCCTGGATTATGAGCTTCACCTTCGCCTCGCCGGAAGAGTCCAGATCCGTGCCGTTCGCCGTGCCCGCGGCGGCGCGGAGGCGGTCGACGACAGATGAAAGGGACGCGGCAGAGCCTTTGGGGGACGCGTCCGCGTCGGA
>Ga0209666_1001950_pt1 | contig 15561 bp, 8 predicted proteins | sample SaaInlV_125m_DNA_FD_184679 | JGI IMG/M metagenome (GOLD analysis project Ga0209666, IMG submission 184679) | Marine microbial communities from expanding oxygen minimum zones in the Saanich Inlet - Saanich Inlet SI037_S3LV_10m_DNA (SPAdes)... | ecosystem: Environmental > Aquatic > Marine >...
GCGATTCGTCTTCGTATCGTCTCCAGCACGTCGCCGTCGATCAGCTCCGGAGGCACGGGCGTTAGGTTCACGCCCGTGCCGCCCTGGAACTTCTCCTCCAACGAAAGCACCGAGCACGCGCGCTCCGCCACCGTCGCCGACGGCGGGAGGCATCGCAAAACGCCAAACGCTCCCGACACGCCGGCGGTGATCTCTATATAACGAGGACGATCTTTCGTGTCGTTCGTGTCGTCGTTCGTGTCGTCGTGCTTGAAGCGCACGCTCTCCGTCCCCGCGCGCGCGTCGAAGAACACCTCAACGGCGCTCGCGACGACGAACGGCTCGACCACGAACGCGAACGGCGGCGGCGACGGCATCGCGACCGACTGGTCGCCCACCGACGCCGTCGCCGCGCCGCGCGTCGCCGCGAAAGCGTACTGCTTCAGATCCGCGCTCGAGCGCAGGCGCGCCACACCGGTGGAGCACCCGTCGCTGTTGGGCTTGATGCACAGGCCGTCGCGCGCGTCGCCGCCCACCGAGGCCACCAGGCGCGCCCACAACGCGTCCAGAGGATCATCAACGACGTCGTCGACGCGCGCCTCCGCCGCCGCCGCCGCCGCCGCGAGCGCTTCGGACATCTCCCACGCGGTGAGCGTCTGCTTGCGGCAGGACGTGACGCCTTCCATGTTTGCCCCCGCGATGGCGGTGCCGGTGGCGCTCTTGTCCATGCACAGCCGCGACGCCGTCGCGCCGCTCCCGGTGAACGCGATGCCGCGCGAGGCAAAAAAAGCCTGAAGCGTCCCGTCCTCGCCGACGCCGCCGTGCACGGCGACGAAAACGACGGCGTTCTCCGCCTCGGCGCGCGCCGCGAACGCGCGCAGCGAGAAACCGCGCGACGAAGCGCGTTTTTGTTTCGCTTCTGACGAAACACGTTCTGACGAAGTACGCTCTGACTCGCCCATGACGGCGCGGAAAGAAGACGGTTCTCGAACGTCGTCGTGTGTCACGTCGTCGATTTCGTCATCGGCGTCGTAAAAGAAACCGCCAGAGAGCAACGCGTCGCGAACGGAACGTTCGTCACGAACGGCGGACGATGACGAATCCGTCGAGGAACGCGCCGCCGACGCGCATTCCTCGACGGTGTGCCGCAGCGCGTGCGCGTACGACAAGGGAAACACCGTCGCGTCCTCCAGCTTGGCCCCGACGGCGTCTAAACCTTCGGGCGCGAGGAGCACGGGCGTCACGTCCAGCTCACGCCTCGAGCGGAGTTTCAGCCACACGTTCACGCCGGACATCAAAGATACCTGACGCTCGGACGTGTTCCCGCCGAAAAGCACGTACACCTTGGTTTTGGGTTTGGGTTTCGCGTCGGTTTCGGTCGCGTCGGAGCCGGGCGTCGCGCTCCCGCGAAATGCTTCGTTTTTACGCGCTCTTTCCGCGCACTCGGCACTTCTCCTCGTGGGCAAAGAAACGCCTTGGCGCCTGCACGCGCTCGCCAGCACGCCCCTGAGCGCGACGCCGTGCGACATGCCCGCCTGCGCCGCCTGCAGAAAAAAAAACGACGTCTGCTCCATGCCGCTCGCGACGTTGACGTCCGTGAACACAGGCTCGCCGTCGCGCGCGGAACTCGTGTCGGTTTCGTCTTCGGGTCGCCGCGTCAAGGAAGGGTGGTCGCGGGGCATGTAGAAGCCGTCGAGACGCGCGCAGTCTTTTAGACCCAGCTTTTGAAACGCCTCCTCCGCGCGTCGCCGCACGCGCGTGACCCCGTGTTCGCCGAACCTCGCGGGCGCGTGGTACGCCACCCGCGACGAAGGCAGGTACTTCTTGCGAAAGTCAAACACGCGATCGCGCGCGTCGGAGTCTCCTCCTCCCGGCGATTCCGCCACCACCTCCACCTCCGTCGGCGCGAGCGCGACCGGTCCGCGCGCGGTCTCCACGACCACCACCGTGAACTCCGCGGCACCGCCGGCGTGGCGCTCGACGAGCACGCGCGCGCGTGGGTCGTCGCGGAGCGACGCGAACGAAACGTCGACGGCTTCGACGACGCCGCGCGCCGCGGAGACGCCGAGGCTCGAGCCGCCTCGGCACGGCTTCACGATCACCCACGCGTTCGTCGCGTCGAGGCCTTCGCGTTCGAACCACGCTCGGAGCCTGGTTTCCACGGCGTGTCGCGTCGGTGACGAACGCGCTTCGAGGAGCTCGGCGCGCAACACGGGGAACCCGAACGAGAAGAGCGCGGAGGCGCAAAGCCGCTTGTCGAAGGCGGCGGCGGCGGCGCCGCCGCCGGCGCCGACGAAAGGCACGCCGGCTTCCTCGAGGACCGCCTGCAGGCTTCCGTCCTCGCCGAACGCGCCGTGCACGGCCGGAAACGCGATAGCGCGCCTCGAGGCCAGGTGCGACGCCAGCGAGGCGGGGTCGGGGAAAAACGAAAGCGGAGAGTCTCCGCGTCGGTCGCGAGCAGAGTCGCGTCCGCGCAGCTTGAAGTCGAAGTCGCTGGGCGTGTTACTGTACATCTGCTTGGTGGAGACCGCGTACGCGCGCAGCGCACGGTCGAAGTAGAAGCACTCCACGTCGATCCCGGGGCTTCGGATGTGGTCCAGCACGGACCTCGCGGAGTTCAGCGAGATGCCTCGCTCCGCGCTCGGGCCGCCGCAGAGCACGGCCACGAGCAGGGAAGCGGATTCCTCCCCCCCGTCATCGTGGGCACCCCGACCCGATCCCGCCCGCCCCGACGCGGTGGCGGTGATCGATCGCGGGGACGTCGCCGACCACCGGACGGTTCCGCGTCGTCGATCGCGAGGCCAGCGATCGCGACCGCGCGGTGTCGCCCGCGCGGGCGCCGGCGCGGCGGCGCCGCACGCGCCGAGCGCCACCATCAGTGGACGAAAGCAACAACGATCGCGACGTGAGTCGGCTCTCCGGGTCGCTCAACAAGTCTTCGGACGACGAGTCAGATCCGTGCCGCAGTTCCAGGCGCGCGCCCGCGCGTCGTCATGAGCGACGACCCGAGGCGCGGGTTCGGGTTCGCGAGCGGGAGCGGGGGCGGTGGCCCCGCCCCGAGCGAAGGCGCGGGCGCGCCTTCCCAGCAGAGAGGCCCTCCCCCCGCGCACGTCGCCTCGGCCGTCTCCGCGCACGCGCCGCGGACGTCTCCCGCGGCGTCGGTCCCCGCGCACCGCGACCCCAACGTGGTGCTGGTGAGCCGCTCGCAGAACGGCAACCCGCTGCTGCGGCACGTGCGGTGCGTGCGCTGGGCGTTCGCGGACGTCCTGCCCGACTTCGTGCTGGGCGACAACGCGTGCGCGGTGTTCGTCTCGCTGCGGTACCACCTGCTGCATCCCAAGTACCTCGCGACGAAGATCGCGTCGTTGCAGCGCGCGTTCCGCCTGCGCGCGGTGCTTTGTCTGGTGGACACCGAGGACGTCGTCAAGCCTCTGGGCGAGGTGAACAAGATTGCCGCCATGGGCGACTGCGTGCTGCTGTGCGCGTTCAGCCCGGAGGAAGCGGCGAGGTACGTCGAGACCCTCAAGGCGTACGAGAAGAAATCGCCGGACGCCATCAAGGAACGCCGCGACGCCGATTACGTCTCCAGGCTCGCCGGCGCGTTGACTGCGATTCGCGGCGTGAACAAGGTGGACGCCAGCTCGCTGGGCGCGCAATTCGGGAGTCTGGCGGGAATCATGCGCGCCGACAAAGCGACGCTCGCCGCGACGCCGGGACTCGGCCCGACCAAAACCAAACGGCTCGCCGAAGCGCTTCACGCGCCGTTCAAACGCAGAAACCCGCTCGAGAAACCCGCGTCTCTCGCGGCGGCGCGAGAGACGGGAGGGTGACGCGGTCGTGGCGGGAACAAAAACGCAACGCGTGTTTGTTGCGTGTAGTGCGTTTCGTTTTTAGTGCTTGTAGTCTACGTAGTATAGCCTCTGTCGCGAGCGCGGCGCGCGACGAAAGAAATCCTCTTTTCGTCGCGAAAAGAAAAAAAAAACCATCCTTTTCTCACCCGTGGTTCCTGTGGGCGCGCCTCGCCTTCCTCCCGCGCGGCCCCTGCGACCTGGGCGCGGGCTCGGGGCCTTTAGACGCGCGCGCGCCCGGCGACGGCGCGTGCCCGCTCGACGCCGAGCCGCTCGCGGCCGCGTGGTGCATTCGCCGGTGCGCCTCCGCGAGCGCGCGAAGGTAATCGTCTCGGTTGTCCGTGGTGCCGATTTTCTCAAACGCGGTTTTCACGCGGTCAAACGCTTCTTCGCACCTAGCCTTTCCCGGGTTCTTGTCCGGGTGCGTTTCTATGATCTTCCGGCGGTACGCCTTCTTGATCTCTTTATCGTCCGCGGTCACGGGGACCTCCAGCACGCCGAAAAAATCCGTGCACAGCAGCACGCGCGCCACCTCGCCCTCGGCGTCGCCGTACGCCAGAGCAGGCAACACCGGCGAGTCGGGATCCGTCGCCAGCCGCGCCTCCTCCTGCGCGCGCGCCAGGCCCGCGAGCGCGAGCAGGCCGAGGAAGCCCCACCCTAAAAGAACTAAAACGCATACCACGAGTTTCAGGTACCACGGCAGCCACGACGTGCGCGCGACTAGCTCGAACGCCAGGAAAAATAAGCAGTCGATCCAGAACGCCAGCGCGGTGAGCGCGCAGACGAGCGTGGCGACGACGACGGCGGCGACGCCCCACCAGCCGCCGCCGGCGAGCCACAGCAAGATGAAGTTGGGCCACAGCGCGCGCGCCCACGGGACGCGCCGTTGCCACACGATGCCCAGCGCGCTGCTGAACGAGGCGTACCACTTTGGGCGCCACAGCGCGTGGTACGCGAAATCGGACGCCGCGCCGAGGACGCTCGCGGCGGCGTCGGCGACGACGACGAAGGCGCTCTTCAGGAGGGAGACGCTGACGACGGCGACGATGGCCACGAGCACCGCCGCGACCGACCCGGTGGCTCCTACCAGCCGAGCGCGTTTCGGGTGGCCGCGAGTCAGCGTCTCGCGGACCGCGTTCGCGGCGTCGTCGCGGCCGGCGAGCTCGAACGCCAGAGGGAGTAGGTTGCCCAGCAGGTCGTCCGCGAACCATCGCTCCGCTTTTGCCGACGCGCCGGCGACGATCCGCCAAACGAAAACGAACGGCTCCGCGGGGTCCACCTCGGGGCCTTCCGCGTCCTCCGCCGCGGGTTTCGGCGACGAGGACGACGCCGTGTCGCCGCTCGACGCACGCGGCGAGGCCGCTTCGTCCGTCATCGCGTCACGCGCGCGCGCGCGCGTTTGCCTTGCGGCGCGACATTCGGTTTAAATCCGACAGTTCCACTTTTCTCGGACGAACAAAAAGAAAAAAACTTCAAACACGACTCCGACTCGGGTCCGGTCACCTCGAGCCGCGCGCGGCGACGATCGTCATGGCGGGCCGTCGGTGAGCGTCGCGGCGCATGGCGATGGGCGCAGGTCGCGGCCGGGTCGCCCCCGGCGACGCGCCCGGGGAGAATCGCGCGCACGAACCGTCCCCGCCTCGGTTCACGCTGGTGCGCGGCGAAACGCTCATCGCTCTCGTTCCCGACGACGAGGAAAGCGCGTCGTCGCTGGTGGTGACGCGCGAAGGCCCCGGGCGTCTGCGCCTGGAGCCGCGCGAGAAGGCGCGCGCGCTCATCGCGGACGCACCGCGTGTCTCGTCGCGCGCAGTGTACGGGTGCGCGGGCGCGGTGCGCACGCCCTCCGGCGTGCACTTGCTGGTCATCAAAAGGTGCGTTCGCGTCGGCGTCGTCCGCGGGTGCGCCGTGTTCCGCGCCGCGGCGTTCGACGCGGTGTCGTGCGCGCCCCCGGGCGCTCTCGAGGCGCTCTCGCTCGCGGAAAGACGCGACGAGAAGAAGTGTCTCGCCTTGTTAACCAAGGCACTCGATCGAAAGGCGACGGCTCTGTTCTTCTCCGGCGACCCGGCGCGATACGACGCGACGAGGTCGTGCGCTCGCGCCGCCGCCGCGGAACAAGACGAACAACCACGAACGCCGTGGTTCGCCGCCGACCACGCGTTCGCGTGGAACTCGAGATGCGGCGAGACGTTCTTGTCGGAGATTTTCGAGATTTCCGCGAACGCCGACACGAACACACAAGGTGTTTCACTTCCACAACAACAAAAACAAGAACAAAAGGCGAGCGCGTTCCTCGTACCTTTAGTGTGCGGCTCGTGGCGCTCGGCGCGCGTCGCCGTCGCGGCCAAAGACGAAGACCAAAAAAATAAAAAAAACGCCGCGTCGGAGGCGTTCGCCGTCGTCTCGGTCGTCGCGCGCGTCGCGCGCGCGCGCCACGGCGTGCGCCACCACTGCCGCGGCGCGGACGCCGAAGGGAACGTCGCGAACTTCGTGGAGACGGAGCAGATGTGCGAGGTGGAGACGAAGCCCCCTTTTTTTTGTCCGGCGGAGGCGACGCAGACGCAGACGCGGAAGAAGGAAAACGAAGGCGAGAATGCGCGCTCGTTTTTTTCCTCCTTCGTCATCGCGCGCGGGTCGGCGCCCACGCGGTGGGCGCAGCCTCTGCGCGACGCGCGCTGGCGTTTTCCGATGCTGTTTCTGGACGACACCGGTGGCGCCGCCGCCGAGCTCGTCGACGACGGGAGCTCTGTGACAAAACCGAAAACAGAAAGCCACAGCGAGAAGAGCGCGAGAGCGCACCTCGCGTCGTTCGCGCGGACGTACGGCGCGTCGACGGCGCTGGATTTGTTGAAAAGAAATCCGTCGTCGTCCGAGTCGCGGCTGAGCGCATCCTTCGCCGCCGCCGCCGCGGCGGCGGGGACGCACGTGAAGCTCGTGTCGTTCGACCTGGCGCGCGAGATCGCGATGCACGGCGACCGCGAGGCCATCGCGCGTCTGCTGCGCGTGACGGAAAAAGACGCGGAGCGGCACGGGTTCTGGTTCGACTCGACGCCGGCGCCGCCGCTCTCGCGAACGACTTCGACGGAGACGACTTTTACGGAAAAAAAACACGCGCAGACGGGCGCGTTTCGCGTCAACTGCAAGGATTGCCTCGACCGCACGAACGTCGCGCAAGCCGCGTTGGCGTTTCGAGCGCTCCACGCGCAGCTTCACGTGAACGGTTTTCGTCCAAAAACGGCCAAAAACGGTGAAGGGTCGCGTGCGCTGCGCAAGATGCACGGCGCGCTGTGGTCGGCGCACGGCGACGACGTCGCGCGACTTTACGCGCGCACCGGCGCGCTTCGGCGCGACGTCGTCGGCTCCGGCCGGAGGTCGGTTCTCGGCGCGCTCGCGGACGCGCGCGTCGCCGTGACGCGCTGGTGGCAGAGCAAGTTCTCCGACGGCCGAGCGCAGGACGCCGCGAGGTACTTCACCTCGGGGGGGAACGCGTTCGCGGCGACAAACGCAAACGCGCCGAGGTCAGGCTCGCGCGGTTTCTTTTCGTGTACGCGGCTGAACCAGCCGGAGGTGGTGCACGCGGACGACGCGTGGGCGCTGGAGGTTCCGCGAGTCGCGAAAAAAAGGGGGGGCTCGAAGACGCGCGTCGCGCCCGCGCCCGCGCCCGCGGAGGCGGGGGGCGACGAAGGGAGGTGAGGGGTCCGCGTCGCGTCGCGCGGCGCGCGAAGTCGGCGGCCTTTTTGTCGCGAAGAGCGCGTCGTCGAAATAAATAAACTTGAGTTATGCGCGCGAGTCATCAACTGTTGTTGTGTGTGGGCATGAAAACGACATCTACGGTTCCGCGTCCCACATCGACGCGAGGTCGTGCCCCTTAAACGGCGGTGCGGCCCTTCGCGGCCATCTTGCGGATGAGGTTGCCCATCTCCTCGCGCTTCTTCTTGCCGCGACCGTGGGTGCCGAGCTGTAGTGAGGGAAAAGCAAAGGGGGGATCGGGTCAGCGGGGCCTCGGGTGCGAGGCGCGAGGTGCGAGGCGCGCGCGCGGGGGACGGCGACGGCGTCGCGGTCGAGGCCCGGCGGACCTGGGGCGGTCGAAGGAACCGCGGCAGGCGCGCGCGACGGGAGCGCTTCCCGACGCGTGGACGACCGACGCGCGCGGGGGGATTCGCCACGCCCGCGAGTCTTTCCGAAACCCTAGAAACTTTTTTATGCCGCGATGACGCACCTTCCGCTTGGCGAGCTTAAGCGCGCGCTTGTCCCTGCCAACCTTAAGCAACTCCATGAGGCGCTTCTCGTAGGGAGCGCTGCCGACGACGTCGCGAATCAGGTCACGGATGTTCCTCACGCGAGCGCCGAGTTTCTGTTGTAAGAGCGAGGTGGAAAGATGACGCGGGGTCAGCGGTGCTCACGGGAAACCCCGAAAACCGCGGATGATGGCGCGGACGGAAAGGGACGGGGACGCACCCCCTTGCGCTGCGCCGGGCGAGGCGCGAGCGTGCGCTTGGCGACCTGGTGCCCCTTCGAGAGACCAACGGCAATCCCAGCCATCTTGCGTGTTGTTCGGTCGCGTGCGATCGAATAAGAGGGATGGCGGTCGTGCACGCCGGCGCTGAAATAGTTTGCGAGCAGGACTTCGAGAGCGGGCCTTCGCGACGGACTTTTCCAGGCTCTTGAGATGACTGAATTCCATACGCAGAAAATGCACTTCCACATTTTTGCATACTGTTTGCTTATCATAATTGGGCCCAGAAAGAGCAACGCGTTTTTCAAACAGTCGAAGAAAGGAAAAAACGTCAACGCGAGATTCGTTTCCAAGCGCGTCACACCGGACCCGCGACGGACCCGAGGCGCGCTTCCCCGCGCCCCCCGTCCTCCCGCTCCCGGTTCCGCGCACCGCCATGGCGCCGACGGAGGCGGCGGCCATCCTCCCCACGGGACCCGAGCCCGAGGAGGTGGACGTGAACCAGTTTTACGTCAAGACGGAGAGCCTGGAGGCGCTGGCGGACCCCGAGGTGGAGGCGGCGGCGCTGCTGCCGCAGCTCGACTCGGACGTGTGGACCGTGGTGTGCGGTGGCCTGCTCGTCGCGCGCCGCCTCGCGTTTCACCACCCCGACGTGCTGCTGGGCATTCTGGACGCGGTCGTCGTGCGCCTGCGCGCGCACATGAACTCGCTGCGGAGCAGCCTGTGCAAGACCGCGCTCATCTGCTGCGCGGACATGCTCCGCGCCTACGGCGACGCCGCGTTCGAGTTCCTGGAGGACACGGGCGAGGGGAAGGTGGACGGTTCGGGGCCCGTGGCGCCCAGCTTGATGCACACCTTGTTGCACAAGGCGGCGCTGGATAAGAGGTTCGTCATGGACGAGGCCAAGCGCACGCTGCTTTCGATGATCGAGCGCCTCGACCCCGACGCGCTCGTGCGCGAGATCCTGCTGTCGCGCGTGGAGAGCAAAAACGATAAAGTGCGCGCCGTCGTCGCGATGTGCCTGCGGGAAGCCGTGGACAAATCGCTGCGCCGCGTTACAGAACGCGCGGCGCGCGGACCCGAAACAGAAACCGACGACGACGAAGAATCCGGATTCGACGCGGAGGCGTCGTGCGCGGTGACCGAGCGGGACGCGCTGTTGCGCGCGGCGGCATCGTTCGTCAACGACAGGCAGCCGGCGGCGAGGGAGCACGCGCGTTCGCTGCTGGAGACGCTCAAGCGCTCGCACGTGGAGCGCGCCGAGGTGGAGAACGGGGGGGACGCGTGGCAGACGCACGTGGAGAGGACGCTGGGGAAGTCGGTCGCCGTCAAGATTGTCAAACTGTGTTGAGCGGAGCGTCCGCGCGTCTTTGTTACACGTGGCGTAGATGCCGTTCTGGAACACGTAGTGCGACGAACAAAAAGTCCCTTTCGCTTTCGTACACAACAACGCGTTCATCTCCGTCGCGACGACGCGCGCGCCGGCGCCGGCGCCGGCGCCGGCGCGACGCGTCTTCGCTTTCCGGCTTTCGACTCTGGGTCCCCAAACGCCGGCGTCGCTTCCTCGCGCGCCTCGTTTGTGGGCTCGCCCTTGGCGGCGTTCGCGGGGCTAGCCTCGGGCGGCGCGGGCAGCGCGGGGTCGGTCTCGCCCGCGTCCCCCGGCCGCGTGAGCACCGTCTTCGCGACGCTCTGTCCGGCGCCGCCGGCGCCGGCGCCCTCCGGCGCCTTGAGGACTTCGATGAGGTTTTTATAGAGCGCGACGTCCGGGTTGAGGTTCCGGATCGCCGCCTCGACCCTCGCGGGGTTGATCTTGTCCTCCACCAGGTACTTCTTCTTGATCTGCCGCCGCGACCGGCCGGGGAAGAGGCGGTGAATCAGGGAGAAGTCCGTGCCGAACTGCGTCAGCGCCTGGAAAAAAAACTCGGTGTCCTCCTTGGTCCACTTCTCGGCTTTCGTGTAGTTGGCGTACGTCGCCGAGTTGAGTTTCGTGCCGCTCTCCTCGACGCGCGTGAAGTCGCTCAGCGCCGTCGCGCGCTCCACCGCGGCGTTCACCGTTAACGACTTCTCGTTGATCACGATCTGCCCGTCCACCACCAAAACCTGGGGGGTCATCGACACCGCGCCCGCGCCGCCGGGCGCCGGAAGCGCGAGCGTCGCCGAGACGTTTTCGGAACGGGTGTTTTTTTCACCCGACCCGCCGGGGCTCCCGACCAGCGCGAGCGCTCGCGAGTCGTCCCCGTCCCGCGCGGCGCCGCCCACGGGTGACAGCCCGTCGGTCCCTTCGCCGCCGTCCGCGTTGGGTCCCGACGACGGACGTTGGGGGTCTTCGCTCAGCCGCCGCTTCGCGAGCTTCGCGCGGTTCTCCGCGGCGCGCTCCTCGCGCGACTTCTGCCGGATGATGTCTCGAATGCTCTTCGCCAGAGAGTCGTCCACCGCGGCGAGCGCGCCCGCCGCCGCGGTCGCGCGCTGTGAGCCGGGATGCACGCGGTTCCCGCGCGTCGTGCTCGCCGAGCGCACCCAGCGGTGCGCGGGCGGCGCCGCCGCCGCCGCCGAGGCCGCGCGCGCCGCAGGGACCGAGGGGGGCGGCGGCATCGCGGCGCGCGCCTCGAGGTCACGCGCCTCTTTGTCCCTCGCGGCTTTCGTTCGCGCGTCCGGCACGACGACGGAGTCGGCGCGGAGGCGCGAAGCCCCCGCCGCCGCCTCCGCCGCGGACTGAGGCGCTCGAGTCCCCGCGGCGGGACCCGGCGCCGCGGCGGGAGTCTTCTCTTTTCGGTGCGGGTGGTGAGGCACGCGTCGCGCCGTGGCTCGAGGCGGCTCCTCCGCCGCGGGCGCGGCCGACTCGGGCGGAGCGCCATCCGGTGCCGCCGCGGCGCCGCGGCCCCGCGCGCGAGCGACGATCTTAGGCGCGAAGACGCTGCTGCGGGACGTGCCTGCGTGGTTCCGCCGGGGGACGATTCGGGGGGTGCGCGTTCGTGGACACGCGCGGTCAGCGCGTGCGTGGCGTCGAGGGCGGGAGGCGGATTCGGTCGGGCGTCGCGGACGCGGTGGCAAACGGATTCGGGGGTCCAGGGGACGCACCTTTGTCCGTCTTCGCGGCATTTTCCAGGGTTTCGAGGTGCTGAAGGTCCATGGCGCGAGCGGTGTGGTGGCCTGCGCTCACTCGAGGAGCGAGTTTTTTATTCCGGAGATGCCGCTCTCAAGGAGACCGTCGCCTCGTGCGCGAGCGGCGACTCGAACGCGTCGAGAGTCGAGCAACCTTCGCGCTGGGACCGCACTCTCGTTACCCGGCGCTGCGGGACGAACGCGAGGTCCGAACTGAGAGACGCGGCGACGGCGCCGCCTCCAATTACACTATCTCCCGTAATTTCCGAGTCACCGTCAAACGACTCGTTTTCTTGGACGGAGCGCGATGAAAGTCACGACGGCACTTCTTCTCCTCGAAGGACACAACGAGGGCGGCCGGGGCCTGGCGACATGTCTTGACCCGACCGGATCAACAGACACGCGCGTGAGTATGTTCGGCCTGCTGTATGGCCTGTACGCGGAGGCGACCAGGAAGGTGCGCGCCACGCCACGCCGCTGGCCGCGTCTCGCGCGCGCGTTTATTTTCCCACCTGGCGCGTTCGTGGAACTTGCGGAAGGACACCGACCGCCGTCCACCCGCGTCTCCGCGACGGCGTCGCCGGGGACACCTCGCGCTCCTCCTTCCGGTCTCCCCCCCGATGTCTCTTCGACGCGCACGCCCGTCGTCCCCGAACCGCGGACGACCGCTGACGTCCTATCGTCGCCGTCGTCCATCACCGTTTCCGTCTTCTCGCGCATCATCATCATCGTTCATCGTCGTCTCGTGCAACACTCAGAACGAGTACCGTTTCTTGATCTTGGGCGTCGGCGGCGCCGGCAAGACGTGCGTGTTGGAGTCCCTGAAGACGCGCTTCTCGCCGATGCCCGGTCTGGCGCCGGCGCAGATCGTGCCCACGGTGGGCCTGAACCTCGCGCGGCTGGAAGTCCCCGCCGACGGCGCAACCGCCACGACGACGTGCGTCTTCTGGGACCTCGGCGGCGCGCGCGGTTTGCGAGAAATCTGGGAGAGGTACTACGCCGAGTGCGACGGCGTGCTCTTCGTGATGGACGCCGCCGCCGATTCCGAGACGAGCGAAGACGAACACGCGGTTGATGAAAAAAAAAACGAAACGCAGGATGAGGTGTTACGATCGGTTTTAGACGATTCACGACTGCGCGGCGCGCCGGCGCTCGTGTTGGTGAACAAAACAGACGCCGTCTCCGACGCGCGCGCCGACGCGATTGCGAAAAGATGCGACGACGCGCTTATCGCGGCGGGGATAAAGAGGCACAGAGTTTTGAAAACGGTGGGCACGAGCGGGAGGGGGGTGGACAAAGGCGTGGACTGGCTGGTGGGCGCGACCGTGCGCAGCGAGCGCGCCGAGAGGAGGTTAGCGAAGGCGGCGGCGGAGCGATGAACGAATGATGATTTCGGCGCGGCTTTCGGAGTCGGCGCGTCTGGGAGCGAAGGTTATTTTCGTAGGGCGCGTTTCGATACACATGGTCGCTCGTTCGTTCTAGTCGCGTCGTCCGCCCTAAACTCCGCCTCATTTTTTGGAGGCGGCGCCCGCCTGGTCGCCCGTCTTGCCGTCGCACGCCACGATTTTCAGCTTATCGACGTGCGCCGCGTCTTTGTATCCCCCCGGGCCGCTAACCGTGAACGTCACGTCGTCTAGCACGAACGTCCACACGTTGTCGCAAAAGCGGTACGTGTCCAGATTGCCCTTGAACGTGGTCTTGGTCTTCACCGACGACAACGCTTCGTTCATGCACTTGTCGAACTGCGCCAGGACCTTCATCGCGATCGAGGGGGTGAGCTCGCCGTTGGTCACCATCTCGTCCAGCGCGTCCGTCAGCGTCATCCCGAGCGTGGATCTGCGGTACAGCTCGTAATACTAGGGAGAGTCGGCGGGAAGGATTCGGCGCGGGTCAGCGCGGGGTCGCGGCTCGAAAACGGCGCGGACGCGACGGTCCAGCGACGGTAAGCGCGGGAGGCTCAGCGGTAAACGCACCGCCATCCCGGTCGTCCCCCCTCTGGTGCTCGGTCACTCTGCGCGGCGCGCGCGCGAGTGCCACGCAGCACGGGAAAACGTCGTTCTTGAAGGGTTTTTCGGACGCAGACAAACGCCACTGCACTGATTAACCGCGCGCGAATCTGAGGAGGCCCGCACTCTGCGTCCCGGGGTCCGCCGCACGAGATGGGCAACTTCGACGCATTCGTGGACGAGGACGAGGACGCGCCGGTGGCGCCGCCGCCGGTGTTCGTGCCCATGCAGGCGTCAGTGCCCGCGCCCGCGCCCGTGCCCATGCACGCGCCCGCGCCTGCGCCAATCCCGATGCGGGAGGTGTTCGCGCCCGCGCCGGTGCAGCCCGCCGCGCCCGCGCCGACCGCGCTCGGGATGCTCGACCTGCTCGCCTTGTGCGCTAAAAAGTGCTATTCGGAGCGTCCCCCCCGCGAGACGCAGCTGCACGAGCTCAAGGTGACGTACATGAAGCTCAAGGTACGTCGCACGACGCCCGGCCTCCGTTTCCGTCGAGCGCGGGAGGTTTTCCCTCCCCTTCTCGAACGAAAGCCCCGTCGAGGTCGATCGAAGGCCACGCGCGGACGCGCGTCGCGAACGCGTTCGCGATGCACCGCGCCGCGACCCCCGCGGCGCGCGCGTCTTCATGCGGCTACTCGGAGCGCCGAACGTCGAGGGAACCGACTGACCGATCCTCCTCCGCGTCTTCCCGCTCGCGTCCGCCGAACGCTTTTTTTTTTCCACAGGAACGCGCGTGCACGGTTGTGGATTTCCTGCGCGCCGTGCGCGACGTGCTCGGCGAGGACGCGCTCGTGCAGGCGATGGCCGCGAGCCGCGTGGCGCGCCAGCGCAAGGCGGCAGCGGCGGCGCTCGCCGCGCAGGCAGAGGCGGAGGCCGCGCGCGCCAAGGCGGCGGCGGGCGACGCCCCCCCGCGCGCCGGCGCCGCCGGCGCGCCTCCTCCTCCAAATTTGGACGTCGCGAAGGAGGCGGATGACGTTTTGGCCATCGCGGGCGTGAACGCGGACGACGAGGCTCGGTACATGTTCGGGGACGATGAGTTGAACCGCGAGGACACGCACGCGGACTTCACGCCGAAGGCGAGCTGGCGTAAGCTCATCGAGCTGCGCGTCTTCGCGCGCGTCGCCGGCGAGGACGGCGTCGCGGCGCGCGCCGGCGTTCCGCACGTGCACGAGAAGGTGTACGAGTACGTGGAGGAAGCGTTGCAGGCGCGCCTGAAGGGTTTCGTGGCGCGCGTGTGTAACGCGGCGAAACACCGCAACGACGGCAACAGGAAGTTGTTCAGCCGCGACAAGATGTCGTTAGTCGAGCCGCGCGCGGCGGTCAGACGCGTCAACGTCGACGCCGAGCGCTCTGCGGCGGCGCGCGCGGAGAAGGAACGCCAGCGGCTGTTAAATCTCGGCGAGACGTTTTCGTCCAAGCGCAAGCGAGCGCGCGGCGGTTTGGACGCGGAGGACGACTTCGAGCTCAAGGAGAAGGTGGCACGCGTGCAGGCGGAGGAGGAGGAGCGCCAGCGCGCGGAGACCGCCAACCAGGCGGCGCAGGCGGCGCTGGGGGCGGATGCCAAGTACCTCAAGTGGGCGGAGGCGGCCAAGGCTGGCGACGGCGGAGCGACGCGCGCTGGGCCAAAAAAAGGCGACCCGGATTTGGGAGGCGACCCGGACGCGGCGGACGGCGCGTCTAGGGGGGGCAAGCCCGTTGGACTCGGTGAGAGGCTCGGAGACTCGGCGTTCGCGGGCGTTCCCGGCGCGATGGCTGTGGCGGAGCACAGCGTGGTGTTGCGCGATTGCGCGGAGGCGCTCAAAGACGACGCGCGCCGCCGCGCGCTGCGTCCGAAGCTGTTGGGGCGGACGTAGTCATCCTTCGCGACGTCCGTACATTAGCGACGCGTCGTTCGGAGGCGTTTGCAAAAGTGAAAACACGTACGTCTCGATTGCTGCTTTTAAGATTTTAGATCTATTACACACGCGCGCGCGCCGCGCGCGTCGGTACTCGGCGTCGGCGGCGGCGCTCTTAGATGGTGGTGCCGTCGGGGATGGTGGCGTTGCGCAGGATGGTGACGATGCCCGAGCGGATGTACACGCCGTTCTCCTCGTCGACGAGATCCTCGACGCCGGCGGCGTTGGTGATGGTGCAGTTCTTCCCGATGCGCGCGTTCTTGTCGATGATGGCGTTGGAG
>Ga0209666_1001951_pt1 | contig 15556 bp, 7 predicted proteins | sample SaaInlV_125m_DNA_FD_184679 | JGI IMG/M metagenome (GOLD analysis project Ga0209666, IMG submission 184679) | Marine microbial communities from expanding oxygen minimum zones in the Saanich Inlet - Saanich Inlet SI037_S3LV_10m_DNA (SPAdes)... | ecosystem: Environmental > Aquatic > Marine >...
CCAGGCGGAGGCGCAGAGGTACGCGGACGTCGAGATCACGCACGGCCGCCTCGCGATGCTCGCCTCCGTGGGCTTCATCGTCGGCGAGCAGGTGGAGGGATCCTCCTTCCTCTTCGACGCGCAAGTCACCGGACCGGCCGTCAACCACTTCCAGCAGGTGCCCCTCCCGTTCTGGATCGGACTCGGCGCGCTCATCTTCTTCGTGGAAACCACCCGCGTGCAGATCGCGTGGCAGAGCCCCTTCGACGCCTCACGCCTCGGCCTCATGAAGGACGACCACACCCCCGGCGACTACGGAGGATTCGACCCGCTCGGACTTTCCAAGGGAAAAGACGATGAATGGCTGGACATCCACCGCCTCCGCGAGCTCAACAACGGCCGCCTGGCCATGGTCGCCATCACCGCCATGGTTGCGCAGGAGCTCAACACCGGCTTGAACCTGATCCTCTCCGACGAGGTGCTCGAGATGAAGGGAGGCGGCGCTCTCAAGGCGATGGAGGCGCAGTGCGCCGGAGCCGTCGACGAGAACGCGTGCGCCAAGGCGTTTGAAGCCGCCGTCGCCGCCGGCACAGCCGCGCTTTAAGCAACGCCGTGAGTCTCTCTACACGTATCGATTCTTTTCCCTCCCCTGCTAAGGTCTTAGAATGTGTTTTTAAGATCTCACACGACACGAGGCCGCTCCACCTGGGGTAGTATCATATGATAATCACAGTTACGCGCCTAAGAAAACTCGCTCAAGAAAACTCCGCCGTGAACTCCTCTTCGTCGTCCTCTTCTCCGACGCTCGTGTCGCATCCCGTCGCCACGCCACTGGCGCCGTTCGTCTTGAACACCCTGTCCACCACGTCGAACAGGTGGGACGTGGCGCTGTCCGCCTGGGACGTGAGCAGCACCGTCCCGCGCGGCAGCGACCGCAGCAACGCCGCCACCCTGGCGATCCCTTCACCGTCCAGGTGCTGTAACACCTCGTCGAGCACCAGGAGGTCGCAGCCCACGCCCCCGCGCGCGCTCGCGAGGTCGGCGTGCGCCAACGCCAGCGCGAGCGCCGCGCGTCGACGCTCGCCGCCGCTGAGCTGACGGAGGGATCGCTGGACGCGTTCGCCGTCGTGCGACCGCGCGAAGATCACTTTTTCAATCTTCTCGGCGGCGGCGGAGGACGGCTCCGCAGTGGACGCCGCCTCTGACTCGTCCTCGTCCTTCTTGCTCCGTCGTTTCCGTCTCGTCGCGGGAACATCCCCGGCCGCCGCGGGTCGAAGTTCCATGGCCAACGCCCCGCCGGTGAGCGCGTCCATGTAGTTACCCACCCTGGCGCTGAGTTCACCGAGGGCGCCTTCAAAGAGGTAGCTCTGGATCCCCCGTGTTCCAAAAGCCGAGTCCGCGCGCTGCGCCGTGGCCAGCGCGTTCTCCGCCTTGGCCACCTCCGCCTGCCTCGCCTTGACCTCGGCGCTCTCGGACTCCACCTGGGATTCGAGGGAGGCGACTTCGCGTTCGTGGGGATTGGCGGCGGCGGCGGCGGCGGCGGAGGCTCGGTCCTGAACGCGTTCGTTGAGGTTACGGAACAGGCGCTCAGCCTCGGACGTCGCCGACTCCACGAGCGACACGAGCGCGGGTCCCGCGGTGGGAATACGCGGTGTTTGGTCACCGCGGTGGGGCGGCACGGGGCTCGACGCGAGCACGGCGTCGGCCCTCGCCAGCGCGGCGGCAACGACGTGAGCGTTCACCCTGCCCTCGCGGACAGCCCTGAGCCGCGCCTGCGCATCCCTGACGCGCTGCTGGGCTGCAGCCGCGTTCGTTCTGGCGTCCGCGCGGGCCCTGTTCGCGGCGGCGGCGTCCTCGCGGCGGCGGCGGTCCACCGCGGCCACCTCAGCCTCGGCGGCTCGCAGCGCGGCGGCCGCCTCGACGTGTTCAACCCGGGTCGCCTCCGCGTCCTTTTTGAGCTGGTCGAGGGTGTCGGTGTGGTGCCTAGGGTCTATGGGCTGTAAGCACGTGGTGCACACCCCGACGCCGCCCTCGTCCTCGGTGTGTACGTGCCCGGGCGTGGACCCGGTAGACCCTAAACCCGTGCGGGACGCGCCCGCGAATTTACCCACAGCCTGGTGCGCCTGCGCCGCGAGCGCTCGAGCCGCAGCCTCCTTCCCTTGAAGCTCACGCGCGTACTCGCGAGCGCGCTCGGCATCCTCCTCGAGCGACGCCGCTTTCATCGCGATGGCCGCCTCGTCCACCTCGAACACGTTGCCCCCACCCCGGTCCATTGTGTCATCGCCCCCCGCGGGAAACATGGCTGCATCCGCGGCGGCTGACGCCGCCGCCTCCTCGGCGTCCCATCGAGCGCTCGCGGCTCTCAGCGCGTCGGCCGACACCGCGCACTGACCGAGCGCGAGCCCGAGCGAACTCGCCGCCCTTCGCTCGTCGCCCTCGAGCCGCGCGATGTTTCGCTCAACCTCGGCGGCCCAGTCATTCGCCGCATTCCGCGCGAGTGCGAGCCGGGATTCGGTTCTTCTGACGTAGTCGGACCGAGCCGACGCGTCCGCTCCGAGCGCCGCCGCGTGTTTCCTCGCCTCGCTCACCCGCTTCCTGCTCAACGCCTTGGCCTCCGCCCACGTGTCCGCGTCGACGAGCTCGCCCAGCGCGGCTTTCAGGGTGGCGTCGTTGGCATCCAGGAGTTGCCCGACGGTGTGCTGTCCGTGGAACGCGATTCTCGCAGCTACGCTCGCGCCCAGGTCCCGTTCCATCGCCGCCTGCGTGAGCCTCGAGTCCGCCATGGTCCTCTCCTCGTCCCCTACGCCGTACCGTAAGCTGAGCAGTTTGCTCCGGCTCACCCTGCGCTCCACCCAGAACGGAACGCCGTCCGCGGTTCCCTCCAGTTTGACCCGAGCGGACTTACTGAAATCGTTCACGACGTCAGTCTTGGTCAAAGCCTTTCCCGCGCCGCCTTCCACGCGCAGGTCGGAGGTACCGGTGAGCGCCCACATCGGCGCCATCACGAGCGTCGTCTTACCGGCGCCGTTGCTATCCGCGCACCTGTCGTCCTTGTTATCTCCCACCACGGCGCACACGCCGCGGTCGTGAAGCGGGTAAAACACGGCATCGGTGAAGGCGCCGTATCCCTCAACCTCCACGCCGTGCATCGACAGCGACACGGGCGGGGCGGTTCCGCCGCCCAAGGACCTTACACTGGTCCCATCCACGTCAGCAGCAGCCACGTTCGCGGCCACTTCTTCCAGAACGGACTTACCGACCTCGATCACCTCCGGGGGTAGGTCAACGGCTTTGGCGTACGCGGCGTAAAGACCGGCGGGTCCCAACGACTCAGCCTCGGGGATCCGTGGAGGCGCGGCGCACGTCTCGTACGCCACCTCGACGATGAGCCCCATATCACGCGCCGTCTCGATCCCGGGTGTCGATGACACTTTAGTTTCCTTGGCATCCTTGGTGTTGCCGTCGGATGAGCTCAGGGGCAAGGTCCATCGAACCACGTCGCCGGCTCTCGCGTCCACCGGTACCGTCCCGTCCTCGCCCTTGACCGTGAAGTGCCTCGGGCCGAGGTTTAAGGGTAAGAGCGATTTCTGCGGTATGTCCGTGACTGGATCGTGCGTGTCGTCGGGCGCGTCTGGGTTAGCCTCGACGCACCCGCCCCATCCGATTTGAGCGTCCAACACCACGAGCGCCTTGCGTTGGCCAGCTTCGGCTCGGGAGACCTGGTACGGGCTGCCCACGTACGTGATCCGTGTGCCGGGCACCGTGTGCGGCTTGTGGTAGTGGCCCGTGTACACCGGTATCTTATCGTTGGATGATACCCCCTCGCTGGACACCACCTCGAACGTGGAGGGGTCCAGGCCGTCTCTGGCCTGGAACGTTTCGTTCATTGAGGCGCCGATGACGTCGGCGTGGCAGAATATGGCGCTCAGCGTACCGCCCCCACTGGACACGATCTCCGACTTGGCTTTGGCCACCGCGCTCTTGATCACGCCGCCGTCGCGCCTGTACGGCAGCCACAGCGCGTTTCTCCACACCGTGGGCCTCGATAAGATCTTCACGCGGGCCGGGTTGGCGGCTGCGAGCGGTGTGAGCGCGTGGATCTCTCCACCCGCCGTGACCTGATCGTGGTTCCCGGGGATCATGACGCACGGTACCGTCCACTCCCTCACGGCGTCGAGGGCCTCGATGAGCGGCTCGACCGGGATGGCGCCGCGTGCGTGCCAGAAGTCCCCGAGGAAGAGTATGCCGGCGTCGCGTTGGAGCGCTTCTCGATGGACCGCCCTTAGGACGTCGACGCAGACCTCGGACGTCTTGCGGTTGAGGTGGAGGTCGGAGAAGACGACCCAGCGGCGGCATCGCGCGTGATCGGGGCCCAGCGCGTCGTCCGCGAGGATGTCGACGCGTGTAGCGGCCGCGGTAGATGCCGCGTCGGCGGTGGGATCGGCTCGCGTCTTGGGTGAAGGTTTTTTCCCGCGCGACATCACAGCTGCGTCGTCGTCGCGCGCTGGAGCCTCCTCCGACGGGGGCTTCTGCTCGACGGGCGCGGCTCGGACGATGATCGGCCTGCCGCGGCCTCCTTCCCATCCCTGGAACCCGCGTGATACGAGCCTCGTGGACGGTGCGTCGTCGGAGCGACGTCGGAGGTACCGACGATGGTTGGCGCCAACCGTCGGCCGATGAAGGGACGATGAGAAAGGCTTCGGTGTTTGAAGGTGGGGTGAGGCCCGGTGGGAGTGAGTCCCTCGACCGATGAGCCCCGGAGCGGACGCTGTGAACGACATCACCGCCGCTCGTATCCCCCTCGCCCTCGCCCGGGCACCGCTCAGCATGCACGGACCCGCGAGGCGCCCTCTCGTGTGGCCTCGGAAGAGGCCACATCGTGAAATCTATCTCCCGCCCGCCGCTGACGCGCGCTGCACTCTCACGCCAGAGCGTTTTCCAAGGAATTTGTCCGTTGCCCGCCCATACCGAACAGGCGCTAGAGTCGGGAAGGCGTCGGTGCCCCGCATGTCGGAGGACGTCGATGTCCCCGGCGGGTACGCTTCCATGCATCAGCGGCGGTCGGAGAGCTCGGGCGACGGCGGGAGGCACGTCAGGTGGGCCACCGTGCGCGTCGGGGCGGAATCTGGCGAGAATGATGCCGACCGGCGAGATGCTTCGGGGGACACGCGCGGAGGGGCCGATGCGCCGGGTCCCTCGGGGCGCAGGGCGGCGTCGCCGGAGCGATTAGTCCATCGGAGTGATGACCGCCGTCCGCGCGGCGTTCCACCGGCGGCGTCGCCCGTGCGAAGGCGCGCGACGAGCGCACCGCGAGGCGCCGTCTCCTCCAACCACCACACGCATCTCGAAGCCGCGTCGGGCGCTACTACCACTAAACGCCCCGGCGCGTCGTCCAACCGCGAGCGCGACGCCGCCGTCCGCGCCGCTCTCGCCAAGCCCGTCCGCCTCAGCGCCATCCTCCGCGACAACCCCACGTGCTTCGACCCGGGCAAGATGCGCATCAGCGTCGTGGACAAGAGACTCAGTACCATCGACCAAGTGCCCCCGGCGCATCGCCCCGCGCAGCGACTGTACATGTCCCACAACAACGTGCGACACCTCACCGGTCTGGCGCAGTTCGCCGAGCTGCGTTTGCTGAGCGCGGGGGATAACCCGGTGGACGATATCCCGCAACTAGACGCCTTGGCCCGCGGGTGCCCCCATCTCGAGGCGCTCTCCTTGGAGCTGTGCCCGGTGGCTCGACTGCCCTTTTACCGCGCGCACGTCATCGCGCGCATGCCGAGGCTCAAGTCATTGGACGGCATCGGCGTGACGCCGCGGGAGAGCGAGCGCGCGCCGAGGCTGGTGCGGAAGGACGTGGGGCACCTGGAGATGCTCATGAACGCAGCCACCACCGCGGATAAGCTGCGTCGAGCGTATCGACTCGCCAAGGTGCACGAAGAGCTCCGATCCGTCGTGTACGCGCCGACCGGTCCGGTCGAGCCGTCGTCGTTACCCGGCCGCGGCGAGGAGACGGACGCGCTGGACCCGAGGCTGTTTTTGCGACTGTGCGCGCCGGAGCGGACGATGACTGCGGGTGAGCTCGCGGGTCTGGCCAAGCGTCTGCGGGGCGCCGCCGCGTCGGAGGCGCCCGAGGCCAGGCGAACGCTCCGGGCAGCCTCGGCACCCGGTGAGACCTCAGCTGACGAGCCTGCCGTGTGGGAGTCGTCCTACGCGGCCGTGATGCGACGGGAGCAGAGGGACACCGCCGCGCTTTTGGCCTTTTTGGACGACGCGAGAGCGGCTCGACGCGAACTTCGGCGCGGCGGCGACGACGACCCGTTCGGAGCGGCGTTGCGGTGGGGGTTCGAGGCTGCGCGCGCGAGGGAGGCGGAGATGCGGTCGGATAGGGAGGCTGCGGTGGCTGACATCATCGACGACGGTGTGGTGAGGGACCAGGTGAGGTTCGGGAAGGTTCTCCGGGCTGAGTCGCGGTTCGGGTCCGGGACGAAGGTGAACGCGGAGTCGGACGAGGCGGATGACGAGACGGACGCCGACGGTATCGTCCGCCCGCCCACGCCGAGATCACGCGCGCCGAGGGAACCCGCCTCGCGGGTAGGGAACCCACCGAGGGAACGCCATGACACACGTGAGGACACAGACGATGAAGACGACGCGACGTACGCGCCTCACGATTGGGCACGCGGCTTTGACGTCCGCATCGACCGCGACGGGAACGCGTCGACTCACGCGCCCCCCCGCGTCAACGTGACCGATACGATGCCTTCCCGCGGCGGTGGATACTCCACCAAGCTTCCGTGGGGACACGGGCCGGGAACCGCGAGCGAGGAGGCCAGGCGGAGGCGCGCCGCCGCGAAGCGCGTGGGCGAAGACGCCATGAGAGCGGCGGCGAGGGCGGGAGTGCCGTCCGGGCCTAATAGAGCCGGGCCGTCCCGCCGGGTCTCTCGGTCCGTCTCACCCGCCCGGTCACACGGGGAACGGGAACGCGCTTCATCAAAAACGACCCGTTCATCACGTACGTATCATCCATCCGATGACAGTGATAGAGCGAAAGTGTACGAGATGCTGTCGAACGAGGTTGACGCGTTGCGAGAGGCGCTCGAGTCGCAGCTCGGCGCCGAGCACGAGATTTTGTCCATCAACGACGAGCTTCGACGGCGGTGCGAGGACGCGGAGCAGTGTACGGAAAAGTCGGAGCGGCGCGCCGAGCGATCGGCACGCGAGCACGCGGGTGTTTTGGCGCGGGTCACGAACGAGTTACAGGAGGCGAAGGAACTCGCCAGGTCACTGGCGGAGACGCTTGAACGCGAACGAGAGGAACGAATTACAGAGCGACGCCTCGCGGATGAAAATCGAAACAGGTCCGAAGAAGTTCTCCGCCGCAAGGCTGGCCAGAGCTCCGAACACGCCGCGGCTTTGGACAGGACGCTCGCCGCGACCCGGGCTGAGCTCGATGACGTACGCGGGTCCCTCACGGCGCACCTGTTGACTGAGGAACGGAGGGTCAACGCCGACGCGATGTTTTCCGCGTACGCCGCCAAGCGTCGCCTCCGCCGTTGGCTCGAACACGCCAAGGTGGCCAAACACGGCCGTGCCTTGCGTCTCACGTGCTTCCGCAGGGCTGGTGCGTACGCATTGATGACCTGGTCCGTGCGGGCGAAGACGCAGGTACGTGCGCGTTTGATCCTGGCGAGGTGGTACAGGAAGAATGCGGTGGCGGCGTTGAGGGCGTGGCGGCTCGGCGCGTTGGTCAGCGCGGTTGGTTCGTGCCTTAACCGTCGCAGAGCGCTGCGTCAGTGGCGCGCCAACGCGACGGTTCACAAGGTCCAACGGCTGACGCGGGAGGAAGCGGACGCGAGGGCTGAATTTGAACGCGCGGAGGACGAGGCGAGGAAGCAAATCGAGGAGGAAGAAAACGCGGCTCGAATCGAGGCTGAGCGATTAACGCACAAGAAGAACCTCGGGGACTACGCCGACGCGGTACTCGCCGCGTCATCCCCCGCGCTTCGCAACGCGCGTAAGCTCGCGACGTTACACAAGTGCATGTCCACGTGGCGCATCGCCGTGATCAGGTCGCAGCGACAGCGGCTGGACGAGCTCGCCGGGACCTGCGACGATTTGGCGGCCGCCGCGGAGGACGCCGCCGCCGCCGCCGCGGGCGTCGAGCACAAGAACGCCGAACTCGGTGACGCCGCCGAAGCGCTGCGCGAGCGGTGCATCCAGGCGGAGCAGCGCGCGGAGGAGTTCGAACGCGCGGCGAGCGTCGAAAGCGCCGAACGGAAGGCGATGGAGGAGGAGTTGGATCGGGCGCGGGACCGCGCGACGTTGTCAGAGCGACGCGCCGCGAACATCGGAGCCGCCAAGGAGATGGAGACACGAAGCGCGGAGGCTGCGGCGACGGCGGCGACGGGCGAGGCTGCGTCATGGCGCGCGGCGGCGGAGGTTGGCGAGCGCGGCATCATCGCCGCGGCTGAGGCGCTGCAGGAGTGGGCCGAAGAGATTGAGCGCGAGGCGGCCCGGACGCGATCGCCCCGGAAGGGACTCGGAACGCCGAAGATGTCCCCGAAGAAGCTGGGGCTCCTCGCCTCGCCGCTGAGCTCCTCGCTCAAGTCGCCGCACTCTATGTCGCCGTCGAACCCCGTCGCGTTCCTGCGCAGGGTGGACGGGTCACCCGGGCTGGCGCCGGAGGAGGAAGCGAGGCTTCACTCCAGGTTGGAGCACCTGCCCGTCAGGGCGCGGGGACTGCACGAGACTTTACGCGGCGCCATCCGGGAGGCGAGGGCGCTACGGGAGGAGGCTGCGGAAAAGAGCCGAGGCGGTGCGGGGGTGAAAGGGAGCCTCACGCCGGTACAGGAGGCCCCCGCCGGCGAGGAGAAGTGAACAAACGATTCTTTTCGACGCTGGGCTCAGTTTTATTAATTAGCAACTCTAAACCCTTCTAAGCACACGCGGGCACCCCGCCCGCCCGCTCAACCCCTTCCCCTCCGGAGAAACAAACCACCGGGCACCGCCGTCACCCGGAAACAAATATTCATCATAAGGCTCTCACAACCCTTTGTTCACCCTTACTCGTCACTAGACGCCGCGTAAAGTTTAATTAATTCGCCGATAATCCACCCGACTCTTTGATCTTCATCTCGACGCGGTCCAGCTTGGACTGGGTGCCGCACACCGGGCACTTGTAGTCCATGCTCGTCGCGGGCTCCTCGCCGCCGAAGAACTGCTTGATGGGCTCCTCGCAGCAAGGGCACTGGCCAGTCACGACGGTCGCGTTCTGCAGGTTGGTGTAGTTGACAATCATGGAGGTGAGACCGAGCGCGATGGTAGCGGCAAACCCGAGCCCCGCGGCTGGGGGCACGTCCACGCCGAAGATGGACGCTCCGAGGTACGGGACGATGCCGATGAGCGAGGGCACGATGGCGAGCGCGGTGTACATCTTGGTCACCGTGCCAGAGTCCGCGATGAGGTCGGTGGATGTGTTGGAGAGGGTGCACGTGGCGCCTCGGAGTCCGACGTCGATGGAGAGCTTGGCCATTTCGTCTCGGAGCTGCTCAAACTGCGCGGGCTCGAGGAGCTGCTGTCCTTTGGTGTAGAGGAGGAGCGCGGTGACGTCGTCGCGCTTGCCGGCGGCCCGTACCTTGCGCTTGAGCTCTTCGTACTCCTGGTCGGTGACCTTGGCTTCGCCGCGCGCGTACGAGATGGCAGCCTCCACGAACTGCACCTCGTACCTGCGGAGGGTCGGGAAGCCCGATCCTTGCCAGTTGAGCTCGTCCCGCAGGCGATCGTACTGCTCGTCGGTGAGGGTGAAGTCGCCGCCGTTGTAGTAGTTCCAGAGCGAGTCGATGTACATCATCTCGAGGTCCGCGAGGGAGCATGACGCGGGGTCGTCGATGGAGCAGGACAGCGAGACGGAGGCGTTGGGGGAGATTTCCTCGGGGACGCTGCGAAGGGCGATGGAGGCGCCGCGAGCAGCGCGCGCGGCGCGGCGAGCCGTACCCGCGGGCTTGGCGGAGGCGAGGGTGATAACCCTGCGGTTGATCGATGAAGGGTTGTCGAGCGGTCAGTGGACGGGGTTCACGGATGGGACGCGCGAAGAGGGGCGCCGGAGGGACCCGCCCCTTCCGCGATCTGTCACAAGGCCGCACTGGATAAAAAGAAATTTTAGGGTGGGGCCGGCTGGGGCCCCGGGCGCCCGCGCCGTGCCGGGGGGTGTGCGTATCGCGCGCGCACCTGGTGACGGTCATGGCGGCGGCCATGGCGTGGGTTCGGGCGTGAACCGACGTGTGCGGAGCTCGCAGTGTGCCGAACAGTCACCCGCCGCGGTCGAACCAAGGGGCCACGGACCGTTGCAAAGCCTCGAACTGACCAAGAGTTATCTCAGCCTCTATTTCGACCGTGACCAATCATGAGTAGCAGGACCGACGTTTCGAAATGTCAACGCGTGAACAGTCTGCAAAAAGTGGAAATGAAACATCGACGGCATTTTCTGGGTTCACGAACCGCGGCGGCACGTGTTTTCCACGCGCCCGAGGTTCGACACGGTCGGGTTCGCGCTTTCGTGGTCACCTCCAGAAGATCCACCCTCTTCATTGCGTCGGGGGAGCCCCTGTGGGAGGAGCGTAGGATTCACGCGTACACGATCTCACGCGACCACCATGGACCTCGGCAAGTTGTGGACCGCGGTGCAGGAGACCGCCGCGGACATCGCGGCGAAGGCTGAGGAGACGGCGGTCGCGGCGGCCAAGGCGGTGGAGGAAACCACCGCCGAGATCGCCTCGTCCGAGACAGCCTCTTACGTATCGCAGCAGTTCGCCATGCTGCAGAGCGACGCGAGCTTCACGTTCGCGGAACTTCGCGCCAACACCATCACGGAGGCTAACCGCGGCGAGCGGCTCATCCTGCTCAAGAAGGAGGAAGCCGAGCGACGCGCCCGAATCGACACCACCGCGGACGTCGACACCGAACTCTACGGCGTCAACGTCGACTTCGAGTGCTTCGTTCGAGACCTCACCGAACGATCCTTCCTGGATTACCCCGTCGAGGACGACGATGTAGGGATGGACGAGACGTGGACGATGGATGAGTTTCAACGGGACCACACCGAGGCGTGCATGGCGGTCGTACCCGAACTCGCCACGCTGCGATTCGCGCTCACGCGGGACCCGTCGCACCGCCTGCTGGACAAAGAGGGCGAGGACAAGACGCTGTGGCCGGAGTCGCGGTTCTGGCGCACGTACTTTCGCATGTGCGGGTGGAGGCTGGCGATGGCGGAGGCGTCGTTCAGGGCGCGGCAGGAGATGAAGGCGCGAGGGATCGAGGTGGAGGATGGCGACTTTTTCCCCATCGATGATCCTAGCAGGGACGAGATGGAGGCGATGGGGTTTAAAATCACGGATGAGATGCTGGACATGGCGGCGGATCTCATCGCCGGGGACATCGAGGAGATCCAGGGCGAGGAGGGCGAGAAGGAACGGGAGCGGAAGGAGAAGGAGAAGGAGAAGAAGGCTGAGTGGATCAAGAACAGGAAAGATTGGAAAACGGGAGGAAGGGGCGGGGGCCGAGGGGACTCATCGCCCGGGAAGAGTGGGGGCGCGGACGCGTCGGAGAGCGACGGTGATTCCGTTCGCGCGGACTCGCCGGCTCCAAAGGATGAATCCCTAGCCGACAGCGAGGGCTCGGGGGTGCTGGTGGAGGCGATGGACAAGCTCTGAGTGTAGAAGTGCTAAAATGTTGTTTTCCAAATCCGCTATCGACGTATTAGGGCAATGCCGTCCTCCCGTTCGTGTGTTTTGTACTATCCGTGATTCATCTCAAGTGGTTCATACTCACGAATCATTGCTTGGGAGGCATCTGGTTCTGGTACGGGTCCTGCGACATCTGCGGCGGCCACTGCCCGCCCGCCATGGTCCCCGGCGGCGGCTGCATGTAATACATCCCCGGGTTGTACGGCACAGCCGGCACCGCCCCCGCTTGGCCCGCGCCGCCCTGGCCGTCACCTCCGCCGGGTGCACCCAGCGCCACGGCCGCGGGGGGCGCCCGTGGAACGTTCATGCCGTCCTCCTTGAAGTCATCACGCGGGACGATGTCGACGAGAAAGTCGAAGATGTCCGTCTTGGTGATGGCGGCGGCGATGTCGTTGCGCTGGAGCGTCCGTCTCTTGTTCTCCTCGCTGTGGATCCACGAACGGAGTGTGAGCTCCAGGATGAACATCTCGCACGCCTTGGCGAACAGCACCGGCGCCTCCGACGATATCATCCGGACGTCCTCGTCGGACTTCATGATCTTCTTGATCCTCGCCAGCGGGAGCTGGTGGTTCTTGAAGTCGCCGCCGCTCTCAATCTCCTGCATCTGCTGCTGCCAGAACATGCGGAGCTGCTGCTGGTGCTGCTGGTTGACGTGATGCGACTGCATGTGGTACGCCTGGATCTGCGCCTGCTGCAGCTGCGCCGCCCTCGCCTGCTGCTGCCACTGCTGCTGCGCGTTGGGGTCGCCGGGGTGGGGCGCGGCTTGCGAAAACTGCTGACCGTAGGGCTGCCCGTAGATCATGGACATGCCCGCGGGTGCCTGCACGTGGCCGCCGGGGGGACCGCCCTGGCCGCCCTGGCCCTGTCCTTGCTGCATGCTGACGTCTTTTGTTTTATCGAGTCTCTTTCGCGCGGGTCCGTGAGTTCACTTCACTTCACGTGTGGGTCGAGAGCCGCAGATCGAATTCACCTAAAGGGATGAATGAATGATGGATAGAAAGACGGGGTCAGTGGATGAACGTCGGTGGATGCGCGAGACGCGACTCTAGCGGGCGTTTCGGAGGATGCCACGGCTGGTAAACGGGTTTAACCCTCGGGTCGATCCGCGGGGAACGGGACATCCGTCGTGGGGAACCGTCGGGGGACGGGGGTCCCGCCAAAGGGCGGAAATTACCCTCCCCCGTGTTCGACTCATCCCTCGAGACGACGGACCCTCACGCGGTGCGTGGGCGGGGGCGCGACGCGGCCCGATCGCGCGATTCCACGCGATGCGGGGCCGGATGTCATCGCCGCTCGGCGTTCCCGACGATCGGCGCGAACGAAATCGTCGCCCCTCGATCCCGACGCGCTTGCCCGTTGAAGCCGCCCAATCATCCCCCCCGAGCCTCTTCTGGGAAAAGAAATAAATTTGCCGGCCAATCGGGCAATCCGACGGCGGCCGCGGGGCGACGTGTGGGTCATGACTCACCGATGCGATGCCAACGGCGGACGACAACGTCTGTCGTCGCTTCTTCGCGACCTTACACGAGGGATGCGCGCGGTCGTCGCGTGTGCGGTACTGCCGCGGACGGAGTCCGCTGCTTCATTCAAAACCGGGTCGGGGCCCTACTCCTACAGCTATTTCACCCCTGCCGAGTCACGGTTCACACACGGGGCCGGTCTATAAACCCAAAAAGTACACGCCGTTCGGCCCGACGGGGGGCGCATCACCTCGGTTGGCGAATTAACATCGAAATTTCACCAAAGCAAGCCCTCTCCTACGTCCACAATTCATACTTTTCGCCGATATGATTGGCTGTCGGGTGCAATTTCTTGGGTTCAGCCAATGACACCAAACCTCGATCCGAATGCGGCCCTCTCCTTCAGTTTGGAACCTTATCACCTCCCTGCGCCTGAGACGGTCGCGTAACCCTATCGCAGATCTGGAGCCCCCATTTCCGTTGATCCTATCAGGACGTGCCCCAGTGGCACCTGCTTACTTGGGTGTTTGTTCACCGTCAGACTGAATCGCATAGGCGAGCGCATTTTTCGAGGCGTTTTGGCACTTTTGGCATTGAACGCGGCATTGCTCCCATGCGCGCGGATGGGGGGCGGGCGGACGCGGCGGCGTCTGGTCGGCGTCGCCGCTGTCGTCATACTGACCGTGTTGTCGTGCGCGTGGTCCGTCGCGCGCGGTGGCGTCGGCGGGAACGGACCGGGACGCGCGCGCGTCGGCGGGGACGGTAGCGAAAACGCACCGGTCTCCGATGGAGCGATCGCGCGAAAAGAGGACGGGTGGGACGGGTGGGACGGGGAGGCAGGCCACGCGCCGCTCGTTGGTGAACGTCGGCGGCGGCGGCTGGATGAGGGCGTCGCTCGGTCCGAACGCGTCGCGTCGAACCCCGCGTGGCAGGCGCTCACACGGCAGGCCACGCTGCGGGACGATCCGGAGAGCTGCGCGGGGGTGTGCGGGCTGTGTACCTCGTCGTGCTGCTGCGATCGAGACTGCCGCGCGGTGGGTGACTGCTGCGGTGACTTCGAGGACGTCGGGGTGTGCCAGGCGCAGAAGGACGAGGGTGGTGGGAGCGTGGGGGACGGAACACCGCCGCCGTCCGCCCCGGTGGGCGAGGTGACGACGCCCCCACCGGCGCCGGGGGTACCGGGGTCACCAGAGTTACCTCCGGCGATGCCGTCCACGCCCAGGCCCCCGGGCCAACCCCCGCCGGTCATCCGTCCCCCGCCGCCGTCACCCCCGCCGCCGTCACCCCCGCCGCCGTCACCTCCTCCGCGCTTCATTCCCCCGTTCACGCGTCCACCGCCGTTTACTTACTCTCCCCCGTTTGCGGCCTCGTCGAGCGACCCGCCCCCGCCGCCGCCGCGGGCGACCGCGCCGCCGTCAACCGTCACGGCTCTGGCGGACCCGCGCGGGGTGTGGCACTCCGATGTGTCCCCGCCCTCGCCGTGGTACCCGACGCTCCCGCCCGCGCCGTTCCCGCCGCTCCCCGGTGTTCCGCCGTTCCCGCTCTTCCTGTACACCAAGTTGCAGGCGGTGCCGCGGTGCGTCCGTTTATTCTAATTACCGTATGGGCAACTAGACTGACACGTGTGTTTTGTTTACAGGTGCTCTCCATTTTGTGACACCCGAGCGCCGCCGCCGAGCCTCCCCAAAGGGGACAGGCTGTGGCAGCTGCGTGCGGCGGAGGGTATAAAGGACCAGTGGCTGCAGATGGTTGATTTGGCGCAGATCCAGGTCGGTGGTTCGCACGGCACGAGTGGCGAGATGTGGCAGTACAAAGGGGCATACCAGGAGGCGTGGCTGACCGAGGGCGAGTCGGAAGCTCGCGGGTTGGCGGGGGTCGTGCCCAATGAACTGCGCCGGTCGAGTAGTCGGCTGCGGCGGCGGCGACGGGACGCGGTGAAGAAGTGAGTAGTGTTAGGTGACGTAGTTAGCGGGTGGTGAGTGAGATTATTGAGATGTTTTCCCTTTCGTTGTTATCGATTGAATAATCCAATCGGCTGATTAATCACTGAGCCGACCAACCGGAGCCGACGACGGAACGAACTCCTCGTATCACGCGTGCCCCGGGCTGTCGCGCCCGCCGCCCCGTCCGCTCCTACCCCGCCTACCACCGCGCACCCCCCTCGCGCGCGACCCAACACCGTCCATCGGTCCCTCATCGTCGGCGTTGACGTCGCTGATGGGCGGCGGCGATCCCGGCGGCGGCGCGGGAGCCGGGACCCCGACCCCCCTCGGGGCACCCGGGGGCAGCCCCGGGGGAACCGGCGGCTGCGTCGAGCCCATCCCGGACGCGTACGGGTTGGGACCGGGTACCCCTCGAGGCGGCATGCGCGGC
>Ga0209666_1001955_pt1 | contig 15523 bp, 9 predicted proteins | sample SaaInlV_125m_DNA_FD_184679 | JGI IMG/M metagenome (GOLD analysis project Ga0209666, IMG submission 184679) | Marine microbial communities from expanding oxygen minimum zones in the Saanich Inlet - Saanich Inlet SI037_S3LV_10m_DNA (SPAdes)... | ecosystem: Environmental > Aquatic > Marine >...
GTGGGACTAACAATTCGCTCGCATGTCGAGCAGTCGAGACTGACGTGGAGTGTCAAGTCTGCCAACTGCCAGACTGCCATCCCATCGCCTCGACGCCCTCCACCGATTTTCACTGACCCTCTGGCTTTGGGCCAGAAATCCGCACAGGCAAACAGTCTGGGACGGACGATTTTCGCGACGACTCGCCCTCATTTCGAACTCGTCAGCAGACTGTCGCGCGCGCGTGATCGTCGCGCGAGGAGGGGACCGAGCATGGTCGCCACGCGAAGAAGCTCCGCCGCCGCGGCGGCGCCGGCGAAGGCCGAGCCGCTGGTGCGTCCTCCCCCGTTTCGCGCCTCGCGCGTGCGTCGACGTTCACCCCGAGAGCGACTGGGCACACCGGGGGACTCAACCTCGCGACAGCGCTCGTTCGGTCAGATCTGAGGTTTTCGGAAGCGCGCGTCGCCTCGGCGTCTCCTCGGCGGCTCGCTCGAGCCGCCCGGCGATCGACTATCGCGCCCGCATCGCCGGGACGAGTACCCCGCGCGCGTCGAGCCCCGAGGCGGCCCTCCCGCGCCGCGCCCGACCCGCGTGCCGTTGAAAAAGAAAACACGTCCGCCCCGTCTTTTTTCGCGAAACCGCCCAGATCTGACCTTTCCCCACCCCACGCGGTGTCTTCGCCTCTCGTCTCCGACCCACCCCCCGAGCCCAGGCGATGGACGTGGAGAAGCCCCGGGCGGAGCCGCCGAGGGACGCGAAGGAGCCCACTGAGGAGGACCTGTACACGCGCCTGAAGGAACTGCAGCGCGAGCTCGAGTTTGTGGAGATCCAGGAGGAGTACGTCAAGGATGAGCAGAAGAACCTGAAGATCGAGCTGTTGCGCGCGCAGGAGGAGGTGAAACGCATCCAGGCTGTGCCTCTCGTGATCGGGCAGTTCCTGGAGATGGTGGACGAGAACGCCGGCATCGTGAGCTCCACCACCGGGTCCAACTACTACGTTCGGATACTCAGCACGTTGAACCGCGAGCTGTTGAAACCCTCCTCCAGCGTCGCGCTGCATCGGCACAGCAACGCGTTGGTGGACATTCTGCCCCCGGAGGCGGACTCGTCCATCTCGCTGCTCTCCGACGCCGAGCGCCCGGACGTCAAGTACAGCGACGTGGGTGGCATGGACGTGCAGAAGCAGGAGATCCGCGAGGCGGTCGAGCTCCCGCTCACGCACTTTGACCTCTACCGCCAGATTGGCATCGACCCGCCGCGCGGCGTTTTACTCTACGGCCCTCCGGGGACGGGAAAGACGATGCTCGCGAAAGCCGTCGCGCACCACACGACGGCGGCGTTTATCCGCGTCGTCGGTTCCGAATTCGTGCAGAAGTACTTAGGCGAAGGCCCGCGGATGGTGCGCGACGTGTTCCGACTCGCGAAAGAGAACGCGCCGGCGATCATCTTCATCGACGAGGTGGACTCCATCGCTACCGCGCGATTCGACGCGCACACCGGCGCGGATCGCGAGGTGCAGCGCATCTTGATGGAGCTCCTGAACCAGATGGACGGGTTCGACCAGACGGTGAACGTGAAGGTGATCATGGCCACCAACCGGCAGGACACGCTGGACCCGGCGCTTTTACGGCCGGGGCGGCTCGACCGCAAGATCGAGTGCCCGGCGCCGGACCGGAGGCAGAAAAGGCTGGTGTTCCAGGTGTGCACGGCGAAGATGAACCTGTCGGACGAGGTGGACCTGGAGGATTACGTCTCGCGCCCGGACAAGATCAGCGCGGCGGACATCCGCTCCATCTGCCAGGAGGCGGGGCTGCAGGCGGTGCGCAAGAACCGGTACGTGGTGATGCCCAAGGATTTCGAAAAGGGGTACAAGAGCAGCGTGCGCAAGCCCGGGGACGACTTCGCCTTCTACAAGTAAAGAGGGAGAGGGGCGGAGAAAAAGAGGACGGCGCTATCGTCGCGCGTCGAGACTTTTCGCGAAGAAACCGCGCCGTCGTCGTTTCAAGATCCTTCGTCTTTCCCGTCGGGACCTTCGTTCTCTTCGTTCCCCTCCGCACCCTCCACACCCTCCACACCCTCCGCGCGCCTGCCGCGAACGCGCCGCCGCGCGTCTCGTCCGTCCGTCAGTTGGAGGGCTTCGAGCTGCACTTGAAGCACGCGGCGCGCGACGCGAAATTGTGCGCGCGGCAGTTCTGGCACATCCAGTCGCCCGAGCGGAAGTTCTCCGGCGCCGCGGATCCGCCGCCGCTCGCCGCCGGCGCGGAGCCACCTTCACCGCCGCCCGCCTTGCGCTGCTTGCACTTGAAGCACGCGCTCCGCGACGCGAAGTTGTGCGCGCGGCACCCGCTGCAGATCCAGTCCCCGGGGCGGAAGTTCCCGCCCGCCGGTCCGCCGGCCGGCTCGGAAACCTTTGCGCCGACGTCGCCGCCCGCGCCGCCGCCAAAGCCGCCGCCCGGCTTGGCGTTCTTGCACTTGAAGCACACGCTTCTGGACGCGAAGTTGTGCGCGGCGCACCCGGGGCAGGTCCAGTCCCCGGGGCGGCGCACGCCCCCGCCCCCGCCGAGCGCGGGCCCGGCGCCGGGTCCCGCCGCCGCGCCGCCGCCGGCGTCGCCGGCGGCGACGGGGGCGGCGCGCGCGCCGAGCCACGCAAAGGTGAGCGAGAGGTAGGGCTTTTCCGCCGCTTGGAGCTGGCTGACCGGCTCGAGGTGCAGGGCGAACGAGGCGACGCGCGTCAGGCCGGTGGCTCCGTCCACGATGTGCTCGGAGCGGCACAGCATGACGGGCGATCCGGTGTCGTTGTGCCCGGGCGCGCCGACGACGTTCTGGTCGACGGCGGCGGCCACCAGCCGCACCTGCGCGCCGGTGTTCGCCGCGGCGACGGCGTTCGCCTCGATGGCGGCGGAGATCTCGTTGTCCTGCACAACCTCCAGGCGCGCGCCGCGGCTCAGGTTCGGCGCCACCTCCGACGCTAGGCTCCAGTCGTTCGGGTTCGCCACGCCGTCGATCATCTGGCAGAATTTCAACGGGCCCACCGCGGACAGCACGCCCTGCAGGTTGGTCACCAGCGGCGCCAGCCGCTGCGACCACGCCGCCTGCTCCTGCGGCCGCAACACGTACCCACTCGCCACGGAAGCCGAGGTGGCGATCACGCCCACGCCTTCGGCGCCCGCCGTGCTGGACTGGAGCATCGCGAGAAGCGCCTCGGGGGACTGCGCCGCAGCCGCCGCCGCGGGCGAGGGGCTCGCCGCGGAGGCGGCGGGTTTTCCGGACGCGCCCGCCGCCGCGTACGAACCCGCCTTCGCCGCAGCCGCAGCCTGCACGCGCATCGCCGAGGCGTACGTGGGCGCCTGCGCCGCCTGCGCCGGCGCCGCCGCACTCGGCCCGCTGGCGAGCGCCGGCGCCGCGGCGGGGGCGGGCGCGGCGGGCGCGCCAACCGCCCCCCCCGCGCCTATAGGCGCGATCCCTCCGGCGCCGCCGCCGACGGGCGACGCGCCGATGGCGCCGATGGGCGAGGCCCCGATGGGCCCCCGCCCGCCTCCGCCAATAGGCGCGTCGAACCCCCCGCCGACGGTCCCGAACCCGCCCCCGAGCCCGCCGTTGCCCAGCCCGCCGAACGCGCCGGCGCCCCCGGCGACGCCGGCGAGGGGAACGGGGTGGTTCGGGAACGGCCTCACCTCGTCGCTGAGCTGCACGTGCGAGCCCGTGAACGTGGGCAGCAGGCTGTTCTGCCCCGCCAGGCTCTCCGAGAGCCACGCCGCGAACCCGGCGGCGTCGGAGCCCCCGAACCGACCGAGCGTGAGGTGCTGCTGCTCCGGACGCTGCTGAGCGTAGTACGCGTCGGCGCCTGGGAGCATCGTGGCGAGCGCCCGCGCCATGCGAAGCGAGTCGGGCGAGTCCACGCCGAGGAGCACGCACCCGTTCTGCGTCACTCTGCGAAAATACGCCAAAGCAAAAGTGTGTTTCACGACAGCGAGAGGCACGAGACAGGCACGGAGAGGTGAACGAGGTCAGAGAGCGTCGAGAGAGGAGATCTCGGAGGTCTCGTCCGTCGGATCCGCGGCGCGAAAAAAAAGAAATCTCTGGGAGACGCGCGAAAAAACCAACAACGCGGAACGTTTTCCTCTCGATCTCGCGAGGCGCGAAATTCGTCGAGCAGGGCGGGGACGCACTTGCACCGCGGCAGCAGCCTCCCCTGAACCGGTCCGAATTGCATGGCCAGGCGGTTCAGCACGTCCGTGATCTGCCTTCCAGTCATCCCCGTGCCCTGCAGCCCCGAGAGGAGCGCGATGTGCGGGGGAGAGCACCCCATCCCTGCGAAATGATGAAACGGGCGATCGCGAATGAGCGGGGAGAGGGGACGGTCAGCGCGCGCTCGAGATCCGGGCGAGATCGCGCGCGCGTGGCGCGCGCGGAGGGCGGGCGATCCGCTCGGGACGTTCGCGAAGGCCTCGCTAGGCGATACCAGTGACTCAGGCGAGACGATCGAAGCGAACGGACCCACTGGAGGGTGGTTCGTCCGCCCGAAGCGACGCATCCCCACTCGCGAATGCTCGTCGCCCGGGAGACCCCGCGGATTTTCGCGCCCATCGGGTCCCGGAAACGAGCGCGGAGACGCACCTGCGCGTTGTTCCGACTGCGCAACGAACTGCCCCTGGTAGGGAGAGCCCTGATGCATCTGCAGCACGTAGCCTAGGTGCTGCACCGCCTGCTCCGCGGCCTCATCGAACCGTAACCGCGCGTACGTGTGCGCGGGCACCACGCCGAGCGCATCCGCGCTTCCGTCCATGGTCCCGAGGTCTGATTTCAACCGCGCTTCACGGAATACCGTCAAGACCGTTCACGCGACCGACGCCTTGACAACTCCGACGAGTTATCACGAGAGCGCGAGTCGTACACCGACGACGCGTGCGTTCGTAGAGTGAGAGGGCGGCCAGCGAGAGGGTGGCGGTCGAGTGCGCGCTGCGATCCCGACGTTTTTCCTCGCATTCCGCGAGCTCACTTTTGGCGCTAAAAAATAGTTGAAGACTGATTACCCATACATCTCTCGGCACGCACTTCGTTTTGAACTTTCTTTCCAACTGCCGCACTGCGCGTGCGAGCGAGTTGACTCGCCTGCGCGACGGAAGCCTCGCGTCGAGTCCGACACAACAACAAGCCGAGGAAAACATGACATGTACGAGCTCCGCACCCCCTCCACACCCTGGCGCGCGTGTCGCTTCGCACCCGGGGTCGGCCGGGTCGGTCACGGAGACGGGTCCGGCGGCAGCGCGAGGCTGGACGCGCGGAGACCGCGGCGCGGTGCGCTTCCGGGACGCGCGGAGCTTACCGGGGACGTTCAACCGTTGGAACCGCCCCCGCGGCGATCGCGAGTTCGGTCGCGATGGCGCTTCGCGCTCCGCCGCACCGCCACGCCGCCGCTGCTCGGCGCGCGCGCGCGCGTCGAAGCGCGCCGCGTACACCGACGCGCGCTTCGCGCGTCCCTCGCGCCGTCTCTCGCGAGGACGGCGACCGCGACCGAGGCGAACGCTTCGTCGAGGCGGCACCGAAAGAGGCGAGCGCGAAGGCGTCGAGACGAGACGAAAAGAAAACCGCCCTCAGCCGCGCGGTTCTGAAGACGGCGCTCGCGCTCGCCGCGTGCGCGGCGCCGCACGTCGTCCCGCTCGTGGCCTCCCCCGGAACCTCCCGCGTGGGCGTGTCCGCCTGCCGCCACTTCGCCGCGAGCGCCGCCGACCGAACGGCGACGGGAGAAGGCGCGCCGGCGGAGACGCGACCCGCATCTTCAGAAACCGAAACCGAAACCGAGCCGAAGAGAAAACCGGAGGCGGGCGTAGACTACCCCTTCCTGTCGTCGCGCGACGTGTCGTCGCGCGAGCTGGATTTCAGGAACTGGCTCGCGGACGTGCGTTTAGAGTGCGCGCGTCGCGGCGTGCGCGACGCGACCATCGCCGCGTGCTTCGACGGGCTCGAGCCGTACCCCGAGCCCGAGCCGGCGCCGGCGCCGGCGCCGGCGCCGGCGACGCCGGAGGATGAAGCGCGCGCGCGATTGGCGCGGGAGAAGAGCGAAGCGGCTGCTCGGAAGGCTTCCGAGCACAAAGTGCGCAAGTACATCTCTAACATGGTTTCCCGGGACCGCGTCGAGCGCGGCGCGTCCTTGCTTTTAAAGCACGCCGGCATATTAGGCGAGGTTGAGCGCGAATACGGCGTCCCCGGCGAGATCATCGTCGCCATCTGGGGCATCGAGTCGTCCTTCGGGGGCTTCTCCGGGAACACCGACTGCGTCGAGGCGCTGGCGAACATCGCGTGGTCGCGCGGGGTCTCGGGCGACGTCACGGACGCCGCGTACTTCCGAAACGAGCTCATCGAGGCGGCGCGCATCGTGGACAAGGGGCTGGGCGTGAACACGACCGAAACCGGCGAAAACACGAAAGAACCCGACGGTTCAAACGCGTTTCGCGTCTTTAAGCGGCGCGTCGCGCTCGTCGGTTCGTGGGACGGCGGTTTAGGACAGTGTCAGTTCATGCCCTCCAACTACCACGTCTATGCGGTGGACAAGGACGGCGACGGCGCCGCGGACATCTGGAACTCGCTCCCCGACGTCTTCGCGTCCATGGGCAACTTCATCAGCAAGTACTGCGAGTGGGACAAAAGCGTGCGCGCCGCGGGATTCGTGGCGACGTTTGAAAACGACGCGAGTCTTAAGAAGCTCGCCGCGGCAGACGCGATCGGCGGGTTCTGGGCGGAGCGGCGGGCGTGGAGGCCGGCGAAGTTCTTCGCGTGGAACGGCTTGCGCACGACGCACAGGGAACACGCGCCGGTTCCCTCGAGCGAGACGCTGTTGCTCATGCCCGACGGCGCCGAGAGCTCATCTTCGCTCGCGTTTCTCGCAACCGCCAACTTCCGGGCGCTGATGCGGTACAACCCGTCCACGCAGTACGCCATGGCGGTGAGCACGCTGGCGCAGGAGATCGTGGACGAGGCTGCGGAGATCACCGCGCGGCGCGCGCGCGAGGAGAAGGCGAGGGAAGCGGAGAAGGTGAAAGCCGCGGAGGCGACAAAAAAAGGAAAGTCGAGCCTGCCTCAGACGTCCCAAAAGAAGACGGACGACGCGTAGACGAGCGGCGCGCGGCGACTCGTCAAGAGCTCACGCGTCGCGAAATCGTACGACGCGCTTTTTGTGGGAGCGGTGATTCTATTGATAATACTTTCGTAGACAATCACCACACGCTCGCCGTCCAAGAGCGAAGCACTTTCGCTTGCGACAATCGATACTTTCGGCTCACCACTGGCTGTCTCGCGGTGAGAAGTACGCCTGGATGCTCCGCTCGCGCGAAAACAAGGCTGGCGTGCGCAGCGACGTGGGCGCCGACGTCCCCGCCGGGGAGGACGCGTCGCGCGCCGGCGTCTCGTCCGCGAGACGACGCGTTTTTTCGACTCGGACTTCGTCTTCGTCCGAACTCCGGTCGTCGTCCTCGTCGTCGGTCCGGCCCCCATTCGAAGCAGCGAAGCCGCGATCCACCGCCCACACCCTCGCCGTGCCGTCGTCCGCGCACGAAGCGATGCGTCCGAACTCCGCGGGCGACCAGTCCACCGCCGAGACCTCGCCCGCGTGCCCCGCGAGCGCCGCCGGCGATGCCAAAGGGCGGTCCGCGTTCCACACGTACACGGCGGTGTCGCACGAGCCCGAGGCGAGGTGCGTGCCGCACGGCGAGAAGGCCGTCTTGACGTAGAAGGACGTTTTGAACGTGCTTCTTCGCCCCGGCGCGCGCAGATGGCACGCCGGGCCCGCGGAAGGCGCGTTGTGGTCGAACACGGCGATGTGCGAGTCCGAGTACGACGCCGCGACACGCGTGGACCCGTTTGGGGCCAAAGCCAGGGACGTGATCCCGCGGCGGGGCCGCCGTGGCGTCGTGGCGTCTCCCCAGAGGTCTTCCGTTCGCCCCAACCCCCCCGCGCTCGCTCCCGGGTCGGCGTCCGCCATCGCGGCCACGGGCGTTTTTCTGTGCAGCCGGCGCGCGTCCCAGAGCTTCACCAGGCCGTCCGCCGCGCCCGCAGAGAGCAGAACCTGCCCGTCGTGCGCGAACGCCGCGGAGGACACAGACGCGACGCGCGCTTTCGTTTTCGTTTTCGTTTTCGTCTTCGCCGCGCCGCGAGAGGAACCGTGATCGTCTTCGTGCGCGCGCTCGACGACGGCGACGGGCTTCGACGACGCCGCGAGGCTCAGCCGCTCGCCGTACGGAGCCCCGCTCGCGGACGCTCGGGACGCGACGCGCGCGTCCCAGAGCGCGAGCGCGCCGTCCCTTCCGCAGGAGGCGAACACGTCGCCTCCGCTCCCCGGGCGCACCGCCACCGCCTTGACCGTCCCGCGGTGGAACGCGAACGCGCCGAGCTCGGCGGCGGTTTCCACATCGAAGAGCCGAGCGGTCCCGTCGCCGGACGCCGTGACGAGTCGCGTCGACCCGCGGCTCCACTGCACGTCGAACACCGCGTTATCGTGCGCGAGGAACCTGCGCTTGACTTCGAACGACGGCGTGTGGCGCCGTCGTGCGCCGGCGCCGGCGACGCCGCGGACCGCCTCCGAGCGCGGCGCGCCGACGTCGACGACGGTCACCGCGCCGTCCTCGCCGGCGACGGCGAGGAGCGCTTCGTCGCCCTTCGCGTCGGCGTCGTCGTCGCGGCGGCAGAACCGAACCACGAACGGCGCGAGCGGCCGGTCGTCCGCGGACTCGGCGCCGAACCCCTCGGACACCGAGACGGAGCCCCAGCGCCGGCCCGGGTCGCGCGTCTCCTCCGCCGCGCGCGCGGCGCCGGCGAAAAGCCGCCGCGCGGCGCGGCGCTCGAAAAACGCGTCTTCGTCGCAGACGCGCGCGCCTCTCGGCTCGGGCGCGCCGGACACGAAATCGCGCACACCCGGGCGAAGCGTGGTGTTGCTCTTCGTGCGGACGACCTCGCGGCCGCGCAGGAACGCGTGGAGCGACGCGTGGCGGTGCAGAGGCTCGCGTGCGCCGGGTCGCGCCGAGGCGTGCGCCGAAGTCATCGCCGAGGGCCCGCGATGACAATCCAGATTCATCGGTTCGTCCGATTGCCAAGACGAGCCGGGGGACGCCGCCCGCTCCATCTCTCCCAACCCCCGAGGGGTCCGCGCCGCGACCGCCGAGACGACGCTCGCGACCGGTTCCGCGCGCGCGCACCCTTCACCCGCGCGCCCGCCGAAGTGTGAGGCCGGCGACGACGGAGGGCGAGAGAGCCTACAGCCTAGCTCGCTCTAGGCACCCGATGAAAACTCGGAGCTGGACCTGGACGCCGGATTCGAAAATGGAGCAAACGCGCGCGAAAACCGTCAAGCGCATCAGGGGACCGAATGGTAATGTGACGTTGCCGCGCGTCCGGGACCGCATTGTCGCCGCACTAGGCGGGACGAGATGTCTTCCGCGACGCCGGTCGCGGGGACGCCCGGGGCGGTCTCCGCGGAGTCGCTCCTGGAGAAGTATAACCTGCCCGAGGGCACGAACGCCGACGCCATCGCGCGCGTGATGGCCCGACTCGGGGACTTGCCCGTGTCGAGCGCCGAGAAGAAGCACGGGGATGGAGCCGGCGGGGACCCCGGAGGGGCTCGTTCCGTCTTGTCGCGCGTGGACGCGTCCGCGCGCAGGAATGCGATGCGGTTCACGAGCGGCGGCGAGCCGGTCGCGCGCGTGTCTTGGTCCCCCGCCTCGCCCGGCGGTACCGCGCGCAAGTCGAACGGCCGTCGCGCGGGCCCCGATTCACCAACGACCCCCGACCCACTCGCGCTGATTCAGGACCTGTACGGCGACGACGTGGATGAGACCGTTCGCGCCTCGGCGAGGCGCGCGCTCACCGCGGCCGGGTACGGCTCGCCGGTCGCGGCGAGGGCGAGCCCCGCGCTGGCGAGCCCCGCGGGGAGAGCCTCCGGAGGCTCCCGCCCCGCCCATCCCGAATTCGGAAGCTCGGCGCGGATGAGTCGATCCGCGAGCGCCGCGGCGACGTCCACCTCCAAGAAACCGACGCCTCTGACCTCGAAGGAGACCATGGGCAAACTGGGCGAGCTTCGATACGAGGCGCGCGCGGCGACGCAACGCGCGCGGCGCGCGGAACGCGCGTTGCGAGACAAGGAACAGGAGTTGGAGGAACTCAAGGCGAAGTGCGCTTCGCTCGCGCGCGAGCGTTCGGCGCTCTCGGCGCGGCTGAGCGAGCGCGCGCCCGCCAACAACGCCGGCGTTCACAAAAACCCGTTCGGCGCGTCCGGCGCGTCGCACGGCTCGAGCGCGTTCGCGCCGCGCACCACCAACGCCGGCGTCGAGAGGAAGACGCCCAAGTCGCCGTTCTCGACGACTCCGCGTAAGCCCTCGGGCGAGTCGCTCTCGCTTTCCAGCCGGTGGAACCAGTGGGAGTTGGAGGCGCGGCGGGGGGACAAACGGCTGGCGATGCTCATGCGCGGGTACAAGGAGATCGAGGGCGAGCTGCAGGCGGCGCGCGAGTCCGCGCGGGTCGCGCGCGAGTCCGTGGCGTTCTCCGAGGATGAGCTGGAGGCGACGCGGAGCGCGCTCGAAGAGCTTCGCGGGAACTTTGAGGCGGCGAAGGAGCTTCTGAACGAGGGCCTCGAGGCGCGCGACGCGCTGGAACAGCGCGTTCGTTCGGAGTCGAGAAAGAACGCGGCGATTTCGCCCGAACTGGAGTCTCTTCGTGCGAAGAACGCGCAGCTCGAAGCGGACGCGGAGGCTTCGCGCGAGAAAACGAGCGAGTTGCTCCGTCGCACGGTGCAGCGCGATCGCAAAATCGACGCGCTGTCGAAGAAGCTCGCGGCGGCGGCGGAGGCGGCGGCGGCTTCGGAAAAGGCGCGGGAGAAGGCGGAGGAGGAGGCCACCAGGGTCGACGAGCAGTGCCGCGCGCTTCGCAGGCGCGTCGCGACGCGGGAGGCGGAGGCGAAGGTGCAGAAAAGCTCAGCCGGGGAAGAAGAAGCGCGGCGCGCCGCGCTCGAAGCCGAGCTCGAGGCGGCGCGCGACGAAAACGCGAAGCTCGCCGCCGAGCTCGACATCAAGGAAGAGGAGTGCAACATGCTCGCGTCGATGGTCTCCTCGACCAGGGGCGCGTCGCTAAAGACGCGATCCGCGTCCGCGACGGCCACCGCGGTCTCCGGGGGCGTGTCTCCCCTGAAGGCGGCGCTGTGAGCGCGAGAAGAGGCGAAACGCCCGCAACCGCCGTAGACCTACGGTAGTAGAAACCACGGTACTCGTCATACAAACGCTAGACTACGATAAACGACGCTATCGCGGCGCGCCGTCGCCGTCCGCGGCGAGCGTCGCGTACCCCACGCTCCCGTCCTCCTGCTGGATCTCGCGGAGCTTCAGCCGCCCGTACGCCTCGTGCTGCGCGAACGGCAGCAGGAGTCCCCGCGGCATCTCCAGCGGGACGAACAGGTCGGGGTTCCCCTTTTCTCGCCCCCGCTCCGCCTCCGTCGTCGCCTCCAGCGGCGCGAGGAGTTGGGCGAGCGGCACGCGCAGCGCCGCCTCCACGCCCAGCGTCTCGCGGAGCCGCCGGTACTTCTCGGGGTCGCCGAGGTCCAGAGGCGGGAGCGACGAGAACGAAGCGGCTTTCTCGTTCGTCGCGTTTTCAAACGTCTTCGCGGACCGAACCGACGGCGCGGCGACTTTTGTTTTCGCCGGCGCGTTTGGCGACGACTCCGCGACAAACGACGGCGGCTCCGTCTCCTCCGCCTCCGTCGGCGGTTCCTCGCGTTTTTTCGTCGACCGAGACGACTCGAGCGTTGTCACTCTCGCGCTCTCGTCGTTCACCTCGGGGAGGGCTTTCAGTGTCGTTCGCGGCGACGTCGCGACAATCGCCGGCGGCGTTTCGCGCTCGTCCTCGCTCGCGTCGCGACGTCTCGTCAACGACCCTTCTTCGTTCCCGCGGACGAAATCCAGGGGAGCTTCCGGAGGCGCCTCGGGAGGCACCGCATCCTCCTCCGCGAAGAGCCTCGCCTCCTCCTCGGGGTCGTAACCCTCCCCGAACGCCTCCTCGAGCTCGCTCTGCTGCCTCGCGAGCTCCTCGAGGGCGAAGATCCGAGCCTCCTCCGCCTCATCGTACCCTTCCCCGAACGCCTCCTCCAGCTCGTCGCGGCGATGCCTGGCTTCCTGCGAGGCGCTCGGGCCGAAGCACCGCATGGGCTCGAGCCCGGCCCGCCGGCAGAGCTCGAGCCACGCCGCGCGCCCGTGGGGAGAAGAGCACTCGCGCGGGGCCTCGCCCCCGCCGGGACGGGTGGCCCGCGCGGCTCGTACTGACGCCACAAATCCTTCCGCTAAGATCTCCGCTCCGCCACGACACGAAAGAAAAACGCCGAGCGGTGCGTCGGCGGTGGCTCGTCAACACAAGGCGCGCGCGCGCGCGAGGTTGGGAGACGGCGTCGTCTTCGATGTCCGCCGCCGTCGGTGGACTGATACGCCTCGTTCGCCTCGCCTCCGCCGCTTCGCGTTCCCCCCGCGCCCGCGCGGCGTCCTCGGCGGTCCCGCGCGCGCGGAGGCGCGCCGCCTGCCCCTCCCCCATGTCCTCCAAGCGCGACCGCCACGGCGTCGCGCGCGCCACGGTGGAGGGCGACCCCGGCGTGGCGAACCCCGGGCTGGACGCCGAGAACCTTGTCGTGCGGGGCGAGGGCATCGAGGGGGACGACGTGCGGAGCACGTTCCTGAACGCCGGTCTCACGGACGCGCAGGTGGATGAGGTTTTACGAAACCACCCGCAGGTGGAGACGAGTTACGATTTGGTACACGAAGTGCAGCCGCGGATAAACTACATGCGTTTCCTGGTGGACAACGACCGGATGGGAGGGGAGACCGTCGCGGAGTGCGTCGTTCGGCAGCCGCAGAGCCTGGAGCGGCGATTCCAGATAGTGCACGAGTGCGATGACTACGTCGCGGTGAACAAGCCGTGGTGCGTCCGCCTGGACACGCCGAGGGGTTGGCCCGGGAAGACGCGCTTCACGGCGAAGTACCCCGGCGATTTGTCCGTGGAGGATTGGCTGGAACAAAAATACGTCGAGACGGGGAAGTGGGACACCGTTCGGTTCTGCCACCAGCTGGACAACGCGACGTCGGGCGTGCTTCTGAGCGCGGCGAACAAAAAAGCCGCGGGGGCGGCGGCGCGTCTGTTCCGCGAACGAGCCGCGAAAAAAACCTACCTGGCGCTCGTTTTCGGCCACCCGACGAACGACGCGTGGACGGTCACGGCGCCGCTGGGAAGGGACCCGTTCGACCCCAAGGGGTTCAAGGAGCGCGTCGTGGAATCTGTCGAGGAGGGCGAGAAGGCGGCGGCGATGTTAGAGGGCAAAGCCAGCAACAAAGCGCGCGGGAAGGCGTGCGAGACGCGCTTTGAGGTTTTATCGCGCGGCGTTTTGACGCTCCGCGGTGCGTTTTTCAACGCGCCCGTCGCGAAAGTGCGCGTGACGCCTTTGACGGGTCGGCGCCACCAGATCCGCGTGCATTTGGCGCACAGCGGGCACCCGATCGTGGGTGACAACGCGTACTCGGAGGACCGGGACTCGTTCCGCACGTTCCTGCACGCGCACGTGCTGGAGATGCCGTTTCCGAGTGGGACGATGCGCTTCGAGGCGCCCGAGCCGGCGGCCTTCGCCGCGGCGTTGGAAGAAACGGTCGCGCGCGCGGAGTGACGGCGAGAGACGTTTGATCTAGACTAATCTGTCTCGTACGTAAGCCTAACGTGACGCTACCGCCTACGCGCACGAAAGATCGTGTCGTCCGTGCGTCGTTTTTGTCGTTCAATCACCCCGAGATCCAGTCTATGAACAGCAACGCGAACGTCGCGGCGAACATCAAGGTGGCGACGAGGCGTTGCGCGTCCGAGCGACGCTCGACGGTTTTCCGCAACTCGACGTTGCCCGTCTGCAGAGCTCGCGTCGCCTCCACCGCCTGCGAGTACAGCGTCTCGATCTGCGCAGCCTGCGTGTGCACGTGCGACGCGAACAACGAGGAGAGCGCGGACATCTCCAGCACGGACGCCTCGGCGCGTCGGACCTGCTCGGCGACGCCCGCCAACTCATCCGCCAACAAGTCGCTCTCCGACATCTGCGTCTGCGTCTGGTCGCGTCCCGAGAATCCGACGCCGTCGTCGCCATCCTTGTCCTCGTCGGGTGCGGCACCCACACGCGGCGCCCCGCCCCCTGCCCGAGGTGTCGCGAAAGCGCGCGGCGGCGGTGCGCGCCTTCGCTTGCGCTCCGCCTCCGCCAGCACCTTCTTGAACCGCACCTCCCTGCACTGGTCGAACGCGGAGGCCACCTTCGCGAGCCGCTCGGTGACGATGAGGACAACTCCGTGCAGGTGCGCCACGGTCTGCGGCGTGTCCTCCTTCCCCGCCGCGCGGGCCTGCACGGTCGACTTGAGCATGTCCACGTGCGCTTGGCACGCCTGGACGCTCAGACGCACCTCCGTCTCTATGTCGTCGCGCGTCGCGTCCGCGTCGTCGCTCTCCTGCAAATACGCCCCGCGGTTCCTCGCCACGAACCCGTGCAGCTCCCTGACGAGCGCGAGCGCGTCGTGCGCGCTCTTGAGAACCGGCGAGCGCGACGAGGGAGGCGGGAGCGCGCGCGGCGCGACCAGCCGCTCGACCACATCCGGAGACCCGAACCGCCGCTCGAGCGCGTGCGCCGCCGCGGCGGCACGGAACGCCGCGCTCACATCCATAGCGCGGCGCCAAAGTGATGGTCCGACTCGTTTCGCGCGCGTACGGCATCTCTAGGAAATAAATATCGAGTCAGCTTCGAAATATCACTCCTTCGAGCACGAGCACGAAGGCGACATGACAGCTGTCATGTCCGCCTCCGGGATCGTGCCTCGAGCCTCGGCATGTCCGGCGGCGAGTCCTTCGTCTCGCGGAGCGGGGTGTCGCGTCGCGGCTCCCAGACGCGTCGCCGCGGGTGCGCTCTCGAGGAACCCAGACATCGACTACCGATTTTCGCACGCGCAGCACCACGACGCGAAGTTCGCGGCGTGGTTGTCCGATCTGCACTGCGCGGTGCGCAGCGAGACGTGGGACGCGGTCCCCGCGCTGATGCGTTTCCCCCGCGCGGACGCGCGCGTCGCCCTGCACCTCACCGCCGCGAGCGGACAGACGCGCCTGGTCCAGTCCATCCTCCGTCGGTTCGCGCGCGAGAAATCCGAGGAGACCGCGTCCGAAAAGGAAGACGAAAACGAAACGCGTGACTTGGCCCGGGTGGACGCCGCGGGCGCCGCGGTGGCCGCCGCGGCGCGCGGCCACCACTCCGTCCTGGCCGCGCTCCTCGACGCCGGGCTGGATGCCGATGCGGTGGACGAGCGAGGCGTGCACGTCCTGACCGCCGCCGCGGGAGGCGGCCGCGAAGACGCGGAGAGGGACGAAGCCAGCGAGACGGCTTTCGAATCGCGCGAGACGACCACTCGGCGTTCTTGCCGCGCGTGCGTCGCGGCGCTCCTCGCCGCCGGCGCCGACGCCGACGCCGGGACGAGCCGCCTCGGGTGGAAGCCTCTGATGGCCGCCGCGA
>Ga0209666_1001956_pt1 | contig 15519 bp, 7 predicted proteins | sample SaaInlV_125m_DNA_FD_184679 | JGI IMG/M metagenome (GOLD analysis project Ga0209666, IMG submission 184679) | Marine microbial communities from expanding oxygen minimum zones in the Saanich Inlet - Saanich Inlet SI037_S3LV_10m_DNA (SPAdes)... | ecosystem: Environmental > Aquatic > Marine >...
CGCCGTCTCCACCGCCGTCGCCGTACCCACCACCACCGCCACCCTCGCCGCCGCCACCCAAGCCGCCCGCCTCCTTTGATCAATGCGCGTGCAGTTGCTTCGCTCAATATTCTACCAGGTCGACAAATGCATTCTCGAACCCGCACACGCACACACACACACACACACACACGCACACACACGCAGCACGCAGCACAGCAGCCAGTTCAATCCGAATAAAACGCGTCGGGCGGTGGCGGGTCGACGACGGGTCCAACGATGAATCGACTGCCCATGCTGCCATTCTTTGCCACGCGCCGGATGGTCTTGCCGTCCTCGGAGATCATGTACAGCAACGCGGTGTTCGACACTCCCAAGAAGTCGGTGGACGCCGCGCGCATCTCAATCCGGCGCTTCTGGTTCTTCTCAAACGGCACGGCGATCGGGCGCGCACGCTTCAGCTCGTCGCGACGCTTGGTTGCATGCTGCTCGGTGGCATGTTTGCGTTTCTGCTCGCGGAACTCGGTAGTCTTCCGGGCGTTCCACGCAAATTTGGGAAGCGCCTCGGCCCAAGCTTTACTCTTCTGCTCGTCCGACATGCCCTTCCACATGTGGCCATGCCTAAAGCTGGACAACGCCACGCCCAACGGGTACCCATCCGCGTCGACGTGATCGCGCGGCACGAGCGCCGAGTTGTACTCCTTTACGTACGCCTCCATCGCGGTTTTGAACTTGGTCAGCGCGCGGCGGCGCTTAGCATCGATCCCGGTCCACCATGCGCGAGCGTCGCCGCCACACTGGCCGCCCTTGACGAGGTTGAGCGTCTGCGTCAGCTTCGCGTTCATGTCCCGCAGCACGCCGCCATTCTCGTCGATGAGCCGGATCTCCTCGGCGTTGGCCAGTGCATGCATCGCGGCGCGCGGGCCCGACTCGGACGACACGATGCGCCACTTCATTGCTTCGGGACCAAACCGGTCGATCACCGCGAGGAAGCCGAGGTCCTTGTCCTCGCGCGCGGCTTTAGTCTCGTGCTCGCGCTTGCGTGCCGCGAAGACCGCCTCGGCCGTGCCTGGGCGCACGGCCTGACCAAAGTATGGCACGCGCCACAGTGGCTCCGACTCGTCGACGTGCTCGAGATGCGCCTCGTACAGCACCGCCGTGAGCACTGGTTCGTCTTCCTCAGCCTCCGCAACCTTCGCCACCTCCTCGGGGGGCTTCGACGCCGCCATGAGCACATCAAATGCATTCTTTGGCGGCGGCACGTCGCTCATCACAGTTCCAGACCAGATTGCACACCCTCCCCGCGCGCTGCACGCACCCCGCAAGCCGAAAGTTTTCCTATTATACCAAACAGGAACGAGGGCACACGCATGGCCGGCTGGTCCGACCTCGCCGTGCGCGCCCGCGCCACGAGCGTCGTGTCCACGGCCGTGCTCTACCGTGCGCAGGCCGTGCTCACGCGCGGCCGTGCCCTCACAACCTTGGGTCAGGTGTGGATCAACGGACACCTCAACCGAATCGGCCGCTACGTGAGCTCCGATGCCAATCGCGCGCAGGCGGCGCACCTGATCTCGGGATGGAAGCAGGACCCCGTCGCGGGGCAGGCGCTGCTGCTGAGCTCCAATCCGCTCACGGAGGCCTACCTGGGACACAAGCCGCACTGGTGGCTACACAGCTTTGGCGGCACGAGCGCGGCGCACGGCTGGAGCGTGCTGCCCAACTCGGTCGCCGGCGCCGACGCCATTCCCTTTTGGCGCGACGTGTGCACGAGCCTGTGCATGCGCAAGCACGGCGACGAGGTCGAGTTGGTCGAGTTGGACCTGCGCAAGGGCCTGTACGAGGGCTACCAGTCCAATCTTGCGCCGTCCACGTGCGACTGCTACGCCTACGACGATCTCGCCAAGCTCAATGCCAGCACGGCCGCCGCCGCGCAGCACACGCCCTCGCAGGCGGCGCCCAATGACTTTGCGGTGCTGCGCTTTCTGGAGACGGCCACGCTCGTCAACCACTACATTGGCAAGGATGAGCACGACAACGGGCTGCACTATCGCAAGTTTGTCAACCTGTACGCCGTGCAACGCAAGGAGTGGCCGTCGATGTTTGTGGACACGCAGCAGTCGAGCATCTTTTACGAGCGTGCGCTCGAGCCGGGGTACACGATTCGCATCGACGATCTCAACGCGGATGCAAATGCCTACGTCAATGCCAAGGCGGGTGTGGTCACGCGCGAGGACTGCCTGCGCGAGTGTGCCATGCACAACGGTGGTACCGACGAGGAGATGCGCCCGCGCCAAGACGTCAAGACCATGGTGCACGACGCGGCAGCGCAAACGTGCTGGTGCACCACCAAAAACTGGCTCGATCTTGCCAACGAGTACAGCATCGTCCACGAGACGCACACGCAAGTCAACAGGCCGCTGGTCTACCAAGTCCAGTTTTGTGCTGGAATCGCGGGTGGGTCGTCACGCTCCGTCGTCTATCGAAAGATGCCCGATGGCGCCGATCCGCTTCCCGTGTGTCACGGAATGCCCGTGAGCACTGGGATGATCCTTTCAAATGGATCCATCTTCTTTGTTTCCCAAGACCCCGGCTCCGTGACGCGGCCCGTGGATCTGCAGTGCCGCGCGGCCTGCGATGCCAACCCCGACTGCGAGATGGCGCACTCGATGATCGAAACCTTTGACTACCAGCAGCTGGCACACGCGTTGCCGCCGCCGCCGTCCCCGCCGGCTCCACCGCGGCCGCCGCCGCCGGGCGTGCCGCCGCTGCCGCCAATGCCCCCAGCGCCACCGCCCGACGGCACCCTCGGCCATCGCGTCTGGTCTCCGGCAACGTACAATTCGGCACCCGAGGGCACCGACGACGCCGCCGATGGCCTCTTTCACATCTACTGCGGCTTCGCGTGGACCGACGCCAACGGTGATGCGCAATCGTGGCGCGCGAGCATCCACAGCGCCCTGTCGCAGACGGGCGTGCTGCACACGGCGCGCAAGATGATCGACCAAGGGACCTACACGTCGAGTCTCTGTCCCTTTGAGTGCACGCGCTCCATTCTGCGGCACGGCGTCACTGCCATAAACGAGAACAACCTGCTGAGTGGCTCCGGGTTGGACGGCGAGGCCTTCTCGTACCCAGGGCACGCCGATTCGGGACACGGGTTTGCGCGCTTTGCCAGTGCCAGCGGCTCGGACGAGGACCGACTTGTGCCCCTGAGCATGACACGCAATGTCACCCTCGACCAATGCGACAGCATCGTGCACGCACACCAGCTGATTGCCCCGCACGCCGTCTGGCTCATTCGCGAATCGGACCAGACTCAGCAGGCGTCGGAGGCACGCCTCGGCGATTGCGGACTCTTCCTGGGCGCCCGCTCTGAGGTGGACGCCCGCATCTGGCGCGCCTTTTACGCCTACGCGCGGTTGACGCTGCGCCTCGGCCACTTTGACGCCTTCGTCGACGACCACATCCGGGCGGCGGTGGTGCACACCTCGGCCGAAGGCGCGTGCGACGGCGGGAGCAGCCGCGTCTGCGTCTGGTGGTCCGAGTTTGACCTCGATCGCGAGGAGCTGAGCTGTCGGCCAAAGCAAGACGCCTCCAACGTCGTGACGCCGGCCGTGCTCCTGGCGGCGTTGTCCGACGCGGAGGCCCGCTACCCACCGCCGTCACCGCCACCTCCGGATCCGCCGTTGCCACCACCAACGCCCTCGCCGCCACCGGGCGCCATTCGGTGCCAGTTAGGCACCGTGCCTTCGACCAAGTACCGCAAGACCGACTTCACCGACCCCGACACCTTGGTGCGGCACTACGTGCCGCTGCAGTGCTGGCGCTGGAACGTCAATGAGAACTGGCCACCCTTTGTGGCGCACAAGGACGTGTACGAGAACGACCCGCGCTGCGTGCAGGCGCGCGCGAGCAGCGATGACAACTTTGCGCTCACGCGCCGCGTGCGGTGGGAGAGCGACTTTAGGCAGTCGGAGCTCTCAACGGAGAGTTACGACCCGTTTTACGGCAACAACAACTCGTGCGACGCATTGGAGACGCGCCTAAACGACCTACCGGATGTGCGCCAGTATTGGGACGACACGGCGGGACCTAGCCCGCCGGCGGTGGACCGCGAAGTCTACCTGACCGACGCGCGGTACTGCACGGACGACACCTTTTCCGACTACTCCTTCGACGAGCAATACACTTGCCCGCGCGGCACGCACGTCGGTGCCTGTGGGCTGCACGACGACCTCGTGCGCACGCAGCCGCTCAATAACTTTTCGCTCGTGATGGACCAGCTGCAACAGCCAACCGGGCCGCCCTTCCAGGACTGCTTTGACCCCGAAGTGGCCGACTACGAGTGCTGCCGCGCGAGCCACGCGTTCGCCGTCGGCAGCGCGCACGGGATAATTGGCCTGTGGCAGGACGCGCGCAACCCCGCGTTCTGTAACTACCCCGACGACCCGCGCGTCCCTGACGGGCGCAACGAGCAGTGCGACGCGCAGCAGACGGCGCACTTTCGCACGCCCACGGGCTGCAAGGCTTTTTGCGCCGCGGCGTTTCAGCGCGAGGGCGACGACGACACGTGCATGCCCGACGTGCCCGAGTGCAACAACTGGGTGGCGCCCGAGGCGTGGCCGCGCGACGATCCCGTAGTGGTCACCACGCAGTGCATCTGCGGGCCGAGGCTCGAGTCGCTCATCGACGCGGGCACCTACACGCAGCGCGGCACCGAGGGCTGGGCCGGGACGGCCGCCTCCGGCCGGCGGCGCGCGGCAGACGACGCGTCCTGGCGCTGGCCCGACCCGCTCGCGCAGGGCATTCGTCCCGTGCACGGCGCGCACTTTGACGTGTCCGATCCGCTGTACGAGGCCATCATGGCCTTCCGCACCGAGCTCGTGCCGGCCGACGCCGCGTGCGCCAACTACCTCGACCTGCTCGCTCCACCAATCGCCTCGTGGGACAATGATCACGCGCAGGCGTGGAACGGCACGCACAACTTTTCGAGATGTGACGCGGGCGCCGAGACCCCGGGCGCCTGCTGCGTCGCGCATCGCGGCGAGAGGCCCATGAGCCGCTTGTGGTTTCAGCGCGACGACCTGCGCACGCGCTCCGTGGCCAGCGCGTTCAGCGAGAGCGTGGCCGTCGGCACGGCCGTGCACCAGTCCAAGGTGGCCGCCGTGGGCAACTTTGACGGCAACTACCGTCCGGACATCATCATCGGCAACCGGTTGTACATGGCGGGCCAGTGGGTCAAGTACGCAAATCGCGATGGCACCGGAACCCCTAACATCCTACCCAACCTGCCATGGATGTCGATCGGCGAGTGCAAGATCGCGTGTATGCAAACGGTGGGATGCAACGCCATTGTCCATGCCCGACTCGGTTCAATTGGTCAAGCCGCTGGTTGCTTCCGCCGCACGGTGGCCACCCCCGTTGACTCGAGCCAATTCAGCACCAACGCGCATTACGACGTGTACACCATAGAGTACCCCAACTTTGCCTACAGCGCCGGGATCCAGATTTCACCTAAGGACTTTGCGCAAGTTTACGCCGGTGACGTCAACGGCGACGATTATGACGACGTGGTGGCCGTGTACGACGACGGTGCCTTTGAGATCTTCCTCACGGTCGTAGACCCCGCCAACCTCCTCCTAGACGCCTCGAACAGTGTGGGCTTCCACTCCATGGGCGTGCAGACGCTCCTCGTGGGGCACACGATCACCACCGTCAACTTCATCGGCACACTATTTGGCTACGGCACCAACTGCCGCGGCGCCGATTGGGGCTGCACCTCGAGCGCGCAGCGCGCCGTTTTTGTCGGCACCGAGGACACCGACGACTACGTGTGGGTGTCGCCCACGCTCGATTCTCCGACGATTGAGGTGGAGGGGGGTGCCGGACAGGGCGACATGGGCATGGACTTTTCGGTCGTCTTCACGCCATTGGCCAACACCAAGCACCGCACCCTGAGCTCGGCGCGCTTCTACCCCGACTACGATCGCAAGCACCAAGCCCTGGCCATCGGCACCGGAGCCGAGTCGCCCAACGCGGTGGCCTACCTGGGCATGCCCGGGTTCCGGGAGCGGCCGCTCACGGACCGCGTCGGTGCCTACTACGAGGAGTCGGTTGCGACGGCCGCGGCGCGCATCGAGCCCGGCGTCAACCTGATCTGCTTCGCCAACCGCGGCGCGCGCAACCGGTGCCACCGGTTTGCGATCGATGACAAGTGGGGGCGGCAGCAGCGCGTCGCCGTCGTCGGCGGCAATCGCCGCTTGCAGTCGCTCACCGACGACGTGGTCGACGACCAGTCGGTCGCGAGGAACCTCTGCTGGCCCGAATCGGGCGAGAACGCGCCGTTTGACACCACCAACTCAACGAGATTCGAATACGAACCCGACGAAGTTTGGCGGAGCAATGCACATTGGGGCCGAGGCGATGACATACTGTTCAAGCCGGAGTTCTACGACTACGTCGGTTACACGGCCCACTCCAGTTACTTTGTAGCGGAGGGCACTTTTCCAGGGTCTCAAAGTGCATGGAAAGATGTGACCGACACGAACTACTTCCCGTTCATGTGCGGAGAAAAGAGCGGCGATTGGAGAATGGCCCTTCGCACCACTGATGCGGAGGCAACGATGACACTGTTTTATGTTGCAGTGAGGAATCTTTTCGGGCGATACAACTGTTACATTTCCAAGCCCACTGCATTTGATACCATGCTGGAAGGTCTTTACACTCGCGACAGGCGTGGTAGCCAAGAGACCCGTGTCGCCCCGACCGTAGATCTAACCCACGACTGGCAAAAGAGTGACGTCGACTATACAAGCACAATCGTTTCACGTGACTATGTACCAGACAACCCTCAGCAGTACCAGGCAGCATGGCGCGAAAGAATCCACTCAGATGACGTTGACGAGGACCACCAGCCCGATGACCAATTCAAGCCATGCGGTGCAGACGAGGCTTGCTCGTCTGCCCAATCTGCGATTGACTCGTCTGTGGTTCAACTCTCAACCCGAATGTTTTGCGATCCGGGGCCGTATAATGAGAGCCTCGACAGCGCCCCATACTCTCAGGAGTGGTGGGAACAGATTCAGGCTGCTGAGTCAGCCCTTTGCATCGGAAGGGACGATCCCTTTGGGTACTTAGTGCCGTACATTCGCGTGGTCTTGCACCGTATGCCTTGGGACCACGACTCGTTGGTCATGCCCGTGCCCGGGAACAAGGGCAACGAAGACGTGAACATTTCACCCGATGCGTGCCGCGCGCTCTGTGACAACACTATTCGCTGCAACTACATTGCCCACGTGCCGGTCGTCACAGACGTCAATCGGCGGCCCGGGTGTTACATGTTTGAGCGCGAGATTACCGACGACACGAAGAGCTTAAGCGTCCCGATGGAGCCCGCGCTTGGGATCAATTATGGTCAAGTGAACCGCTCGCAAGTCACCTTTCAGAAGCGGTCGTGTCCCATGAGCGACGCGGCGGACGACGACGGAGCGTACGCAAGCGCCCTCACAGACTTTGGGTTGACGCCTTCGGCCGCCTTTGGAGAGGTCACGGACAATGCCGACATCAAGGTCGTCTTCCTCGATAACGATACATACGCCGACGTAGTGACCGTCTCGGGGCGCGACCACGTTCGCGTCTACCGCGGCACGGACCTGACCCAGCGCACGGGCGACTTTTCCGCCATCGTGCCCGAGACGGTCGACCAGCTTTGGGGGGTCCAGGGCCGCCGCCTGGCCGATGCCGCCGACGCCGAGCCCTACTCGCGCTTCCCGGGCAACGCGGAGGCGGTCGCCGATCTTGCCAATGCGCAACAGGTCGTCGTCGCCGATTTCGACGGCGACGGACGCATGGACCTCTTCCTGCACGCGCCCGCGCCCTCGGCCGGCTCGTGCGCGCAGCGGTGCCACGGCCTCGGCCGCTTTGGCAGGGACGACTTTGAGATCCGGCACACCATTGACGGCGGCCACGACGAGTCCGAGCCCACCTACTGCTACTGCGGGCCGCACTACGACATCATGATCGGCCCCGTCCCACCGCCCAGTCCGCCTGCACCACCACCGTCGCCCTCAGAGCCACCGGCACCGCCGCCCGTCCCAAGACCCGATGCGCCGCCGCCCTCGCCGCCGTTTCCGTGCGCCAAATGCAACCTTGAACAATTAGACACTACACCCCACTCTCACACGCCCTACAACTGCGCGCGTGGCAGGATTCTTCGCGCCGTCGGGCTCTGCACGCTTCATGCCGGATTTAGCCTCCCGCCCACCTCGCCGCACCCACCGCCAACTCCGCCACAACCACCCAACCGGCCGTCGCCGCCATCACTTCCGCCGCTGCCGCCCGGCACGCCGCCCTCACCGCCCACGCCGCCACCACCTTCGCCGCCGCCGCTGCCACCTCCGCCGCCGCCGCGCCCGCCACCGCGTCCGCCGCCGCCCAAGCCGCCGCCGTCGCCACCCTCGCCGCCACCGCCTCCTGGCTTCCCACCACCCATCCCCGGCATGCCACCCATCGCCGACACCAAGGACTCGCGCCTGCGCTTCTTCGACTTGGACCCGCTTCTCGCCGACATTCGCGGTCCTGAGGGCACCGCGTGGATTCCCGAGTCGGCGCGCGTGCTGCGCTCGAACGGCTACCAATTCTTGGACGAGCCGTACATTGAGCAGATCATCGTGGCCAAGCAGGGCTGTCCCGAAATGTTTGACAATGGCCTCAATAGCTACGGCTCGAACGTGTCGCGCGCGTCTGTAAACTTTCAAGTCAATCCAAAGAAGCCCGATTGCGCGCATCCCATACCCGAGGACGGGCTCAACCTCTTGAACATGAATGGCGATTGCGGCGTGACCATTCTTCCCGGCGAGCTCGTCGACGGCATCCCCTTTGAGCCGCGCTGCCTGGTGCTTGTGCTCGCGCCTGCGAGCGAGCGCATCATGTTTGACGAGATGGTGGCGGCGGGGCGCAAGATGTCGGACCCATTTGTAAGTTTCACACACACTCAAACCTACACCTTACCCATAGACCAGGTCGCACGCTCTCTGACGTTTGCGCTCCAACCCCCTGGCAGGAGATCGAGGTCAACTACACGGTGGCCACGGGCAGCGCCCCCGACGTCAAGACGGTGGGCACCAATTGTGGCAACTCGCGCGTGCTTCTCGAAAACTACAATCGCGACCGTGTGGGCCAGGACGTGCGCCATGAGCTGGAAGAAACCCGCACCGCCATCACCACGAAGCAAAACCTCATCGCCTTTTGGGACCACGTGCAAAACAGCCGCGCCATTGTAAGCATCGATCCTGGCACGAGTCTTGTCACCTCGGTGTTGCCACCGTCGTCGAGTCCGCCACCCCCGCCGCCGCCCGTGGCGCAGAATGCGCCGCCCGCGCCACCCGAGCAAGTCTCAAATGCCGTGCAGACGCAGCGCCTGGCCGAGGAATTGGTGACCCTCGAGCAGCGTCGAGATGCGCTCGTGGCCAGCCTCGACGATTGCTACGTTCCCGATCGACCTTCTGGTGTCGTGTGTGGACTTTCTAGTCAGGAGGCCCCAGATCCATGGATGGCACTCCACGGCGTCAAGTGTCGTGGATACGACACGAGATCGGCTCGCGAAGAGGATTTCTGTGGGTATTGGAACTCAGATGTGAATCCGATGGCCGCCGACAACAAGCTGCGCAAGCAGCTGCTCGAGGTTGGTCCCTACTGCATTTCAGAACGCGGTGGCATAGCCGAGTGTTCGGCCAATGCCACGCGTACGCAACGCTCGGGGCTTTTCGACTTGCGTTACATGGTACGCGAGGACCGGCGCTACTGCGAGATGCAGTTTGCGCGCGAGCGCCTCGCGCCCGAGTCGGGCGCCGACATTGAGACGTGCCGCACCAACCTGACGGCACGCATCCAACGGTGCGAGCTCACGTGCGACAGCTGCGCGGCCGAGTGCACGAGCAAGGCGGCACGCGAGCTGGTGAGCGCGTGGCGCTGCTCCATTGGCTTGCCCGTCATGGGCACCTACCTGGCCATGAGCGTCTCCGACCAGGGGCAGGAAATAAAAAATCGCTGGGGCGCCAACCGCCAGCGCGGGCTCATCGGCACGCCCGACGAGGCGTGGGTCGAGCAGTATCGCACACTCGTTCAAAACAGCGTCGACCGGCCGCTCATCTCGCGTGGTGGTGTCTCGTGTCGCAAGAGTCACGTGGAATCGACCACGGGTGGCTTCCGCTCGGCGCTCAACGACGATGGGGCCTACATTCGGCGCACGGGCTTCATGGTCGGCTGCAACACCGACTTGGACTGCTACAGTCGCTGTGGAGGTTTGAAACACTCTTAGTATCGAACACCACACTCACACTGGCCACGCGCATGCACTCACCACCCTTTTGTGCCCCGTGGCAGAACACCCCCTCAGCGGAAACGCCTACGTGTGCACGCACAATCCCGAGTTTTACAGCTACGCCGGCGAGGGCCGCAACGCCTACGAGAATCTGGTCAGGGAGGGGGCCGCGCAAAAGGCCGCTGGCAAACCGCACCGCCGCGTCTGGCGCTCGAGCGGACAGGACCCGCACTTTTACTTTGTCGACGAGCCGGGAGACGACGTCATGGATCCCAAGGATGGTTCCATTGGCGTGTGCACAGACGTGCACATGGACTACGCCAACACTGGCTGCCTCGACCCGGTGGGCGCCTCGGTGACCATGAGCATCGTGGGCATCGCGATCCGCTTCCACCCGGCCTATCGGGGACTGTTTTGTGGCATCCTCATAGAGCATGGCGACAGCGACTTTTTCACCGACGTGGGCATCTCGGAGCGCTCGCTCTTCTACCCACGCACGCTCGTGACCGCGGCGCAGGTAAACGGCGTGGAGCGAGCAGCGGTCACGTGCTGGAACCCCATCGACTGCGAGCGCAAGTGCGACTTTTTCCGCACGCACTCGCGCGACGGCGGGCTGACCGAGCCGGCGGCGTGCACAATGTGCACGCCCACGCTTCCCAGCAACGTCATGACGTGGATAATCGACGTTCGAGACGCGGTCCAGGACGACATCCTGACCGTGCTGCGGCTCGCGGCCATCTGCCTCAACCCGGTGGCCTGCGTGTGCCAGGCGTGGGATGGCGCACCCAACCCCCTTTCCCCACTTCCCAATTCCAAGGTGGCCCAATTTTTGGCAACTGTCTCAGTCACCCCCCAATCAACACAGGTGTTCATGATGGTCAAGCCCGCCTGGATCGACTCGCTGCCCAATGAGTTCTTGAAATGCCGCGCCGGAGACGTGTTTAGCCTACTTGTCGAGCGCATTCTCATCATGATCATCGAGAGCGCCGAAGGAATCATCAACGAGCACGTCATGGCCTTTCTGCGCAACTCCCTCGGCTGGCTCGGGGTCAAGGTCAACGACATCTGCATTCCTTACAGTGACAAGAAGTTGTGCCCTTCCGACCCCAAGGCGCTCGAGGCCATGTTTGGCTGCTCGACTGTCGAGCCGGAGGCGCACAAGCGCTGCTTTTACGAGCGGCAGCGCGCCATCTGTTTGGCCAAGGACAACTCGCGCGACCGCTACGAAACGCTCTTCGACTCGCCCTCGGCGAGCGAGCTGGAGCAGCAGTTCAAGGACATTGTGGGCGACACCTACGACAGCATCCCGCCCGCGATGCTGCAGGCCTTCAAGGACGCGGGCACGACGGAGACGGGCTTCAACAGGGCGGCGGCGACGCTGTGCGATGGCTCGCTGCAGAACTCGATGTCGCTCGATGAGGCATGTTAGAAACACTCGAACCTACACACGCTTTACCCGACGCTTTGGAACGCGACCGCGATGCGTTTGCGCCGGCAGATTATCATCTCGTGCATATTCAACAATATCGAGACCTTTTGCCCCGGCGCCAAGGACGACGACGAACTCGACACCTTCTTACGCGAGGTGCAATGGAAACTTCCAGACGTTCGCTGGACATATACCGCGTCTCCTCCTCCTCCACCCCCAAGTCAGTTTGGCAGCTTTCACGACCTCGTGGCGGCCGATCCGGATGGCATGGAGGAGGTTCGAGAAAGGATTCTAGAGTTCTGGCCCTCGCTGACGTACGTGGCCTCGCAGACGTATGGTAACTCAAACCCACTCAAACATTAACCCTTCCCTATAACACCGCATTTTCCTTCGGGTTCCCAATCGGCGTGCGCAGGTTCGAATGTGGGCCGCGAGGACAGCCCTCAAGGAATTGGCTACGGGCCCGTATATCACGTCTCGCGCTACACCATGTCCACTGCCTACCTGGCCACGGCACACTTTCGCGACCAAGACTCACTTTCGGCAAGAATGGTGCAAGCGCGCTTCACGGGCATGTTCCGCTTCTCTTGCAAGGCATTCAAGAACTTCATGAGCATCCCGGACCGCGCCGCCGCGGGCACGCAGGCCGCCGAAGGATCAGAACGGCCCGACGACTACGCAGCGTGCGCAAAACCTCCCTCGAATGACATAGCAAAACACTACACATCTGCTCTCACACTCGCCGCAAGCAACTAAAATGCGTTGGCGCGTGTGCAGGGACTGGGATCGCAATTGGCTGGTCATGGCGGCGGCGCTCTACGTCGAGTCGCTCTTCAAGGAAACGGGGCACAAGGTTGAGGCCAACGTCTTTGAGTTCTGGGACGAAAACTGTGTGGTAATATCATATCGCAATCGAACAACCACACTCGAACCAACTACCCGTGCGCATACAATGGTGGGACAACGATCTTTGGGTCCATGACCTCAAGCACCGTAGCGCACCCGTGGCAGGCGCCCAACCTCGAGCGCAGCGCGTTGCCCACGACCACGTGGCGGCGCGATCGCCAAGTCTATGGCGTCAAGGATGCGCTCCAAAACGAGGTGCCCCTCACCGACTACGGCCCGCTGCGCGCCTACGGCTCGCTCCGTCAGCTGCGCGACACAATCGGCTCCGGCCTCAGCAAGACAGACTTCCCCGAGGACTACACCAACCACCACGCCGAACTGTGCAGGGGCGAGGACTGTGGCCATTTCAAGGCCGATCGCAACGCCAGGCCGCAGCGCAGCGCGCTGGCGCTCTTCCGCGACCGCATCTGCAATCCCAGTTACAAATATGGCCTTGAGGACGCGATCGGCGATCCTCCCTACGTTACCGCGCGCGACAAGATCACCGACGCGTCTAATCGCAAACAGAAGAGCTACGACATGCACGTGCCCAACTCGGCACTCGGCCAGGTGGACACCAAGACGCGCTACCACAAGGGCTGTGGCCTGGGGGTCGACGCCAATGGGTGCGATAAACTTCTTAGTCCAAACTTTGAAGAATCGTCGCTTTGGCAGTGGGTTTACTTGACGAGCTCGGACGACGCCAGCGTCAACCCGGGCTGGCATCGGCTGCTCCACTTGCCAATCTTCCCTGACCGTGCCTGCGACGCCAACGCAAAGCAAATCTGCAACAGTCACGCCAACGACATGAGCCGCAACGAAAACTACGACCTAGACGCGGCAGTCGCTGCCGAATTTAAGAAACAGATGACTGACGCGGAAGGGAACCTGGGAATGGCACTGCTCTCGGTAGGCATGTTTGCAGCGTCGATGGCGGCGCCAGGTGTTGGTGCTGCCGGTTCCACCATCGCCAGAAAGGTTGCCAGGTCCGCCGTCAAGTCGTCCCTCCAGAGCCAGCTTGGCAATGCCATCATCGACGTCGTGCAGGGCTCTCAAATTATAGACGGGTCGTCGCTCGACAAGCACAAGTACTTTGCCGCGGCACGCGTGCGACGCAACCTTGCAGATGCGCCTGGACAGCGCCGACTCACGTACATCGGAGATGACGGGATTTTCAATCTAGACGAGATGCTCAAGATGGGCGCGCCCAACGGTGTGCTCGGTCCCGGAAATGGGCTCACCTGGGGCCTCACGCGCACCGAAGCGGCGATCATGTTGCAGCTCATCCGACAGCGCATACGCCCAAATTTTTACACGACGATGATCCACGGCGACCAAGCCGAAACTGCTCCACTGGCTTTTCACACGGGCAAGCAGGCGCTCCTTTCAAAGCGCTGCTCGACGTTTCTGCACAGCAAGCTTCCCGCCACTGACGAGGTCATGGCCTACTTGCGCAGCTGCAGGGCCACGGCCAATCCTTACAAGCCGTACACGGCGTACGCACAATACACCTGCTCGACATCCGCGCTCGAGCTCGACGACCTCAAGACGGTCGGCATGGCCAACGAGTACCTCGACAGATTGTCAGCTCCTTCGAGTCCGCCACCACCACCACCTTCGCCCGAGCCGCCGCCTCCGCCCTCGCCTCCAGGCCCGCCGCCGCCGCCGTCGCCACCCGTGGCCATCTCGACCGGCGAGGGCAAGACGCTAGCTGTTTCCATGGAGCGCCAGTTTTGCGAGAGCGTGTATTTACAGAGCACAGAGGCGCGGTGCACGGCGCTCGCTCAAAGCATGTTCCAGCGCTTTGTACTGGGCGACGGCTTCTCGCCGCCGAGCCCCACGCCGCTCGTGCCTTACAATGTGCAGCCGCCGCCGCCACCACCGCCCTCGCCGCCACGGCCCTCGTTGCCCAAGAACGAATCGGACCGCATCGTCTACTACGAGCCCGAGCGCGTCAAGCTCTCGACCTACTTCATCGGAGGATACGAGCGCGATCCCGAGACGGCTTCTGAGGCTGTCGGAGAGGACATGCCGCTTACCAACCTCAAGAATACGACGCGCGAGATCGTCTTGAATTCGATCACTATCGCCAGCCTACCGACGGACCAATGGGCCGCCTGCTCGCCGCGCATGGTCGCCAACGGCGCCGTGCTGCCCTGCCGCACGGGCGACGTGCCCGAGCGCTGCCTCGACGGCTTTGACCGGCACTGCGGCACCGAGCAGGAGAACACCGAGGCGCCGTGGCTCGAGGTCGACATGCGCGACGCCTTTGAGCAGCTGACCGAGGACGCCAACCAGCCGCTGCGCGACTACTCCTTCTGGGGCATCGAACTCCAACTACCCTCAGACGAGGAGTCCGGCAAGCTCTTTTGGGAGAGCGCGCAGACGAGCGACGACGTGTCGTGGGCCTACACTGTCACCGTCTACGACGAGACTCACAACCCGCTGTCGACGCAGTGCAAGCCGTTTTACGAGCAAATTGTTGACCACTGGGCCGCGGGCCTGGATCGCTTCCAGTACGTCTGCCTCGGCGCCAGCGCCGAGCTCGCCACCTACGCGCTCATGCGCAGCGTGCGCTACGTGCGGATCACGCTGCGGGGTGCCTACCGCATGCTCTGGATCGACAATCTGAAAGTCGTGTGGAGAACGCTGCGCGAGCTGCCGCCCTCGCCGCCCCCCTCGCCCTCGATGCCGCCGCCGCCGCCACTTCCGATGGCGCCGCCCGACGCGCCGTCGCCGCCCGCGGCCCATACCTGTACGCGTTACGAACACAAGAGACTGGATGCGTCCCTGCTCACCGACGGCCTGCTGCTCGTCTACCAGGAGCCGTGCGGGCTCACCTTTGAGCAGTGTTGCGCGCTCGCGTACGAGCACGACCGCACGCACGTCTTCCAGCTGTCGGCTG
>Ga0209666_1001958_pt1 | contig 15506 bp, 5 predicted proteins | sample SaaInlV_125m_DNA_FD_184679 | JGI IMG/M metagenome (GOLD analysis project Ga0209666, IMG submission 184679) | Marine microbial communities from expanding oxygen minimum zones in the Saanich Inlet - Saanich Inlet SI037_S3LV_10m_DNA (SPAdes)... | ecosystem: Environmental > Aquatic > Marine >...
CGCCCAGCCCGCCGCCCAGCCCGCCGCCGCCCAGCCCACCGCCCTCGCCGCCGCCGCCCTCGCCGCCGCCGCCCAGCCCCCCACCGGCCGTGCCCATCGCCTGCTCCGCCGCCCAGACCACCGCCGACGTGCCCATCGTCCTCAAGAATGGCCACGCGCACGCCGCGCAATTCGTCTGGCCCGAGCAAAACCGCACGTCGATGCAAAGCCCCGAGACCGCCGTGCTCGCCAATGGGCTCACGGGCATCGTCGGCACCAACTACGCCACCGAGTTTGCGTGGCTCTACCCCAAGGTGCAGCACGCGCGGCAAGACGGCCAGCTCCGCGCGTACGTCGACAGCTTCCGGTGGCGCAAGTGCGCCACGGGCGCCTGCACGGACTACGCGCACGTCCCTCTCAGAAGCCACGAGTCGGGCCCCATGGACAGCACCACCCTCGTGTCGTTTCTGCGCACCCCGTCGGTCTACGTCGACAAGCCGCAGTTCTGGGTCTACTTCAAGGTGACCGACTCCTTCGGATCGCCCGTCTTCACGCCCGCGAGCGCGAACGCGGTCTCGCTCGCGGGCACGAGCGTCGGGTCCTTTGACGACAACCTGCAGATCGCCACGTGCACCACCGGCGCCGCCCTAGGCCAGCGCCTCTCGGGCACGTGGATCTACGCTTGCCGTGGCGAGGCCAAGGCGGCCTCCTTTAGCAGCGCCGCGCCGCGCGGCGGCGCGCTCCGGATCACCGCCGCCGAAGCGGGTGGCACCTCGACGACCTCCACCGTCGGCGGCAATAATGTCCAGCCCAACCGGAACTCGCTCACCCTGGAGCAGGCCCCCGGCTGGTGGCACGCCGACCTGCGCGCCACGCGCACCGACCTCTCCACGCCGTACAGCGCCAGCTACGCCAGCGGCAACTACCCGGTCACCCCCGCGCAGCCGGTCGTCGCGACGTCGCCCACCTACCCCATCTACGAGGGCGAGAACTTCGACGTGCACATCTACAACACGGCCACGTACACGTCCAACAAGGTCAATGGCTTCGCATTGCACGTCAAGTTCGACGCGTCGCAGGTCCGGTACGTCTCGACCACGTACGACCCCTTGTTCAAGACGGGCGCCACCAACGACGACCAAAAGGCCAGCGGGCAAGTGACACTCACTGCGAGCACTTCGGAGGGCACGGAGGGCACCGACGCCAACTTGCACGCCAACGGCTTTTTCCGCTACGCCACCGTCCGCTTCGAGCGCAAGGACGGCGCCACCCTCGAGGCCGACGGGGCCCACATCGACACGGGCATCCGAGTGAACGTCGCCGAGGTGGCCAACGACGGCTCGGTCTACATGGTGGTCTCCGGTGGCTCGGGCCTCGTCGTGTCGCCGAGCAACAACATCTACGCCAGCCTCTTCGACGCGCGCACGGGCAGCGGGCCCTTTGGCGGCACTCCGACGGCCGGCATGTTCATCCTCGCCGCGGAGCCAAGCGACCGCTTCCTGCTCTACAATTACGCGCCCTCGGCCTCGACCCAGGACCACGGCCGCGTCTTCAACCGTCGCGCAATCGACGGCTCCGACGACCACGACATTGACTTCCAGGCCGTGGTGGTCAACGACCGCATGACCTACGACCAACGCCTCACCGCGCACAGCGCGCAGTTTTACACCGCGGCGGCGTCGCACACGTGCGCGCCCGCGACGGGGTCGTCGAGCGCGAACTACGAGGCGCTCTCGCCCGTGGCCGTCGCGACGTGCAGCCTGCGCACCAAGATCGCGCTCGGCACCGACGCGGCCAACTCGCGCGTGGAAGCGACGGCCTCCGGCTACACGTGCGAGGCGCAGGCCTCGGGCACGTGCACCGGCACGGTCGACCTGCGCATCGTCTCGCCGCAGACGCTGACGATCGCGCTGTCAAATCCAACACTCAAGCGCATCGTGCCCACGGCGTCGGCCGGGAGCTGCTCGGAGACCAACATCCTCAACTCCGCCTACCAGACTACGGGGGTGGCAGTGTACGCCGACGGGCTGGACGTCACGAGTTGGGCCACCGGCCTCCTCGTGGACAACCCTTCGCTCGCCGACTTCCTCGCGGCGCCCAACTCGAACGACGACGGAAGGGACCGACAGAATCTCGTGCGCGGAAAAACGCCGGGCACCACGTCCGTCAAGCTGCACGACCAGCCGGGCGCCGTCACGGCCGCGCTCGCGGTCGACGGGTCCAGCCTCGTGCAGGTGACCGAGGTGGTCGCACAAGTTATCACGGACGTGACCTTCAAGAGCGCCGCGCCGGGCACAATCCAGCACCCTGCCACCACGACCGCCGAGGTGACCGTGAAGCAAGTCTTCAGCTCCAAGCCCGCCGGCACGACGCGCGGCCACTACGGCTACGTCTTTGCGCGTGCGTTTTTCGACGATGGGTCCTCCGAGGAAGTCCACGCGGTCGACATCGTGCCGATCGTCAACACGCCCAACCTCTTCTTGACCGAGCCCGGGACCAACGAGAACCACGCCGGCTCGAACGACCTCATCATGCGGAACGCCAACACGCAACGCTGGCTCGTCACGCTCTCCAAGACGGCCGTCACCGAGTGCGTGGAGTCCTCGGTGCAGCTCAACTTTACGCGCTGCGGCGTGCCAATCGGCATCGCGCACCCCAAGGTGTGCCACGGGCACACTGGTGATTACGGTCGCCCAACCCCCAACCCTGACCTCCGATGCCCACGTTTTGGTCAGATAAACGTGGTCATGCCGGACGCGGACTCGATCGCATTCAACATTTCGTCAAACCTGGGCGCGCGCGACCTCGCCCCGACCAACGACGGCGCCGCCTTCTCTCCGTTTGTCAATGTGGACACGCAAACAAGTTCAACCTTTAAGCTCACGGTCTTCTTCGACGACGGCTCTTCAGTTGACACTTTCGCAAATGAAGTCGACTCGGAGGCCGTCTCAATCATTTATTGGACCACGGACACGGCGTGCGCCTCGATCGACAACGCGGCCAACGAGGTCACGATTCTCGAGGGCGCCGCGTGCTCCGAGGTGCGCGTGAACGTCAACGTCACGATCAACGGCAAGGCCTTCTTCGGAAGCGACGTCGCGCGGCTCGTGCGGCTCTCGACGCTCACGACGACCGCGAGCGCGTACCCGGCGGGCGACCAGCTCGGCGCCGCCGCCGACCTGCTGCCGCTGCCGTGCGACGCGGGCTACGAGCGGTTCCGGCTCCTCACGCAGGGCACGCTCAGCACGGGCACGATCCGCACGATCTCGCCGTCGAGTGTTGTTTCGTATGCTTCGACCAACACCGCGGCGGCCGCGCGCCAGGGCAACGACCTCGTGGTGGCCGCCACGGGCGGCTCCGACGGCGCGTCCGCCTTTGGCAGCACCGCGGCCGAGTTCCGGAGCGGGTGGACGGCGTGGAACTCGGCGGGCGTCACGATCAACGCGTTCACGGCCACGGTGTACCGCGCCTACGACGAAGCGCTGTACAATTACGGCGCCTCCGCGTGGAAAAGCGTGCCGGGCGGCGCCAAGACGGCGGCGACGGTGGCGGGCATGACGGCGGCCGACACGGCCGGCGCGGCGACGCTCAACCTCGAACAGGACGCGACGACCGGCACCACCTTCTCGCTGGGCTACACGCGCTCGGGACCCAACGGCGTGGCCGTCGCGTTCACCTTTTCCAACGTGGCCAGCTACGGCAGCTGGTTCGAGGCCACGGACATCGTCTCGTACTGGGCGGGCACGCCCGACGTCCTGAGCGTCAGCACGGCCGGCACGCTCGCGCTCCACCAAAACTACCACAACCCCGTACGGGTGCAGGCGTACCTGTGCGCCGGCGAGAGCCTCGACTCCGAAGGCCGGCCCCTGTCGCACGCCAACACCCGCTCGGCCGACGCGCTCGTCGCGGCGTACCTGTGGGCCGACCTGAGCCCCGGGCCCGAGGACGTCGACGTCGGCACCTCGCCGCGCCTGGCCAACGTGGGCCAGGCCGACCAGTACGCGCCCTTCTACTTCCCCAACAACGGCGTCGACCCGCTCAAGCTGCACGCGGTCGTGCGGCCCAAGGCGGGCACGTTCCTGCGCTCCGCCGAGCTGAAAATCGTCCTGCCCGCCATCGATGGCCTCCGTTCGACCGACTTCACGTGGGTGTGGGACCCAACCAACGCCTACGGCGGGAGCGCCAACCCCAACTTCGAGGACATGCCAACCAAGGGCCAGGGTCGCCTCGATCGCGTGCTCAAGGTGGCCGCTTTAAAAGCAGACGACATCCCTTCGAGAGGCGCCATGCACATCGGCCACTGGGAGGCCCCCGCCAGCGCGCTCAGAAACCTTCCCGCGGGGCTCAGCTTTCCCGGCATCGTGACCGAGATCAACGTGATCCAGTCGGTGTCCAGCGCCGGCAGCAACGACCCACTGACTCCCAAGTTCGTTGGCTCGGACGCCGTCGCCGGCACGGGCGGCTTCCTCGTCGGCCAGCCGACGCGGCGACGCCTCGCGCGGGGCGGCTACGAGTTCATGGGGCCCCTCGTCTTCCCGCCGCCTCGGGCGGCGGCCCTGAACACGCGGCCTCGACGGCTCCAGGCTTGCGACCCGTGCGCCAACGAGGCCGACCGCGTGTTTGGCGACGCCAACGGAGACTGCAAGCTCGACGTGGCCGACGCGACGTACGTGCAAAAGATGGTGGGCACGCGCGCGTCGTACGCGGACGCGTCCAACGCCAACGGCGCGATCGCCGTCGACCCGATCCACGATGCGCACGCGTGCAACTTCACGCGGGCGCAGTTCAACCCGCTCCTCGACCTGATCGTGGACCACGACACCCCCGGCGACTACCGCGCCACCGTGGGCGCGCCGCACGTGGGCGTGACGGACGTTGTGCACCTGACACGCGCGGTGGCTTCCAACGCGGTATTCGTCGAGCCCGAGGCGGAGTGCATCGCCTCGCTCGACGCGCTTGGCGAACGCCCCGACGTGATCGTGCGCACGCGCGTCTGGGGCAACGACGCTTCAGAAGGCACGGCCATTGTGACCACCAACCTCGACCTGCACTACGACGTCCTGCTGGTCGGCGACGACGCCACGTCCAACCCGAGCAGCGTCGACGTGGCGCTCAACGTGACCAACGGCACGCTGGTCGAGAGCCGCGACGTCGGCGGGGTGGCGCACGCCACGCCCGCGGCCAGCACCTACGGCTTCTCGCGCGCCGCTCAATTATCCGCCCACGCGGCGGTCCTGCGCGCCACCTACGACGCGACCTCCCGGATGTGGATCGCGCGCCTGCAGCCGCACGAGTACGTTGGCAGCGTCCACTACTACGTGGCCATCGCGTCGGGCGTCAAGATCAGCAACGTCATCGCGATGCCCGACGGCTACGCGGCGTGGCTCGGCACGGGAATCGCGCCCTTTGGTGCCGACCGGCTCGCGCCGGGCGACGGCCTCGGCTTCAAGTCCACGTACCGGCCCGTGATCGGCGACAAGCGCTCCGCGCTGCGGAACGACGCCGAAACGTGCCTCGCGGCCTTCCACCCGCCGCCCACGCCGCCGCCGCCCTCGCCGCCGCCGCCCAGCCCGCCGCCGCCCGCGCCGCCGCCGCCCTCGCCGCCGCCGCCCTCGCCGCCGCCCGCGCCGCCGCCGCCCAGCCCGCCGCCGCCCAGCCCGCCGCCCTCGCCGCCGCCGCCCTCGCCGCCGCCCGCGCCGCCGCCGCCCTCGCCGCCACCACCGAGCCCGCCGCCGCCCTCGCCGCCGCCCAGCCCGCCGCCCTCGCCGCCGCCCGCGCCGCCGCTCGGCACGTGCGCGCTCGACTTTCTGCGGTCCAGCTCCAGCGTCTTCAGCCAGGACGAGTACGAGTTCGGGTCCGACGGCTCGCTCGTCGCCGAGTTCCGCGCCATGGAAAAGTACCACCGCCAGGCCATCGCGGAGAACAGCTACTCGGCCTCGCGCCACTCGTACACCTGCGGCGTCCAGCGCGAGCCCCACCTCGCGTGCCTCGACCTCGCCGGCCCGGGCACGTTCACCGGCGACTGGAACTCGCCCGCGCTCGACTGGAGCATCGAGGCCGCCGACGTCAACTACAAGAACGTGTCGGCCCACTACCTCGTGGACGACCTCGATCCGGGCGCCACGGGGAGGAACCTGTTCGGCGTCGACTGCAGCAACGCGCCGGGGACCACGGGCGGCACGCGGCACGGCGACGGCGTCATCAACTCGTACGACATCGGCGTGCTCGTGTACACGCTCTTCCGGGACCCGCCGTACGACCAGCTGCCGGCCCTGGGCGCCGATTACCACACCGTCGAGACGGTCGACCAGCGGCCCGAGACGCAGTCGCGGTGCGGCAGCACCGCGACTCGCGCCGACTGGCAAGTGGAGCTCATGAACAACAGCTACTGCCCCTCGAGCCCCGACTACACGTTCCGCCGCCGCCTCTCGGAGGCGTATTTTGTGCACGCGCTCGCGGGCGCGACCGATCGCTCGATCGCGGCGTCCACCGAGCTCACGCACACCGTGGACAGTGGCTTCGTGCGCTCCCGGTTCACCGGCGTCAACGATGCCGGCTCGTGGCACAGCTTTGAGTTTGCGCCGAGCATCGTCCCGGTGATCGTCGAGCTGATCGCGAACAACCTCTGGGTGGAGGGCCGGGCGCAGCTGAGCAACGCGCCGCCGCCGCGCGACGGGGGCGAGGTGCCCGTCATGCCGGAGCACTTTCAGTTGCGGTGGTCGCGCACGCCCGAGCAGGAAGCCTTTGCGCGGACGGCGCCGCCCGTCGACCCCCTGCTGCCAAGCGAGCTCGTGCGGTGCAAAAGCATCGTCTCTGGCGCAACGGGCACGCGCGCGATCATCGGCGACACCATCAGCGTCCGACAGGAAGGGCGGGGCGTTCCGTGCCCGTTCGCGCTGCACTTGTGGATCCCGGCCGAGTACAGCCTGGTCGACTATGGCCGCGCCCTGTCGGAGGCCTCGGACGCCACCGCCGACCTGCGCTTCGTGTGGGCCAAGCGCGGCTCGACGGCGATGACGACGACGGGCGGCGTGGTGCTGAATCCCACCTTTCCCTACGAGTTCCAGGCGCACCCGCCGCCGCCGCCCGCGCCGCCCACGCCGCCCCTGCCGCCGCTGGCGCCGCCGCCCGCGCCGCCGGCCGCGCCGCCGGCGGGCTACCGCGGGCTCAACGTGACCCAGCGCTTCCAGGTCGCCGGCGCGTCCTCCGAGGCGGTCGTGCAGGAGCTGGAGGCGCAAGTCGAGGAGGTCAAAGCGGCCATGCGCACCTTTTTGGCCAACGTGACCCTGACCGCCGCAGCGAGCATCGAGACCGACGTCGCGGTGCTCTGGGAGCACCACCACGACGAGGGCCACGAGGGGTCGCACCTCGCGGCAAACGCCACGACCGCCGACTCGTCCAATGCGTCGGCGGCGGAGGCGGGGGCGGGCGGGGCTGGCAACGGCACGAACGCGACCAACCAGACCCGCGTCGCCGCGCGGGACAGCCCCGGGCGGCGCCTCGAGCACGAGGGGTGCGAGAATGGCGCCAGGCTCAACATGGCGATCACGTTTGAGGAGGACGTGACGCTCGGCGCCATCGAGGCGATCGAGGAGCAGTGGTCGGCGCTGGCCAACTTTTCTGGGGGGGTGGTGCCGTGCGAGGAGGCCGAATTCGACCGCGTGCCGTCCGAACCGTCGCCCGACGTCGGCGACGGTCGCGGCGTGCTGATCCTGCTCCTGGCGATCGGCATTGGCAGCGCGGTGGTCGGTTGCGGTGCCTGCTGCCTGGTAATCGCCGGTGGCCGTCGCCGACGCTGCGCGGAGGAGGACGGAACGCGCACTCAAGGGGAGAGGTACTGCAAGGTGGAGACCGGGGAACCGGCGACCCGCTTCGCCGTTGCACCGGCCAGCGGCCAGAAGGCGAGCCCAACATTTAGGCTGGGCAAGCACCCCGGGCCACTCTTGGCGATGAACCGCGCGCCACCGCCAGCCAGCTACGAGCTCTGCCGCGCGTGATCGCCAAGCAAAACGAGCGCTTGCAAAGTGCGAGCGCGCCGCCTAGCGCCGAGCGGGTGTTAATGGGTTAGGAAACCGGGCTCCCCGGCACCCCGTTCACTTTGGGTGTACGCGAGGGTTGAGGGGGACAATTATTTGAAACCGGGGAGCTCCTACATTACTAAACGAGCACCCCCCAAGTGCTCATAAAGAGAGGCCCGTGCTCGTTTAGTTTTTTAATGAATTAGTGATACAGGGACGTCGGCGCGAAACCGGGGAGGCTTCAAAAGCAACCTTCTGGGCCCATATCGGCTAATGCATTAGACCTCCTGCATTTGTTAATGCATTAGTCTCCCCGATTACTTCCACTCGTCCCTGCCACGCTAATTCATTAAAAAACTAAACGAGCACGCGGCCCTCTTTATGAGCACTTGGGGGGGTGCTCGTTTAGTAATGTAGGAGCTCCCCGGTTTCAAAGAATTGTCCCCGCATTCGGTTGCGCGGCCTCGTCAGAGGGGACAATTATTTGAAATCAGGGAGTTCCTACATTACTAAACGAGCACCCTCCAAGTGCTCATAAAGAGAGGCCCGTGCTCGTTTAGTTTTTTAATGAATTAGTGATACAGGGACGTCCGGGCGAAACCGGGGAGACTTCAAAAGCAACCTTTTGGGCGCATATCGGCTAATGCATTAACCCTCCTGCATTTCTTAATGCATTAGTCTCCCCGATTACTTCCACTCGTCCCTGCCACGCTAATTCATTAAAAAACTAAACGAGCACGCGCCTCTCTTTATGAGCACTTGGGGGGTGCTCGTTTAGTAATGTAGGAGCTCCCCGGTTTCAAAGAATTGTCCCCCTCATTCCTCGCGTGAACCCAAAGTGAACGGAGGCGCGGCTGCGCGCAAACTGGCGCCGCGCGCACACCGACGCACTCGACCGCGCGAACGCGATCGACCAGGCGCTCTGGCGCCACGTGCAACTGCACGCGGCGCTGTACCCCTGAGCAAAGTGCTGCGCGTCATTTTGCCGCTAGCTTGCCCCCCCTCAACGCCAACCTTTGCACTTGTGAGCGAGGCCATACCGACGCCAACCCGCGCAACGCGACCGACAGACCCTCGCAACGATGGTCAGCGCTGAGCACAACGCGAAGAGGGACGACGACAAGAACAAGAAGAAGAAGAAGCGCACCAAGTCCGCACCGACGCAGTACACGTACATCGCCAAGATCGCCAAGAAGTACCTGGGCGTGGACAAGAGGGACTCCAAGGGCAAGGTGGTCGAGAAGAACCCCAACCGGCTCACCTTCTCCAAGGCGGGCATCGCGGAGGTGTCGATTCTCATGGACTCCGCCGTGAAGCAGATCCTGCAAAACTCGGACCAGGTGATGATCTACAGCGGCGGGAAAACCCTGGGCAAGCAGACGGTGGAGGTGGCGACGAAGCTCGCGCTCTCGGGGCTGCTGTGCGACAAGGCCATGAAGGCGGGGTCGAAGGCCGTTGAGAACTACAACTGCTTCGACAAGGACAGGCCGGAGGCGTCGCCCAACGTTGCGGTGGAGGAGGGGCAGCCGTGAGCGGGGGCGGTGCACGGCGTGTAAGTGTTTGCTTGAGGTTACTACAAAACGTTTGCGACTCGTGGGTGGCAGGGGGGGGGGTTGCGCCATGGAAACCGTGCAGGGAAGCAACTTCATGACGCGCTGGTGGGACAAGCACGGGGCGATGGCAACGCTCAAGGAGCACATCTGGGCGATTACGCGTGGGCAGATCGTGCTGCTGTCGTACGAGCACATGTACCGGAACCAGTACAACCTCCTCGCGCACGGTCACGGCAGGGAGGTCTACTGGTTCCTCCGCAGCACGCTCGACACAATGTCGCTCTGCATGCGCAAGAACGCCTACTGCAGCGCCGTGGATCTCATCTACAAGGTGTCGCTGCACCTCGACAATCGCTGGTGCGCCATGAAGCAGCTTCCCGGCCTGGTCGAGTGCGCGGCGGTCGCGTACGATCGGCCGGTGGCGCGCCGTTGGCGCCGTGCGCTCTTCATGGCGCGCTGGGCGGCGCGGCTGCGCATGTGGCGCGCCGCGTTCACCGAGGTGTGGCTGCAACCCGGGGGCGTGGGCGAGCAGCAGCTCGCAAAGCGTTTTGAAACCTACGCAACCGCGCACGAACCCTAGTACTCGTGGCGAGTCCCGGCCCGCCACTTGTCGCGCGGCGCGGGTCGTGCAAATGGTTGTTAGACGCGCACACTTTAAAGTTGCCTCCCTACCGCGCCCACGCTTACACACGGAGCGCCGCCCCGGTGGTGGCCGACGAGGCGTAGAGCGCCTGCGAGCCGTCCATGGAGAACTTCAGGTCCTTGCTCACGGCCGCCACGAAGGCGTTGGTGCGCGTCTCGGCGCACGAGGTGTCGCGCGGCGGCGCGGCGGCGGCGGCGTCGGTCGCGGTGGCCTGGCAGTGCAGGCAGTTCTCGTCGATGGTCTTGCCCATGACGAGCGGGTTCGCGCCGATGTGCGACGCCAGGTCGAAGGGCGCCTCGTCGACCACGGGAGTCCCGCCCGTGTTCACGTGCGCGACCATGACGCGCTCCGGCTCGCCCGACGCGAGCGCGGCGCGCGCGCGCCGCGCCAGGCTGTCGCGGAACTTCCACTCCTCGTGCAGCCGCGCGCACTCGTGCTCCCGCGCGCCGTTGGTTTTGTCGAACGCCTCGCGGGCCACCCGCTCCATCTCCTCGCACCGCACGGTCGCCTGGCAGCAACCGCCGACGCCCTTCTCCGGCTCGGGGCGGCACGCGGTCGGCTCCGGCTGCGGCTGCACCTCCGGCGCCGCCTCCATCCGCGCGACCGCGAGCTTCTCGTCGAGCGCGTCGACGAGGCTGTCCGTCTGCGCGATCTCGACCTTGGAGGCCTCCAGTTGCCCCTCCAGCTCGGCCACCTTGGCCTCCCACGCCTCCGCCCGCCCGTTGGCCGCGCCCGCGCCGGTCTCGGCGAGCTCGAGCATCTCGACCTTGGCCTCGAGCGCCTTCTCCAGCAGGGCCGCCTTGTCGAGCAGGGTGCTGTGCTGCATCGACAGGCTGGTGAACTTGGACCGCAGGTTGGCCAGGTCCTCCTCGGCTCGCTGCGCGCCCGCCAGATCGAGGGCGGCCACCTCCTTCTCGCTCAGCTGCTCCGCCAGCGCGTCGCGCGTGGCCAACAGCTTCTCGTTCTCGAGCTGCAGCTCCACCACCTTGGCGTTGAGCAGCTTGGAGTGCGCGGTGTCCTCCTTGGGCAGCGCCTCCACCTCGGCCAGCGCCGCCTGCGTCGCCTCGAGCTTCTTGGTCATGCTCGCGTACTTGGCGTGGAACTGCGCGCGCTCGGAGGTGAGCGCCTTGTTGCCGCGGATCACGCTCTCGGACGTGGTCGCGAGGTTGGCGCCCGTCTGCGCGAGCCGCTCGTTCAGCGACACCACGTGCGCCTTCAGGCGCATCACCTCGTTGCCGACGTCGCCTTGCAGCCCGGTGGGCTTGGGCGCCGTGGACGGCTGGCTGAGCGACTGCTGCTGGTGCTGCTGGATGATCTTGTGCTGCCTCTGGATGGGCGTGGTCACGGGCATCATCCCCGTGAAGGTGAACTTGCCGTCCTTGGGGGGAGGGAACGGCGCTCCCATAGCGCTGGGGATGGGCGCGTGCGCCCGCAAAAAGGGCGCCGCCGCCGCCGCCGCCGTCGGCGACGGCGGCCCCAGGTCGGGCTGCGCGTTGAGGGTCGGGAAGCCCTCGGTGGGCAGCTCGGCCGGGCTGCGGACGGACTGCGCTTCGAAAAACTGGCGCAGGCTAAACTTGGAACTCTCCTGCACCAGCTCCTGGGCTGGCCGCAACGACATGGGCGCCCCTCTACTCACGGAACGGGCTACACCCAGTTATCTTTGGATTAGTTGCGGGGCAGGTCCACTTCGATCACAATGTACCGGCCGAGCTCCTCGCCGTCGGTCCCCGTGGCCAGGCCTGGGATGACCGTGTCGAGGCCATAGATCTCGCCGCGCACGTGCGGCGTCGCCTTGAGCACCTCGGAGATGTCGGCGAGCGCGTTCGCGTTGCCCACGAGGCTCGCAAAGGACACGACCGCCTGCTCACAAAAACAGGCAAAGCTGGCCAGGATTCGGCAGAACTGGGACTGTGGGGTGGGGTGGCTGTGAAGTGTGCAAAACGTGCACGCGGGTCAGCGACCCGCTGTTCTTCCGTCAGCGCCAGAAAGCGCCGCGGAAGTAGGGAGGTCAGCGTAACCCCGCAGAACGTTTGTCTCATCGATGGACCCCGTCCCAGCCCATGCCGACCGCGTCGCCAAACGCGGCAAAGAAGTTGTTGCGCGCGCCATTGAGGTCGCGGCGGACGACCGTGCCACAGCGGCTGCAGTTGTACGCCTTGTCGCGACCGAGCTGCGCGTCGGCGTGGTAGAAGCGCCGTGCCGGGTTGCCGACCGGTTGCGCCATATCAGGGAGCAACGCGTCGACGCCAACCCAACGCGTCGTCACATCGGCGACGGCTTGCACTGGCTTGGGGTGGCGCACCAGTCGCGGGGTTGGAGAGTTGACCGCCCCATCGCGCGCATCAGTTTGACGCAGTTGCGTCGTCGGGGTTCGAGGGGAGCAAAAGTGTACGGAAATGCGTGGAAATGTATGGTTCGAGTGAACCGTTCGCGCCTGGTGCGGGAAGCTCTCGTACTCGGGCTTGCCCTCCTCGTGGAAGAAGGCGTCGAGGCCGCGCAGCGTCTCCATGTTCTTGTGGAAGATCTCCGAGTTGGCGGTGATGGGCGCGCCGCGCATGGGCAGCGTGTTGCCCAGCGCCTCGGCGTGCGCCTCGTCGATGAGCGCGCCGTCCTCGGTGCCGGCGGTCCACAGCGGCACGAGCGCAAAGTTGCCCGTCGCGAGGTCCTTGGGGCTGGAGCCGGTGCCGACCACGTCGCCCGCCGGCGTCAACTTCACGTGCCGCACGTGGCAGCACGCGGCGTTCATGCTGCGCAGCGGCGCGCTCGTCATGACGTCGTGCTTGAGCGAGAAGGACTGCTCGACCATCGCGTTGTAGAAGGCGTGCTCGCCCGTCTCGCACACGTCGAGCGTTTTGAACACGCGCAGGATGTTGGGCGAGAACGCGTCGAGCGAGGCCTTGGCCTCGATGAACTCCAGCTTGCGCTCCTCGCGCTTCTCGTCGTCGTGCTCGTACAGCTGCGACGACGCGTAGGTCGTGCCCTCGATCGCCAGCGGCTGCGGCCCCGTCGCGATCGTCGCCATGTGCATCAGCCGCGCCGCGTCCTGCGACGCGAGCGTGCGCCGCTCGTCTTCCGGCATCTCGGCGAGCAGCCACTGCGGGTAGAGCGCCTCCCACTGCGCCGCGGTCACGGCGCGCTGGAACTGCGGCTCGACCACGAACTTGCCGTTGATCTTGGCGCGCGAGCCGCGCGCCATCGCCGCGCCGAAGCTCGTCTTGGGCAGCGCCGTGATGATCGCGTGCCCGGCGATCGCCTTCTTGCTCGCGTCGGCGGCGTCGGCGTGCCCCGCGTTCGCCGCGAGCACCGTCATGCCGTGCACGTAGTGCGCGCCGATGCTGTTGGCCACCGCGCGCAGGTTGGGCAAGGCGCTCATGTCCGCGCCCGAGGTCTTGAGGGACCACGCCTGCTCGATGAACTGGTTGGCCAGGCTCGCCTGCCCGTCGCAGTCGTCCGCCAGTCGGCCAAAGTCCACGTTGGCCTGCACGGGCCACGACTCGCTCTGGAACATCTTGAGCCCCTCGGGCGTGTCGGCGGGCGTGCCGTCGACGCGGTACGGCATCGCGTACGCCGCCGCCGCCGAGAGCCCCGTCGCGATCGACCGGGCAAACCGGCTGGTGGCCTTGAGCGAGGGCACGCTGAGCTCGACGAGCATCTCCGCGTGCGTGGTCGGCAGCTCCTGCGCGAGCGCCGACGCGAGCACGGCCTCGGCCACCTCGGGCTTGAGCGGCGGCGGCGTGTCGTTGGCCGCCGCCGCGAGCGAGTAGCCGCTCACGTCGAAGCCCGCGTCGCGCTCGGCCACCACGCTCTTGTGCAGGTTGGGCTCGGGCGCAAACTTGGCGTCCTTGGTCATCTGCCACGCCCGGTCGTAGATGGACTTGAGCACGGGCTGCACCTTGCTGAGGCGCGCCGCCTGCGCGGTCGGCGTGAAGAAGAGCGCCGACACCTCCGTCTCCGTGCCGTCGGCCGCCACGCGGATCAGCTGCGGCTGGCACACGGCGAGCGTCGCGTTGATCGACTCCCAGTTGGGGTACCGGATCGGGATCTGCGTCACGGCCACGTTGGGTCGCGGCACCTTGCCCGCGACGCCCTCGCCGACCACCATGCCCGCGCCGTCGATCGTGCTGAAGAGGCTCAGCAGCGGCACGCTCGCCGTGCCCGAGAGCGTCGACACCAGCGTGCCGTTGATCGCCGCGCCCGTGCGCGACGAGACCACGTTGAGCCGCGTGCGGTCGCTCAGCAGCACGTGCGGGCCCACCGAGTCGCCGATCGTCGCGCTGCCCTTGGTCTCCTCGTAGAAGGTGGCGCGCGAAGTCTCGAGCAGCTTGGGGGGCACCGGCAGGTCGATGTTCTGGTTGCTGCCGGTCAGCAGGTAGGTCTCGTGCTTGTCCGCGTGCGAGAGCGCGAAGCTCGTGTTGCCGCGCGCGGCCGCGCCGCCCAGCGTGCCGCCCTTGGCGAGAAACTGCTTGGCCAGGTCCACCTCGGCCTTCTGCGCCGAGAGGCGCAGCAGGTACCTGGGACCGACGGCGCCCAGCACGACGGCGGCGCGGCCCGTTTCGATCGGTGCGGCCTCCATGCCCACCCCTTACCCTGAGGCAAAGCGTGGCACTACATATGTGGCGCGCTCTCGCGGGGAGGGGGCGGCCGCCCCGACGCGCCGGCCCGATCGTTAATCCATTAAGAAACCGGGGTCCCCGGCACTCCGTTCACTTTGGGTTTACGCGAGGAATGAGGGGGACAATTCCTTGAAATCGGGGAGCTCCTACATTACTAAACGAGCACCCCCCAAGTGCTCATAAAGAGGGCCGCGTGCTCGTTTAGTTTTTTAATGAATTAGCGATACAGGGACGAGTGGAAGTAATCGGGGAGACTAATGCATTAACAAATGCAGGAGGTCTAATGCATTAGCCATTCTGGGCCCAAAAGGTTGCTTTTGAAGTCTCCCCGATTTCGCTCCGGCGTCCCTGTATCGCTAATTCATTAAAAAACTAAACGAGCACGCGGCCCTCTTTATGAGCACTTGGGGGGTGCTCGTTTAGTAATGTAGGAGCTCCCCGATTTCAAATAATTGTCCCCTCCGCCTTTGCCACCCCCGTCAATGCGGGGACAATTCTTTGAAATGGGGGAGTTCCTACATTACTAAACGAGCACCCCCCAAGTGCTCATAAAGAGAGGCGCGTGCTCGTTTAGTTTTTTAATGAATTAGCGATACAGGGACGAGTGGAAGTAATCGGGGAGACTAATGCATTAACAAATGCAGGAGGTCTAATGCATTAGCCATTCTGGGCCCAAAAGGTTGCTTTTGAAGTCTCCCCG
>Ga0209666_1001963_pt1 | contig 15491 bp, 8 predicted proteins | sample SaaInlV_125m_DNA_FD_184679 | JGI IMG/M metagenome (GOLD analysis project Ga0209666, IMG submission 184679) | Marine microbial communities from expanding oxygen minimum zones in the Saanich Inlet - Saanich Inlet SI037_S3LV_10m_DNA (SPAdes)... | ecosystem: Environmental > Aquatic > Marine >...
CCCACAACGCCTTCTCGTCGTCGTCGTCGTCATCGTCGTCGTCGCGTCGTCGCGGCATCGCGCGGAAGGGGGCGTGCCGCGCGCCTCCCGTTTTAGAAATAGACTCGGCACCGGCACACTGAAAACGACCGTTCCATTTCTCGGACGAAAACGCCAGTCCATGGGCTGGCCGCTGGCGTCCGTTGTTTCCCGCGAAGTCTTTCAAAACGGCGAAGCCACCGAGCCCGCGGCCATACCGTCCGACGCGGCGGACCAGCCCGCACCGCGCGCTCGACTCGCCCGGCTCTCCCGGCGCGCCAGGCCCCCTCGCCCGCGCTCAGCTCGACGCCGAGGTCGCTCGAAGGACCGTTCGCCTCGTCGGAGGATCGAGAAAAGCGCGTCGGAGACCCGCTTCGGAAAACACAATGGGTCGCGTGGAGGACGTGACGCTCCCGGCGCGGTTCCTCACCACGACCGCGCACCTGATAGCCACGCTGACCATCGTGTACGATGCGGTACGTGCGCGCGCGGAACCCCACTCCGCTCGCGTTCCGGACCCGCCGCTCCGCGCCGCGCGCCCCGCTCGACGGAGTCGCTCAACGGAAACGGAAACGTCCGATGTGCCGCCTTCTCGAACTCGCACCGCTCTCGTCGACGGAGGGGCTTCGCCGGCGCGCGCGCGCGACGTCGCGGAAAAAGTCGTCCGTCATGTGTCGACCCACGCGCGTTTCTGACCCTCCCCGTGAACCCCGCTTCCCTCGCCTCCGACGACCGACAGGAGGACACGACGCGTCGCGCGCTCGGTTCGGACCAGACGGACCTCGCGAAATGGCAGAGCAACCTGGAAGGTTTGGCGTGGACGAGCCTCATCTTCTTCGCCGTCGAGTTCGCCGGGATGTTCACCGGTGTCTCGCTGTTCATGCCCACCGCGAACGCGTACTACATCTTCTCGCACTTCTTCGGCGCGCTGTTCGTCGGGCTGTTCGTGTGCTTAAACTGGGAAATCTCGAGCTACCACTGGTTCTTCACGCTGTTTTCGTTTTTCCCGGCGCTGTGCGAGGCGTGCCTCGCCTTCGCCGTCACGCAGATGAACATCATGCAGTACAAGTGAGAGACACGAGGCGCGCGTAGCGCACGAGGAGGGTTTAGGGTCGCGTTTGTGACTGACAGAAAGAAACCACGCGATGAGAATCACGCGACGAACGAATGAATGAATGCGCGCGTCCCGAGTACGATATGTTTTTTTACACGCCTCGCGTGATGCGACGATCACGCGTAGAGCGATGAGCGCGTCGGGAGGCATACCATATTATCGTCGACGTCGACGCGTTGCTCGAGACAGCCTTTTTGTCTCACCCGAAACTGGGCGGTTCGGCTTGCACGACGGCGACGAACTTTGCCTGCACGGCGGGCGTCCACGCGCCCGACGCGGCGTTGGCCTTCTTCACCTTGAGCCCGATCGCGGGGAACGTCTGCTTGTCCACCTCGCCAGCCTCAGCCTTCTTCAGCAGCGCGTCGAGGCACTTGGCGAGCGTCGCCTCGTCGCTCGCGCCCTGGAACTGCTCGACGTGGTAGTTGGTCGAGCTCGGATCTTTTTCGCCGGACAAACCCCACCGAGCCTCGAACCCGTCGTTGTTCTCGAGCGACCCATCCGCGCCCGCGTCGTTCAGCACCTTGACTATTTGGTCGAGGTCGTAGCTGGTGGCCATGTGCATCGCGGTCTGCCCGCCTTTGTTCTGAGCGTTCACGTCAGCTCCCGCGCTGACGAGGAACTTAGTTAACTCGAGGTGGCCGTTTTGCGCGGCGATGTGTAACGGACGGTTCCCGTTCGCGCGGTCCGCGACGTTCGCGAGCGCCTCGCTGTCCACCATGATCTTGACGTCCGCGATTTTGTTCCACCGGATGGTGGAGTGGAGGGTCTTCGCCGTCTCCGGGTCGTTGGCTGCGTCGGTGGCGGACGGTGTGGGACGCGTCGGGGGGCATCGCGACGTCAGTTCGCCGTTCACGCGACCGAGAAACAATCGCGGCGTGTAGGGCTCGAGGCGTCCTTCTCGAAGAATCGGGTCGCGTCGCGTCGGAGATGTTGGATAGCCCGATTTGGCGATTTCGCACGCACCGTCCATCCCGCCGGTGACGCCCGGGGTGGGTTTATCGACGGGCGCGGTGACCGCCACGGTCACGGGGGCCGCTGCCTCGGCGGCCTTGGAGCTTCCGCAACCCATGGTGAGAAGTTTGAGTTCGGAACCCGACGCGCGGGTTCGAGTGAATGGAAGTCGAGTGACTCAGCTTCGGATCCTCGGCACCCGGCGTGCCATGATGAAAAAGACGCGTCCGCGACGACGAGTCACAGACCTCGGTTTGGCTCGGTGCCCTCGCCAAAAAAAGCTGCCGCTCCGAACTTTCCACGCCCGAACTTTCCACGCCCGAACTTTCGCGAAGCGTCATCAGATCCCCCTCGCGCGAGGTCTCCCTTGACTACCCATCACACAGAAACCATGCCCACCATGAAAGCCTGGCAGGCCTCCGCGTACGGCGCGGAGGGTAACCCCGCGGACACCATCGCCAACCTCAAGCTCGCGGACGTCGAGATCCCCTCCGCGGGCGCGGGCCAGATCCAGGTGAAGGTTTCGCTCGCGGCGGTTAACCCGATCGACTGGAAGCTCTTCTCCGGGGGTCTGCACGGCATCTGCCCTTGCACGTTCCCTTACGTGCCTGGTTTCGACATCACGGGCGAGGTCACCGCCGTCGGCGAAGGTACGTGTTCCCGTCGACTCGCGGTTCCTTCGACAGCCACCCGATCGCCTCACATGTCAGTCACATGTCACCTCCACGTCTGCGTGACACACTCGCGTCGCCCGTCGGTTCGGGCGCGAACCGGCTCGATCGAGAGGTTTCTTTTCAGGGTCAGCAGACGCGCGCTTCAGAACGCCTCATTTTTTTTTCGCCACGCGTCCGTGGACTCACGTCGATCCCCCCGACCGACCGCGAACGCGTCTTCCCCCAGGCGTGTCCGACTTCCAGGTGGGCGACACCGTGTGCGCGGACCTCGGTCTGTGCGAGACGTGCGTCGACCCGAAACCGGCGCAGGGAAACGCCGGCGCGTTCGCGCCGTTCGCGGCGGTCCCGGCGTCTCTGTGCGCGAAAACCGACGGCGTGGACCCCGTCGCCGCCGCGGGCTTGCCTTTAGCGGGCCTCACGGCGTACCAGGCGCTGTTCACGAAAGCCGGGCGCACGTTCACCGGCGACACGTTGGGTGATTTGAAACAGGGTCAAAAACTGTGCATCATCGGTGGCGCGACCGCGGTCGGCGCGTTCGCGATTCAGCTCGCGAAAAACGCCGGCGCGTTTGTAGCGTGCACGGCTTCTTCCAACGACGACGCGCGGGGCGTGAAGAAGACCGAGGCGTGCAAAGCGCTCGGCGCGGATGTCGTGATCGACTACGGCAACGAAGAGTGGTCCGACGTGCTCAACGGGCAGGAGTACGACCTGGTGTTCGACACGATCGGCAAACAGGAGGACTGGGCGAACGCCGCGAAGGTTCTGAAGAAGGGTTCCGACTTCATCTCCGTCGCCAACTTTGCCGCCGACGCCGCCGCTAACCAGTCCAACGTCTTCAAGAACTTCCTGCTCAAGAGCGACGGCGGGGATCTCCGCGACCTGGTTTTGATGGTCAAGGCCGGGAAGCTCACCGTGCCCGTGGACTCCGTCGTGCCCTTCGCGGACGTCCCGGCGGCGCTCGCCAAGAGCAGCGCGCAGGCCAACGCGGGGAAAATCGTCGTCGACGTCGCCAAGTGAGGTGCGCAGCGCGTAACTATTTTCGACGAAAGAGGCGTCTTCTGTTCGTATCGTTTCCGTTTTTTTTTGGACTTCCGGTAGACAGCTTCCGGTTACCGGAAGCTCTACCGAGCCGTATTCAACACCGCTCTTAATCGCTCTCGCGTCGTCGTCCGTCGTTCGTCTTTTCCGCTTCTCCTCGCCCTCGCCTTCACGCGAGCGACCACCCCGACCACGCCTCGCGTTTGAAGACGGCGTCCGCGCCGGCGTCCTCGAGTGAGCATTTAGTCTCGGGTTCGTTTACGCGTTTGTCCGGGAGCCACTCCAGCACGGGCTCGACGTATTTACCCCCGCTCTCGTGAAAAAGCAGCTTGGCGAACGTCACAACGAAGCTCTCGGTTCCGAACAGGGACGGTGCCAAGAGCCGAGCGTACGCGGCGCGGTAGTACTCGCCCGAAGACTCGTGCGTCGCGAGCTTTGCGATTTGTTCGCCGAGACGCCGCATGTCTTCGACGGATGGCGTGCCGAGCTCGCCGAGCCACACGCGCGACGCCCACAAAGACTGGAGCTCGGCCACCTGGAAGTGCGAGCCGAAAGGAAGCACGTAAAGCACGAACGCCACGCGCGGCGCGTCCGCGCACAACACGCCGCGGTAAAGCGTGGGAAGCTTTTCGGTGTTCCGTTCGTCGGAAGAAGTTTTTCCGTCGGAAGAAGAGCCGAAGGAATATGAAAAGTCGTCGTCGCGCGCGCTTTCGCTTTCGCGGCGTCCGTCACAAGAGCTCTCCGATTCAAACGATTCTTCTTTCAGAGACAGAGACAGATCGAACGGCAGGTCCCGTCTGAACCCGGTGGCGAATATCACGACGTCGAAGCGGTCAAACGAGCCGTCCTGAAACGTCACCTCGTCGCCGCGCACGGAAACGAGCGCGGGCTTGATCGTGACCCGCCCCAGCGCGGCGGCGGCGAGCAAGTCGCCTCCGTCCGTCGCGCCCTTGGTCCGCGCGAGCTTTCTCAACGTCGGTACGCTCTCAAAATAGAGATGCGCCAGAAGACCCAGGGAGGTTGGGAGCCAGTCTGTGATTCGGGTCAAAAACGACCGGCGTCCGCCACTCAAGCCGCGGCGAATGAGCCACCTGTGCGAACGCGCGGCGAGCGTCGTCTTCGCCGCGACGCCGCACAGATCCTGCGCCACGTCCGAACCGCTGGCAGCGCCGACGCCGACAACCAGGACGCGCTTCCCGCGAAACGGCTCATTTGTTCGGTAGAGAGAGGTGTGCGTGATTTCGCCGGTGAAACCGCTCAGGCCGGGAATCGCGGTGTCGTCGGGAACGTTCGGCACAGAGAGTTGACCGGCGCACACCGCGACGGCGTCGAAACGTTTCGTGTGAACGTTTTGGACCGGTTTCGAACCGGCGTTCGCGCGAACCTTTTCGCGACTCTTTTTCGCGTCTGCGCGCTTCTCGTCGGCGGAGAGGTCCTCCACGACCACTTCGAACGTTCCGTCGTCGCGCCTAGTGACGGAACGCACTTCGTGGTTTAGTTTGATGCACGGCCGCAACGCGAACGCGTCGACGTACGCGGAAAGGTACAAAACCGTGTGCTCGTGGCCCAAGTAGTTTGGCCAAGAGTTTGGGGGTTTCAGCCCGGCGAAGCGGTTGTGGTTCTTCGTCAAGTTCTGCGTGACGTTCGCGAACACTTTGCACGTCTCGCTTCCGTACCGCCACAAGCCGCCGACGTCGTTTGATCGCTCGAAGAGCGTCACGTCGAATCCACGCGCGCGCATGTGGCGCGCGGTGACGATGCCGGCGGCGCCGCCGCCGATGACGCACACCGAGCGAACCGGGTTTGACTCGCGTCCTGGCGCGCGGCTTGGTTTTTCTCCCGGTTTAGTTTCGTCCGAGCACCGCGTCTTTGGCTCGAACCGCGTGGCGGGCGCGGCGTGCCCGAGCTCTCGCCACTCGAAGGACGCGATGGCGACGCCGCCCGCGAGGAAAACCGCGAGGAACGCCGCCGCGCCCAGCGCGCACGCGACGGCGGCGCGAACGAGAGACGGGAGGATGCCCGCGACGCAGGCCACGAGTGCGGCGCGCACGACCATGCGAAGCGTCCACACGGAAGCCTCGCGCGCGCGGTTCGCGCTCGCCGCGGCGACGCGGAACCTCGCGGGCGCGTGCGCCATCGTGGCGTGCCGGAACGCGCGCGCGCGAAGCGCGAGTGCAACCTCGCGCGTGATCTCCACCTGCACCGGCAGCGTGCCTCTGCGCGACGACGCGAGTGACTCCGCGCGCGTTCCGCAACCACACACGTCGCGAGCGGGCGCGTCGACGTCCACGTCGAGCCTCGGACCGGGACGGTTTCTGGGAACGCTCGAAAGCGCGCGTGTGGTTGTCTTCGTCCCGTCGCGCGCGCCGCGCACTCTCCCGCGCGCGGCGACGCAGAGCCATGGGGAACCGACAGTCTGCCCCCCCTTGCGGGGCCCCCGTGACCGCGCGCCCCGCGAACCCTTCCCTGACCGAGCGCGACGCGCGAAGCCTGCACGAGCTGTACGCCCACGACGCCGAGCTCTTGCGTCTCATGAGTCAGGCAGAGGCCTTGAGAGACCTCGCGAAGCGCGCGCACGACGCGTGCGCGACGCACTTCCACAACGCGCTCATCGCCACGAAGCACGAGCAGGCGTTCGGGGAGAGCCTCGTGGAGATGAGCCGGCGCATGCACGCGCTGGGCGCGCCGGTCGTCCCCACGTCGTCCCCGCGTCGCGCGGAGGAAAGCCTCGGAGGCGCCGAGGGGAAAGCCTCGGACGAGCCTCCACCCGGCGGGGAAAAGGTTGCCAACGACGTCGACCGCCTCGCGCGCAAGCTCGGGGACGCCTTCGTCGCCACCGCCGTGTCTCGCGGTCGCGTGTACGCGCGCCTGATCATGAACGTCGAGGCGCTCGCGCGGGACGTCGAGCGCGCGCACCGCGTCTCGCTCGAGAGCGCCGCGAAGGCGCACGAGAAGGCGTACAACCAGACCAAAGCGCCGAAGAGACGTCTCGAGCGTTTCAAAGCAGCTCGAGAAAACGTCTCGAGCGTTTCAAACGACGACGACGAGACACACGGGTCTGATGACGAACATCCACAGGTTATCCCATATTCGACGAATCGAACGGCGCATTCGATCGACACCGCCCTCGCGCTGAAGATCGACCAGGCTGAGGTGGACCTCGGAAAACGTCTCGGGATCATGAAGGAGACGACGATCATGTTAAAACGCAAAGCGAACGTTTTCGTCACCGAATGGACGCCCAAAATCGCAAACGCGTTTCGCGGTTTGAACTTCGCGCAGCGCGACGCGTTGCACGCGGACTCGCGTTCGTTCGGCGAGGGGTGCCTGGTGCACGACGACTGCGACGGGTCCACCGAGGCGGCAAGAAGGAAGTGCCGCGAGTATCTCTCACTGAGTGACTCGGTTTCGGTTTCGGAGTCCGACTCGAGCGACGACGCGGTTGAAACGGATGGACGTTTGGAGGGACGCGTCGCGCCGCGATCGACTCCGGTGGCGTCTTCGGCGGACATCAAGGCGAAGGCGAAGGCGTGGGCGGCGTGACGCGAGGTTAAGCCTTTTTTTCACGCGGTCCCAAGAGGGTGTTCCGCGGTTTCGTGTCTTCTGTTCTTCCGTAGACGCCTTTTCACGCGTCTCGCGCGTTGTCATGAACATTGAGAAAGAAAGAAACACGCGACGACGCGTCGCTCGCGAGAAAAAAAAACGCTCGGACCTTCCGCTGTTCCCAGGACGGATCTCACGTGACTCATCGCTTTTCGAGCTTTGCCTCGTCAGCGCGATCCGAGAAAAGCGCGTGGGAGTTGACATCGGGCCACGATGCGCGATAGCACATCTCGACGCGCGCGCCGATACGCACGCGCGCGACGCGCTCGGTCACGCGTGCCCACTCTCGCGATGCCCCCCGACGTCTCCGAAGCCTCGTCTTCGGCGACCCTCACGCTGCCCGACGGCCGCGTGCTCGAGCTCCCCGTGCTCCGCGATGCCGCCGGCGCGACGTTCCTGGACGTCCGCCGGCTCTACCCCGAGCACGCGGTGTGCACGTTCGACCCCGGGTTCAACTCCACGGCTTCTTGCGCGTCCGCGATCACGTACATCGACGGCGAGAACGGGCGTCTGCTGTACCGCGGCTACCCCATCGAGGAGCTCGCGAAGTACGGCGACATGATGGATTGCTGGCACCTGCTGTTGCGCGGGACGTTGCCCACGCGCGCGCAGCGCGTCGTGTTTCAGCGCGACGCGCGGGGCCACCGCATGGTCCACGAGCACCTCATCCGGTTCTTCAACGGGTTCCAGCACGACGCGCACCCGATGGCCATCATGGTGTCCGTCGTGGGGGCGCTCGCCGCGTTTTACGACAAAGACCACGGTTTAGATTACGACGACGCGACGACGCGCGATTTAGCCGGTCTGCGCGTCGTGGGGAAGATGACCACTTTGGCCGCGATGGCGTACAAGACCGCACACGGCCAGCCCATCGTGTACCCGCGCGACGACTTGAACCTCGCGGAGAACTTCATGTACATGCTGTTTGGGTTACCGACGCGCGCGTACGAAGTCGACCCGGTGGCGGCGAAGTGCCTGGAGGTGATCCTCATGCTCCACGCGGACCACGAGCAAAACGCTTCGACGAGCACGGTTCGCATCGCGGGCTCGTCCAAAGCGAACCCCTTCGCGTGCGTCGCGGCAGGGGTGGCCAGCTTGTGGGGGCCCGCGCACGGAGGCGCGAACGAAGCGGTGTTAGCGATGCTGGAGGAGATCGGTACGGTGGAGAACATCCCGAAATGCGTCGCGCGCGCGAAGGACAAACGCGATCCGTTCCGCTTGATGGGGTTCGGCCACCGGCTTTACAAAACCGTCGACCCGCGCGCGACGCTCATGCGCGACATGTGCCACGATCTGTTACGGCACTTGAAAGTGAACGACCCGTTGCTTTTAATCGCGATGGAGTTGGAGAAGACGGCGACGAACGATGCGTACTTCACGAGCCGAAGACTGTACCCGAACGTCGACTTTTACAGCGGCATCTGTTTCCGCGCGCTCGGGATTCCAAACAACATGTTCACCGTGGTGTTCGCCGTCGCGCGCTCCGTGGGGTGGATCTCGCAGTGGTGCGAGATGGCGGGCGACACGCCGCAGAGGATCTCGAGGCCGCGGCAGATGTACACGGGACATCCGGAGAGGCGGTTCGTGCCGGTGGCGGAGAGAGGAGGCGAAGAGTGCGCGGACGAAGCCGGGTCGTTCGAAACGCTGGAGTCCGTCGAAAGGCGGATCGTGGACGTCCGGGTCGCGATGCCGCATCCGTAGCTAAAATGTTTCAGATGTCGACGTTTCTCGGAGGCGACGATGTCGCGTGAGACTGAAGACGAACAACGACACCGAGTGAGCGCCGCGAGTGACAACGACGCGCGCGTCTCGTGCGCTGCATCGCTCGCGCCCGAGGTCCCTCCTCGTTTCACCCCTCGCCTCTTCTCTCTCCTCGCCATGCCGGACGCCGACGCCGCCGAGCGCGGCTCCGCGGTGACGGCCGCGGAGGCGGCCGGCGAGACCGCCCCGAGGCGTGGCCGAGAGAGAAGAAACCGCCCCTTTTGCTCGACCTGGACGCTCAACGCGGTCGCCGCCGCCATGCACGCCGCGTGGTTCATCGTCTTCGTGCTCCTGTGGGCGCTGGACGAGAACGAGGACGGCTCGAAGCGCGACGTGACGTATCCGCTCTTCTACACGTCCGCGCTGTTCGGGAAGCCTCCGGACCCGCCGCCCGAGGGGCTCGTCCTCGACGCGTCGGGCGCGACGGACGTCGGGTCCCAGACCCTGATCAACCCGTACCCTTCGTGCGACGCCCCCCGCGCCGCGCGCGTGGGCACGATGCCAGTGACCCCCGCGTTTCGCGACACCCACCTGGTGATGTCCCTGCACTGGCTCGTGGCGAGCTTCTTCGCGTTATCGTTCCTGTTCCAAGCCGCCGCCGCCGTCGCCGACGCTTTTTGGTTTCGCGCCCGCGCTCGACGCGCCGAGAAAAAGAAAAACCACGACGACGTCTCCGCGTCTCTCTTCGAGCCGTCATCGTCCGAAGACGACGACGACGTCGCGCGTGAACGGACTCGAGCCGCGATCGCGTCTACGTTGCGGTTCGTGGAGTACTCGTTCAGCGCGGCGGTGATGGTGGTGGCCATCGCGTTACAGGTGGGTCTCATGGACGCGTGGTCGCTCTTCGCGCTCGCCGCGTTAACTTGGACGACGATGATGCTCGGGCTGGTCGCCGAGCGAGTACTCGCCGTGGAGGAGCGCGTCGCCGCCGTCAAGGCGCGCACCGATCCAACGCGAACCGGACGCGAGATCAATCGAGAGAACGAGTCCACGAGTGACACCTCGAACGGCACCGGTTCCACCGCCGGTGACGATCCGCGACAAAAGATGCGGTCCGAAACCGCCGCCGTCGCGTCGGGGTTGCGCGTCGTTCGCTGGACGGCGCATCTCACTGGGTGGGTCTCGCAGGGTGTGGTTTTCGTCGTCATCATCGCGCACTTCTTCGCGTCGCAGCGCGCGTGCGAGTGGGAGGCGTCGACGGAAAAAGGCAATCGGCGTACAGATAACGTCGCGCCCGATTTCGTGTACGCCGTCGTCTTCGCCGAGCTCGCGCTGTTCGTCGGGTTCGGGCTAACGCAAACCGCGCAGTTCGTTTTCTTCGACCGAGACGTCTACTCCGCCGGGAGGAAATGCCGATGCCAGACCTGCCGCTGCGAAAGCCGCCGCGGGTCGAAGAAAAAAGAGAAGGAGACCGAAAACGAAACAGAACGCGCGCGTTGCTGTTGCGGCGCCACGACACCGGCGCGGTACGACCGCGCCGCGCGGTCCCGCGCGCTGGCGCGCGTGGAGGCGGCGTACATCGCGCAATCGTTCGCGAGCAAGACGTTGCTCGGGTGGCTCACGTACGCGGGCAACTTCGCGTAGACGAAACCGCGGAGAGCGTCGCCAGAGACGTTTCGAACGAACAACCGCGTCGTTCTCTAAGCGCGTTTCGCCTGTTCTCGAAAACACCGAAGACTAAAAGACTAAAGACCGCCGCCCTGGACGCCGTCGAGCGCCGCCTTGACTTCGCGGACCGATTCCTCGACCGCGGCGTATCCCGCCGCCGCCGCCGTCCAACCCGCGGCGGCGATCCACGGCCACCCCGACACGCCGTCGTTTCCGACGAGGGCGGAAAACGCAGCGTTCCACGCGAATCCGGCGATGAACGCGCCTACGCGCTCTTCGTCCGCCGCGAGTTCCCGCGCGACGATAACCCGGCGGCGACGTTTCGCGTCGTCGCCGTTCGAAGCGCACTCAACGGCGCACTCGGAGGCGTCTCGCGCGCGCTCCGCGTACGTCGCCGCGGCGATCGTGACGGCGGACAACGCCGTGGCGTACGCGACGGCGGACGCCGCCGCCCCCAAACGCAGGCCGGCGGGACCCACGTCGGGACCCGCGACTGAAAACCACGTCGTGTGCGCGGCGGCGTTGAGGGCGACGCCCGCGGTGAACGCGAACGCGCCGGCGAGCATAATCGACGCGTCCCGCGCCACAGAAACCGAGTCGAGGATCTTCGCGCGGACGCCTCTTCCGGCGTCTCCCTCTTCCGGAACACGCACTAACTCCGACGCGTCGTCGCCGCGTGTCCTTCCCGAGAGCAAAGGCGTCTCGTTCGGAGACGTCTCAATCGGTGAGCTGGAAGTATCGAGGGTCACGTCACTTTGAGACGCGGAGGAGCCGAAACCTCCGAAAGCGCCGAAAACCTCCGCCGCCTCTTCGGCGTCGCGCGCGAACTCGTGGGACCACGGCTCGTCCCGCCCCGCGGCGCGCGCGGCGACGAACGCCGCGCGCGCGCCCACCGCGACGAGCGCGACGAGCCATCCCACGAGTTGCGCTTTCAAACCGTTTTCCGTTTCCCGAATTCCAAACGCGACGTTCAAGAAGCGTCTCGCCGCGCCCACCCACGCCACGGCGACGATCCACTCGCACGTCACGCGCACGGCGTCTCGCGTGACCCGTGACGTTTCGTTTTCCGAAAACAGACCCTCGACGTCCTCTGCGGCGACGCCTTCGTCGCGCATGAGCAAGTCTGCCTCGGTGGTCACGCGCAACACCGGCCCGAGCGGTCCTTTCCCTTTCGCGCCGTTTCGCGCGACGAGCGCGAAGAAAAAAGAGAGGAGGAGCGTAGAAAAAACGTCGTCGGATACGGTGTTTGACGGAAGCGTCCCTAAAGTCGCCACCGCTAACGACCACATACACGTGAAAACGCACGCACCTTGTAAACGCCTGTGCGCGAACGATTTGAACCGGAGTGTGAAAATCGGCGGGCTCAGCGGTGAACGAAGAAGCGCGCCGACGACGGACATTTTTTTTCGTCGCGTTTGCGTCACGTCGGAGCTCTGATCACTCGCTTCGTCGCGCGTCGTCCGACTCCGCTCCTTCTCTTTCTCCTCCAGGCTGGCGCGTTTCTCGGCGCTCCAGCGCACCACCGCGACGCACGCGGAGGACACGCCCAGGGTGTACGCCCAGGTCCACACCAGCATCAGGCCGTGGAACTGCCGGGTCATCAGGACATCAATGGTGGTCCTGGTGGGGCCTCCCACAAGGCGCATCACGCACCGGTTCCACGCTAAAAGCGCCAGGTAGTTGAGCACCTCGCCGACGTGTTTCCCCAGCATGCGCGAGGACACCCGAGGACCCCGGGCGACGGAGGGCGTCGCGGGAGACTCGGGCGAGGCCGCGATGGGATCATCCTCCACGACGTCCTCGTCGAGGACGCCGTACGCGCCGCGGTGCGCCATGCCGTCCTCACCGAGGTGCGGCGCCGACTCGACGACGCTAACAACGTCTCGCCGTACTTTACCGACGACGAGAAGTCGGCGAGCCAGTCTCGGGCAGTCGGGCGGTCCGTCAAATTTCTTCGCGTGTTGGTGTCCAGCTCCAAAACAATCATCATCGCCTGGGACGACGTCGCGATCCGCTCGGTCTTCAGACCGCGTTGGCACGGTGCCAACGCGAGATAGGACCCCTTCTTCAGCGCACGCGCGCGACGTGCCTCGAGCGCCCGCGACCGCGAGACGAGCCCCAAGAGACCCTCCGGTGTCGTCTCGCGTCGTCGTTTCCGCGTCTCGGCGATTTTAAATAATCTCGACAGCTCCGAGGAGGATGGCCGCGTGGACCGCGAACGCGGAGCCCCCCCCCATGACCGCGGAGGAGCAGCACCTCGCCGCGCTTCTGCGGGAGACCACCGCGGCGGACGCGACCCGCATCGCGGCCGCTGAGGCGCAGCTGGCGTCCGCCTCAGACCAGCCCGGCTTCGCCGCCGCGCTGCTCGGCTGCGTCTCCCGCGCCGCGCCGGGTGCCGACGGCCAGGCTGATCCCAGCGCGCTCCTCGTGGCTGTGCCCGCGGCGGCGGCGCTGCACAACTACGCGCGCGCGCGTTGGCCGCACAAGCTCATCCCGGGCGAACGCGAGCCCGTTCGCGCCGCCATCCTCCAGTGCCTTCTCGTGGCGCCTCCCTCCGGCCCGGTCGTGCGTCTGCTCGCCGAGACGTTTCGCATCGTGGTCACCGAGGATGTGACGCGCGCGAAGCGGTGGCCGGATCTGCTCCCGGCGCTGTGCGGCGCCATGCAGGAGTCCAACCTGATGGTGGGCAAGGAGACGTCTCGCGTGCGCACCGCCAACGCGCTCACGGCCGTGCACACGCTTTTAAAGCCGTACAAGTACTTCCAGAACCCGGGCGAGGCGAAAGAAGCGGCGCCGCCCGAGTTGGAGGCGATCGTCAAAGCGTTGCTCGAGCCGCTTCTCGGCATGCTGGGCGTGTTGGCGGGGGGAACGCTTCAGGCGGCGGCGGCGGATGCCGCGAACGCGCACGGCGCAAACGGACAGACTTCGGAACCACCTTCCGAACGTTCCGTCGCCGGTAAAGACGCGAATGACGCGAGTGCAAAACAACGGGAGAACGACGCGTTGCTTTTGGTGTTGCTGAAGTGTTTCCACCACACAATCGCGGCGTACATGCCGATCGCGCTAACGCCTTCGTTGCGGCACTGGCTCGAGGTGCTGGTGAAGATTCTCGAACGCGCGCCGACGTTTTTCGCGCGAGGAGTTCTCCGCGACGAAAAAATGCTCACGCCGAGACGCAAAGCCGCGAAGCGCGCGATCCAGTGTCTGATATCGCTCGTCACCAGACACAGAAAGCACGTGGACAAAGCGTTGCCCACGCTGTGCTCGCACGCCACCGCGCTGGCCGGCGCGCTGGCGGCGAGGCGAGCGAGCGCCGGCGCGGACGACGAGCCGTGTCCGACGGCGTCGCGGACCGCCGCGGCGTGCTTCGATCTTCTCGCGCGCGTCGCGGAGACGGCGCCCGGGTTCAAGCTTCTCGCGCCCAATTTCTCGCGTCTGCTCGAGCAAGCAATTTTCCCCGCGCTCCGCGCCGCCGCGGACGACGAGCGCGACTGGGAGGAGGACGAGGAGGAGTACCTCCGGCGGAACCTGCCCGCGGACGCCGTCGACGACGTCACAGGGTTCAACGAGGAGCTTTACGCTCCCAGGCAGAGCGCCGCGAACCTGCTCGCGCTGCTCGCGGAGCGGGGCAGCGGCGGCGGCGCCGGCGCGCTGGGCGGGGACGACGATAAGTCCGGCGCGCAGGACAAGCGGAGCCGCAGCTCGAAGAAAGGTTCTTCGAGAGCTTCCAAGAGGGGTTCGAAAAACGACACCCCGGGCGACGTCGCGCTCTCGTTTCTTGAGCGGTTCCCGCCGCCGGAGCCGGAGCTCGCGCGACTGGACGGGAACGGTGCCTCGAACTACTACGGCGTGCTGGTGGCGTACGGCGCACTCGCGAACTGGCTCGCCAAGCACAAGACGCGCGATGCCGCGTCGCGGGGGGCGCTCGCGACGCTCATCCGCCGGAGGGTCCTGCCCGCGCTGGCGCCCGCCGGCGCCAACAGCGAGGTCGCGTCGGCGATGCTTCGCGCAAACGGGTGCTGGTCCATCGGCGAGCTCGCCGCGACGGACGCCGTGCCCGCTTCCGAGGCGCACGCCGCGCTTCTGTCCTGCCTGACCGACCCGGCGGGCGCAGAGCACCCCGCGTTGCGCTCGGCGGCGGCGTCCGCCATCGCCGCCGCGCTGCACGCCAGCGTATGGCCTGAGGACTGGACGCCGCTGCTCACGGCGGCGGCGGCGGCGGCGGCGCCCGCGGCGGGCGGCGAGGACGACACCGACGCGTCTCGGCTCCGCGCGATCCGGCTCATCGCCGTCGCCGCGGAGGCGGCTCCCGAGCACTGCGGCGCGGCCGCCACGGCGACGGCGCTCGCCGCGGCTCTGGCGCGCGCCGCTGCGGGGCGAACCCCCGCGCCGCCCGCGACGCTTCCGCCTCTCGTGGAGGCGGCGCTTGAAGCGCTCGTCGCGGTGGTTGACGCCGCCGCGGAGACGGCGGAGGAGGAGGAGGAGGAGAGTCTTTTAGAGAGTTCGATACATTTTTCGAAGCCTCCGCACCCGCACCTGGTGGCGCTGGTGCCGCACTGCTGCGACGCGCTGCGGCGCGCGTGGCTTCCCTCCGCGTGGGGTCTGGAGGCTTGGCCCGCGTCCTCGGGGGACTCGGGGGATACCGGCATGATGACCGGCGGCGACGACGGCGACGGCGATGCGTCTTGTCCCTCCGGCGGTACGCCCGCGCCGTGCTGCATGGG
>Ga0209666_1001966_pt1 | contig 15486 bp, 6 predicted proteins | sample SaaInlV_125m_DNA_FD_184679 | JGI IMG/M metagenome (GOLD analysis project Ga0209666, IMG submission 184679) | Marine microbial communities from expanding oxygen minimum zones in the Saanich Inlet - Saanich Inlet SI037_S3LV_10m_DNA (SPAdes)... | ecosystem: Environmental > Aquatic > Marine >...
TGTATAAGTTTTCATACCTTTTTTAAAACTTTTAATGTTACTTCTACTTGTTTTACATGCTAAATATTGCATACCATAACATATTGCTAATATTGGTATTTTATATTTGAATACAATTTTTGGCACCGGAGGAGACCCTTTCCTTAATATAAAATAATCTGACCCACTTATAATTATACCACTTATATTGTTTTTTTTAAGTACCTTTTTTATCCCCACATTATCATGATACCTTTTAATTATTAATTTTGCATTATTTCCAATCGCTTTCCTATATAATTTATGTTGCTTTTTCCAATCCCATTTATCGCTATACATTGATATTAATAATATATTCATTTTAATATAATACATTATAATTATCTAATGATTCATTTTTAATATTTGTTCTAATATAAGCTACAGCCTGTAAACACGCATCACTTAAATCATCTGTCTTTTTATTATTTACAAAAATATCTTTTAGTCTCTTATTATCTTTAATGTAATTTTGGCATATATCTATACTTAATTTCTTATTATAAACGTATTTACTTCTTCTAAAATTTTTAGCATTCTTTTTACCCTCACTTTCTTCATATGTAATTTCTGGAATATATTCATGTGTTTTTGATTTTAAAGACGCATTAACCAATACTACATTATCTACCTCTTTATCCCAATGCTTTATTAAATTGAAATAATTATATATAATATGCTGTATCGTTTTCATAATACCATTTAAGTTTGATGGCTGATTCTCTATTAATACATAATCTATCATATTGATATTAGCCTCTTTTAAAAACCCCACTATAATATCCATTTCATTGTAAACCCTTTCTGATATATCATCAATCCCTTTTAACTCTTTTTTGCTTTCGGCAATTGCTATTATTCTCCAATCCAATACTTCTATCTTGTCTGTTTTTTTAAGAATGCACAAGGCTAAATTTTTAATACCAATATCAAAACTTATATATATCATTTTATAAATAGTTATATTAATTCTTTATACTTTTTTGAATCGATCCAATAATTGTTTTATTATACTCTTTTATATTATGATGTCTTATCAATAATGTAATATCTCTCCAAAATGTATCATTCGCATAAGTACAATTATAGCTATTAATACTTTTATGCTTTTTATATAACCACTTATATATCCGTTCTTGCTTTTCTTGGTTAGATATTTGCTTTATATTATGCATCCTTTTTTGTATTATCATTTTTGATAAAAAACCTTTTAATTCTCTGCATTTTACATATTCTTTGCCTGATATACCTTCCCATAAGTTACTAAACTGAATATAATTATAAGTTGGACATAATAAAAAATTATCCTTATAATCAACAAATGTTGGGTTATTATCAATAATTAATAATTTTTTACTTATATCATATGTTTTTCCCACCTTCATGGTTTTTAATAATTGAGGCATTATTTTTTTAATTGATTTTTTTATCATACCGTTTTTGTCAACAATACAATTATTGCGTGTAAAAATAGGTCTATTGAACTTTACATTATTTTGTTTTTCAATTATTCCAATTTCTTTATTAGCCCATGTTTTTTCAGATGCAGTATACACAAATATGTATGAGTTTGGATAATATTTTTTTATTGTATGCATATAATTTGTAAAATGCGGGCGTATTAATAACGAGTCTTTATTGTAACTTTCACTTAATTTTTTTTCACATTCCATTTTAGATTTATTAAATGAGACAGATGTTGATTTATTGAAACTTTTAATATTTTTCTTGAAAATATCTTGTAAATTATATAAATCACATTGATAACTACAATCTCCAATTATAGTTCCATCTAAATCTAGTACAAATACATATGGTTCCATATTACAAACCTATTATATATATATATTTATTATATAATAGTATAGAATATGAATAAATATTCCAATATTAACCAGGCTAATAACCAGAAAAAAAATTTTAAAAAAGACAAAGCATATAGTAAAAATACATTATCAAATTCAAGAATATCTAATAAAATTTCTGTGAGTAAAATTAGTAATATATCCAGCAATAATATTATATCTGATTCTAAATCACGGGGTGATAACAAACTTAAAAACTTCTTGAAAATGTATGTTTCCAATAAATATAATATTGATAATAGAGCAAAATATTATAAATATATATATAGTAAAATATCTAAGATAAATCAAATATCTTGTTTGAAAAGCAAAAAGTTTATCAAAAAAAAAAAAATTTATGATGGATATACAATTGATGATATTGTTAATTTGCAAAAACAAATAGGTTCTATTAGCAAATATGGTGCTATATATATAACTTCTATTAGTAATGCAATCGGTAGATACCCTATCGCTTCTAAACTTATGGAAATTAATAGAAACAATAGTATTGAAAAATGTTTAAATGACCATATTACAACTGAAATAATGAAAAAAAAAATATCCAGACATTTTATATTTACATACAGAACATTTACTTGCAATCATATATCATCAAGTGTACCGCCAATTATTAAAAACTTAAATTATTTTGTTACTCTTAATGAATTGGCACATGGTGATTTAAAGCAGCTATGTAAAATGAAAACGTATGTAAATGATGATATTTTAGTTTATAACATTTTTATACAAGTTATGTTATCAATTATGTCTTTTCATAGTATTGGATATATACATGGTGATTGTCATTATGGTAATTTCTTATATCAAAGAAATGTCGAAGAAGGATATTATTATTATAAAATAAATGGCGTTGACTATTATTTAAAAAGCTGCAAATATACTATGCTAATTTTTGATTTTGGATTTGCAAAATCAATTGATAAAGATAATAAATTATCATATAAAGTAATAGATGATTATATGAGAATTATTCACGCATTTGCCAATGAAAAAATATTAAGTAAATCATGGTCACACTATCCTAACTATCCGTCTGATGATGTTTCGCGCTTCACAACTCATTTATTAAATAAGCTAAATAGTATAAGCAAAGCATTAATTAATAATAGAAATAAAACAAATAAAAATTTTAATAACTTAATTAACGATATGATAATACCACATCTAATATCCGCTCCTAATAATATTTTTACAAAAATAAAACCACGCGGTAAAATTATAAACAGCAAGCCTTTCATAATTGATAAAACATTACATATTTAGTTCATATCTATTATTCTCCTGTTCTAATAATTTATTTTTTCTTTCTATTATATATTTTGACATACTTTCAAATCCCGCATATAACATATTGTTATACAAATCTATTGGTAATTTTATTCTTAACCCCTTCTTTTCTATTTCTATATTCATCATTGGTATATCTGGTATATTTTTTGGTATATAATAATAATCTATCTTATTATTATCTATAAGTTCTCCTAAAACAGCCCGCGTTCTTATCTTTTCATATAATTGAATAAATTGTCTTAATAAAAACATAAAACTAAGTTTGGGTCTCGCTATCTCTTCGTCTGGTATTTCCGTTTCATAAAACGCTTTATATAATATCATCCCCAATATATTATCCATTGGTACATTTTCAAACATTTTAATTGGGAAATTATTTGTAAATCCCCCATCATAATAATAATCTTCATCTATTTTTACTGGTTTAAATAATATCGGCAATGCCATTGACGCCGAACATGCTTTAAATACACATACGTCAGGTGTCGTATCTACGCTAAATATTTTGTTTTTACATGTATATATATTTGTAACCGATACATAAAAATTTACTCCAAATCTTTTTGATAAATATGCAAATGTTATTTCATCTGTAATATCAGGATATTTAGTATAAATAAATTCTTTTAAATAATTAGAAAAAATATTGACGTCAGATAAACCACATTCGGTTATTAGTTTAATGCAGTTTTTATAGGGAATATTACATAATTTATAATCTTGACTCCCTTTTAATATTATCTCTTCCATTTCTTGTATATTTAGTTTCAATGCAATTGCCAACCCTATAATTGAACCAATTGATGTTCCGGCAATATGCGTTATATTTTTATGCAAATTCTCAAAATATAAATATCTTATAGCGCCAATAAACATTACACCTCGCATTCCTCCCCCAGAAAGTACCAAATGTGTTATTTTCATATAACTATTTGCAAATATATAAACATTATTACTTATATATTAGAATTATATTCATTGACATTTATATTATAATATTTTAAAGCTTCAAGAGCAGCATTATTTTCGGCTTCTTTTTTGCTTTTTCCAGTGGATGTTGATATTATTGTTCCATTTCTATCTTTAACACAATAATTGAAAATTTTATAGTTATCCCTTGTAGATACGTTTATTTCCTTGAATTGTGGAATATCTTGCAAATAATTTTGCATATGCGATGTTAACATATCCTTATAATTATTTTTTACCCTTATTAATTCACTGAAATCTATATAATTTTCAATAATATATATTAGCCACGATTCTACTACGTAATAACCTACACCTGTCATTGGAGATAATTTTATATTTTTTGGCAATATTACTTCATCGTCTTCTGACTGATAGTCTAAATATAAAGCTCCTATAAATGCTTCAAATATATCTTCCATTATTTTATAATTATTTCTCCCATTTGAATCCTCTACCTGTTTAGATATTATTGCAAATTTTGGAAATCCTATCTTATCTGATAAATATCCTAACATTTTGCCATTTACTAACTTGGTTCTTATTTTTGACAGAAAACCTTCATTTTGATCTGGAAATCTACTATATAAATAATTTGCTACTATCATTCCTAGTAACGAATCCCCCAAGAATTCCAATCTTTCATATGAAACATCTTGTAAAGGTAGGCAGTCAATCGGACAATTTATATTACTTTTATTAAAATCTATGTTTTTCATTGTACAATAAGATTTGTGAACAAAAGCAACGCGATATAAATTAATATTTTTGTATTTTAATCCCTTCAACCCATTTGAATCAAATAATTCTCGCAAGTTTTCATCATTTAAAAGTACATTCTTATTATTATAAGGCAAATTTACACTATCAATTTCCTTTGTTTTATTATGAATATTGTCTATTCTCTTCATTGTATTCCCTTGAATATAAATTATATTATATTATCATTTTTTCTTTATACATAAAGATATATATATAAATATTAATAGTATATTTCTTTTAAATAGAATAACATAATAAATGAGTTTTGTTGGCAATGAAGATATAGCACCTACAATACAACTCGATTCTGTTGGAATTGGATTCCAAGTTGACGCTGATGGAAATGCCACCAACGTCGATGATCTTAATTTAAATAGAAACGAGTATCTTGTTGTTGGTGAAAAAACATATGACGCAGATAATCAACTTAATACCAAATGGAGCTTATTAGTTAACAGTGATGGTGTCGCCGTTAATACATCAAGAAATTCTAGTTCTAATTTTTTAAATTCAGATACTGCATTTTTTGTTGACAAAAACTTTTATTGTAATGGCATTGTTAAAGCTGCCGGTTTAGAACTTAATGATATTATATTAGATGGCGACCCATTAACAAGTAGTTTAATCAGGGATTTTATTATTAAGGCCAATGAAATTTCCGCTAATCAACCCTTTCAAACCGGTTATAGTACAGCCTATGAAGACGTCTATTCTATGAATTACAATGTTAAAAATGTTTTTACACATAGTTTTGTTACTCTCGGGGGTCATGTTGATACATTTGACAATACACATCCGTTAAATATTGTATCGACCGCTAATAATAAATTTAATAGCATGCATATCGCAATCAGAAATGATACTAATAATGAAGAAGAACCTACTAAACTAGGCATTGGTATCTTAGGTGGTTCTAACATATCACCCGCTATAATATCAACCACAAAAGGCACACCATTAGAATTTCATATTAGTAAATCCTCATCAAATATAGATGAATTATATGGCACGAGTGCAATACCTGTATATACTAATAGTAATCAATATCCAGCATTAGCAATTGATGAAAATAACAATATTGCTATCGGTATTAACAAAACAAGTCCCCGAGATTATACTAGAAAAGTGCTAAATAACGGTGAAATAATCAGTGAAGATGTTATTGATGAAAATATTAAACTCCAAGTTAATGGCGTATCATGTTTTGATGAAATTATAATGTATGATTACTACACTAATACTCATAAAGCACTTGATGATATTTATATTAGATCTTCCGGTATTAGCACAATTAATAGTACTCAAATATCGGAAGGTGACTTTTTAGGAGCTCTATATAATTTTAACAATATCACTGTTAATGATTTACTCGAAACTAGCAATTTAATTATTGAAAATGACATCAATGTTAATAATAATATTCAAACTAAATCATTAATAGTTGATAATGTAGCTAATTTTACTGGTATAGTACAGTTTGATAATGAAGTTAATTTTAACAATGCACAAAGTGTCAGTATTAATAAACTAAAAATTAATGATGATATTTATATCGGAGATCGTAAAATAATACCCATCGATATCGATGACCCCGCAACAGGTTACGGTACATATTCTAGAAGTGAAGACGGTAGCAACTATTTTTTCGTTTATGTTCATAGTAATATTGCAACTCTTGATGCTAATTGTAATATTAGTTTTCCTAAAAAAATGACAATTGGGCTAACTAAAAGCGATGGTTTTGATGGGGTTTTAAATATAATCAAAGACGATGTTACAACTAGTAATAATTTTGATATTACAATGAAAAATACTGTTGAAAGTAAAGAATATTTTGCTAATATTGGTCGCTTATCTAGACTTGATTACGGTGATAATAGTTTAATACTAAATACTAACAAAGTTATTGGCAAGAATAATAATATATATTTTTACCCTTCTACCGATATGTCAGAGATTACAAGCAATTATTATTTGCCTAATATCAGAACAGTACCACCGACTTTGTCCTTAAACAAAGAAAGAGTTGCCATTAATAAACTAGCTGCCCGTGTAGGATACGAATTGGATGTAGAAGGTAAAGTTGCTGCGCGAGATTACTATTTAACTACCGGCAATGAAATGCAAAGAACAAAAGGTTTTATTTATCAACCTAAAAATTTCTTCAATATTTATGATTCACAAACTGATAAGTTTTGCATCAATTATAATAATTTGACATCATATGCTTCCAGTATGAAAGGTCTTAATGTTAAACGCGGTATCAATTCTGACCACTATTATCAAAATGACAAAATTATTGAAACTTTACAGATTGCTAATAACACTAATAGTTTTCATACAAATAAAAAAATATCTCTCGGCTGGATGGGCGAAGATGTTTCTACACCTCTGCAAATAAGAAATTTAACAACAGAAGATAATAATTATTCGGTTTTAAGAATATATCGCGGTGTTAGAGGAGGTGGTGCTAATAATAACGCAGATTATAGTGGTATTGATATATGTGAATATGATAGAAATTTACATACTGATAGAAATGCAGAAAGATGGTTTATTTATAAAAATCACACATTTAATGATGTTGATTCGCGTAATGTACAACGTATAGGTCCTTTGCAAATCGGCTATATTGATAAGGATATTAAACCAAAAACATATGGCATGTCATTTTATTATAACACTGAAAATTCTAATTATCATATCGACGTTAATAAAAATACAGTATCGTACGAAGACAATAAATCCGCAATGTCAATATATGGAGATTTAGATGTACATGGTAATATTAATATTATTGATAAATATGGAAGTAATTACAATTTTAGATTAGATAATCTACACACATTAACACAAATTACACAATATATTACGACGGTAGAAACAAGTGATAGTCAAGAATCTCCGCTTAGTGAAGATTCTGGACAATCATCTGGTAATAATGATATCAGATATACTGGATTTAATATACTATATACACCAAACAGAAGTGTAATTGTTGACCCAGTAGGAAAAAATGCAATTCCAATGATAGTTAAACAAGATAATTCTAATTTACCAGTAACTAAATTTATAACATATGCAGATAATAAACCTAAATGTTATTCTAGTTTGGAATTAGCCATATACAACAGTAACCTATCAATCGCCAATGATGACGCAGAAAAAGATGATAATATTAAAAATATTATTAAATTTAACGTATCAAGCGATGAAGATAAACATACTAATTTTGATATGAGTTTTTATTATGAAGATTATTATAAAAAATTTTATAATTTCAAAAACAACATTGACGATAGTGGGAATTTAATAGATTCATCTACACATATTGGTATTGGCGATAATATTGAAAATAGTAATGTCGCATTCCATATTGATGATTTTAATAAATATGGACTTCAAATAACTAATAATCGCCATGCTCCCGCTATTAACCTTTTATATACAGGTGCAACATGCAATATTTATCACACATTATCTGGTTCTAGTTCTGCAAATAAATACAGATTTAGTATTGATGTCGCCAATAAAAGTACATTCAATGAGCCTGAATCATCTAATGTATTTATAATTGATGCTTTTGATGGAAATAAATTGAGGAAAGGTGCACGTTTCGGATTTAATGATGATATTTTAGAAGAATCTTTTGTTATTAAAACTGATTATGATACACCAGCTATGGCAATTACAAGTAGATACACATCTGAATATTTCTTTAATAGTGTCGTTGATATTGTACCTGAAAATTTAACATTTTACACACAATCTTCAAATTGGAATGAAAGTAGCAAAAAATATTCAGTTACTTATAATTATGACATATCTCATTTCCCAGATATTGATAATAATTTAAATCCTATATCTCATACCAATAAATCAGACCCTAACTTCTTATTCAATTCAATCACATTACATAGTAGCGATATTAATTATAACACTTTTCATTCTAACTTAAACATTGATTACAATGTTTCTAATCTTAATGTTGATATTTATAGTTATAAAGGTACTATGATAGATTTAAGTGAAACATACCCCAGCGCTGATAATGAATATATTACGATGTGTGAAATAAATTTTAAAAATGAACATTTTAATTGTAATATTTCATTATTACCACAATTATCAACTGGTAACAATACTATTACTATCGATGATTCTAAATCATCAATCGTAATAATTGAAGAATCATTTTCACACGACCTTTCTCTTATCGATAACGTAGCATCCAACTATAATTTTAAATATAATTATAGTAATGTTGTGTTTTTACCCGAATATCTTAATTGCAATATCACAATTTTGTCATCATTTAATTCAAATATTGTTGGTGATAGTAATATGATATACGTTAACAATGTAATATATACTGATATAATACCTTTTGACCACGACGCTTTATTTTATCAATATATGAATAAAGAGGTAAAAACACACGGGTTGAGAGATAATGGTATTTATACAAATTTATATTTAGAAACAACAACATCTAATATTGTAAGAATTAACTCAAATATTAGCGTAACAGGTAAATTTACTGCTGAACACCAAAATACTATGATATTTATGACTTCAAATATATTACCAGATGCTCTTATAAATCTTAATCAAGAAGAAAATTATTTTGAATATACCTATAATATAGAAATTGAAGGTGGCTTCTCCAATGTTTATATCAATTCTTCTAATTTTGTAGTTAATAACAATGTTAACAGCATCGCTAGAAATATGGAATTATTTATGATCAATAGTGATACTTTCATTGAAGATAATTTTGAAATTTATGGTAATAATTTTACAAATAAAATATATTTAAATGAATATTTTAATAAATTATCTGATTTCCAAGATGATAACTATATAATTAAAATTAAAAATTACAATTATAAAAATTTTAAACCTCATATTACACTTGCAAACGATGTTGAAAGATTGGACAGTATATCTGGGCACGAAATATATAGTTATGATGGTGTATTTGAAATAAAATATGTTGATACAACCAATAATGATACATGGGTTCCTCTTAAAATTGACGCCGAAGGAAACACTTATTTAACAGGTGGTCTTTCTATGGATGGTGATATCCGATTTGATGGCAAAATATATGATGCAAACGGTAATGACTTAATTGAAATCCTTAATAAAAATTATTACAAAGAATATGAAATAAATTCAAGTAACATTTATTTTAATTCTCTTGGTTCAAATGGTGTCGAAATACGCGCATATTCAAGTTCTAATTACGATGATTATAAATTTTTCTATGCACGAGATTTCTTAGATGATGGGATAACCAAGGATGTCATGGTATTACATAAAAGACTTGATCAAGAAACGCAATATAAAATAGATTTATATGGTGATATTGATACTTCCAATGGTATACTAAGGGTTGAAGGCCGAGATGTTATTCTTGATTCATGTAATTATATTCTAGATACAAGCAATGTAATATCAAATAGAATATCCGATTTAGAAACTGATTTTATATCAGAAGAAGCTCATTCCAGTAATAGATTTATAGTCGACCATAATTATGATTATAATATGTCTATAAGTGGAGATTTAGTAGTTTATAGTAACTTAACTATACATAGTAACTTAACAGTATTGGGAGAATTCACAACATTGAATACTGAGGTTTATACAACTGAACAAATTGATATTACTAACCACGGCAATGATATTGCTTTGAAAATTAAGCAAACCGAGGATTGCAAAATTGTAGGTATATTTGATGATTCTAGTGAAGTTTTTACAATCGCATATTCAGGCAATGTTGGTATACATAGTGATAATCCTATCGTATCTCTTGATATCAATAATACTGATGCAATACATTTACCTCGCGGAAACGTATCAGATAGACCCACGCAAGATAAAACAGGAGACAATTTAACTTCTTTGCAAGGCATTATTCGTTTTAATAATGAATATGGACAATTCGAAGGATTTGGTTCAAATAATCAATGGGTAGTATTAGGTGGTATTAGAGATGCTGATAGAGATACGTACATAATAGCCGAACAAGAAGCAGGGTCTGACGATGATTATTTATTATTTGTCACAGCAGGTTCAGAAAAAATGGTAATAAAAGATGATGGTAAAATCGGCATAGGTAATTCTGATCCAACCTACTATCTTGATGTAGTTGGTGATATTAGAGCGGCTAGCAATCTATATATTGGTAGCAACTTTGGTATCAATAATGAAACTCCTTTTGTTACAATGGATGTCAATACAACTGATAGTATTAAGATACCAAAAGGTGATATATCGCAGCGCCCCGTTGATAATGATGAAACTGATGAAACCCATATAGGTTATATACGTTATAATACTGAATTACATCAGTTTGAAGGTTATGGGTCAAATAACAAATGGGGTGTATTAGGTGGCGTTAGAGATACTGATAGAGATACTTATATAATAGCAGAAGATTATGCTGGTAGTGATAACGATGAGCTCAAATTCTTTACAAAAGGCGCTGAAAGAATGGTTATTAGTAGCAATGGTCTTATTGGTATTGATATCATTGAACCTATATACAAACTTGATGTTGATGGTGATATTAGAGCGGCTCACAATCTATATATTGGTAGCAACTTTGGTATAAATAATGAATCACCTTTTGTTACCATGGATATTAATACGACTGATAGTATTAAAATACCAAGAGGTAATACAGCAGAGCGTCCTGTATATGGCGATGAAGAAGATACAGACCTCAGTATACACAAGGGTTATATACGTTACAATACTGATTTGGAGCAATTTGAAGGATTTGGCGCGGGCAATAAATGGGGTTCTCTCGGTGGTATCAAAGATGTTGATGGTGATACTTATATTTCTGCCGAAAATAGCGCAGGTGATGATAATGATGAACTTAAATTCTTTACAAGCAATTTTGAAAGAATGGTTATTTCAAGTAATGGTTTAGTTGGTATTGGTGTCCCTCATCCTGAACACATTATTGATATTGAAGGCAATGGTAGAATATCAGATAGTTTGTATATTGGCAATAAAATTGGCATTAATAATGAAACGCCGTTAGTTTCATTAGAAATTAATGCAACAGATAGTATCAAAATACCAGTTGGTACAAGTGATGAAAGACCAACCGAGGGATTAGCAGAAGGAGCTAATCTCAGTTTACATAGAGGTTATATACGTTTTAATAGCGACTTAGAACAATTTGAAGGTTTTGGTGCTGGTAATACATGGGGTTCTCTTGGTGGTATTAAAGATATTGATGGTGATACATATGTCACTGCGGAAAATAACGCCGGCGATGATAATGATGAGCTTAAATTCTTTACAAGCAATCTTGAAAGAATGGTTATTTCAAGTAATGGTTTAGTCGGTATTGGCACAACATCTCCTGATAAAAATTTAACAATATATAGTGAAAATGCATCATTCTCTATCCAAGATTCAAGAAATGGGGCCGAATCCGTATCATCAATTGAATTAGTAAATGGTTCAAATAATGATTTTGATAAAAATGAACATACATATGGTTGGAGAATATCAAATAGTAATGAACAATTTAATATTGCAAGTGGTAGCAATAATATTATAAATGATAGATTTATTATTGATGGTAAAACAGGTAATATAGGTATTGGAACAAAACCACATATATATGTACATGGAACTGATATAGATGAATTTAAACTCAATATAGAAGGAAGTCTAAATTTCAGTGGTGATATTTATAAAGAAGGCACTTTATTCTCTGGTAGCGGCGGAGGTAGTAGTATGGGGGTGGTTTCTAAAAACATGACTGTACAAACAATAACAGAAACCTATACCGGGACTTGTGTTATGAGCGAAAATGATTCGCAGAATCATTTTTCAGATAATGGTTGGCGTTTCATAGATAATGATTTAATTTCAGGTTTCGTCATTAAAATTAAACCTTCACATCCTAGATCTAAAATATTATTAAATTTATCTTGTCACATCGGTTTTGACAGTACTCTTGATTCAAGATGGTGGGGTCTCAAATTATATAGAAAAATTGAAGGAAGTGATACTGATTGGATTGAAGTAAATGAAGCAAATGGCAATCCTGCGAGTACAGAAGGTTCTACTGCTTGTTGGCTTTCTCATAACTTAGGCGCGAATCTATCATCATATGAAAATTTTATTGCTAACGTTTCGGGAAGTTTCTGCGACACTCCCGACACTCGTAAAGAAGTATATTATACTATAAAATGGAAATCAAAATTGGGTGATATTTCTTCACTTGGTAACTTATATTTAAACAGACCTGCAAAATATAATGCCGCTTATACACCTGTACTATCATCTTCATGGGTCGCGCAAGAAATTTGGCAATTAAGTACTCCATATATTCCCGCAAGTGATTCACATATTATTACATTGCATGAAGATAATTATGTTGGTATCGGTAATACAGAACCCGGATATAAATTAGATTTAATTGGTAATTTTAGAACCGCCGGCGATATTTTTGTTGACGGTAAAATAGGCGTTAATACATATACCCCTGCATTTTCATTAGAAATTAATGCTAATGATGGTCTCAAACTACCTGTTGGAAATGAAGGAGAGCGACCAGATAGTTCTACAATTGTTAAAGGTGTTATACGATATAATACTGATAGTGACCAATTTGAAGGTTATGGTGCAGGTGACACATGGGGATCATTAGGAGGGGTCAAAGATGTTGACGGTGATACTTATATTAGCGCTGAAAATAATGCTAATGATGATAATGATGAGCTCAAATTCTATACAAGCAATTTCGAAAGAATGGTTATTACTAGTAATGGCTTAGTTGGTGTTGGTAATACAGAGCCAAATTATAAAATAGATGTTAATGGTGAAATAAATGCGTCTGCTTTTAACATTAATGGTACACCATTTAGATTAGAGTTTCCAAGTGGAATGATATTGCAGACTAAACATTTAACATTTACTGACACCTGTGCCAAGATCGATACAGATGTTGATTGGGTACCAGTGAATAATAATTTAACTTCTGGATTTGTAATTAGAGTAAAGCCAACACATTCTTCCTCAAAAATATTATTAAACCTCATTTGTCACATTGGTATGGATTATTTGCAAGATTCTAGGTGGTGGGGATTAAAATTATATAGAAAAATTGGAACAGGTAATTGGAACGAAATTACAGGAGCAAATGGCACAGGTTCTGATAATGGTTCTTCGTGTTGGATATCTCATAATTTGGGAGCCGAATCTAGTATATATTCACATTCTATCACAAATGTCACTGGTTCTTATGAAGACGAACCACAAACAACAGAAGATGTATATTATACAATATATTGGAAATCCCGTTTAGATGGTACAAATGGTAGGTTATATCTAAATAAATCGGCCGAATCTATTGATACTAATTATCCCAAACCATCTTCTAGTTGGTCGGCGTCTGAAATATGGAACAATGGAGTGCCATATATGCCACCCCCAGCTTCTTCTGTAATATCTTTATCGAATAATAATGTCGGTATTGGTATTGTACCTGCAATTGATAGTTCATATAAATTAAATGTAAATGGTGACATTAAATGTCATAGTTTACTTACAACAAGTGACAAGCGCTATAAAAAAAATATATTACCTTTGGAATCAACACTGCAATTGATTGATAGTATAAATCCTGTATCATATACAACACTTGAAGAACGTAAAAGAAAATATGGTTTTATTGCACAAGATTTGGAAGATATAATACCGGGCATAGTTAATATACCACGTGATAGCAAAGATTTATATAGCATTGATTATATTTCAATGATACCATTATTAACAAAATCAATACAAGAATTGTCTAATATTATAAAAAATCAACAAAAAGAATTAAATGAGTTGAAGAGGAAATTATAATTTGCGAATTTTTTTTATCAAATATAAATATTAATTATATAGATAGAGGCGTATAAAAAAAATGACTATCTTAAATGTAGGTTACGGTACTACTGATCCTCAGGAATTATTGCACTTAGTACAAAGTAATGTCACACTTGTTTTACAAGATAGCAGAAATAATAATGAAGGTACAACAAACTTAGAATTTATTCAGGGACCAGGAAATTTTGGAGAAAATGCTTTTGTAGATTGGCAATTATCTAATTCTAATTCTACTTTTTGTATCAAAAGAGCACTTGAAAATGTTACTAGTAATGTTGTAGTCATTTCTGATGATGGCAGTGTTAGTGTAAGTAAAAATTTATCTGTTGATGGTACTTTCATAAGAAATGGATCAGATATTTATACATATTTTGAAGGTAGAATCGATAGTGTTAGTTCTGCATCTGGTAATCAATTAGATACTACTTCTAATATCTTATTCTTACAATCTAGCAATTTTGATGCTCATTCTAGTAACTATGTGGCTAGAATAAATAGTGAAATTAATGATACAATAGATACTACTTCTAATATCTTATTTTTACAATCTAGCAATTTTGATGCTCATTCTAGTAACTATGTGGCTAGAATAAATAGTGAAATTAATGATACAATAGATACTACTTCTAATATCTTATTCTTACAATCTAGCAATTTTGATGCTCAT
>Ga0209666_1001967_pt1 | contig 15476 bp, 16 predicted proteins | sample SaaInlV_125m_DNA_FD_184679 | JGI IMG/M metagenome (GOLD analysis project Ga0209666, IMG submission 184679) | Marine microbial communities from expanding oxygen minimum zones in the Saanich Inlet - Saanich Inlet SI037_S3LV_10m_DNA (SPAdes)... | ecosystem: Environmental > Aquatic > Marine >...
GAGCTCAAGCCGCGGGTCTCCGGCTCGCAGCTCAAGGTGCAGCGGGTCAACCTGGCAGCGATGGCGCAGCTGCCGCTGATCCAGCAGCCGGCGCCGGCGCCGCAGCCGGCGCCGGCGCCGGCCGCGGGCGCGGCGGCTGGGGTGCACGACAAGTTCTGCGACGAGTGCGGCGAGGCCACGGACGTGGCGCGGCTCGACGAGTTCTTGCGTCGCGCGCTCCTGGCGCTCGACGATCGCAATAAGGTCGCGATCGACGAGACGCTGAAGCGTACCGACGACGGCATGGCGTTGAAGCGCACGTCGACCAGATGCCTTGTACGGACGAAGCAGAAGCTCCGGCAGCTGCTCGAGCGTGGCCTCAACCCCCTGTCGCGGACCATTCTCATGCACGTCTTTGACCTGCCCGACTCGGACGCGGGGTTCACGGTGCTCAACAAAAAGTTCGTGAACTTCTACTCCGCGTTGGACCAGGCCAACGGCGAGTCGAATGCGCGGTCGTTCGGCTCGGCGCTCAAGTGGGCGGCCGTGGCGCTCGGGCTCGCCGACTTCCCCGCCGGGCACCACGGGCACCTCAACCTGCGGCGGTTTGTTGAGGGCCTTGACACGCCGGCGATCGTGGCGGCGCAGGCGCAGGTCGATGGCAACGCCAACGCCCTGCTTCGCATCGCCAACCGCGCGGCGGAGCGCGCCGCGTGAAGAGGCGGCTCTTGGCGGGGAAGTCGGCGCGATCGCGGCGAGGAGTCTCGCCGCTAGTGACTTTGGTAGATTTTTTGTGACTTGTGTGGCTAGCATGTTGTGCGTGCCGCCTGGTGCGGACTAAAAAGTAACAGCAATTTTGTGAAAATGTACCAGCCATCTCTGCACGAAGCGTTGGGCCTAGAGCGCAAGCGGAAGAGTCCAGATCCTTCCGGGGTGCCAGAAGTGTACGATTTTTTTGCGGGGGCGGGCGGCTTCTCGAGCGGCGCGGCGCAGGCCGGCTGCCGCGTGGTCTGGGCCTGCGACAACGACCCCTTGGCGCTCAAGACGCACGCGGCCAACCACCCGTCGGCGGAGCACCGCCTCGCCGAGCTGCCCCTGCCGCGCGGCGCGTGGCCGTTTCCGACCGACGGGCGGCCCTTCCACGCGCACTTCAGCCCGCCGTGCCAAAAGTTTTCGAGCTGCAACACGGTGAACCGCGCCGACGGCGACCGGCGCGCGGCGCAGTCCCTCGTGGAGTGGAGCCTCGAGACGGCGCTCACGTGCGGCGCGCAGACCTGGTCGCTCGAGCAGGTGCCCAACGCCGCCGTGCTTGCGCTCGTCGAGGCCGCGAAGCGGCGCCACCCGGGGCGCGTCGCGTACGCGCGCGTCAACTTTTCGCATCTCGGCGTGCCGCAGACGCGCACGCGACTCATCGCCGGCTCGCCCGCGCTGGTCGCGCAGCTGCTGCGCCGCCTCGACCGCGAGAAGGTCACCTCCGTGCGGTCGGCGATCGCCAAGCCGCGCGGCACCCACGTGCGTAACAGCAAGGGGTGGGTGAGCAAGAAGCGCAAACTGGGCGGGGCCTACGCGTACGTGAAGGCGGGGTGGGGCGATTGCTGCCACTCGATTGACGAGCCCTCGCCCACCGTGCTCGCGCACCGCGAGCTGAGCTGGGTGACGCGCCGAGCGAGCGGGCGCCACGACCACTGCCACCTGCGCCCCAAGGAGATGGCGGCGCTCCAGACCTTTCCGCCCACGTACCGGTGGCCGGACTCGCTGAAGCGCTGCCTGCACGAGATCGGCAACGCCGTGCCCCCGCTCGTGGCGCGCTTGTTACTCGCACCCCTCGCCGTGCCAGCGCAAGTGTAGCGCTAATGCGTTATTGGGCGTGGTGTTTGGTTTTAAAAACGAAGACTCCTCCTCCTCTCCACGGCCGTTTAGGGATTCCTTCCTTGGTCCTTGGCTAGCCCGCCTGCGCCGCTCACCCGCGTGCCCCGCGCGCGCGTGCCCCCGAATGTCCCCCGTCGCAGTCGTTGAAGGGCGTGAGCGGCGACGTGATAATTTTGGAGGTCAGTCGTAGTCCTCCTCCTCGTCCGAGCTGCCCCACGCAATGCCTGACGCGCGGATCGCTTGCGCCGTGGCAGGAGGCGGCGTACTGCGACCCGGGTTTGGTGCGCTCTGACTGCTGCTTGGGCCCGTGTCACGTGGCTCACGCGTCGCGTCGCGCTGCTCAGGTGAGCGAGGTCGTCGTGCCGCTTTTAAGGCGCGCGCCGCCCTGCGCTTTGCGATAGTAGCGCGGCAGCTTTCACGTCGCTTAGCTATGGTCTCGGCACTCTGGCGATACAATGGCTTGCCGTTGAGTTCGACCCTTCGTTTTGCAATGGTGGCGTGGTACCTTTCCAGTCGCTTTGCTTGGGCCTCTGGAGTTCGCATGCGAGCAGTGACATTGGCTTTGCCTTCCGCGTCCAACGAATCCATGTGGCGCTTCCTGCCTTCCTCTCGCTTCTGCATGTGGGCGGGGTCCTTGCACCGCTCCTTGCACAACTTGGAGAGCAGCTCCCTTTGCTCTGGTTTCTGTTGCGCGGTGGTGATGGCCTCAAGCCAATTCTTACGAACCTCCGGCTCCTTCATCTTGTCAATGCGCCGCTGCTTCACCTCTGGGACCAGCATGGGAGAATACTCCTGGCCACCCGGTGTGCTGTTCAGGCCCTTAGGACCAAACGCGCCAAACATGCGGACGAAGTAAATCTCCTGCTCATCCAGCGCACCGTTGGGAACCTCAACCAATACCTCCGTACGAAACGCGTCCCATCCGTACTTGTTGATGGCCCTCTTCAGATGAAACCCCTTTGATGCACTGGGGCACTTGTGGTTGCGCCAACGAGTCCGGGGATCGTTGATCGTCTGCCCCACGTAGCACTTGCCCGTTGGCTTGCACACTAACAGGTAGACGAACCCCATTGGCCCTGGCAGTATGCAGCAGTCGGTCCTTCTCTGTATCTCGACAATTCTTGATAGCGGAAACCGTGCGCTTTGCCTCAAATTGTTGTCTATCACACCGTTTGAAAGTTGCAAATTCGCGTTGCGCAGACTACTCAAAAATGATGGAGATGACCGACGACTACGGCCACAACATCTTTGAGACGATCAAAATTACGCTCGTTTGCGACGACTGCCTCAAGACGGACCACCGTGCGCAGCTATTGAACCAAGTACACGCGCGTGCCTGCTGACACGCACCCTTACGAACCCAGCCGAAAAATGTCGACACAAGCTGGCGTCCATGCCGCGCTGGCTCAGCTCCAAGAAGGTCGAGACCGTCCGCGCGCTCCTCGCTGGTGCGCGCCCAGCCTACCCACGCACCACACGCACCCTCTCACGCTCTCCTCGCTCTGTGCAGAGGATCCTGCCATGCTCCTCCGCGAAAGTTTGGGCATCTCGGCCGACGGCTCCGAAAAAGCCTTTGGCACCGTGGCCATCGAGGCCATGATCAAGCGCGTGCCCAACCGCCTGCGCTACGACGTGCGCGAGCCGGCGTCCAACGTCAACCACATCTTCGTCGCGTGCGACCCCAGCGGCGGCGGCGCCAGCGCCTTCTCCATCGCCTCGCTCATTCAGGAGGCCAACGGCTCGCTGCAGGTAACTTTCCGTTCTCGCCCATCTCCTCCTTCCACATGCTCGTCAGCGTGCTGCACAGGACCACCAGCGCCTCGGGCCGCTGCGCCATGCCGCTCAGAAACGAGGGCACGGCCGCGGGCAGCACGCGCGCCTCCAGATCCCTCACCAGCACGGGTTCGCACTTGGCAAAGTGCGTGCGCACCGGCTCCAGCGTGTGCAGCGCGAACAGCAGCGCCGCGCGCCGCGCGGCGATGCCCGCGTAGTCGTGCTCCGACGCGAGCACGTTCTCCCACTCCATCTTGGCCTGCGCAAAGGCCTCGGTGCCCTCCCCGGTCTCGCGGCCCAGCAGATCGATCGCGCCGCGCAGCACGCGGTCCAGCGAGCGGCCCAGCGCCGCCACCTCGGCGGCGTTGTCCTCCCCCCTTTGGCTCAGCGGCTGGCCAAACAGCAGCGTGCTCAGCGGCTGCATGCGTGAGTGCGTGCGCGTGCGCGTGCGCAGATCTTGGGCGTGGACGCGATGCACACCAAGGACGTGCGCCAGACGCACGCGCTCCTCGTCAACCACTTAGCGACGATCCGGCGCATGCACATCTTCGCGCACTGCAAGCTCGTGCTGATCTTTGAGTGCGCTTTCCGACTTGAACCCGTAGCACCCGCAACTTGTAGACACGCGTGCGCGTGCAGCTGCGCAACGGTGGGTGGTCTTGGAGAATGGCGGAAGGTGACCGATGCTCTGCACATCAGCTCCCTTGGGTGCACCAAAAAGCGCCACCCCAGGCATGGCTGGATCAATCGATTCCCGTGTGCGCAGGTCCAACCTCGCGTTTGAGAGCCAGCACTTGCTGCACGCCGTTGAGGCCGCGGGGATCAAGAACTGGGTGAGCCTCTCCGAGGGCCAGCAGGGCACGCTCGGCTGGCTCACGACGAACGAGCGGAAGGTGCGCGTGCGTGCACGCCGAGATGCGCAAGCGTGCACTAACGCGCGCGCATTTGCCGTCGCAGCAACAAATGTGCCTGCTGCTGCGCGAGGCGCTCTCGGTGGGCAAGATCTCCATCGCGCACGAGTTCTTCTCCAACGAGCTCAAGCACACCGAGGCCAAGCTGCGCATCAAGGACGAGCTGTCCAGCTACTGCGTGGTCACGGAGCCGCCCAAGACCACGTTTGGAAAAGTTCGCACAACCTACACGGGCAAACTCTACGGTGCTTTGAGAATACCAAACACCCCGCATACTCCACTCACTTGACATTGAACTCCCGACACCACCCAGGAAAACAGGACGACCTGTGCATCGCGATCCAACTCAGCCTCATCGGCTGCCAGAAGTTCTTCCAGGAGCCCAAGTACCGCAACTTCCGCTCCAACGACTACCTCACGCCGCAGGGGCTCGACGGCAAGCGGGCGGCCTAGGCCGCCTCGCGCTTGCGCTTGGCGTCCGCCCGCTTGAACGCGTCCGGATCCAGCACCAAGAACTCTGGAGTCTCGTATCGGTAGTGCACGTGCTTCTCCGTGCCGTGGCGCACCACCTCCAGCGTGAACCGCAGCTTAAACTTGGCCGGTGGCCGCCTCTTTGAGGTGAGCGTGTGCTTAATCTTAAACTTGACCTCCTTCGGGTCGTCCACGGCTTCGCCGGCCCCCCAGTCGCCGTTCTTCCAGTACAGGTCGTGGTACAGCTCCTCCTCCACCAGGCCCGAGCCGCGGCGCACCAGCTGCACCCGGAGGTGGGTGCGGTGCGGCATGACCGCCCGGCCGGGCTGCACCTCGTGCTCCACGAGCACGCCGTCGGGGTTCGGGTGCAGCGTGTACATGCGCATTCGCGTCTTGATCGTGCGCTTCTTGCAGATGACCGCGTCCTCGCCCAGGCGGCCGTGGGGGTTCCACGCGTCCTCGGCCAGTGCCGCGCCGTCCGCGCCGTCCGCGCCGTCCGCGCCGTCCGCGCCGTCCGCGTCGTGGACGGCGCGCTCAATCCCGAGCTTGACCCGGCGCGCGCCCGAGGCCCAGGTTCTGAAGAGCCGGCACGTGGCGGCGAGGCGCGCCAGCTCGCGCGCGCTCAAGTACGGCACGAGCACGTCCTTCAGCTGGGTGCTGATCTCGTCCATGAAGCCCTCGGTGAGGTTGGACGCGCAGCCCTCCCCGGCGTGGGACATCATAGCGCGTGTCGAGGGCGCGGCGGCGCCCTGACAATCCGTTGAATCGCGAGCACGGGGGGTCGTGGATCGAGTGCGCGCGCGCCAGTCGCTAGTTTGCAACTCTTGCGATTTGACACGCGGGCAAAGGGGGGTGGTGGTGCGTGGGGGAGAGGCGTCGACATGTCCCTGTCGGACGCGCTGGAGCCGCTCGTGCCCACGGCGATCAGCCTGCTCTCCGAGAGCCTGCTCGCCGACGAGGAGGTGGGCCGCGGGCGCCTCGCCTACCTGGTGCGCGCGCTGCCGCTGCTGTGCCGCGAGGCGCGCGACCTGTGGCGAAAGGAGCGCCAAAAGGTGCGCCCGCTGCTCACGTACTGCGACTACCTCTTCACCTCCGCGCACTGCCACCGCCGGCGGTACCTGGACGGCGTGATCCCCGACGACGAGGAGGACGAGCGGCTGTGGACGGAGCAGGGCGGCTTCGGTCTGGGGCCGCAGGACGCGCGGCGCGCCATCGCGCTCCCGGACGTCTTCAAGAACCGCCTGACCTCGGCCGAGCAGCACGACGCCGCCCGCGCCACGCGGGAAGTGGGGAGCGAGCACCCCTCCATCCGCTTCATGGACAGGATCGTCCAGGTCCACATGGAGTTTCGGTTGCACCGCGCGTACGCGCGCCACTTCACCGAGTGCCAGCGCGTCGGCTGCACGCGCCCGGCGCTCCGTCTCGCGCCCAAGCCCGAGCCGGAGGAGGAGGCGTCGTGCGCGGCCGAGTACTGGAAGTGCTGCCGCGACGGGCGCGCGCCGCCGCCGCGCTCGTCGCTGCCAAGCGACATGAGCTTCTGCTGCCACGGCTGCTACAAGGCGACCAACGCCGAGTTCAAGCGGCTGGTGCGCTTCGACATCCAGACGCCGCTGTGCGCGTCGCGGCACGGGCCGACCACGCCGTCGCCGGCGCACCTCTACCGCGCGGCCGTGAAGCGCAACCAGGCCATCGCGCGGCAGGTGCGCTCGCAGCAGCAGGTCAAGACGAAGCACTACCCGAGCACGATGGCCAACCGCGAGCAGATGGTTCGCGAGCAGACGATGGTGCTCTCGGTGGACCTGGGCCTGCTCTTCGCGGCGTCGATCATCCACCAGATGCCGGCGAGCCGGCGCCCCAACCGGCCCCTGCCGTGCACCGAGGACTGGCGCGACAGCGCCAGCTGCTTCTTCGGCGCGGTGGAGCGCGTGCGCGACTTTTACCTGGCCTACGGCAAGGGCCTCCTCGCGCGCGACGGCACGGAACTGTGGCTGCGCCGGTTGAATGATCAGGTGTTGGACGTGTTTTAAAATTTGTAAACACGCACCCTAACCCGTCAGCCCCTCCCGGATCGCCTCGCGCGCGCACTCTCACAAGTGCGGAACTGGCGCTTTGACAAGTGGAATGGGTGCCTGCACTTGATTTACAAACGCGGTAGACACACACACACACACACACACACACACACATGCGCGCGCGCGCGTTTGCAAATCGCGAGTGCGGGAGGGGGGAGGGGGTTGACACGAGTGCGCGTGCACCGTTACGCCCGTGGCGCCCGTCGACAACGATGCGCGCCAACATGCCGCTCGGTGCGCCGCTCCCTGCACCCCCAACCCCCGTCCTCACGTTCTTGACAAATTTGTCAACTCGCGCCTGCCAGTTGCGTCGGGGGTCGCCGAGTCGGGCGCAGCCGCGCCGACGCTCATCCGCAAGCCGCTCAACCCGAGCCACCCGGAGTACCACTCCTCGCGCGCCGCCATCGCGCAGCAGGAGCTCGTGCAGGTTGACGCGTACCTGGCGCTGTTGCGCGAGCGCGCGCCCTCGGAAGTGGTGACCAGGCACATTTCCGAGGCGCTGTGCGAGCGGCAACTCGTCGCCATGAAGCTGCACCGCCTGCTCCTGGCACAGGGCATGCCCAGCGACCCGCCCGGACCGGCGCCTGCGCTCGCGCCCTTCTGCCCGCTGCGCCGTCGCGAGTGGGGCGCCTTGCCCCAGCCGGGCGACTACGACTTTGCGCCGGCACCGCCACGCTAAATCCATTGTCGAGTATAACACGCGGTTGCGCGTTTCTTGTCAGGACGCGGCGTCTGACACGATGGTCTACTCGCCCCCCCAAACCGCGGGCGCCGGCGCGCGCTGCCTTGGCGCGCTTGTCAAGACGCCGAAGCCGTCCGGATTCGGAAAGGCCGTCAAGAACACGAAGCCCAGCCGCCTGAGCAAGCCGGGCCAGCACGTGCGCGAGATGAGCGAACCGTTCCACCACAACACGGCCAAGTTTGGCCCGCGCAAGGCGCGCACGTACCACATCCACTCGCGCTGGGTCAAGATCCTGTACCCCGAGCCGCCCACGGCGGAGGAGCAGGAGGCGCTCCTGAACTGGCCGGCCGTCGTGTGCCCCCTGAGCACGCTGGACCAGATCAAGCGCGACGAGTGCCCCGTCATGTGGCTCCTCGCGAAGCTGAAGGGCAAGTTCGGCGTGCCCTGGGCGCCGGACGTGCTCTCCGCCGCCGTCCCGTCCGCGCTGATCACCGAGGCCAAGGCGACGGGCGACTGGGGCGGCGTGAAGCGCATCCACGAGTACGCCTACGTCGAGCGGAGGGGGTGCCACATCGCCCCGTCCCGCGGGTGCCCCAGCGTGCCCCGCCTCTTTGGCGACCTCAAGATGGGCGTGTCGCGCTTCGGCAACCCGTTTGTCAACCTGCCGCTCGACACGAGCCGCGCGCTCTTTGAGCGGTACGTGGACAACGACTTCCGGCCGCTCTGCGAAGAGCAGGTCCAGGAAGAGCTGGAGGGACTCCTGGAATGAGCGTGCGTGTGCGTGTCCTCCCACCTGTGCAGTAAGTGTGTGCGCGTGTGTCCACTAAGCGCGCTGGGAAGCGCCAGAGGTCGACAAGGTTTGCAACTTGCGCGGTTGCTCGTGCACGCCACCCGGGTCCCCCGTACTCACCATTCGCGTTGCGGGGGACTCGACAAACACGCGCGCACGAGATGTCGACAATCACCAACGTCTCGGCGGAGCACTTTGAGGGGTACCGCACGCCCGAGTGGGCCAACCGCCCCCCGCCGCAACCGTTCAGCCTGACGGCCAAGGCGTGCTTCAGCTGCCACAGCGAGCCCGAGGACGTGCCCGAGCACCCCGCCTTCGCCACGAAGGGCGAAAAGCGGCCGGTCGCCACCAGGTACCGCAAACCCAAGGACCAGCAGATGGCGATGCTGTTTGAGGGGTTCCTCCAGCTGTCAAACGTGTCGCTGTGCTTCAGCAGCAGGGATGGCGAGGTGGAGCAGCTGCAGGACAGCGAGAAGGCCGAGCTGCTCGCCGCGCACGACCTGAACCTGCCGCGCGACCCGAACGCCGCGCCGCCGCGTGCTTTTGCGCTGACGTTGCTCGTTCGCGAGAGCGCGTACGCCACGCACCGCCACATCTGGCTCAACTGCATGGCCTACTGGGCCAACTGCGGCGATGCCGACGAGCGCGCGGCCAGGCACGTGCGCATGGCCGCGCTCGCGGACCAGGACGCGCGCAAGTACAGCGTCAAGCACGGGCAGGGGCTCAAGGAGGTGGCGGAGCTCGCGCTGATCTTCGTCGCGCCCGACGGCCAGGTGGCCATGGTCAAGTCGCCATTGCCGTACAAGGACACGGGCCGCAAGATGTTCAAGGCGCTCCGGACCACCGCGGCGACGCTCTTTGACCACGCGCAGCAGACGCCGCCCAACGCGATCTTCCGCACCATGGACGTTGGCTCCGAGACCGTGGCCGACGCGTACGTGCTCTCGTACAAGCGCTCCTCCGACGCGTTCTGGGACACGATGATCGCGTACGAGCCGACACCCGAGCTTCACGGCGAGCTGCTGGCGTTTGCGGGCGTCTTCGTCAAGATCGCCAAGGACGCGGTCATGAAGACGCCCCAGCGGTGGACGCACGAGGCGGTGGACTACGGCGTCCTGTGCTACAAGAAGGGGATGCAAAACCACCTGCACGACTTCCTGATGAAGGCCAGGGCCGAGGAGCTCGTGCAGGGCGCGCCGCCCTTTGAGGCGTGCCTCCGCCCCGCCGACCAGGACGCGGACGAGCTGACCCTCAACCTGCACATCCTGCGCGTCTCGCACCGCTTCGTGGACCTGAAGGACCAGGTCAGCAGCTACGGCATGCGCAACTCGCCGGGGGAGCTGCTGACGCCCTGGTTCGCCGGCCACCTGGGGTTTCAGGGCGTCGTGTTTGACCTGTCCCCCTTCACGAAGAACAGTTACAACTGGACCTACGTGCTGCCGTGCGACCAGGAGGGCACGCTCACGCTCGTCGACAGGCACACCTACCCGCAGTGGAACCTCGCGGACCTGGCCATAAAGTTCTACGGCCGCTGCTTCCACGACGACGGCGACGACGCGTCGCTGGAGGCCATGCTGCAGCCGCTCAAGCGGCCGCGCAAGCTCGAGGGGGTGCCCGGGGCGGAGGACGCGCTCCTCGCCGACCTGGTGGGCGACCCGTTCTTCTCCGGCGCCTTCCGCGTCGGCGACGTCTACGAGCGGCTCGGCCAGGACGCGCGCGTCAAGATGCCCGCGCTCGCCGCCTTCCTCGTGTCGGCGATCGGCCAGCTCGGGCCCGACGCGCCCATGTCGCGCGCCCTCGCCACGTGCACCGAGCTTCGACTCTCGCGCAACGCCGAGGTGGAGGCGCTGCGCAGAGAGCTGGAGGCGCTGAAGAGCGCCGCGCCCCCTGTCGTGGCACCGACCGGGCCCGACACCGGCCCCTTCCCCTTTGGGGTGGTCACGCGCATCATCACCGGCATGGGGCGCGAGCGCGCCCCGTGCTTCAAGCTCGCAGGCCTTAAGAGCACGCAGCGCGCCAAGGTGATCGTCAAGATCCTGGCCATCGCCAGCGGCGCCGAGATCGACCAGGCGCAAGTCGGCTGGGTGAGCACCAACTGCGAGGGCCTGGACCACGTGGACGCCGTTGCGAAGGCCGGCCACCGGATGGCGAACCCGCTCCTCATAGTGGCGCGCGCGGCAGCCGGCGAGGCCCGGTTCCTGGCCGTCAACAAGGACGATGGCGGCGCGATCAAGACGGAGCCGGTGGATCTGAAGAGCGCCGTCATGCTCAGCGTTCGGAACAACCTGACCGTGGTGCTGTACCGGGAGGACAGCACGCAACTGATCGCGTGCCCGCTCGTGTCCGCGGCGACGTGAGGCGCGAACCAGGCGTGCGTGTGCATGTGTGCGTGTTTGTGCGTGTTTGTGCGTGTTTGTGCGTGTTTGTGGTCTTTTACAATCGTCTTGATCACAACTCGCGCCCCGTGCAGCTACGAGTTCCGACTCACCAACTCTCTCAAAAACGCCCCCTGTCGCGACGCGTCTCGCAGCAGCGTGCGCGCGGGGATGGCGTCCTCCGCCTTCATCTCGGAGATGGACGTGAGCGCCTTCTGGATGCTGCATATCCCTCGGTGGCTCGAGCTCTGCAGCTGCTTCGCGGCGGGCGTCGACGACGCCGAGCGCAGCGCGGGCAGGTGCGCCGACAGCTCCTCAAGAACGGGCACGACGCACGTGCCGTCGGGCAGGTAGAGCCCGCGCTTGAGCGAGTAGAGGATCCCCGCCGCAAAGGGGCGAAACGAGTCCCCCCCCTTCTTGGAGGACAGGAAGTGCTTCGTGAGGCAACTGGCGCGCCACAGGCTGACGATGAGGTGGCTCAGCTGGTTGCGAATCTGCCCCGAGAAGACCGCGTTCGCGCGCACGTGCTTGGACGCGGCGAGCGCCGCCGAGGCCTTCAGGCGCTCCGCGGCCGACGCGCGCTGCGCGCGCACAAACTCGTTGGCGTGGACGATAACGTTGCTCAGCACGTCCAGGTTGAGCTCGCTCTCGCCCTCGGCGCACCGCTTGACGTACTTGCGTATGGCCGCCGCCTTTACAAACTCAAGGTTTTGCAGCCGCGGGTCGGGCGGCGGCGACTGGGGGAGCGCCTTCGGGCTGGCGATGAACAGCTTGTTGATGACCATGACGGCCTCGACCGCGAGCTTGTCGATCGCCTCGCGCGTCCAGCTCTCCTTGCGCGAGCTTCGCGGCTTCTTGGGCGCCGACTGCGCGTCGGGCGCCTCGTCCACGCACAGCGCGCCGCGCTTGGGCGCCGACGTCGTCGGCGCTGGCGCGCGGATGGGGGCGATCTCGGCATCCGAGCAGAACTGGTGCGCCACGCGAAACGCGGCCACGCTCGCCTGGTACATGTCGCGACGCTTCACCCAGCCGCCCACGGGCACGCCCGCCGAGTCGTCCGGGTTGGCGCTTCCCGTGGAGCGCCCCGTCCAGCACGGGTCGGCGTCGCCGGTGTGCTCAACGCCCACGACGCGCCCCGAGATGCTGCACGTGTACTGGTTCTCGCTGCTCAAGCACACGTGCGGGCACATGGTGCCGAAGCAGACGTGCACGTCGCCGTGCGAGTCAAAGCTGTACGTGGCGCGGCGCGCGTGGTCCTGGTTTGCGGCCGGCTCGTCCGAGTCCGACTCCAGCTCCTCGCGCGCCTGCTCGGCCAGCGCGAAGAGCGCGTCGATCTCCATGGTTGGGTTGCAGCGCTGCAACCCGATCTCCCCGCAGCCACTTGCCAAGTTTAGCGCTGATGCGCGGCGCAAAAAAATCTCCCCGGGAGTATGGAGGGGTGGGGCGAGGGTGAGGGTGGGGAGGGAGTGGCCGAGGTCGCGGCGCGCGGTGCTCACAAACACATAGACGCGTGGCTCTTTTATTCAAACCAACTAAAGGACAACCACGAGTGCCGCGCAGCCGCTGGCGGTCGGCTGCGCCGCTTGCAAGGCAAAGAAAGGGGGGAGGGGGGGGGTGCGAGTCCGCGCGGCGCTCATCATCAGGCCGTGCCACGCAGGATGGAGCCGATGTCGGCCTCGCCGCTGACCGCGCCGAGGTGGGAGTGGTTGGTGCCGCTGGGGGTCATGCGCAGGCCTCCGCGGCTGCGTCCGAGCAGGGACGCGAGCAGGTCCTGCTGCTGGATGGGGTTGCCCGACGACCCCGCGGCCGCCTTGGACGCCTCGGCCTTGACGACCTCGAGGGAGGGCGTCGCCGCCGCGCCGATGGCCGCGTGCGGCTCCGCCGGCATCTGCTCGCGCGAGGTGAGCTTGGAGAAGTTGAACTTCTCGTTCATGAGGCCGCCCTTGATCAGCTCCGCCTGCAGCGTCTCGAGGCCCTGCTGGCGCTCGTCGCACAGGTCCTTGTAGTCCTGGCAGTCCTTCTGAAGCTTGGCGTTGGAGGCCGCGAGCTCCTCGTTCTGCTTCATGGTTTCGGCGAGCGTGGCGGCCGCGGCGGCGCCCTGCGACGCCTGCTCGCGCAGGCGCTTGATGCCCTTGGACGCTACGTACGAGACGGCGGCGAGCGCGCCCTGCGAGGCGATGTCGGCCTTCTCGTGGTAGGTGGAGGCCCAGTTGCCGAGGGGCGCCACGTCGTCCTTGAGGGCGGGGTGGTGCGCGTCAATCTCCTCGTTGACGAACTCGGACATGAAGAACTTGGCGTCGTCCTGCCACGCCGAGATTCTGGCGCGCTCCTTGGCCTCGTACACGCCCATGCGCGCGTTGGCCTCCGCCTCGCGCGTGGTCTTGTCGGCGAGCTGCTCCTTCAGGTGCTTGATCACGTCGTCGCGGTTCTGGTCTGCGACGGCGGTGGTGGACGCGATCTCAGCCTCGGACATTGTGGAGGGTGGTGGCGGAACTGGTCCGGGTTACTAAACGGGTCAGGTGAGGGGTGATATGATTTTAGCGCTTGGAGCGCGCGTTTGCGCACCGTCCGCCGATTTTGAGAAGCACTCGACCGCGCGGCACGGCCGGCCGTCCATCGTGTCAATCCAGGTGCCGGGCCGTTTTCCCTCCTCGCAGATGGAAAGCTCGTCCTGGCCGCGAAACGCCACGTTCCCGTCCTCGCCCAGGATCATGGACGTGCCGAGCGACAGGCCGCGCATCTCGCCCCGCTTGACCGCCTGGATCGCCTGCGCGTCCTCCACGTTTGCCGCGATGCGCAGCGAGCCGTCGCGCCCCCTCCAGCTCGCAAGCACCGTGCCCACCCGGTCGCCGTGGTCGTGCTCGCACAGAAGCGGCTTCCCCGCCAGGTTGGTGCCACCGATCTCCGCGTTGGTCAGGTCGGCGCGGTTGGCGCGGCCGCCGCGACGCGGGGGCGGGGGGTGCGCGACGCCGCGGATGGACAGTGGTTTTGTGGACATGCCTTAACTGCTCCCACTTACAAAACGCGACACGCCGGCTAAATCTCACGTTTCTAGCGAATCGGTTCCGCTTTGTGGCCTAGTCAAGGCCCGGCACGCCCGGCACCGGCACCACCGCCTGCTCGTTGTCCTGGCCTTCAAACTGGCCGGGCTCGGGCTCCTCGGCGCCCGAGCCCTCGCCGGCGCCCTCCTCTGTCGCGGACTTGTCCTCGTCGGCCGCCGGCGTGTCCTCGTCGGCAAACTCGATGCCGCTGTAGTCCTGCTCCGGCCCGCCCTCGGAGCGCAGGTTCTCGATGATGTCGATCGACGTCACGATCCACTTCATGCCGCAGCCGAGGCCCGTCTGCCCGCCGTAGAAGCCGCGGTACAGCGCCATGCAAACGACGACCGCCGAGCCCTTGACCAGGTCCTTGACGCTGCCCGGGATCGGGCGCGTGTACTTGCCGTCGGCCCGCTTGTGCATCTTCTGGATCTTGGGGACCTGCTTGGCCGGGTCCGTCTCCACCACGAGGCGGAGGTTGGCGCTGTAGCCCTTCTCCGGGTTGGCCGCCGTCAGCTTCGTGTTGAACTTCTCGTAGAACGAGTCCTCGGTGAGGGACTTGCCCTTGGCCTTCTTGGCCTCGTTCGGCAGCAGCTCGTTGCGCATCGGCATCACCTTCTTGATGACGGTGTCCTCCACCTTGACCATCTGGTCGTACGATTCCTGGTCCAGCTCAACCACGAAGCCCCACTGCGAGCCAGGGAGCTCGTTGCCCTTCTTGTCCTTGGGCGGGCCGGCGTCAAAGGGCGCGCGCGCGTACTCCGGGTGCACGTTGAGCGCGATCTGCACGCGGCCCTCGTTGTACGAGACCGGGCAGAACTTGTCGCCCTGCTGCCCGTCCTTGACCTTGCCGACCTCAAACTTGTCAAGCTCGATCTGCTTGATCGGCACCGCGCCGCCGCGCTTCGCCAGCTTGGGCACCGGATCGGCCGCGGCCCCGTCCACCGCGCGCTTCGCTCCCTTTCCAAAGCTCGACATCTCCGATTTCCCTTTTGCGCGCGCGCGTACCTGACACGCGCGTCGACAAACGGGTGAGCCGGTCTGACTCGCGAGGACGGTGATCGGCAGGCGGGTGTGTCAATCACCTGGCCCGGTTGTCGCCCCCGTTGGCAAGCGTACCAGTTGCAAATCCGCGCCCCGCGAAGGATGTCGACCCGACACACCTGCCCACCCCCTCTAGGGGCAAGTGTGTCGGCGCACTCGCGTTTGCAACTTGTGCATCCGGTCCGCGCGCTAACCCACACGCCTTCCGAGCGCGCTCTGTTGGCACGTGTTTTGGCCCGGTTAGGAAGGTTTCTAAAAGCTTCTTGATGCCCACCGCCCCCCACCCCGACGACCTGGCCGAGCCCATGCTCCAGGAGAACGCGTCGCGCTTCGTGATCTTCCCGGTCAAGCACAAGGAGCTGTGGCTCATGTTCAAGAAGGCGCAGGCGAGCTTCTGGACGGCGGAGGAGATCGACCTCGCAAACGACCTGCGCGACTGGGAGGCGCTCAAACCGGACGAGCAGCACTTTAT
>Ga0209666_1001974_pt1 | contig 15445 bp, 10 predicted proteins | sample SaaInlV_125m_DNA_FD_184679 | JGI IMG/M metagenome (GOLD analysis project Ga0209666, IMG submission 184679) | Marine microbial communities from expanding oxygen minimum zones in the Saanich Inlet - Saanich Inlet SI037_S3LV_10m_DNA (SPAdes)... | ecosystem: Environmental > Aquatic > Marine >...
CGGGCAGCTCGAGGAGCTCGTGGCGCAGGCGAAGGACGAGCTGGGCTTGATCCCCAAGATGGCGGAGTGGAAGCCGTGGGTGTTTGACCACACCATCAAGATTCACGACGAGGAGGCGCCCGCGAAGAACGAAGCGGAGAAGTGATTTGGGAACAAAGGTTTTTTAGCGCGCGCGCGCGAACGGGCGAGCGGTTGTAAAACACGTCATACGATGAAAAACACCCCCGACGTGACAAAAAAAACACGACACTCCTCGCCCCTCTCAGTCGTCGTCGTCCCACGCCGTCCCTTTTCTGTCGCTCCTCTGCTCCTTGACGAGGTTTTCCATCAAATTCGCGCCGCGGCGGTTCTCGTCGCGCCGCGCTTTTGGGTCGCCGGCGCGTTCGTTTTTGGATGCATCGCCGCCGAGCGCCTCCGAGCTGAACGAGTGATGCCTGGTCATGCCGTTCGAGCTCGCGGCGCTGTACTTCATGGCGAGCTCGGAGAGGACCGCCACCACCTTGTCCGGGAAGTGGTCGGTGAAGAAGTTGTTCGTCACCAGCAAACCCTGCCGCATCACCTCGCGCGCCGTCACCCATCGCGCTTCGTACGCCTCCGCCAGCGACGACGGCTTTCGGCGGCCCACCGGAAGACGCCGCAGGTGCAGCAGTCGACCCGGCGGGTACAGCTCCGCCGCCATCAGCGGCCTTTCACTCACCTGCCGGACGTGGAAACGCTCGAACGCCTCTCTTAAGCGCGTCGCCTCGTGCGGGAGGACCTCTTCCTGATCGGGGGGGAACAAAACGTCGCTCTCCTCGACGTCGCGCGCGCCGAGCGTGACGCGCGCCAGCAGCGAAAACTTGGAAACCTTGCATCGCGCGAGCGCGTCCACCAGGTCCCGGCGCAGCTTCAACAGACAAGGCCCGCTGAGCCGCGCGATGATGTCGTTGCCGTGGATGGAACTGACCGTCCACTCGCCGCACGCCTTGGCGAGCTCCGCGCTGAGCAAACCGCCGGGGGGCTCGATGCCCCACACGCGCACGTCGGGGAACGTGTTCCGGAGATGCAGCGAAAGCACCGTCGCGACCCCCGCGCCGAGGGAGTGACCGCACAGCACCAACGTCCAGCCCTCGTGCCCGCGCGCCTGGTCGTACTCCAGGCGCTGGTCCCCCGCGGCGCCGCGGGGCGCGTCCGTGGCCTGCGGCGCGGGAGGCTGCTCCCCGAGGAGCACCTGGTGCAGCACCCGGTGCCTCTCGAGGTCGGACAGGATGAAGTTGGCGGCGTTCACCACCCCGGCGTGGCAGTGCAACTGCGCGCCGCGCAGGTGCGGCATGCCTATCGCCTCCGCGTTGAGCATCACGGGCTTGTACATGGAGTCCGTGATGCAGTCCTGCACGGACATCGTGCCGCGCACGGACACGACGATCGCCTTGCGCGCCGCGTCGCGCGCGATGAAGTAGGGCTGCTCGCCGGAGCCGTTGGTGAAGGAGACGTAAAACAAATCCTCCCCGCGGATCCCCGCGCACGTCTTCAGCGCCTCGCGGTCCAGGCTCTCCGGTCCGTCAACCTCACTCCCGTCGTCCGTCACCGGCAAACCGCTCTCGGGGTCGATAAGCACCTCCCCACCGTTTTTTTGGCGTAACTCCGCGGGGCAGCAGCAGCAGCAGCACTCCCTGAGCCCGCGCGCGCTGCACGCGAGCGCCAAGCCGCCGGTCGGGTTCGCCCACGTGTACAGCATCCAGCCGTACGCCGCGAGCGCCCAGCGCGCGTAGTGCGCCGCCTCCGCGAGCATGTCCGACAGCGCCTCGGGGGACATGGGCTCGCCAATCGTCGATGCGGTCGGGTCGTTCGAGTCGTCGTCGTCCGATACGGACGCCGACGCGGAGTCGAGACTCGGCGACGCATCGGAAAGTAAAGGCGCGGTGACGCCGTCGCGCGTCGCTTCGTCTCGCCTCGCTTCGCGCGCGCCCCTGTCTCGCCGCGCGCCGCGGCTCCCGCGCGCCGCGCCTTCCGTCACGCTCCAGCCGAGCGGCTCGCCCTCGAGCTTCCCCCTGTGCTGCAGCGCCAGCAGCGCGAGGCCGGCGGCGATGTCGCTCGGCACGAGGTCGGCGCCCTGGAACACCTCGCCGAAGCACGTCGCGATCTGCGAGAGCGTGCCCTGGTTGTCGCGCTCGCGGTCGCTCCCGGCGGGCATGCACAGGCAGCATCCCAGGATGCTGAACATCCTGTTCCAGCGCTCCTCAGACGGCAAGTGCGCGAAGACGCTGAAGATGAGCGCGACGCCGAGGAAGTTGCACGCGATGATGAAGTAGTTGCCCACGATGACAACGACGATGGCGGTGTGCACGTGGTTGCGCACGTAGCAGCTGTTCCCGACGTGGTAGTCCAGGAGCGTGCCGAGCGCGGTGAAGCACACGTCCGCGATGGTCAGCGTGAAGTGCATGTACAACAGCGTGTTGATGTGCGTGCGCTTGTTCGGCTGCAGGATGGTGCCCTTCAGCGACTGCCGCAAGATCAAGCCCTCCAGGCACATGCTCAGGAAGAAACACGAAAACGTGCCGAACAACCACGTCATCGCGGTCTTTCCCGCCGCGCACCGAGCCTCCAGACCCTGGTGCGCGCGCTCGTACACGAACAGGATCACCGTGCACCTGCGGTCGCGGGGATGACGGGGTGTGACGGAAATCAGACGCGAGCCGGCGACGCGAGGGGTCTTCGCGGAGAGACGGAAGAGTTACGCGAGGCGGAGGAGGGTGTGGGTCGCTCGGGGGGTGCGCACCACACCACGTGCACCACCATCAGGCACATCATGGGGATGGGGAGGTCATCCGCCGCGACCAGCCACGTGCGGCCGAACAGGCTGAGCGCCGGCATCCCGGCCGGACCACTCGCCCGCGCCGCGACGAGTGCCTCGGACGCACGAGACGCGGACAGGAAAGCCCAATTTCGTCAACACCCACGCTGGCGGATTTTCATTGAGGAAACGAAGCGGCCCGAGAGTGCCGGTGAAATCTCGAAAATCCCCTTTCGTTTCCCGCTTCACCGGTCCGCGTCTGTGCGCCACCGCGAGAGAGGCGAAAAGCCTCGATCAACCTCTACCGATCGACGAAACACTTCACCGCCGCCGCACCAAAGCCGCCGCCGCTCGGGGAAAATCAGGTTTCGGTCGCGCCGCTCGCGCACTGCGAGACGCGCCTCGAAGGCACGCTCTCGTCTCGCCTCTCTCTCGCGCACGCGGACGCGCTCGTTTCGTGACCGCGCGACCGCCGGCGGCGACCCATACGGGACCTCCGCTCGGACCGCGTCGAGACGCCAATCTGTCTCGACTCGTGACGACGTCGCGTTTCCAGACGAAGACACGCATCAGCGGCGGGTAGATCTGCGCCGCGTCTCGCGCGATCATGGCGGTCCGTCACCAGTACGAGAACAGCAACGACATCGGCGTGTTCGCCAACCTCACGAACTCGTACTGCCTGACCGCGATCGGGGGATCGGAAAACTTCTACAGCGTGTTCCAGAACGAGCTCTCCGCGGACATTCCGGTCGTCAAGACGTCCATCGCCGGCACCAGGCTGGTGGGCCGCATGACGGTGGGGAACAAGAACGGCTTGCTTCTTCCCAACTCGGTGACGGACCAGGAGGCGCTGCACATCCGCAACAGCCTGCCGGACGACGTCATCGTGCAGCGCATCGACGAGCGGCTGTCCGCGCTGGGAAACTGCATCGCGTGCAACGACTACGTCGCGCTCATCCATCCCGACGTCGACGAGGAGACGGAGGAGATTGTCGCCGACGTGCTGGGCGTAGAGGTTTTCCGCCAGACCGTGGCGGGGCAGATTCTCGTCGGGTCGTACTGCAAGTTCTCTAACCAAGGAGGCATCGTGCACCCGCAGACGACGATCCAGGACCTGGACGAGCTCTCTTCTTTGCTCCAAGTGCCGCTCGTCGCCGGCACGGTGAACCGCGGCAGCGACGTGATCAGCGCGGGGCTCATCGTCAACGACTGGGCGGCGTTCTGCGGGCTGGACACCACGTCCACGGAGTTGCAGGTCATAGAGAACATCTTCAAGCTCAAGGACACCAACGCGAGCGCGATGGTGACCAACATGCGCGCGTCGCTCGTGGACGCGCTGGTGTAGAGGGGTAGAGAGACGCCGAAGTGTGTATAAACACGCAACCGTCTTCAATCGCGCGACGCTCGTCGTCAGAGACGAATCGCGACTCGGACGTCCTCCGGACACTTTGAACGATTGTCGAAAAACACGTTTCGGTTCGCGAACTCGACGCCTCGGATCGAGACGAGTTTCAAGATCTCGCCCCTTCCGCGCACAGTGTGTGTCGCGCCGCGTCCCCGGGAGCCGGGTTCGCACGCGATCATGGCGGAAGTCGCGGAGAAGAAGCGGTTCGAGGTGAAGAAGGTGCGCACGACCCGCGTTCGGCGATTTTCGCGCGGCGCCGCGCGCGTCATCCACGCGCCTTGCCCTAAAACGAAATCCCGCGCGCTTTCTTTCGCGCGACGTACCTCCGCGCCCACTCCTCCGCCGCTGACCTCCCCCCCGTTTCCCGAAACAGTGGAACGCCGTCGCGGTGTGGTCGTGGTCCATCTGCACGGACACGTGCGCGATTTGCCGCAACTCCCTGCACGAGCCGTCCATCGAGTACCAGGCCAACCCCACGAGCGCCTCGGAGGAGGGGTTGTCCATCGCGTGGGGCAACTGCGGGCACGTGTTCCACCTGGATTGCATCTCCAAGTGGCTGCGCACGCGCTCCAACTGCCCGCTGTGCAACAAGGAGTGGGAGTTCGCCAAGATCGAAAAGATTCAGCTGCCGGTCATGGGCGTGGAGTGAGGATCGGTCCGCGTGAACGAAGTATCTACGCGAGACGAAGCGCGACGACGCGACGCGGCCTTCGACGCGCGCGCGCGCGGGTGTAAAAAATCAAACGCGTTACCGACGTCGACCAAAAGGATCCTTTCGTCATCGCGCCGGCGGTAAAGAGACGCCTCCAAAGTCTTCGCCGCGCCCGCTTCCGAACGCGCTGTTCCCGTCGCTTCAACGTAACGACGACGCGACATGAACGGTGGTCCGACCTCCAAACGAACGGACGCGAAAACCGCGCGAGACGCTCGTCGCGCGCTCTCCCGAAAAACAAACGAAAAAGAAAAAAAACGGAAACGAAAACAAGGCTGGTGCCCACGCCGCGAAAACCCGACGCGTCTCCTCGATGCCCGCGAGCTCGCGCGCGACGACCGGCGCGTCGGGTGCGTCGACGTCGCCGCCTCGCGGACGCGTCGTCGGGGGGCGCGGCGCCAAAAAACAAAAGATACCTCTGATGGGGATCGAACCCACGACCCTTGCCTTAGGAAAGCAACGCTCTATCCACTGAGCTACAGAGGCTGTAGCCGGTGAGCGTGCACAGGTATGCACTCGGAAATTTTCTCGGCGAAGCCGAAAAATCTAGGAACCAAATACTCGCGAAAAAATTCACCACAATTTTGGCGCGCGGCACGTAGAGGTTTTCACCCTTGAGTCATTAACTCAGGAAACGCCCTCGGCTCCATCGGCCGTCTCGGCCCCTCCAAGCTCAACGCCTGCAGTTCGAACCGTTGTTGTCGTGGCTCATTTGAAAAAGCTCCGCGGTCCCCCCGCCGGGACAGTCGTCGCCGTGTCCCGGCGCGCTCGAGGCTCTCGGCGTCAGGTCAGCGCGTCTTAAACGGTCGCTTCTGGGAGAAGCGCCGTCTTCGGAGTCGGGAAAAGCGCCGCGCGAACCGCGCAGTGGGGGCTCGCCAGTCTCGGCTCGAACCCTGGGACTGCACCTGTGGTTCGTACCGTTCAAATCATGAGGGTACGCTCCGCGTTCCGACGTCTCTCGCCGCGACGTCTCCGGACGAACGAGGCGACGCGCGCCGGGAACGCGTCTCAACCCCCATCGCGCTCCGCTGACCTCCGTCTCGTCACCCGCATTCCGTTCCCCGTCCCCGCAGACCACGAGACGTTCCGCCGCGCTGGAGACGGAGGCGCAAGAGGCGGCCAGGCGCGAGGCGCTCGCGGACCTGACGAACGCCAAGGCGCAGACGAGGGCTTCGAGCAAGGGCTACGCGTTGCGCCCGCGCGATGCGAACGCGGCGGTCGCGCAGCAGCGCCACCCCGTCAAGGAACAGCGCGAGGAGCCGAAACAGGCTGAGCAATGGAGGGTACGTCTTCTGGGAGTGGTCGTCCCCGCGATGCGCGCGAGTCACTCGTCGTCTCCCCTCCGCGCGGCGCGTCCCCGCGACGAATCGAGCGCCGGAACGCGTCACGTTTCGCGGCGCCGTCGCGAACGCCACGCCGTCTCTGACGCCACCCGTAACCACCCCGCACGGATATCGCCGAAACAGGATATCGACGCCGCGCACGCGGACGACCCGCACATGTGCGTCGATTACGTGGAGGACATTTACCAACACCTGCGCGAGGCGGAGCGGGCGAAGCGCCCGGATCCGAAGTACGCGTCCACCACGCAGAAAGACGTCAACGCGGTGATGCGCGGCATTTTGGTGGACTGGCTGGTGGAGGTGGCGGAGGAGTACAAGCTCAGTGCGGACACGCTGTACTTGAGCGTCGGGTACATCGACCGCGTTTTGTCCGTGCAGTGTGTGGCGAGGACCAAGCTGCAGCTTTTAGGCGTGACGTGCATGCTCATCGCTTCAAAGTACGAGGAGATCTACGCGCCGCAGGTGGACGAGTTCTGCTACATCACGGACAACACGTACTCGCGGGAGGACGTGCTTTTGATGGAGCGCACGGTTCTGGACGCGCTGGAGTTTGAGCTCACGCAGCCGACGATCAAGACGTTTTTGCGCAGAGCGCTGCGCGCGGCGGAGACGGACGCCAAGGTTGAGTTTCTCGCCAACTACCTGTGCGAGCTGTCGCTTTTGGAGTACGACATGCTCGCCTTCGCGCCCTCGGTGGTGGCCGCGGCGAGCGTCTCGCTGGCGCTCGCGACGCTGAACCACAAAGACTGGTCCGCGACACTCGCGCACTACACCGCGCTGGAAAGCGGGGAACTCAAAGAGTGCGTCGACGCGCTGCGGCGCTGCCACGGCGCCGCGCAGAAATCAACCCTCAGCGCCGTTCGCGAGAAGTACGCGCAGGTCAAGTTCAAGTGCGTGTCGCTGATAAAGCCGACGACGGAGTGAGCTTTTTTTGCGCGGCGTGCGCGACGGGACGGACGCGTGAAGGGTGGCGTGTGCGAGACGGGTGGCGTGGGTTTCGACGGACGAAACGCGAACGAGGGGGGCGCCGCCGCGCGCGTCGCCGGACGCGAGGGGAGACAAATTCATCGCTCTTCGTTTCAAAAGAGCGACCGCGCGGCGGAAACGCGCGAGATTTTAGACGGGGATTTGTATTACCGAAAAATGTGGGTCAACTGCGTATGCGACTTTAGTCTTTAAAAAACGTGCGAAACGCGCTTTTCGCGGTCGCGATCTGCGACACCGGATCTCCTGATCGTATCCCAGCTCAGCGGTACGCAGATGGCGATGCACACGGCGACCGCAGCCGCGCCGTGCGCCGGGCGCGTCTTCGCGCGTCTCGCACGCGCGAACGGCGCGCATAGACGCCACGTCGGCGCGCAGAGCGCGCGCGTCCCCCGTCGCGCGCGCGATTCGGCGCGCGTGAGCGCCACCGCGACCGCCGAGGCCACCGCGGATGCTTCCGCCGAAAGCGCGCCCGACGATCTCGCCAACGCGCGCGAGGTGGAGAGCGCGGAGGGCTTGCGCATCGTCCGCTCCGGGACCGAGGGGAGCGACGACGCGTTCGAGCTCGAGTTCCTTCTGCGCGTCAAGGGCGTCGACTCCGACGTCTGGGTTCCCGCCGCGCTCGTGGCGGACGACGTGAAGCGCGACTACGAGGCGAAGTGGTGGAAAGCGTGCCGCGAGGGTGACTTTGACGTCGTGGAGCGCATGCTGAAGGGCGGCGGCGAGGCGTTGGCGTCGGCGCGCGACGACGACGGACGCAGCGCGCTGCACTACGCCTGCGGCGTGGGCAGCGAGGAGTGCGTCCGTGCGATCATCGCGCGAGGCGCCGAGGTGGACGCCAAAGACAAAGACTCGTTCACGCCGCTGCACATCGCCGCCGGGTATCTGCACGAGAAGATCGTCGAGACGCTCGTGCGGAGCGGCGCCAACCCCGAGCTGGAAGACGCCACCGGCCGGTCGCCGCTGGATTTAGTGGAGACGCTCACGATCAACACCCCCGCCACCACCGTGACGTTCGCGCGCCGATCCGTGCTGGAGTCCATCGCCAAGACCCTGGAGCAGTTCGTGTTCGAGGAGGTGCCCCCCGCGGCGATCAAGCGATCAAGAGTCGCGGACGACGGCTCGGGCGACACGGAGTTCCTCGTCGAGTGGCTGGACGACTTCGGCGACCAGTGGGTGGCGCGACGCGACGTCGCCGACGATCTCGTGCGCGACTTCGAGAACGGGCTGGAGTACGCCACCGTCGCGCGCGCGTACGAGCCGCCCTCACGGCAGAGCGGCCCGAAGAAGAACCGACGGAAACTGGTCGCCTGGGCGGACGGCGCGCCGCCCACCTGGGAACCGTAGTAGAAGGTGAAGGATGATGCGCGGGCGTGAGTAACGATGATCACGCAATAATGCTTCACACAAACGACGTCGACTTCATCACTCCTTCATCAAAACTCATCCCCCGCGGGCGTTAGGTCGATGTCGAACTTGTCTTTGCCCTTCGTGACCTCCGCGATTGCTTTGAGCTCCCTTAGGAGCTTTTCGAAGTTGCGCAGGGGCCACTGCGTGGGTCCGTCCACCGGGCTCGAGTTCGGGTCGTCGTGCACCTCCATGAACACGCCGTCGACGCCGACGGCGACGCAGGTTCGCGCAACCGCCGGGATCAGATCGCGTAGCCCGCCGGACGCGACGCCGCCTGAGGCGTCGATGGCTAAACCCGCGGGCTGCTGTAACGCGTGCGTCACGTCCGCCACGATTGGACATGCAGCGTCGCGCATCCACACCAAGTTCCGCGGGTCCACGACGAGGTCTCCGTACCCGAACATCGTCCCCCGCTCGCACACCATCACGCGGTCGTTCCCTGCGTTCCGAATTTTGTCAACGGAGTTGCGCATCACCGACGCCGCGCAGAACTGGCCCTTCTTGACGTTCACCACCCGCCCGGTTTTCGCGGCGGCGGTCAACAGATCGGTCTGTCTGCACAGAAACGCGGGGATCTGAATCACGTCCGCGACCGAACCGACCGGCTCCGCTTGGCACGCGTCGTGCACGTCGGTGACGATGGGGACGTCGAACGTCGTCTTCGCGGCGCGCAAAATCTTCAACCCCTCGTCCATGCCGGGGCCGCGGAAGGACTTGGCGGACGTCCGATTCGCCTTGTCGAAGCTGGACTTGAACACGAGCGGGATCCCGACCTCGTCCGTGATGCGCTTGATCGAGCGGCACATGCGGAAGATGTGCTCCTCGGACTGGATCACGTTCGGGCCGGCCATCAGGAAGAACGGCGAGGCGGACTTGAGGGAGGCGTAGAAGGCGTCGGTGCCGTCCATTGTTGTAATCGGCACGGGTTCCGAGACGCGGGCGGGTGGTCACGCGAGGCCCGCTCGGGCAGCTCGAGTCCAGCGCGCGGACGAATGCGCTCGCGGTGTCGCTCGGTGATGATCCGTCGCGAGGCGCGCGCCGGGTGTCTGTGCGCGTCGAACGCCAGCCTTCCTCTCCACGCGCTCGTCCCGCGGCTTCTTCCGGAAGACTGTCTCCGCTTCGCACCCCGAAATCTCGGAGGAAAACGCGTCGCTCGAAGATCGCCTGCAGCGCTCGCGCACGGATAATGTGTCGTGTCGGGCACAACACCTCGCGCGTCGCGTCCGCACGCCGAGTGTAGGATGATGGCATTGACCGCGTCCGCCTCCCGGGCGTGCGTCGCGCCCGGAGCGAGGACCGCGCGCCGCGGCGCCGCGCGTCGCGTCGCCGCGCAGGCGGCCAACTCGTCCTACGTCAGAAAACACATCCTGGACCTGGCGCCGTACACGCCCATCGTGCCCTTCGAGATCCTGTCCGGTGCGTGTCTGCTCCGCGATCGAGCCGCCTCACGCGCAGTGCTCGCGCTCGCGATCGCACGCGGTGCGCGTGTCGACCTTACCCGCGTCCCTGACCCATCCCCCCTCGACGCCTCCCTCCGCAGAGCAACTCGGCCGCGCCCCGGAAGACATCGTGAAGTTGGACGCGAACGAGAACCCTTACGGGCCGCCTCCCGGTGCGTCTCCTTCCTCTCTCCCACACCGATCGACGGCGCCTTTCGCGTCGATCCGAACGTATCCGCGATCGCGATCGACGTCGCGACCGCGCGCGGCGGCAGGGAACGCGCGCCTCACCGCGAAAGCGCCTCACCGCGTCCCGCGCGTCTCCCGACTCTCAATCAGCGGCCTCACACCGCCGACGCGCGTCGTCTCTTCGAGACGCGAAAAACTTTGTTTTTTCGTCAACTGACGTTCCGCTCTTCTCTTTCGTCTTCAGAGGTGAACGAGGCGCTGGGTAACTTGAAGTTCCCGCACATCTACCCCGACCCCGAGTCGCGCGCGCTCCGCGCGGCGCTCGCGGAGGAGTGCGGCGTTTCGTCGGATTGCCTTCTCGTGGGGTGCGGCGCGGACGAGCTGATCGATTTATTAATGCGCGTCATCCTCGACCCCGGCGACGTGATCATCAACACGCCGCCCACGTTCGGGATGTACGCGTTCGACTGCGCGGTGAACGCGGGCGTGGTGGTGGACGTACCTAGGTTCGGACCGGAGGAAGGGTTTCGGATGGACGTGAAGGGCATCAAAGACGCTGTGGCGAAGCACAAACCGAAACTGCTCTTCCTGACGTCGCCCAATAACCCGGACGGCTCGGTGTTGCCCGACGAAGATCTGGAAGAGCTCTTGAAGCTCCCCGTTTTAATCGTCCTGGACGAGGCGTACATCGAGTTCTCCGGGATCGCCAACTCGCGAATCAAGGAAGTCGAGACTAGGGACAACCTGATCGTGTTAAGAACCTTCTCCAAGCGCGCCGCGCTCGCCGGCATGCGCGTGGGGTACGGCGCTTTCCCGAAGGGCATCGTCGAGTTCATGTGGCGCGCCAAGCAGCCGTACAACGTCTCCGTCGCCGCGGAGGTGGCGGCTTTAGCGGCGCTGAGCAACCCTCAGTACTTGAAGGACGTGAAAGAAAAGCTGGTGAGCGAACGCGACAACTTATTCAACGTCCTGAAGGAGTGTCCGTTCCTCAGCCCGTACCCGTCGGCGGCGAACTTCATCCTCTGCCGCGTCGACGGACGCGACGCGCTCGAAGTGAAAGACGCCCTCGCCAAAGAGGGCATCTGCGTCAGGCACTACACGAAGCCGGCGTCCATATCGGGGTGCGTGCGCGTCTCCGTCGGGCGGCCGGACCAGACCGCGCTGCTCAAGGAGGCGCTCACCAAGATCTGACGGAACAGGAGGCGCGTCGAGTTTTTGTTATTCCTTTCTCATTCATAACTTTAAAAAAAACGTTCGAGACGTCACGGCGTCGTCGCTTCGCGGCGCGTTCCCGTCTCGAAGGTCTGACTCTCGGAACGGCGTTCGCTCTCGGCGTTCAACGCGTCTCGAACGGCGCCAGACGACGCCTTCGGATCAAAACTCGCCCTCGTCCTCGTCCGTAGAGACGTCGTCCATCGCGTCGGTCGCGACTTTGTACCCCTCGGCGGCGATCTCTTTCCAAACCACCGTCACGACGACGTCCTCGTCGTCGGCGTCGCCGCGCGCCGCGAAGAGACCGACCTCGTCCCAGGACATGGACTGGTCCAGCTCCTGGCCGCGATACAGCACCTTGGTCCACGTCTCCTCGAACCCGTCGACGCGCCGCGGCGGCGCGCGGTCGGCTCGACCGGCGCGGGCGCGGACGAAGTCGATCGTCTCGCCAACCTTCGCCGTCGCGTTTACCTCGGAGATGAACACGGGATCCAGCGCGGTGGTGGAGGTGAACATGGAGGCGTTGAGGTACAGGTTCCACTCGTGGCGCTGCGCGCAGGGTTTGACCGTGAGCGAGGGCATGATGTGGGCGTGCGGCGTGGAGCGCGCGGCGGGGAAGTGCGCGCGCCGCGCGCCGCGCGCGAACCACGACGACCGCCCGACTCCCGAAAGCGCGCGGCGTAACGCTCGACCGACGACGAAACCGCATCGCCGCGATCGATCGGCGCTCGCGACCGGATGTTGCGAAAACTGCGACGCGCGAACGCACCGCGAAAATAACTCGTTGGTGACCGATAGGCGCCTCGGCGCGCCGCTCGACGCAGAGTCTCGAGCGCACCGCCCCGGCGCGTTCTTGACACACCACCCCCGTCCGAGCGAAGCGCGGCGCGCGCACGGCGGGATGGCGCGTCGGTTGCAGGGGCGCAAGGTGCGTCGCGACCCGTCCCGCTCGCGAACGCCCACGGCGCATTTCTTCCCCTCGGACGAGGCAAGCTGACCAAACTGAAACATTTTTCGCGTCCCCCTCTCATCGCGCAGGGTCCGAGGCCCTTGAAACGAAGACCCAGGGAGGATGACGCCGAGGGCGAAGGAGGTGTGTGCGCGCGAAGCCTCGAGCGCAGAGCGAACCCCCGTGCCGACCGCGCGCTCTCTCACGCGCTGGACGTCCAGCGCTCGCGAGTCCGATTTTTGGCGCGGTTTTTAGGGATGTCGCGAGCAACGGGCAAACGCGTTTTTCGGACTTTGAAGACTGATTGCGCAGTGGTGAGGGGCTGTTTTTGGCGAGACTGACGTTTTTTCCACAAACCAACAGGAGGAGACGGCGAGAAGAAAGTGAAGCGCCGGTACAAGCCCGGGACGTTGGCGCTGAAGGAGATCCGGAAGTTCCAGAAGAGCACCGAGCTTCTGATTCGAAAAGCGCCGTTCTGCCGGCTCGTGCGCGAGATCTCCAACGAGGTTTCCCCCGAGCCGTTCCGATACACCGCGGAGTCGCTGCTGGCGATCCAGGAGGCGACGGAGGATTTCCTCGTGCACCTCTTTGAGGATTGCAACTTGTGCGCCATCCACGCCAAGCGGGTGACCATCATGCCCAAGGACCTGCAGCTCGCGCGGCGGATCAGAGGGCCCGTGTACGGGGTCTCGGCGTATTAGATACCGACAACAGAGGGCAGTAGAATCACGGAAACGCACTATGAAACGCACACGAAGCACGTCTAGTAGACTCGAGGCGAGGCTCGCGCTTCGCTTTTCTCCGCACGAAAAGAAAACAAACGCCCGTCTCTTCTCGTCGTCGATCCGCCCGTTGTCGCTTTGACCGCGTCGCGTCCGACACCGCCGGCGGCGCGAGCGACACGACCGGCGGGTCCCGGGGCTGTACGCGCGTTCGTTCGGGCGCGCTCGACGGTCTCGCCTCGGAGACCCTCGCGCGTCGCGCACGGCGCGCGTCCCGTTTCCCGCGGCGTTGAACTCGGTCGTCGCGCGAGCGCTCGACGCGCGTCTCGTCGCCGTCCGCCATGTCGCTGTTCCGCGCGCGCGAGTGGTGGTCCACCACCTGCGGCAACAACGAGGAGTTCGACCAGGCGTGCCTGGCGGTGGGCAACGTTGACGACGCCGAGGACGGCGAGGCGAAGATCGTGGTCGGGGGCTTCAGCGGGGTGCTCCGCGCGTACGCGCCCAAGAAGAGGGAGTTCGAGGCGGACCATCTCATCCTCGAGCACGACCTGCGCGCGCCCGTGCTGCAGATCTCCATGAGCGACTTCGGCGTGAACGACGCGAACGGCGAGGCGCGCACCGCGCTCGCGGTGCTGCATCCCCGGAAGCTGCGCGTGTTCGTGTGCGAGGTGGTGGGTGAGCCGGGCGCGGCGTTCCACGAGCTGCGCATGGAGTACGAGCACGCGCTCGCCGCGCCCGCGTGTAACATGACCGTCGGGCCGTTCAAGGGAAGCGCGTACGACGGGATCTGCGTCCAGACCCTGGACGGCGTGCTCGAGGTGTTCGACCGAGAGAGAATGGACTTTCGCGCGCGGCTGCCTGATTTCTTAGTGCCGGGGCCGCTGGCGTACTGTCCCCGCATGGACGCGTTCGTGACGGTGAACTCGAAATTCGAGATGGAGAAGTTTTCGCTCAAGACGCTCGCGGGCGCGAAGACGCTCGCGGGCGACGAGACGGCGGAAAAGACAAACACCGGCCCCGAGCCGGACTGGCGTTTGTGCCTCGGCGAGGGCGCGACGCAAATCACCAGCGCGAGTGGGTTCTCGGACGCGCAGGTGGTGGCTGCGAACGGTCGGCCCTCGCGCGTGGACCTCGTCGCGCTTGGCGAACGCCATCTGTTCGTGGTGAGCGAGAGCGGCGAGTTTCTGCTGCAGAAGCGCCTCGACTACGCGCCGAGCGTGATGCACGCGTTCCGCGTGAACCCGAGCCTGGGTGAGCGCAGCCCCGTGCACGTGTTCGTGGCGGACTGCACCGGCGCGGGCATGCTCTACCGCGGCTCGCAGACGCTCTGGGCGGCCAAGTTCGACAAAGAGCCGGTGGCGATGCTGGCGGGCGCGCGCTTCGGCGGCGTCGACGGCATGCTCGTGACGTTGACCGAGAACGGAAACCTGGCCGTCGCGTACCTGGGCACCGCACCCCCCGTGGACGTGGTGCGCGGCTACCAGACCAACAAAGAAGTGGGCTTCGCGGAGATGGAGCGCGAGCGCGCGAAGCTGACGGAGATCATCAACAGTAGGCCCGGCGCGGGGTCGGGCGGCGCCGCGACGGAGAGGGAGCCCGCGGAGAGAATAGAGCTCTCCGCGCGCGTGCCGACTTCGCTCGACCCGGCGCCGCGCGACGGCGGCGGCGCGGAAGTCTCGGGAAAGACGCTCACCATCGAAGTTTTAGTCACGTTCACGGGCTCGGGTTCGTGCGAGGACGTCACGCTGACGGTCGCCGCGCCCGCGCCCGCGACGTGCAGGCAGGAAACGTTCGTGGTGCCGTTCGTGCGCGGCGGGAAGGACACGCCGTCGTCGGTGCGCGTGGCGCTCCGCGTGGCGCGCGGCGCGGGCGTCCCCGCGAGCAACGTGGTTAGGTTGGTGGCTGGGTACCGCGTGAAGGGCACGGGCGAGCCTCGCGTGGCGACGCACGAGGCGCGCGTGCCTCTGTGTCTCTTCGCCGAGCGCATCGCGCCGGTGAAGCACGCCGCGCACAAGGTTACGCTGGACACCAATCGCGCGCCGCCGCTTTTAGCGTCGCTCTTCGACGCCGAGACGGAGTCGCGAGACGGCGGCGACGAATTGCGAACTGTGACGTCCGCGACGGCTGGCGCCGCTAACGTGGTGAGCTTCGCGTACGGCGACGGCTCGGACGTCACGGTGATCGTGAGTAAGAACGCCGGGCGGTACCGGGCGCAGAGCTCGAGTTTCGGCGCGCTGTGGCTCGTGCTCGACGAGCTGTGTCATCGTCTGCGGCGGTACTACCGAGAGACGGACGACGCCGACGTGG
>Ga0209666_1001977_pt1 | contig 15428 bp, 16 predicted proteins | sample SaaInlV_125m_DNA_FD_184679 | JGI IMG/M metagenome (GOLD analysis project Ga0209666, IMG submission 184679) | Marine microbial communities from expanding oxygen minimum zones in the Saanich Inlet - Saanich Inlet SI037_S3LV_10m_DNA (SPAdes)... | ecosystem: Environmental > Aquatic > Marine >...
TTAGATTCACTAATTTTTGGGCAAAGAGCAATGAGGTGAGAAGTGGTTCATCTACTGGTTTGCCTCATCATAGTTTTTGGGGAGGAAGTTTGTTTAGAGAAAACTATGCAACAGACGATGATGTCAATCCTTTAGATGTCAAATTTACAAAATATCTTAACAGAAGACTACAAACTGAATTTGGTTTTAAGTGGGTTAGATTTCAGTATGCTGGTCTTAATTCACAAACTCAAGGATTACACGGAACAACCCACGCAGATTGTGCTGAAGAAGATGAATGGAATCTTTCTTTTTTATATTACCCAAATACATTTTGGAATCCTAAATGGGGTGGTGCATTGAGAATATACGATTCTCCACAACAAGGATTAGATGGGCGTGATGACCATATCAAAAACCATCAAATTACAGAAATTGAATTCAAACCCAATAGATTGATTATGTTTGATGGAAGAATACCACACGGTGCAGATGCACCAAATCCTTCTGCAAGATATATGGACAGAAGGTCACTAGTTGTTCGTGGTGATGAAGTGAGACTTACAGATACAGAGGAAAATTACGATGCCAACGATAGACTTTCATACCTATAGTACAGAAACCATACAAGATTTTAAACCTGTTCTAGCAAAATCAGTAACACCCGATTGGTGGAAAAAGATGAAAGTGGCTGATATGAATCAAGGAATGCCAAATAAAACTATAAGGTCATGTCCTGCTATGGATGATTGGTTAAAAACTGGTTGGATACTTCTTGCAAATAGAGATTTTCATATCAAATCGGGATATAGTAAAACCGATTCGGATGATAAGAGATTTATGGCAATTGACCCCGAGGGTAGTAAATGGGCTGATGGTGGTAATGGTTCTGCAACTCATCCATCACACCAAACATTAGATGGATTTGATTATCTAGGAACTGGTGGGCCTGTAAAGGATGCATTCAAAATGAAAAATCCTTGGAGCATAACAACTCCAAAAGGTTATTCCTGTTTCTATCTAGACCCCTTTCTATTTCAGAATGATTACTTTGCAACATGGCAGGGAATAATAGATACAGATAGTTTTAGATTAAATTATGACAATGCACAAATCATATTCTATCCCAAAGTAGACCACGACTTTGTCATAAAAAAAGGAACTCCACTATGTCAAATAATACCATATAAAAGAGAAGAGTGGGTTGCCACATATTCATTGAAGAGTCATAAATCTTTTGTAAATAATTGGTCATCTCGATTGTCTGATACCGATGATGTAACGATTGAAGAGTTGAATAGAACTGGAACTAAAGAAACTATAAAAAGTACTAGTAATTATAAGAAATCACATATGTGGCATTCGAAAGGACAATTTTTTAAAGAGGATAAAACACCTGATGAGTGTCCCTTCGACCCAAAGACTGGTAAGATGAAAGTGGAGTTTGAACAACCTACAGAGACACAATTAGAAATGGACTTTGGAGACCAAGATGGCAGTTAGATTATTATTCCCAACATTACTATTCCATAGAAACCTTCTACAAGAAGGACTGTGTGAATCTCGTGGTGTTGAACAACAGTATCTAGACCAGTTGGTTAGTGAAATGGATGCAATGAGAAGGACAGACCCAGTTGGAAGAAGTTTCTCTAATCAGTACACTGGTTGGCAATCACATGATGGTTGTGAAAGACATCCAGCCTTTACCAAATTGATTAATAGAATACTTGCACTATTCAATGACGAAGTGTTACCTTTTCATGGACTAGACCCTAAGACTGCAGTGGTTGGTATAAGTAACTCATGGGCAAATATCAATGACCATCTTGCATGGAATATGCCACATCTACATAACGGATGTTGGTATAGTGGTGTCTTTTATATACAAGCAGACGGAGATGAGGGTCAACTCCAAATGATAGAAACTGATACAAAGTTTGTTGCAGATTTTCCAAACAGCGATAGAACCCCAACAAATAAGGGTTTTGAACCAAGGAGTGGAGAATTGATTCTATTTCCAAGTGGTGCAATGCATATGGTAGAACCCAACCCAACTCATAAAGAGAGATACAGTATATCATTCAACATAACTATGGACTATAAAACCAATACAGCTAATCAAGGAACAGTTAAAAATTTCAATCCCAATGAATTTGTTTTTGATTTAGATGTAAATGGTAACCCCATAATGAAGTAGAAATACTAAATACTGGTATGGAAATTGTACTAGACGCTCATATCATTTGGAACTTATTACTAACTTTTGTTCTAACCCCAATCGGATTACTCGTTAGAAATGTCCTATCTGAACAAAAACGACTTGATATACTAGTCAATAAAACTAGAGAAGAAATAGCAAAAGAATATGTAACTAGAGACCAAATAGAGTTAGACTTTAATCGTCTTATGGGTACTATAGAAAGAATCGATGAAAAGTTAGATAGACTCCAATCTAAGACATACTTCCAAGAATAGGTTTATAATTCATATAAATAGTATTACAACAGGAATACTATTATGGCACAACCAAATTCATTATCAACATTTAAAGAATATATCAAGAGAAAACTTGGAGCTCCTGTCGTTGAGATTAACATCGATGACGACCAACTAGACGATAGAGTTGAAGAAGCACTTCAGTATTTCCGTGAATATCACTATGATGGTTCTATTAAGTGTTATCTGAAACATCAAATTACTCAAGCAGAGATTGATTCGTTTAAAACAAACGAGACACATAACGCTGCAACTAGTGGAACACAAGCAATTGCAAGTCAGACATACGGAGAAGGTCAGAACTATTTAACTCTTCCCGAACATGTACTTTCTGTTATTAACATATTCCCTTTTTCAAGTGGTGAACAGTCGGGTATGTTTGATATTCAGTATCAACTTAGACTAGGTGACCTATGGGATTTGACATCTACAAGTGTCATGTACTATTCACAAGTTCAGTCACACCTTGCATTACTCAATCAGATGTTAGTTGGTCAGATACCAATACGTTATAACACACATAGTAATAGACTTTACATGGACTACAATGCAAATAAACTTACAGCAGGTGAGTACATAATCATTGAGTGTTACAGAAAGTTAGACCCAACAGACATGACAGATATCTATAATGATATGTGGTTGAAGAAATATGCAACTGCATTAGTAAAATATCAGTGGGGTGAAAACCTTGCAAAATTCACAGGTATCGCATTACCTGGCGGAGTTACACTCAACTCGGAGCAAATGAAACAAGAGGCACAAGAAGAAATACAAAGACTTGAAGAGGAGTCTAGATTGAACTTTGAAATGCCTGTTATGGACATGATGGGTTAGACTTTATGACAACCAATGTATTCTTTAACCATGCAGTTCAGACTGAACAGAATCTTTACGAGGATTTAATTGTTGAGTCTTTAAGAATGTATGGACATGAGACTTTCTATTTACCTAGAGAAGTCATGGAAGAGGATGTAATCCTAGGTGAAGACGTGCAGTCTACCTTTGGAGATTCATACTCTGTTGAAATGTACATTGAGAATTCAGAAGGATTTGAGGGTGATGGAGACCTTATGTCCAAGTTTGGTGTTCAAGTCAGAGACACAGCAACATTCGTTCTATCCCTAAGAAGTTGGGAAAGATTCATTTCATTAGATTCAAACCTTGCAACATCACTTAGACCAAACGAAGGGGATTTAATATACTTTCCTATGAGTGGTTCAATGTTTGAAATAAAATTTGTAGAACATGAAAATCCGTTCTATCAAGTGGGTAAACTATTCGTGTTCAAATTACAGTGTGAACTGTTTGAGTATGGTGGAGAAGACTTTGATACTGATATTGGTAATATTGATGTTATTGAAAATAAACAAGCTTATGTCCTAGACCTAACCATGAACAGTGGTTCGGGTGCATACGTTATTAATGAAAATGTTACACTTAGTGGAGTCGTGGTTGGAGAAGTTTCTAATTGGGCTGGTGCATCCAAGAGACTTAATATCGTACATAACACTAAAACACTTCAAGCCGGTGATACACTAGTTGGTGCAGAATCGGGAACATCTAGAACGATTGCATCAATTACAGATATTATGACAATGTCAAATGATGGTAATGCACAGAACTTAGACTTTGAAACTAAGGGAGATACATACTTAGACTTCTCAGAAACAAACCCATTCGGTGAGGTTACATAATGTTCGGTACTCATTTTTATCACGAAACAGTTAAAAGAAGTGTATCTATTTTTGGTACACTATTCAACAACATTACAATTAAGAAGACAAAATCAGACGGAACTGTATTGTCTCAACAGATTGTACCTATCTCATATGGCCCAAAACAAAAGTGGTTAGAAAGACTTTCTGAAGAAGCGGACTTAAGTGATGGTAATAGAAGTGCAATAAGTCTACCAAGAATGGCATTTGAGATTGCTGGATTTGAATATGATGCAACTAGACAACAAAATAAACTTATTCGTTCACAAAAGAGTACACTAGAAAGTGGTGATGTTAAAAGGTCATTTCAATATGCACCTGCCCCATATACCATAAACTTTACCCTATCAATACTTGCTAAACAAGCAAATGATGGACTACAAATTATTGAACAGATTCTACCATACTTCCAACCCGAATACAATGTTACGATGAAAATGGTAGACAGTATGAGTGAGGTTAGAGACGTTCCTATTACACTTAATAGTGTTGCAATGGAAGATACTTACGAGGGTGGGTTTGATGAGAGAAGAGTCATAGAACATACTTTAGAGTTCTCTATGAAGATATACTTCTTTGGCCCAGTTTACGAAGGAACAATTATTAAGAATGTTATTGAAAGAGACTATATCAATACGGATACTGGTGGGTTTACCACAACTCAAATCAATTCTTCGGGTCTTATTAAAGAAGTCAAACACTATGAACCTGCCTTTGCAGAAGTTGCTAATGCAGTTTCTAGTTCAACAGCAGTGACCTTTGCAAGTGCAATAAATAGTAAGATAAGTGTGGGTGATGAAGTGTTTGGAACAGGTGCTACACCAAATCCAACCATTACACATGTTGCATCTAATAAGTTAAGTATCACACTAAGTGGTGCAATAACAATAAGTGCAAATACGACACTTAAGTTTGTAGGTTCTGTTGACCCAAGTGATACATTTGTGGTTGCAGAGACAGTTAATTTTTATGATGACGGAACAGATACAACCTTTACGGATGATTTAGTTACCGATGCGAGTTAAATATGCCAAAAGATATAGATTCTAAACTAGAAGACATCTTAGATGTTTCTGCAGATATACAAAAAGAAACTAAAGTAGTCAAACTTCCCACTCAACAAGACACTGTAGATAACGACTACAAGTATGGTCGTGAGACCCTCTACAACCTCGTAGAACGAGGACAAGATGCAATTGATGGAATACTCGACTTATGTAAAGAAACGGAACACCCACGTGCTTACGAGGTCGCAGGACAACTTATAAAGACGGTTGGAGACACCGCAGAGAAGTTGTTAGACTTGCAGAAAAAGATGAAAGATTTAAACAATGAGAACGAAGGAGTGAAGACTCAACACAATCATTTGTATGTTGGTAGCACATCCGAACTACAGAAGTTTCTCAAGAAAGAAAAGAATAAAAAATAGATGGTACAATCAAAGAATGAGGGTTACTTAGGTAATACTTTAGTTAAACGTGCTGGAGTCGAGACTCAGTACACCGAAGTGGAGTTTCAGGAATATCTCAAGTGTTCCAAAGACCCTATACACTTTATACAAAACTACTGTTCTATTATATCACTAGATGAAGGTCTTGTCAAATTTGACCTTCGTGGATATCAAGAAAGTCTAATAAAACACTATGATGAGAATCGTTTCAATGTGGTTCTTGCATCACGTCAGAGTGGTAAGTCAATCACATCATGTGCATATCTCTTATGGTATCTGTTGTTTACACCCGAAGTAACGGTAGCAGTACTTGCCAACAAAGGTGTAATTGCAAGAGAGATGATATCCCGTATCGTCACTATGTTAGAATCAGTTCCGTTCTTTTTACAGCCTGGTGTTAAGATTCTAAACAAAGGTAACATTGAGTTTGGAAATGATAGTAAGGTCGTTGCAGCTGCAACATCTTCGAGTTCTATTCGTGGATTATCTATAAACCTCTTGTATCTTGATGAGTTTGCGTTCGTAGAAAATGCAGAAGAATTCTATACATCTACCTATCCAGTTGTTACCTCGGGTAAAAATTCAAAGGTTATTATCACATCTACTGCAAACGGTGTTGGTAACATGTTCTATAAGATATATGAGAGTGCAATTCAGAAACAATCTGAATACAAACACTTTCTTATCAACTGGTATGATGTGCCTGGCAGAGATGAAGAGTGGAAGAAACAGACCATTGCAAACACATCCGAAACCCAGTTCGAACAGGAGTATGGAAATAGTTTCCTAGGGACAGGTAATACCCTTATTAATTCTAATATTTTACTAGGATTACGCTCTATAGACCCCGACTGGAATCGTGATAACATAAATATATACACTAGACCCATAGAAGGACATGCTTACGTTTGTACAGTAGATGTCTCTAAGGGAAGAGGAATGGATTATTCCACGTTTAGTGTATTTGATGTTTCGGTGCAACCCTTTAAACAAGTTGCAACATTTAGAGATAACATGTTATCTCCTATGTTATTGCCTGACATGATAAACAAATATGTTAAACCCTATAACGAAGCATTAGTTATTGTTGAGAACAATGCAGAGGGTGGAATGGTTGCTCAACAGTTACATTATGATATTGAATATTCAAATGTCTTTGTCCAAGGAATGACAAAACAGGAAGATATCGGTGTCACAATGAACAAGAAGGTTAAAAGAATAGGTTGTTCGACACTCAAAGAACTCTTAGAAGAACACAGGTTGGAATTGTGTGACAGAGCAACTATAACAGAACTATTGACATTTGTTAACAAAGGCACTTCATATGAAGCTGCCAAAGGTTATCATGACGATATGGTTATGAATCTCGTATTATTTTCGTGGTTTATAACAACAGAATACTTTTATCATCTCACGGATTCACAAGTTAAAGACCTATTATATTCCGAACAACAGAAAATGATAGAAGATGACATGTTACCAGCAGGAGTTTTTGGAAGTGTTAAGGATGAAAACGAAAGTTTTGTCGACACTGAAGGAGATAGGTGGTTTATATCGTCCTAAATACAAGGTTCGTTAAGATTAATAAAGTTATAAATATATCAAGTAAAACAAAACTTTTTACATTAACAGGAGAAAAGTATGGCATTTCAAGTATCACCAGGCGTACAAGTCAACGAAATTGACTTGACGAATGTTGTACCAGCAGTTTCAAGCACAACAGGTGCGTTCGCTGGTTCATTTCAATGGGGCCCTGTTGATGAAGTAGTAACAGTTTCAGACGCTAAAGGATTAGTAGAGAACTTCGGTTCACCTCTAAACACGGACTCTGCAGCAGAAGACTTCTACACAGCAGAATCATTTCTAAAATACGGTTCATCATTAAGAATCGTTAGAGTAAACTCAACAGGAGTTTTCAGTGCAAATGGAGCAGGTGCATCAACATCATTATTAAAAAATTCATCAGATTACATCACTACCTATCAATCAGGTGGGGCTGCAGGAACAGTTGGTAAGTTCGTTTCTAAATTTGCAGGTTCAAAAGGTAACTCATTAAAAGTTTCCGTATGTGCAAGTTCAGATGCTTATTACAACGACAATGTTACCCTAACAGACGGAGTTGAGTCAGTTGGTCAAACAACAATAACAGTAGATGCATCAAATGTATTTGCAGTTAGAGACTTAATTAAGTTTGCTGGTCATGACACAATGTACAGAGTGTTAACTTTGGCAAGTGGAACAACAATCACAATTGAAGCAGTTGGTCAACCAGCTGGTTCAGGTCTTACAACTTCAGTTGCAGATGATTCAGCAATTAGCAGATATTGGGAATTCCATGGTCTTTTCAATAAAGCACCTGCTAAATCACATTCTGCTACAGTAGCAGGAGTTGGTGAAGACGAAGTACACGTTGTAGTTGTAGACGAAGATGGATTATTCTCAGGAAAACCACACACAGTGTTAGAATCATTTGGATTCTTATCACTTGCGTCAGACGCTAAAGATGCACAAGGTGCTTCTAACTACTACAAAAATGTATTAGAAACACAATCAGAATATGTATATTGGTCAGGTCACTCAACAGCAATGCTTGCATCTGCTGGTGAAACTAGAACAATTGCACAATCAAGTACAACTGCTTTCTTAAGACCTTCTCTACATGAGAACACATCATTAAGTGGTGGTGCAGATGGAAGACTTTCAACTGCTGGTCAAAAACATGGTGCATGGTCAACTCACTTCGGTGATGCAGAACTTATAGACATCTCTTTCCTACTTGTCGGTTCTTCTAGAACAGATAACGGAAGTGGTGTAGAACAAGATATTCTTGCAGATTGGACAACACTTACAAATCAAGCAATACTACTATGTGAAACTAGAAAAGACTGCATGGCAATCGTCTCTCCAAGAAGAGCAGATGTTGTCAATGTTTCTTCAGAATCAACTGCAAGTGCAAATGTTATAACAACATGTAACACTGCAACTTCAAGTTCATATGCAGTACTAGACTCAACATGGGTTTATCAATACGACAGATTTAACGACAGATACATTTGGATACCTGCTTCATCACACACTGCTGGAATTATGGCAAGAAGTGATTTACAAAGAGATGCATGGGTATCACCTGCTGGATTCTCAAGAGGACAATACCTAGGTATTACTAAACTTGCATTGAATCCTAAACAGGCATCTAGAGATGACCTATATCGTGCAAGAGTTAACCCAGTTGCAACATTCCCAGGCCAAGGTACAATCCTGTTTGGTGATAAAACTGCATTATCAACACCTTCTGCATTTGATAGAATTAATGTAAGAAGATTATTCATCGTCTTAGAAAAAGCAATCGCAACTGCAGCTAAAGCTCAGTTATTTGAATATAACGATTCGTTCACACGTGCTCAATTTAGAAGTGCAGTAGAACCTTTCCTAAGAGATGTGAAAAACAGAAGAGGTTTAACAGATTTCTCAGTAATATGTGATGAGACTAACAACACTGATTCAGTGATTGATAGAAACGAATTCGTATGTTCAATATTTGTGAAACCTGCTAAATCAATTAACTTTATTACTTTAAACTTTGTTGCCGCTAGAAGTGGTGTCGAGTTTACTGAAGTATACAGTGCAGTTTAATATTAGGAGTATATAAATGGCAACAATAGACCAATTCAAAGCACAATTAATCGGTGGCGGCCCAAGAGCTAACAGATTTAGAGTGTTCGTACCTCGTTCAGGACAAAATATCGAATTACTTGCAACAGCAACATCAATGCCTGCTTCAACAGTTGCAGAGATTACAATCCCTTTCAGAGGAATGAATCTTAAACTTGCTGGTGACAGAACATTTGATGCATGGACAGTTAGTATCATTAATGATATTGAGTTCTCTTCAAGAACTGCCCTAGAAGGATGGCAACAAGATATCGCTGGTTACGGTGATTCAGCTGCTGCTACTAATAACGATTACTTAGTATCAAGAGCATTTGTAGAACAACTAGGTAAAGATGATTCAGTTCTAGCGAGATATGAGTTCTTTAATATGTTCCCGACTTCAGTAGGTTCAATTGAATTATCAACTGAACAAGCAGACGGTCTAGAAACATTTGAAGTAAGTTTCTCATATTCTCACTGGGAAAGAGTAATCTAAGACAATTTAAAGTGAAATTAACCCTTTTAAGGTGTTATAAATAATAGTATGGAAATATTTGGATTTGAAATATCTCGTAAGAAAGACGAGTTAAGGGCCACAGAGACACCGAACGCAAGTTCGTTTGTCCCTCAAGTAGACGATGACGGCACTCCCGTCATTAGTCAACAGGCAGGATTTATCGCAGGAGGTGCTTATGGTGCCTATGTCGATATGGAAGGTGGTATCAAGAATGAGGTTGAACTCATTAGAAGATACAGAGAGACTTCCTTAGTACCTGAATGTGACGCTGCTATTGAAGACATTGTTAATGAGTGTATCACCTCGGATAGTGCCGATAGGATTGTAACACTTGACCTCAGAGACCTAAAACTCTCAGATGGTATTAAGAAAAAGATACAGGACGAGTTTTACACAATCCTATCACTAATGAAGTTCAATCAGAACTCTCATGAAATATTCCGAAAATGGTACGTTGATGGAAGAATTTACTTCCATAAAGTCGTTGACTCTAAAAGATTAAAACAGGGTATAGTTGACATTAGAAATGTTGACCCTCTTAAAATCAAGAAAGTTAGAAACGTAGAGAAAGACAAAAAGAACGGCGTAGAGATTATTAAAAAGATAGAAGAGTTTTATGTTTTTAATGACAAAGGTTTTGACAAGACAGGTGCTAACGAAGGTGCAACTGTTAAAATTGCTCCCGAAGCGGTAACATATACTACTTCAGGACTCCTTGACTTCAACAAGAATGCAGTCATAGGATATATGCATAAGGCATTGAAGACTGCAAATCAGTTATCAATGATGGAAGATGCACTAGTAATCTATAGATTATCTAGGGCTCCTGAAAGAAGGATATTCTACATAGATGTAGGTAACCTCCCAAAAGCAAAAGCAGAACAGTATCTTGCAGACGTTATGAATAAGTATAGAAATAAACTTATCTATAATGCAGATACAGGTGAAATCAAAGATGACAGAAAACATATGAGTATGTTGGAAGATTTTTGGTTACCAAGAAGAGAGGGTGGAAGAGGAACAGAAATATCTACCTTGCCAGGCGGACAAAACCTTGCAGAAATTGATGACGTAGAATACTTCAAGAAGAAGTTATACCAATCATTAAATGTTCCTAGTTCTAGGATGGAGTCAGACAACGGATTCAATATGGGTAAGTCGTCTGAAATTTCTAGAGACGAACTTAAGTTTAATAAGTTCACTAACAGACTTCAGAAGAAGTTTGCTAGAGTGTTTACAGATATCTTAAAGACTCAATTGGTTCTTAAAGAGATTGTAACTGGAGAGGAGTTTGATAAGTATAAAGACTACATTCAATACGACTTTACTGCAGACAATCACTTCACTGAACTGAAAGAACAAGAGATACTAAGAGAGAGATTAGATGCGCTTCAGAGTGCGTCAGAGTACGTTGGACAGTATTTCTCACAAGAGTATGTAAGGAAGTACATATTAAGACAGACAGAAGAGGACATCAAGTTGATTGATGACCAAATAAAGGCAGAGAAAGAAGCAGGAATTGGTCAAAATGACGATGACGGTGGATTCTCACAGTATTAGGAGTAAATTATGAGTATAGCAAAAGACATTGTTGACACTATTGAAAAGGGTGAGTTGGTAGATGCCAAAGAACTCATCAACCAAGGAATTAAAGAAAAGGCTGCAAGTGCAGTTGATTTTAAAAGAGTAGAATTACAAGTGGATTGGATGACTAATCCCGAAGAACACACTGGAGTGTAAATGAAAAGTTTTGCAGAAATACGAACAGAATTGAACGAGGCAAAATTCAAGTTGCCTAATGGTTCTAAGTTGTTGAAAAAGGATTCTGCAAAGGTTGGTTCTAGTAAGGTAGATGTACATTTTGTGCAGAACAAGAAGAACAAAGTAGATATTTACTTAGATGGTATGTTGTTTGGTGATGACCCTTACAAAGACCTGAAATCTGCTGAGAAAGAATTTAAAGACATGAAAACTTTGATGATGAGTATGGGTGAAGAAATTACACTAGAGGACATAACAAATGAAATTAATAGCTGAATTTAACGAGAATATTGCACCAATTATCACCGAATCAAAATCGGGTGGTAAAGATTACTTCATTGAAGGTGTTTTCATGCAAGCTGACATCAAAAACCGTAACGGTAGAGTCTATCCAAAAGAAATAATGGAGAAAGAAGTAAATCGTTACAACAAAGAGTTCGTTGAGAAGCAACGTGCTTTCGGTGAGTTGGGACACCCTGAAGGGCCAACCATCAATCTTGATAAAGTATCACATCTTATCCAAACATTGACTCTAGAAGGGTCAAACTATGTTGGTAAAGCAAAGATTTTAAGTACCCCTAATGGTGAGATTGTAAAAGCTCTTATCAATGATGGTGCTAAATTAGGTGTATCATCTAGAGGTCTAGGTTCACTAGAACAAAAAGGTAATGCACAATATGTTAAAGGCGATTTTCAACTTGCAACTGCAGGTGACATAGTCGCTGACCCATCCGCTCCTGAGGCATTTGTCGAAGGTATAATGGAAGGGGTTGAGTGGATAATGGGAACAAATGGGGTGTTAACTGCTATACAAGCAGAAGACTTCCAAAGAACCCTTAAATCTACACGACTAAATAAGTTAGAAGAAACTAAGTTAAATCTATGGAAAAGGTTCGTTGAGAGTCTATAACATATAAATAAAATAGAATAGATTAAATATAATCTAAAACAGGAGAAAAAAATGGCAGAGTTAGAAAATAACCTAGAAACTACGGAAGTAGTTGAGACTATGGAAGAAGGTGTTCAACCTGATTCTAAGTCAGAAAAAGGTGATAGTAAACCAGTCAAACAAGGTTCATCTGATGCTGAGACTATTGGTCAAGGCAAAGTTGAAGTCGTCAAACCTGAAGAAAATCCTGTTGACAAAGCAGTAGCATCTATCAAGAAAGCTGAGACTGCACCTTCAAACGAAGGTGATGTTCAGAAGAAAAATGCTGGAAAAGCTGAAAAAGCAGAGAAGTTAAAAGAAGATGAGAAAGAGTCTAAAAAAGACGAAGTCAAATCTACTAAGATGGAATCTATTAAAGCTATCGTCAACAACATGAAGGAAATGACTAAGGAAGAAATCTCATCTGTACTGGGAACAGTATCAGAAGAAGAGGTTGACGAAAGTTTGACTAAAGCTGAAACAGCAAGAAAAGTAGTAGAGTCTTTGAAGTCTATGGACGAAGAAGCAGTTGCTAAAGTTCTAGAAGGTTTTAAGAAAGAAGAAGATAAAGAAGAAGTTAAGGAAGATTCAATCGAAGAAGAATTAACTGCAGACTTAGAGTCTTCTCTTGTTGAAATTGAAATAGATGACGACCTATCAGCAATATCAGAAGCATTAGAACTTACAGAAGAAAATGCTGAAAAAGCAAAAACAATATTTAAAGCTGCAGTGACTTCAAAAGTTGCAGAAATTAAAGAAAACCTTGATACTCAGTATCAGGCAGAATTAAAAACCACAGTTGAGACTGTTAAAGCTGACCTTGCGGAAGGTGTAGACAAGTACTTAACATATTGTGCAGAAGAGTGGACGAAAGAAAACGAACTTGCAATTGAACGTGGTTTGAGGTCAGAAATGACAGAAGGATTTATTGAAGGATTAAAAACATTGTTCGTAGAACATTATGTTGACGTTCCTGAAGATAAGTACGATGTTATCGATGAACTCGCAAATCGTCTCGATGAGATGGAATCTAAACTCGACAGTGAGGTCTCTAGAAATATGGACATCGTTGAAGAATTAGAAACTCTTAAGAGAAGTAATGTGATATCAGAAGCGTCGAAAGACTTGACTGATTCACAAAAAGAGAAGTTATCCTCACTTGCAGAAGGTGTTGAGTACAAAACTGAAGAAGATTTCGCTGAGAAAATTTCTGAAGTAAAGAATGCGTACTTCCCTGCTGAAGGTGAAAAGATAACGGAAGAGACTCTAGTTGTTGAAGGTGCTAACGAATTTGAGGTTGAAAAATCTGAAGTTGTGTTAGACCCATCAATGTCTAGATACACTCAAGCAATCAAAAAACTTCAACCATTAGGTTAAGTTTTAATTTAAAGGAAAAATAAAATGTTTTTATCAGAAAACTTACAAGAAAAGTGGTCGCCGATTCTAGAACACTCCGATTTGCCAAAAATCGAAGATAACTACAAACGTGCGGTTACTGCTGTTATTCTTGAGAACCAAGAAAAAGCTTTACAAGAGCAAAACTTGCAAGAAGCAGCACCTTTAAATGCTACTGGAACAGGTATATCTAATTGGGATCCGATTTTAATCTCCCTAGTTAGACGTGCTATGCCAAATCTCGTTGCATACGACATTTGCGGAGTTCAACCAATGACTGGCCCAACAGGATTAATCTTTGCTATGAAAGCAAGATATAACGATTATCCTTCAGGAACAAGATTAGCTAAATCAGAAGCAATGGGAATTGACGAAGTTAGAACTGGATACTCTTCAGCTGCTAACCCAACTGCTGACGGTGTCGGAACTAACGACATTTCAGACCCATTCGATACTTCATCACCTTCATACGAATCCACAACTGGAAACGGAATGACTACTGCATCTGCAGAAGCATTAGGTGACGTTGAAGCATCAAACGGTTTCGCTCAAATGGGTTTCTCAATTGAGAAAGCTACTGTTACTGCCAAGTCAAGAGCATTAAAAGCAGAATACACACTAGAACTTGCACAAGACCTTAAAGCAATCCACGGTCTTGACGCAGAATCAGAACTTGCAAATATTCTTTCATCAGAAATTCTTGCAGAGATTAACCGTGAAGTTGTCAGAAATGTCAATATTCAAGCAAAAACTGGTGCAGCTGATACAGCAGCAGCAGGTACTTTCAACTTAGATGTTGATGCTAACGGTAGATGGTCTGTTGAGAAATTCAAAGGATTATTGTTTCAAATCGAAAGAGAGTCAAACAAAATTGCTAAAGAAACAAGAAGAGGAAAAGGTAACTTTATCTTATGTTCTTCAGACGTTGCTTCAGCACTTTCAATGGCAGGTGTATTAGATTACGCTCCTGCTCTTTCAACTAACCTAAACGTAGACGACACTGGCAATACATTTGCTGGTATTCTAAACGGAAGAGTTAAAGTTTATATCGACCCATATGCTGGTGTTGATTACTTAACTGTAGGTTATAGAGGTTCAAACCCTTACGATGCTGGTATGTTCTATTGCCCATACGTTCCATTACAAATGGTTCGTGCAGTTGGAGAAAATACTTTCCAACCAAAAATCGGCTTTAAAACAAGATACGGAATGGTTTCAAATCCATTTGTAGGTAATACACCTGCAGACGGAATGGCATCAGCCGGTACTAACCAGTACTATAGAAAGTTTGTTGTTTCAAACATTCTGTAAGAATCTTACGATTAATCTCTTCGGAGATACTAAAAGGGACTCAATTGAGTCCCTTTTTTTTGGCTTTGCAGTGGCACGTTGCAGTATCAGAAGTCACCCTCTGCAACTTGAACAACAGTGATACCTCTTGCCTTCCACATTGCAACAACTTTATTCCTGTCGTCATATACAAGGTCAATCTTACCACCAAACTCTTCGAATTTATCTGCAAGTTCTGATTTG
>Ga0209666_1001978_pt1 | contig 15426 bp, 22 predicted proteins | sample SaaInlV_125m_DNA_FD_184679 | JGI IMG/M metagenome (GOLD analysis project Ga0209666, IMG submission 184679) | Marine microbial communities from expanding oxygen minimum zones in the Saanich Inlet - Saanich Inlet SI037_S3LV_10m_DNA (SPAdes)... | ecosystem: Environmental > Aquatic > Marine >...
CTACAAATAATAGTTATATTATACCATAAAAGCATCTAATTGTACACTGTTTTTTTCAAAATTTAACTTTTTATTTGTGTTATCTTGAATTAAAAAATTTGTATCTAGCATTTGATTTCCTAATCTACCGTCTACAAACTTTTGTACATGCTCAGCCATATCTTCGGCTGTAGTAACAGGCACGTTTTGGCATATATGATTTAAATTCTTTAGTCCGCCTTGTAACGTAAAGTCTTCAGGCAATTTCATTATTGACATACATTCTCTTACAGTCAAAAACCTATCTTCATCTGGATGTGTAAGCTGATTTGGCATATGGCCAACGAATGCACCAATAGTTTCTTTTGGAAAATGCACAAGTTTTCTCATAATGTTTCCACCCTGAGCTAACTTACTATGTATTTTTCTACATCTTTCAGCAAGTTTGTCAAATCCTTGAGCATCCATCCATTTTGATACGCTTTTATAGTTTCCACCGTTCCATTCAATGTAATCCATTGCGTTTTGAGATCTTGTTATTTTCTTTTCAACAAATTCTTTATGGCCAATTCCACCACACATTTCTTCTAGAACGTACTTATAAAATGGATTGTCTGAAGGTGTAGTTTTATTAGTAAGAATATTCATTGGATCATCAGATCTTCTTTTTATTGATCTAATGGTCTCATCAATTTTTTCATGTTCTCTTTTTATAAATTCAAACTTAGGTACCTTATCACCTTTCCAAAAGAAATAGAAAGTTCTGTTTCTCACTTGGCCTAATCCATGAAGGATAGACTTCGTTTTATATATTGAGAAAGTGTACCCAAACTTTTCTGCAACTTTTCTAAGTTTTGCAACAACTGGTTTTCCGATGTTCGAAGCAAGTCCTGGTGCGTTTTCTCCCCAGAATACGTGAGGTTTGAGTGTACCCAAGACAAGATTAGCAGAGGTAAGCATCCAATCGTTAGCAGCAGCATCGCTACTAGCTGAAGGACTAAGACTACTAAGACCAGCACATGGGCATACAGTATTAATAACCTCAACATTAGGTAAGTTAGGAACCCCATTGTCTCCATAAAGATGATAGGGAACTGCTCCTTTATAATATTGTACCAAGTGATTATCATTTTCTTTAAAAACATCATAACTTAATAAATACTCTGGCTTTCTTTGCAAGACATTTTGCATTGCAAGTGTTGCTCCACCGATTAACGGTATTATGCTGGCAAATCTCATTAGTGAGGTACTGTATTAGTAATAAGATATTCATCTACTTTAACTTTAGGATTCCACCCTAGTGCTTTCATTTCTGTTATATCTGCAGTATTATCTTGTGCTTCACAAGCATCGCCATCTCGTACTTCAATGCCTTCCCAACCAGCAATAATACCAAGTTCTTCTACAACGTTTCCTTCACCAGTACCGATATCATAAGCTGGTTTTAACATGCCAATATCTTTACTCATAAGAATAAGTATTGCATCTACAACATCACTAACATGTACAAAATCTCTCACGTGCCTTGTAAGATACTGAACTGTACCATCAATAAGTTTACCAATAAGCATTGATTCTCTAGCACCATCGCCATAAACTGTAGTAAATCTTAATCCAACTTGTTTTTCATAAGCTGTTTCTTCATTTACCTTTTTACTTACACCATATGGTGATAACCACCAATTATGAATACATGATGAAGATGCATATAGTAATGGTATATTATTATGATGACAAATTAATTGTATTCTTGTAGTATTCTCTACATTATTTTTCCAATATTTTTGAGGATCTTCTATACTTGCTCTTACATCAGCGTATGCTGCAAGGTGTATACAATAGTTAACTTCATCGGGAGTAAAATCTTTTATGCATTTAGCTGGATCTTGTTTTAAATCCCATTCAACAACTTCATGTCCTTCTGATTCAAGTCTTGTTTTAAGGTGACTTCCAATGAAACCTCTTGATCCTGTGATTGCTACTTTCATGTATTTTTCTCCATAAATTTATCAGATATAGCTAGTGCTGAATTAATTGCTTGATGCATATCTACGTAGACATACATTCCACAACGACCTATAAACGTCATATTTGAACGAATTAGTTTTTTATATTGTTCGTATTTAATTCGGTTGTTACCATCAACATCTTTTACTGGATAATATCTTTCTTGATTGTTGACTAGGTAATCACAAGGTTCTTCGTATGTGAGTGTTGTGTATTGATTATTTATACCATGACACGGTAGATTCTTCCATTCAGTAACTCGAGTATAAGGACCATCATGCGTAAAATTAACTGTACCAGTCGGTAATACTTTTGTCATAGGTATGTCAACATGATGAAACTTAATTGAGCGATATGGCAAGGCACCATAAGAATAATTAAAGTAATCGTCTATTGGCATAGCATTAAAAATATGATCAAAATCTTTTTCCATACTTCTACTAAATCTTACTGATAAATCTACTTTAATATTTTTATGATCTAGTATTTCTTCAAATACCGCGGTGTAACCATTTTTTGGCAATACTTGATATTCGTCATTAGGAAAGTAATATTCGTTATCGTCATCACGTACTGGTACTCTTTTAAGAATAGATGGATCTAATTCTTCTATAGTTTTACCCCACATTTTATATGTGTATGGTGCAAAAAAAGTATTTACAATATTTTCTTTACCTACTATATCTTGTGTTTCTTTATTAACTGGTAATGTTACATACCTACCATCGTCAAGCTGTGCTTTGACTTTATGTTTGTATGGTTCCCATTCGCCAAATTGTGTAACCCAGTTATAAACTTTTTCGTTGTTTGTATGAAATAAATGAGGACCATACTTATGAATTCGTATTCCTCTTTTATTTGTATAGTCATAAGCATTACCACCAATATGGTTTCTTTCATCTATGACGTGTATGTCGTGTCCAGCGTTTGCTAATGTGTGTGCAACTACTGCACCAGAGAAACCTGCACCTACTACTAATATTTTCATATATTTAAAGCTTTCTTTAATTCGTTTTGTTGTGTTTCCTTGTTTAAAGGATGTTTAGTATATATCGAGCTTTTTTGTAGTGTCGCTAGCTGTGTTAGTTGTGAGTCTGATAATTCTTCAAGGTCAGAAGCTTTTACTGATGCTGCTTCTTCATTATCAAATAATACCATAAGTTCGTCGTAATCGCCAATCAAGATTGAACCAGCATCAGTAACTTGTAAAGGTCTTGCTCTCCACCAACCAGATCCGGCATGTTCGTATCCAGGCATTAAGCAACCCCATTGTTCTCCATAAACTTTACACATATCTTCTTCAGACAAGCGTCTTTGTTTTTCTTTTCTTGAACCAAAATATTCTATTTTCCATTTACTAATATTTTGTTTCTTTAACCATTTAGCAGTTCTACCTTGAACTAAAGAAGCAAAGTTAAAACATTTTTCTTTGTTAAACCAAGATACTTCATCTTCTTCTTTAGTAGGTATTAGTTGTGCTTCCATAAAATTCATTTCACTTTTTTGAATATCACTTCTGTTACCTGGTACTCTATTTCTATGATAAGGATTTGGATTGTAACCAAATAACAAACTTGGATCATATTCAATAAGTTTAGTCATATCGCCACCAGCAAATACAGAAAGTAAAATGCGTGATTTCTTTTCACCAATATATTTTATTGCATCTAATAAAACATCAGTATGAGGTTCTAATAATTCTCTACTAATGTCTGGATCTGTTGTACTTTGATTTATAGTAAATTCTTTTAAGAGCGATTCTTTATCAGTACATGAAAGAATGCCTTTGAATATTCCATCTGTTTGCCAATCATCAAATGCTAATATTAATTTATCTTTTGGAGTATCGTGTATTGCCCATAAACCATTATAAAATGTAAGTTGTAACGCTTGTCTTGGTGAAGCTAAGAAACAAATAACTCTATCATACGAAGATAAGTCTTCACCAATTTTCACTAATCTTTGTTCAACAGTATGACCCATATCTCTTAAACATCTTAGTAAAGAATAATGTGAAGGCACTACTCTTAATTGTTGTTTTAAATAAAAATTCTCTGTGACTTGATTTTTATTCATTCCTGTTACAAGTATTTTCATAATGTTATCCTTTTCATTTTATCCAATCCCATATTACACCAGCTTCTTTAAACATTGATATTGAAGTTGTTATTGAATCTTGCCAATTTTCTGGTATCTCTTGTTCTGGCGTAACAACTCTACTTATGCCAGCTTGTATTAGGCCTTTTGCACAATCATGACATATTGGCAATCCTATTACATATATTGTAGAATCTTTTAATGATACACCATTTTCTGCTGCATTATAAATTGCATTCATTTCTGCATGAACTATACGTTTGTATTTTATTGCTCGGTTTAAATAATATAATTCATGATCATCTACACCTCTAGGAAAACCATTATAACCTTGAGCTATAACAGTTCTATTTCTTACAGCTATTGCACCAACTTGTGTTGATGGATCTTTTGACCACGAAGCTACAAGCTTTGCCATTTCAAAAAATCTTTTATCCCACTTATTTGACAAGATGAAAATGCCTTTCGTAAACATGCATATTCTGAACTTGCCATATAATATCACCGGCAGTTATATCATTATCTGCTTCTGCTCTACAATCATTGTAATCTCTAATTAATTCATTTAGAACATAAAGCTGCCAAGCATAATCATTCTTGTATCCGAACACGACATCGTTTGAGCGCATTTGAACAACGGCGAATAACTTATCGTCACGTATGTAATAAGTAACGGCATTAGTACATATGAAATCACTTTTACCTTCTTCATTGTATTCCTCCCATATACTTGGTCTGTTATAAACCATAGTGGCTCTACGGCCATCTGGGTTTTGTAACAATTCATCTAATGTTCTACCATATTGGTTGAAGTATTTATCAGACCAAATAAGTTGACCATAGTTTGAATTGACTTGGCCATAATCATTAGCAGCTAATTTCCATGCTTCAGGTGTATCACCTTCTATTGCATTTACATTACCAATTTGACTGCTGTACCAAGCGATTTCTCTTTTAATATAATCTTCTTTAGGCGTACCAAATATAGATGGTTTATCTGCAATGAAACATGCACCAAGCATTTCAATTAGTTTACCACCATTTTTATCAGTAATAAAGTTTTTTTGTCTTAATTCAGTGTAGAAGTAAGATCGTATATCATCAGTTTTTATCATATCATAACTAATCATTACATTTTACCTTTCAACTTATTGTACATATCTCTATCTAGTTTTTGGCCGTCCATCTTACCACGCATATAAGATACTGCAAATGAACAATAATTAATTATATCTTTGTAAGTATCTTCGAGTGATTCGAAGTTTGGTTCACCTTGACTTTCTAATATAGATTGTGCGCGATAGCACTTACCTTGAATTATATCGTGTATGCTATCAACACCACGACGATAATGCATTGCTTGAGTTACATTCGAATCTTTATTCTGATAGTCATCAGACTTTTTATTCTGTAATGCAACACATTCATTTAATACTCTAACCGATTCTTTCAATTTCATCTCCATATACAAAATGTCTGTTATCTAGATCTATTATACACTGATCTATCATGGATGTAAACATTTTATTTACATTTATTCCACACTTAGAGAAATGTCTTTTTTCAGGCATTAACTCTATCTTTTTAATTCTACAAGCACCATACTTGGTTTCAACTAAGTCTCCAACATATATGATGTTATCAAACTTTACAATAGATTCAATCATTTCTTTAGCCATTATTTAACTCCTTGTTCTGCTGCTGCATCAAAAATGATTTCATTCATGTGCTCAGCCATTTCGTTTTCTACTTGTGTCCATCTTTCAGCAGTTACAGGATAAGAATATCTTGAAGTGTTAATTGGTACAAAACCAAAGAAAGATTTAAATTCGGATCTTCTATTCATAAGAGCGTTATTAAAAAGATCATACAATAAGTTTTGAGCTTTTCTAAACTTTTCTAATTGTTTATTTTTTGACCTTGAAAATTGGACTTTACCTTGAAAAGGTAAGAGCTCGTTTAGCTGATCAGCTAAATTCTTGAAACCTGAGTTAATTCCCCAGTCGTTTGTAAATAATTCTAATTGTTTGTCCATAAGAAACTCCTCTTTTTTAATCTTATAGTAATATTATACCATACTTTTTTGCAAATGTACACAGTTATTTTCACTTTTTTTCATTTTTGTTGTGAACATGTTAAACATTATTTTTTTCAAATAAGTATAAAGTTTCATCTGGTACTATTCCAGGAACCATTGGAATTGCACCATATATTTCTATTCTAGGATCTAATTCAAAAGTTTTGTTAGACGATATGAATGCTAAATTGTTAAGATGATTTTTAAATTTAATATCAAATGATTGACATCTATCCTTCCAATCTTGAGTTGGATTATTTGAATCAAGAACACTACCATGACACACAACTCTAAATTTTTTTACGTCTGGATATTCTTTAACAGCAGTAATTATTTTTTCTATAGCTTTCATATGCCATGTAACAACTGGTATATACACTAATTTATCAGTGTTTTTATAACCATGATTCTTTAACCATGTTAAAACTCCTCCACCATTTTTAAATGATTTAATTTTACCAGCACTTTTGGCTTGAAATTCATTTCGTAAACTATGCGTCATTGAATCTTTATCAGATTTTGACAAATTAGGTATTGTTGGTGCAAGTTTAAATATACAACTATTAATCAAGTTGTGTAGGTCTGCGTCATTTTTAATATCATCATTATTTTTTTTCTGATTAATAATTTGCTTTATAACAAATTCCATATCTTTTCTAGTTGCTGGGCCGTTAGGGAAAGGTGGTGAATTAGATTGAAATCCAAATTCTAAAAACTCTATTTGTGACATAGGCTCAAACGTAGCTGCAATTATATTATTAAATTTAAAATCATCGCATAAAACGCTGCCTCGTGTTCTTCCGTCAATAACAGGTTTTTTTTCTTGTTTAGTGTCGATAATACAAATAGGAGGATTGTTTAAATCATAACCAATATCACTTATGCTTTTTTTAATTTTTTTGTGTTCAGGATTATCTAGAGCTCTAACTTTTTGATTTCCATATTCATTATTCCAATTTAATTGATTTTCATTAATTAATCTTAAACCTTTATATTTTGGATGATTAAAAATATGGGGATTTAATTGTTTGCCAACACGCTCAAATATATTTTTATGGTATTGCAGATTATTTTCAGTAAATACACCTTGTTTAATAGGTACTATATTATTCATTTTATTTCCTTTTTAAATTGGCATTTTCTAATATTAAGAAAATGCTCATGAATTATTTTAATAGATATATTATACCATACTTTTCTCTAAAAGTAAAGGAAAAAGAACATAACATGTTAAATGTTTTTATATACATATTCAAGAGCACGATCTGCTTCTTTTTCTAATGGACGTGATTTATACCAATTACCAGTTTCAGTATCAAGTTCTCTGCATAAAGAAGTGATTTCATGTGCAGAGATTGGGTATTTATTTTTAATAGCATTACCAGCAGTAGCAACCATAATTTGATACATTTTATGATACCAACCAGTGCTACTTATCATTCTATATTCTTTTTCTAATTGTCTTGGAAAGAATGGACAGTTTTTATATGATGACCAATTTATATTAGTATTATCTAATTGAGATTTACGATGCTCGATGATTTCTTTTTGCATATCTTCTGGTAATCTATCAAAGAAACTATTAGTAGACTTTTCTTTATAAGGATATTTGTTTAGTAGAGTATCAGGGTTGATAAAATCACCGCTTCGAGAAAAGATAAAATTAAAAGCATTATCATATTTTGCTGGTACATAATACATGCGAGAAAGATCTTTGGTTTGCTTATCTCCCAGATCTCCAAGTTCTGTTTGAAGAGCATACCAAAAGTGTCGTATTTTTTCATGTTGTATATTCTTTGTAAGTGGAAAGACAAGCCTAAACTTTGGAAAAGATTCCAGGCTGCTAGCAGTAGAGTAGCAAATAAAGCGATACTTACTAAAACGATTTGATAAAGCACTTTGTAGGTCTCCTGTAAATTCAAAGTCATCAACATCAACTGCACACCAGCCTGCCCACATTGTAACATTATCGTTAGCTCGTGTGGTATCAGGCTTAAATTGCGCAGGTGACATTAATGGTGCATCTTTTTTAGATTTTATAACTCGATTAGATAGACCATACAATGCTTGTTCAAAGCTGTCAAAGTTTTCAAATGTTAACTTTTGTTTAGTCTTATTATCAAATATACTATTAAAAAGAGTCAGTGATATTTCCATGATTTCCCTTATGTGTAGGACCTTCCCAACCTTCAGGCTTTACCAAATCTGGTAAACCAAGAGGATTAGGTCTGCCTTCTTTAATGCCAACTTCTTTTGACATATTTGCTTTTAGTACTTCGTCCCAAGCTTTATTAGCATCAACACCAAATACTTCTAATGTACCAATAGCAAAGACACACATATCTATAATGCCATCAACCATCTCTTCTTGATCTTTATTTTTAAATGCTGCTTTAGTTTCATCTAGTTCTTCTTGCATCATTTTAATTCTAAAATTCATAAACTTATTAAGTCTAGACCAATCAGAATTCTTTTCTTTTTTCATCCATTCGTCTACGCCATATTTCTTATGCATGGCTTGCATGTCTTTAAACCAGTTCGTACTCATACGAAAAAATCCTCCAGTGTTGCTTGTTCTTCGGCTGACCAGCCGATTGGGTTAAGTATTAGATTTAGTGGTTCGATAAATGTTTTTTCGAATTGTAAATCATAGTTAATATAATTATGTAGTTTTAATTCTTTAGGCAGTACATCTTTAAACGATACTATATTTTGTTTTATAGAGTTTGGTAGTTTTAAATATACAAATTTAATTCTATCGCCATTTTGAATAAGTTCATATTTGTTATTAAGTTTATTTTGTTTAAGATAATAATTGTGTAGCAAAGAACCACGCACATGTATTGGACAGCTTTTCTTAAATATAGTTTTTCTATCATGCCAATCTGTTATATTACTAACTCCACGCGGAAAAGCTACAGCTTCTGGATTTAAACTTTTAAATTCAGCTTTAAATTTTGCAATAAAAGCTTGTGTTTCTTTTTCAGTACCAGATATTATAAGCTTAAATGCCTCTTTAAATTTATTACGTACAATTTCTGGTGTAGAAGACTTGATAGCTTCAATACCCATAATCTTAAGTTTAGGTTCAGCATATTGTACACCTTCATTATTGTGTACGTTAAGTATATATCTTTTCTTTGCAGTCCATATACCAACATCTGATATTGCTTCTCTTGCCATAACCATTCTGTTTTTATATGCATTGTGCATTTTAAAGAATTCATTATAAGCTTTAGCAATTGCTGGCTCAAAGTGGTCTTTACAAATTTGGTCTAAGAATAAAACTGGATTATTTGGTGCAAATTTCTCTACCAATGGTCCAAAGTTAACGTATAAAGAATCGGTATCAATTGCAATTACATAGTCTTTATCAGACTTAAGTAACTTTCTTAATTCAGAGTTCATAGTTTCTTGAGCCCATTTAATTGCTTTTTGACCAGTAAGTGTTACACCTTCAGCAAGTGCTGGCCTAAAGTATAAAAAATGCTTATTAGCAAGAGCACCATATAAACTATTAAGTAGAATTTTAATAGCCATTTGTCTGTTTTCTAGATTGTTTATTTCTTTATCTAATTCAAATGTATAGCCTTTTTGCATTTCAGATTTAGCAGCTAACATCATGTTTTTAACAGATACACGTTCATCATAATATTCTTCAATAATTTTTGGAAGTACACCTTGAAAGTCTTTACGATAATATGTTTCATTTGCGGCTCTTGCAAGTTCTTCAGGTTGTTTTGGATATTCGACTATTGTTTCTGGTGACATATTATTTTGTACAATTATATTAGGATATAGTGAATTTAAATCAAATGATACTACCCATTGATATTTACCAGGAACGGGATCTTTAACATAACCACCAGCAATATGTGATTTTCCATCTTGTATTTGATAGTCATCATATTTTTGTGTAAGTGGAGTTATGATTTTACTTTGATAAAGCTTTCTGAAAATAATTGATTCCCATATAGCAGTTACACCAAATGTGTCTTGAAAATTAACACCACCTTTGTAGGCCATAGTTATAGCCAACGTAATAAGTCCAAGTTTTTCTTCGAGTCTATCAACTAATTGAACATCTTTCATATTATAATCAATGTACTTTTGATAATCATCTTTATAAAGATTTTTAAGTGAACCTGATTCTTCATATGAAAGTTTCTTTTCACCAAGTACGACATAAGCAATATGATTCAATGCATATGATTCTTGAGGACCATATGTATAACCAAACTTTTGAAACAATTCCATGTAATCTAAAGTTTGAATACCAGGAATTTCATAAACTAAATTTTCTCTGCCGCGATACATAACCTTTCTAGGTTCTGGTATTTGTAAACCGTATGGTGAAAACTTGTGTAAGTATTCTATACCTAGTACTTGAGATGTACGATTGATTACGTAAGGTATATCGAAGAATCTTGTATTCCAACCTGTAATGACATCAGGCGTAATTTCTGGATTGGACCAGAATTCTATAAACTTTTCAAGTAGTTCTTCTTCACTATTACATCGAGTATATTTAACATCACTTATAAGCGCTGTTTTAGTATCAAAGTCACCATAACCCCACACATGATATGTAGAGAACTTACTAGACTTATATGATATTGATAATATTTTATGAGCAGCTTGATCAGGATGAGGAAAGCCATCATCATAATCTGTTTCAATATCGAATGTACCAACGTTAATTGCTCTACGATCAAATTCAATATCATTTGGAAATTTATCCATTACGTATTGAGAAATATATCTTTTATTACCATAAATTTTTCTACCTGAAACTTCAAGGTTATCGCGTAACCATTGTCCAGCTTCATACATACTTTTAAAATTTATTGATCCAACATTATGACCATCAATACTTTTGTAACCAGTTTCGTCTGGTGTAGTAACATAGAACTTTGGTTCATAATGATCTTTTTTAGTAACTCTATCGCCATTAGATGAATAACCGCGATAGTATATGTTACTTTTAAATCGATAGAGGTTGGTATAAAATGCCATTAATAAGCTTCTCGTTTAGGTGGAGTCCAAGGTTTGTCACCGTGGGTTAAATAATAGTTGATTAATTTATCAACATTGATGTCAAATTTTTCGAGATCAGATTTGTGATCTTGAAGGTATTTAATTTTATGATTGTGATCCGGAAGGGATTGAAAGTGTGAATAAATAACTGATAGTTTTGATGATGTCATTATGTTTATCTCCATTTTAATAGTACTATTATACCATAGTTTTTGGCAAATGTACACTAAAATAAACATAACATGTTAATTAAGTTATACGGCGAATGATTCTCCACAACCGCATTGCGCTGTTGCATTAGGATTTATAACTTTTAGGTATGATCCACCAAATTCTGTTACGTAATCTACAGTGCAGCCTATAACAAACATTTCTGCTGTTCGGTCTAGCACTAAAATGTTTTCAACGAGTGTACCTTTTTCCAAATCATTGGTCATGTTCCACTCGTATTGAAAACCTGAGCAGCCACCACCATTGACTGCAAGATAAGCATATTTTTTATCATGCGCTTTGGCGGTGGTGCTTAAATAGTTTCTAGCATTTTCTGTTAAAGTTATCATTTTGGTAATGATGCATCTATCCCTTTAACATATTTATTCATGCTTAGTAGTTCTCCAACAGAATATTTACCATTAAATGGTTTAATATCACCGTTCATAACTTTCTTTTCAGTATCTTTAGCGATAAGCGCAATGTTATCTGGCATATTAGTATATGGTGCCATTTTTACCATTCCACTTTTCATATCACCCCAAGTATCTGACTTTTTCCAAGTGCCGTCTATAACCTGGCCAACTCTTTTGATATAGTACGGAGACCAATCATCAATAATAGCTGTAAGTTGTGCTTTTGGAGCAAACTGATACATGTTACTTGCTTGACCGAATGCATACACACCTTGTTGTTGAGCAACTTGTAGTGCAGCAGGACTATCAGTATGTTGTGTAATAATGTCAGCACCTTCACTAATTAATACCTTTGCAGCATTACCTTCTTTAACTGGATCATACCAGCTATTAACCCACACCACATCAATATCAAAGTCAGGGTTTACGCTTTTAGCACCTAAGTAAAAAGCATTAATACCTCTTACAACTTCAGGTATTGGAAAAGAAGCAATGTAACCTGCTTTACCAGTCTTACTCATATGACCAGCAATTACGCCTTGAACATATCTACCTTGGTAAAACATACCAGAATAAACTGACATGTTATCGTTTGTCTTATAACCAGTAGCATGCTCAAACTTAATATTTGGAAATTCTTTAGCGACTTTTAACATTGGTTCCATGTAACCAAATGAAGTAGCAAATATAATATCCATACCTTCTTTAGCTAAACCTCTTATAGCTCTTTCAGCATCTGGACCATACTTGACACTTTCCATATATGTAACTTCTACTTTATCACCATAAGCTTTTTCAACACCTTGGCGCCCCTGGTCATGCATATAAGTCCAACCGTGGTCGCCCACTGGTCCGATATATACAAACCCAACTTTTAATTTATCAGCAAATGCCGAAAAACAAAACAAAAATGCCAGTGTCGCCACTGACGCGATGGTCTTCATATTCATTATTATCTCCTGTTATCGTACTCTAGAAACAGAGCCGTTTGGTTTTGCTAGGAATGCTTCAAAAGAAACATCCGGGTAGTCTTTTTGTAATGATAAAAACATTTTTAAATTAGACATAGCATCGTCAAATAATCTTATTCTTTTATATATTTTCTGATCTAAGTATTTTTTAAAAATAATCTTTTTATTATCTGCAGCTGGTCCTGAACCTAAGTTGCCAGCTCTTTCAACATAGATTTTATCTATGTCAATTCTTTGATTTCTAAATGTATCTAGGAATGTTTTCTTATTATCAAAGTTAGGTCTTGCTGTTACGATAATAACTTTAGACCCTGCTCTTGTAGCATTTTTTAAAATTGCTCTAACTTTGTTAATCATTCTTGCAATTGGCGTGGACGTCTGCTTAAATACCTCGGCGTTTTTGAATTCGCCGAAGTCGTAATCTTCACCAGGTTTTTTCTTATACGTGTTAAATTCTTGGTTATCCAATTTTTTAACGATTTTGCCATTTTTTACTACATGCACTTTGGCTTTAGTTATAAACATAGTTTCATCTATGTCAAATATAGTTAAACCTTTTCCTGCAGCCTCTTCTAAATATGTTTTAAAATTAATCATTATAGTTATTATACCATAGTTTTTTGCAAAAGTAAAGGATTATTTTACTTTATTTGCTATTATTTGTATATATCTTATTAATATGATCTTCGAATTCTTCAACTTTTTGTAGTCTATTAGGCCAGAGGATATATTCTTTTTCTGGATTTTTCTTTAAATTTGATAACAAAGGCATTATTGCATTATAAAGGTTGTCAAGCGTATCTTGCTTGGATGTTAATAAGTGTTCTTTACCACTAACTTCTTCTTGTGTTTTCTTCACTACATCTAATTCATCTTCAGTTACTGCAGTAAAACCAAAATCAAAGTCTAAGTCAGACATTAAGCTAATGCTCTCATTCTTTTAACTAATCTTCCGGCTCTGTTTGGAACTTGTCTATACCACGCAGAGTCTATCATTTCATCTGCTGCCTTATTCCAATCTTGTGCATCAACGCCAGCTTTCATACCTTTAAACTTTGAAAGTCTAGGTCTTCCCATATTAAACATCATGTTAGCAATGATTAATTGGACTTCTTCTGGCAAGACATTAAATCCGTAATATAATTGCTCACAATCTGCGAGCACGATTTGGACGTCTGAATTGAAGGCTTCAATGACTCGATCTTCTGAGACAGCAGTTCCAATTTCTTGTCCGTGTTCTGGATCAGAATCAATAACCAAATGCCCAATCCCAAAAGTGGCATAACCCAAGTGATCGTTGTAAATTTCATATTTAACTCCTTCATCCAATTCAAGTTCTTTTCTTAACTGTTCTATATTCATACTATACCTCCTTATAAAATACTATTTATAATAAAAAAGGCGAGCACCGCTCGCCTGATTTAATTTGTATACAATACTAATATCTTTCGTATTCTTTAGCAGTTTTTTCATTTAATTGCATAATAATATGCTTTAAATCTTGATCTTGGCCATAGAAACCAAGTTGCTGTAATTCTCTTGCTACGTGCGCATTTGCAGCCATTTGTCTACCTACTATGATAGTTTTAAATGTCTGTTTAAACGCATTAGCAATGAATTCGCACACTTGACACGTGATATTGTAAGTTGTAGTTAAAGTTGTCATTTAATTTTCCTCGTTAATTAATTAATTGTAATTTTACGAGGTCGCTTCTCTTCTGGTAGGACTACCTTTAATTGAACAGATAATATTCCATCCTGAATGTCTGCACCGTCTACTTCCGTATATTCGGACAGTCTAAATGATCTTGAAAACTTTCGAGCACTAATACCTTTATGGACATACGCGTCTTGTTCTCTACGCTTAGGTCTATTACCAGTAATGTTCATAACGTGGTCTTTTACTTCAATATCAATATGATCTTTCTTAAAGCCGGCTACAGCCATCTCAATTTCATATGTCATATTGCTGTGTTTAACAACGTTATATGGTGGATAAGTATCCTTCGCGTGTGAATGGATATTTTCCAGTTGATCAAAAATGTGATCGAATCCCAAAAAAGCATTTCTTGGGTATAAAAAGTTCTTAGTCATAATTGCCTCCTATTGACTAGCAAGGTTAAACGAGACCCGATTATCGGCGCCTCTATAATATATATAGTATCTACTTTCTCAATTTAAACCAGTAGATACAAATTTTTTTTCATAAGCTTTTTGAAATTTTTCTTCTCTTACCCAGGCTTCTTGATTGTACCATATTCTTTTAAAATAGTTATCGTAACAAGCCAAAGCAGTTTCTTCAGTGATGTCTAAATGACCTTTCACTAAGAAGAATATTCTATATGCTTCTTTAATTTTATTTTGTTCCATTACCAATATTATACTTTGGACACAATTCCCATTTATCTTTATCTTTAAATGAAATTATTTTAATTTGTCTTAATGGAGTAATAGGCTGCAACTGTTCTTTATTTTCTACAGTTAATAGTCCCCAATCACTCATCAGTGTTGCTATAGTATTTCTACGTCCAACATCATTTTCTTCAAGATTAGATTTTTTTCCGTCTAATAAAAAGAGCTCTTTAAAATGCACGATAAAATATCGGCCTTGTTTATGTAATATGTGGCAAGA
>Ga0209666_1001979_pt1 | contig 15422 bp, 9 predicted proteins | sample SaaInlV_125m_DNA_FD_184679 | JGI IMG/M metagenome (GOLD analysis project Ga0209666, IMG submission 184679) | Marine microbial communities from expanding oxygen minimum zones in the Saanich Inlet - Saanich Inlet SI037_S3LV_10m_DNA (SPAdes)... | ecosystem: Environmental > Aquatic > Marine >...
TCGAGGCGCGCGCGTCGTCGTTCGCGCGCGCGTCGTCATCGTCGGCCCGTCGTCGAATGAATCGCGACGCGCGCGCGCCGCGGGTCGCGCGCGCGTGCCGAATGTCCGAATGTCCGAATGTCCGATCGTCCCCGAATGTCCGAATGTCCGAATGTCCGAATGTCCGAATGTCCGAATGTCCGATCGTCCCCGAATGTCCCCGAATGTCCGCGCCGACGTCGCGTTATCTCGATTCGATTCGATTCGATCCGTCGCGCCGCGAACGGGAATCCGCACGTCGCGCCGCGCGATACGACCGCGCGCACCGCGACGACGATGACGACGGCGATGGCGACGCGCGCCGGCGACGCGCGCGCGCGCGCGACGACGACGACGCGCGTTCGCCAGGGTGTGCGATTCGGGGCGCGACGCGCGGCGACGGGGCGACGTCGCGCCGTGAACGAAGCGCCGCTCGAGACGGAGACGCGACGACGCGACGATGGGGCGAGCGCGCGGCGCGTGTACGACGGCACCGTGCTGTTTCACGTGTACGACACGCTGGAGGCGCCGAAACCAATCTTTGGGACGTTCCTGGAGGGCGCGCTGCACGTCGTCGAGGTGGCGAGGTTTCATCCAAACTTTGTGAGCGCGCACTTTCACTACGCGCTCGGGAACGGGGAGGAGAGAATAGACGCTCGAGAACCCAACGCTTGCTTCAATTGCGCGCTGTTCGACGACGTGGCGCCGGAGGACATGTTTGCGGCGTTTTCGGATTTCGTCGACGCGGTGGAGATGGGGCATCTGAACCAAACCGAACACGCGCTGGCGTGCAGAGAAATCGCGGCGTACGCGCCGAGCGACGCGGACGGGGCGTCGGCGTTCGCGAGAACGCGCGCGAAACGACGAGAAATGATCGAGGCGGCGGAAGGCTCGGACGCGGTGGTGCCGGTGTTTGGTTTCGACGAGTCGAACGTCGTCATCTTCGTCGGCGTCAAGGCGAACGCGGGCGGCGTCGACGCGAATGATTGGGCGACCACCTTCGGCATCACGAGCGCGCAAGCCATCGTCGGCGCGGGTGCGTTTCAAGACGCTTCGCTTTTCGAAGTCGTCAAGAGCTCCAAGGCGAACGAAGTCGATCACAGGTTTACGCACGTCGCTCGCGTGAGCCTCGGGCCGGTGGGCCAAGACGAAGCGCTCGTGAGCGCGGCTGAGGACGTGATTCGTCGCGCGTGCGCTGCGATCGATCCAAGCGCTCTCATCGCACCGTACGCGTGCGTATATAACATCGGGAAGAAAGGCACGCCGCCGGGCGCGCTTCCAGCTATGCGTGAGATTGCAAAGAAGAAGAAGGAAAACGACGAAATGTCGACGCAATCGACTCGTACGACGGCGGATGTGTAATTATTTGATGTAAAAACAAAGACATTTTTTAAAGCTGTCGCGATAGTGTCGCCTAAGACACCGCGCGCGCGTAGCGCACACTTTGCCAATCGATCGACGCTACGGATAGCGCCACGGCGCTCACGGCGACGAGGACGAGAATCACCACGAGCGCCACGGGGCCGAAGACGTCGTCGTACCGCGTGCTCGCCTCACGCCTGGCGATTCGCCTCGCGCGAACGATGTACGTCCAAAGCGCATATAACATGAATAGGATCGAAATTGGCGCGATGATGATTCCGCAAATCGCTCCCGCGAAAGGGCTACCCAGCGTCGTCGCGGACGCTCGCGCGTTTGAGCCACCGAACGGAATCGCGTTCGAGCCACTGGATTCGATTGCCAGCAACCCGAGAGCGAGAAAGAGTAAGAGGATGGACATCGAAAGCCATTGCAAGAGCGTGCGCTCGTTGGCGAAAAACGTTTTCGGTTCCACTTTCACCGGCACGTGCCTTTGAGTAAATCTCATCGCCGGCGCCTGCTCGACGTCCGCGTCGCCGACGCCCAAACGATTGACTCGCTTTTGTTCATTCCTACGAAATCGGAGCGTCGCGACCGCGGCGCGCATGAGTTCGGTAAACGAGCTCGCAGACTCCGTGCGCTCGATATCGTGAACCGTGCCGTCGTGATCGAGCGGGCGTTCGGCGTCGCCACGCGACGACTCGATCGGCACGTCGACGACGCATTCGTTCGCGTCTGCGCCATACCAATGAGGTAGCTTCGGTAACGCCTCGTTCGGGTAAAACAACATCGCGCATCCGTGTAGAAACTTACTGAACTTGTATACCTGCGTCACGTTGAAGGAAGAGATGATATTTTCGATCCATTCCGGCGACTTCGCGTCCTCCGTCGCTAATTTGACTTCGAGAATGGCGAATCGAAACGCCGCCGGCTCGCCACCTTTGAAAGCTGCGTTCGAGAGCACCCCAGACCCTTCGCCGCGAACATCGCGCCAGCGTAAATCCGTATCGAACGATACTCGAAGTTGATTACCATCGGACCTCTGGAACGCCGTGCGTCGGTACTGCGTCAGGAGCGTCGGTTTCACGCCGCGTCGCTTGATTTCTTGCGCGAGTACTTCGCGCGCCAAAGTCAAGTTCTTTTTCGACATCGACAACGCTTTCGGCGGTGTCCCCTGCAAAAGCACCACAGCGTCTTCCCTTCGCATGCTGCAACGCTCTTTCACGCTCTTTTGCGCCGACCAGGATTCATGATGTGTCTTTCGCTCGATGAAGACGTCGTCCGAGCGCGCCGACCCTCCGTACCATCGACATCGAGCGAGAGTGGCGCCTTGTTCGCGAGCGAGCCTCGTGCGATAAACGTCAAATTGTGGATTGTCGAGATATACCGAAGTTATGAGCGAGCGGTCTTGGTCTTCGTCATCTTCAGCGCGTGGTTCAGCGTCTTCGCCGCCGCTGAACTCGAGAATCGGTAGATGTTTTAAAATTGCGAGCTGCACTGGAATGGCGTCGCGAGGGTCCACCCAATACTTCACTGTGCGACGCTCGAACGTGCTCGGCGGACACCATCGCTTCGGCGACGTCGCGCCATCGCTTCCACGAGATCGCTCGAAAGCCGCGCTCAAGTCAAGCAAGATGGCGTCGAAGTCGCGTCTCGTGTCTCGTTCGTCTTCTGCGATCGCCCCCGCGACGAACGGTTCTCGATGTGCCTGTACGTACTTCCAAACTAATTCCACCCGATTACACTTTCCTTCGAGTTCACACGACTCGAAGCTTCCCGCGCGCTCCAACTCTAACGCTCGCGCGGCGTAGGCGCGCGTCTCCCTCGACGCCTCCTCCCTCGACGCCGTCCGCGCGACGATCGGTGGAGATCCGAGCTTGCATTCGTACATCGTCTTCATCATCGCGCGCGTCGCTTTCATCGCTTCCGACTCGCTCGAGTCCTCTCTCGTCGCCATCGCGTCGTCCTTCCCGCGTACGAGCGCTGTGAAAGATGAACCGACTTTCGCTTTCGACGCACCGAGAAGCCGCGCGTGCGCGCGCGCGAGAGAGCGTGCGAGCGCACGCGCGAGCGAATCGCGCCCCCGCACACTGCGACGTTTGATGACCTTTTCGTGCGGTCTTGTGTCGCTTGCCGCACCACGCGCTCGCGTCCACCTCGACCAGCATCACATGGTGGGTCCGACGTGGGCAGACGTCAACACGCCGCTTGCTTGTCGGGCGCTCGATATCAGAATTACGCGTAGTTACAATAAAAACAACTATCTCAAAGCACGACGTTTCCCTCAGCCGTGGCATTCCAACCCACACTCTTCTCCGGCGTGCCGTGCTGTCCACCGAGCGCGGCGTTCGTCGGCACCCACTCACTCGGCGCGAGAGCAGAGGCGTAAAACACCTTCATGCGCATCGCGGCGAAACCCAAAAAGTCAAAATCGATGGCGCTATACTTGGCTTGAATCACCGCCCAGAGCGCCCAGAATGCGTGCGTCACGGGCGTCCACGCCGCGACTTCCGCTTCGAGCGCGTCAATCTCCGCATCGACCGTGGTGTGCAAGTACGCCGAGTAAAACTCGCGGCGAAGTTCGCACGTCGGAAACTGATCGTAGTTGCACTCGAACCCGGCGAATTCGCAAAACAGATTGGCCATGTCAAACGCACGGGGACCGTAGTCGGCGTACTCGTAATCGATGAGCGTCAGGTTGTCCGTCTTTCTGTTCAGCAAAAAGTTACCGGCGTGAATGTCGTTGTGACAGTACACCGTCTGACTGTTCACGGCTTCGCACCTCGCGCGAATGACTTCGAACAGCATTTGACGCGATTCCGAATCGATCTTCAACGATGCCAAAATCGACTTTTTGCGCGCGTCATTCTTGAAAATGGTCGGATCATTGGCAACACCGTACGCCAAGTCGAACCACAACTGAAGCGTGTCCCAGATAGCGTTGGCTCGGGCGCGCGCGATGGTCTCGCCAGCCGCGGCGCGAGGCACTAAATCCGGCGCCACTTCCTTGTGCAAGCGTCGCATCTGCGCCGCGACTCGTCGAAGCAAAATCCCTCCGTTCGCCAACTCCTCCGGAGCCACACTCTCGGCTTCGATGAACTCTTCAACCAACCCATTTGAAAAAACGCCGAGCACTTTTGCCCCGAACCCGTGTTCGTTCAAAACGTGCGACGTCTCGCCTTGTACTTTGCGATGAGTGATGAATTGATCGGTACCCTTGCCAAAAACTCTCACCACCACCGCGCGTGCGATCGGATCCTTCGTCGTCGTCGGCGCCGCGTCTTGCGCCAGACGAACCTTGAACAGCGCGTTCGTGATCCCGCCTCGCACCGGGCTCACCTCGAGCGCCGCGTTTTCGACGTTTGCCCACCCTCGCACGGTGTTTCGCACGATGGATTTCACGCCTTGATACTCATCGCGTTGTTCGCGATCGACGTCGAGCTCGACGTTCAATCGTCCGGGCGCGGGCGTCGCGCTTCTCGACGTCGGCGCGTCTTCGTCTTGAAAGTCTGTCGTGCTCGCCCCCGAGTTTTCTTCGCTCGCGCTCGAGTGTCTTCGGTCGGTGACCATATCGACGTCGTTGTACGCCACGGTCTTCGCCTTCGTATCCGCCGTCGACGCCGTCGTCGTCGTCGCGCGCGCGCTCGTCATCGTGTGGCGACGTTCCATTCTTAGCCGCCCGCGCGAGGCGGGCGAACGTTCGAATTGGCGCCAAAAACGTCGCGCGGGGGCGCTGGGGTTTACTTTTTATTTCGAGTCAACGCGAGATTTCATGGCGTTCGCGTGCCGTCGAATGCGTCAAACGAATGGATAAGCCAGAATCGCGCGTCGTCGTCGTCGTCGTCGTCGTCGTCGTCGTCGCGGTCGTCGTCGCGGCCTCGTCGGCGTCGTCCGTATCCATCCGCATACCGCGCACCGCGACGCGTGCACGATGATAGCGTCCACGAGCTGTAACGCGAACGCGACGTGCGCGACGACGACGACGACCTTCCGTCGTCGCGCCGCGGGCAAGTCGCACGCGCGCGGCGTCGTCTTGGCGCGCGCGTCGTCGGCGTCGACCGCCGCGGATGCGTCGGCGTTGTATCCGCGACGCGAGCTCGCGCAGGTGAGCGCGAAGAAGGTGGCGGCGGCGCCGGTGGCGAAACCGTCGGTACCGTCGGCGCAGATCGCGGTCGGATCCGCCGTGGCGATCGCGGCCGCGGCGCTCGCGATCAAGGCTTCGAAGTCGAGCACGATCGGAGGCGCGTCCAAGCAAAAGAGAATCGTCATCGCCGGTGCCCCGGCGAGCGGGAAGGGAACGCAGTGCGAGATGATCGTCAAGAAGTTTGGCCTCACGCATATCTCCGCCGGTGATCTCTTGCGCGCGGCCGTCGCGGCCGGTACCGACGCCGGTAAGAAGGCGAAGGAGTACATGGACCGAGGCGACCTCGTGCCCAACGAAGTCGTCGTCACCATGGTGAAGGATCGCTTGGCGCAACCCGACTGCGCCAAGGGTTGGCTGTTAGACGGCTACCCAAGAAGCGAGGAACAGGCCGAAGCGCTCATCGAAAGTGGGATCGACCCGGACTTGTTCCTGTTGCTCGACGTGCCGGATGAAATTTTAATCGACCGCGTCGTCGGTCGTCGACTCGATCCGGTGGATGGTACCATCTACCACATGACCTTTTTCCCGCCGCCAACGCCCGAAATTGCGGCGCGCTTGACGCAGCGCAGTGACGACACCGAAGAGAAGGCGGCCAACCGCTTGGCTGTGCACCACAAGAATGTCGACGCCGTCGTCGGCAAGTACGAGAGCATAATGAAGAACGTGGACGGTAACCGCGCCAAGCAAGACGTGTTCAAGGATATCGAACGTCTCATCAAGGCTATGTAAGTTATCACGAACGATATTCGACACGCTTCGACAAGTTGCGTTGCTTCTTTACATTCGACGACGAGACGCCGTCTCTAAAGGTGGTCGCGGTCAGTCGGTCGCGCCCGTCGATTAGGAATGAAGGAAATTGATCCCCTTTTTAATGCTAGCTTCCAGTTCTGGTAACATGCTCTCCAACGCGCGCTTCTCGTACGATGATAGCGTTCCAGTGCCCGCCACGCGCTCCACGCCGTTTCGTCCGAGGAGCACCTTGGTGGCGAAAAACGGCGCCCGCGTCGCCTTGCTCTCGACGTACGCACACGCCCATATTCCAGACTCACCGCTCAATCCTCTGAGACACGCATCCGCGAACTCCGCCGCGGCAGCCGCCATGGAGAGCGTGGCGCTTCCGGCGCCTCCCTTCGCTTCGACGACTTCGGTGCCACCGTTTTGGATTCGACTCGTCAACGCGCTCACTTCCTCGGGCGTAAACGAGCAACGCGGAGTGGTTTGAGACAGTAACGGCAAAATCGTCGTCCCCGCGTGTCCACCGATGACCGGGACGTCCACCAAGGTCGGGTCGTCGAACCCTTTTGCCGCGGCGACGAACGTCTTCGCCCGCATCACGTCGAGGTGCGTCACGCCCAAAAGTTTGCGCGCATCGTAACAACCGTGATTTTTGAACACTTCCGCCGCGATGGGAACCGTTGAATTCACGGGGTTGGATATGATATTTACGATCGCGTTCGGGCACGTCTTTGCCACACCCTCGCACAGTGTGCGGACGATCCCGGCGTTCACGCCGAACAAGTCGTCACGCGACATGCCCGGTTTGCGCGGCACGCCCGCGGGAATGATGACGAGGTCACATCCTCGTAAACACGCCTCAAGTTCGTCATCACCGACGTATCCGCTCACCTTCGCTCGCGTGTTCACGTGAGAGACGTCCGCGGCGACGCCTCGAACGACGGGCGCGACGTCGTAGAGTCGCAGTTCCGCCACCTTTGGATTCGCCTTGATGAATGCGGAGAGCGTTTGCCCGATACCGCCCGCCGCGCCGAGGACGGCGACGGTGAACGACGCGCGCTTACCACCGATCCCGGACGCACCGAAGAACCAATCCACGAGCCCGACGCGCGCGGATGGCGCTTCCTGAGGCGTCTGCCGCGACGACGAGGCGGGATCGACGACTTGCGCGCGCAACGCGCCGACGCGACGCGCGGCGGCACCGACGGCGTTGGACATCGCGCGATCGCCGCGCGCGTTCGCACGCGTCGTCCGTGTCTTTGGCGATCGATCGCCGTCTCGCGGAGGCGACGAGTGCGGATCGACGGGCTCGATTCGACGGGCGGTTTTCGTTCGGCGTAACGAACTCTCGCGGGGACGTCGGCGACGACGTCAGACCGCGAAGCGCATGCCGTCGTCCCGCGCGGTCGTCGTCGTCGGCGGTGCATCGATGAAGATGACGTCGCGCAGGTCGCGCGCGCGGCGACTCTCGCGACGAAGGGCGTCGTTCGACGACGACGCCGGGTCGGGTGGCGACGCCGCGACGCCTCGCGTCACCGTGACGTTCGTGGACGCTTGGACGGGCGAGGAGCGCGTCGGGCGAGGCGAGATCGGGGTGACGAACGTGCTCGCGCTCGCGGAGTCGTGCGGGGCGATCGAGGTGAACGACGACTTTTGTCTCGAAGGGCGGTGCGGAACTTGCTCGATGGAGGCGTTGGGGAACGACGGCGACGGCGACGGCGCGCCTCGGGACGTCGTGCTCGGCTGTCGAACGACGGTGGGCGAGGACGGGCGGTTGCGGTTTCGAGTGGGGTGCGGCACGACGCCGCGGTTCGATGATGACACGACTTGGTCGATGTAATTTATTGATGTTTGTAGTTCTGCTTCCTTTCCTTCTCGACGAGATTCGGCACTTCTCAACGCGTCCCCTCAGAATCCGTCAATCGCTTCGTCGTCTGACTCGGGGTAATTCTCCGCGACTGTCCCCATATTTTTTCTTCTCCTCCCGAACTTCTTTTGGAACAGTCGTCTTCGTTCGTCGAGAAAGCGCTGTCGTTCGGCGCGTTCAGTGACCTGGCGAAGGTATCGCGCCATCTTTGGTTTTGGTCGGCCGAAGAAGACGACATTGATTCTGGCGTACTCTCGCAAGCGTTCGACGGCGCTGTTCGTCGTGATAATCTCCTCATCAGTGACGTTCGGGCTCACGTGCTGCACCAATGACATGCGAATGACGTTTTTCATTCTGTAGCAAAACTTGGCCGCGATGGTCGCCCGCAAACTTTCCAACGTGCTGTCCGTGAGCGTGATTTCGCGCACGCCGACTTCTCCCAAGGCTTGCACCAACAAAATTTTGGGCTTAGTCCTGTGCTGCGCCGCTTTTCGCCGCTTTTCGTTGCCTTCACCGTCAACGATCACCCCGTTGAGCTCGAGATCGGCGACGAGAAGTTCGTGTAACTCGTTCGGAAACAGCTTGCCGGGCAACGACTTTGACTTGGAGATGCGAATGCGTGTTTTAAGGAGTCTGCCGCGCATGGTGTCCACCGTGAGCGTCACGTTCGCGCGATATGTATCGAATATTCCCCACGGCACCTCGACGTACGTGATTTGAGTCACTTGCGTGCCCTCGGTCGCAAAGATATCCTGATAGGTCACTTCTTCCTTCAACTTGAGATACCTCAGGAGAGTGTTGACGCAAAGTCGGCGCGTCGAAGACGTCGTTGAGTCGATAAACCCGTCGCGTCTGTCGACGTACACTCGCCGTGCAAAAGCACAACCAGCCGCAATCATGAGCCACGTGCCGAGGCTCAAGAGTATCCAGGGTACGTTCATATCCCACATGAGTGGGTAGCGAAAGTTCTTCGTGACGAACGAAACGCTCTCGGGGATTGTGAACGACGACCCGACGAGTCGATCGAGGATACGGAAGGCTAACAAGCCAATGAAGAGCGCGCATAACACGCGCTGACTCTGTCTATCGCCGCCAGCATCGTGCTCCATGAACTCGCGGCTTTGGTCAAGCGTCGCCCTCGTCGTGGCGATTGTTTTTGCTCGGTTGTCTCGCATCACTTCCTTCGCCTGTGCTTGCAAAGTACGCAAAAACTCTTGATTTGCCGAATAGTGCTTGACACATCCCTTGACTCTCTTCGCAATCGTCGACTCGAGCACATCAATCGCCAGCGCGTGTTGCAGCCGCTTACTCGATTTCGTGTTCAGCGCGTAGTACATCGTCGTCCCCGTGATGGGCGTTTCGGGTTCTACGGATTCGCCGAATTGAATAATCGGCGTCTCGCTTGCTACCTCCATGTGTCGTATAGCCTCACCTAGACGGTACAAATTCGTATTCGTCTCAGCCAAGCTGACTTGAGCGCGACGCAACGTGTCGGGCTCATCGTGAACGCGCTCTAAAATCATTTGTAAATTTCTTAGCTCTTCCTTCATCGTGGACAATTTTTGGTATAGAACGGTGCAGAAATTTTCCCTCGCCCGCAAAAGGCAAAAGGCCATCAATAACGTCTCATGCCGAGCGCAATCGGGACCAGCAAATATTATACCACCGGCACCGATGATGATGACGTCACTGTCGCTCACATCCAGCGCGTAGTGCGTATCGCCGATGAGCTGCTTAACCTCTGCCTCGATTGAATCGCCGTCGAGGTAGTGCCGCGCGCTGAGCTTGGGCGATATTGTCTCTGCCAGATACAGCGCAAACTTTGGTCTGTTAGCAAAATCTCCATCGTAAACAGTCTCAAGTACATTTCTCTGATAGAGCGACGTCATGCTCGCCGTGAGCTTGGAACTATCGACTTGCAAGTCGGCTACGACTCGACTGAGCCAATCGACTGGAATGTCGTTGAGAATTTTCGTCATGACGGATTCAATCTTCATACCGCAAACCAAGTCACCCTCTCGAGCGAAGCGAAGTCCAAACGACTCGATTTGCGTAATTCCAGCTGCTTCCGGATACTCGACTTCCGCCTCCACGTTGCAATACTGCGCCGCATTCGCCGAAGAGATGCTAATTCTCGTGAGTCCAACGGGGATCTCGAGACACGTATCCGTGCTCGCGCGATCGACTTCCGAGCTGTAATAGCCACCTTTGTTTCGATCAGAAACCCCCAAACTTTGCGACAACTCTGTGATTTGCGTACAACTCGTGGGGATCCAGTCGCCAATCAACACGATGACTCGACTCATTGACAGCTGGACGTCCAAATCGTCCGCTATACTGCTCAAACCTCGTATGGATTCTGAGGCGCGATACGCGTAGCTCGAAAGCGGCCGAGACGCGCTCTTCATGAACTGTCGACAAAGGTACGGCGAACAGACGTAAGAGACATCTTCGGATTCCGTCACTGTGCTATCGATGTTGAATCCTTCGTCGGAAACCAACTTGAACGTTTCCGTCTTTTCTTCAAACACAACCTTGAGCAATGAACCTCTGGGGTCATACATGAATTCATCGCACAGCTCTTTATCTTCCCGAGAAATCGAACCTTGTCGCATGTATTCCAATCCCTTCTTCGATGGTTGATACGCCATCGTAGATTTCCCGTTGGACGTCGACATCCTTAACGAACGTACCATCCCCGCCTCGACTAAATCGTCGAGATTATCTCTCGCTTCTTGGGAGATATTCAGCATCATTCGTTTTGAACCGACTTCTTCACCGTATGGGGAGTAATCGTAGTCGAAAACACCAGCCAAGATCGCTTCGTAAACTAGAACCATGATGTGAAGATAACGAATCCAACGCTCCTTGTCCGTCGCCTTCTCAGCTAATCGACTATGCTTGCTAATAAAGTACAACAATTTGTAGTGCTCCGGCGTGAGAACGTCTACCACCGAATTCTTGAATAGTTGACTCTTCACTGACGAAGCCACATCTTTCGTTGGCCGGGCTGATGCTACCGCCATAGAGCTCGAGAGAGGATCTGAAGACGTCGTCGCGGCCGCGGACGCCTCAATCGCTCGATCAAACCAACGAATCGCGTACCCTTTATCCTGTGGTCTGTACGCATCGGCGATCATGAAATCATAATTCAGCTTGTACGTTAAACGCTTGAACTCCTCGTCGTGCGCGTTGAACGCGGCGTCTTCTTTTGTATGACCAGTCACAAACAAGTACGCATGCGTCATGCCGTGAAGAAGCGCCTCCTTTGTCATTTGCGTCATTTTGAAGCGACGCAAAACGTCCGGCATACGCAAATGCGCCACGCGTGAATACTGCGACGCCCGTTTCTCGATGACACAGCACACCCCGACGCATAACTGCCTCGGGTTCGCCCCGTGCCACCACTTCGGCACATCGCTGCACAAACAATACTTGAATAGACTGTCGAGTTTTGCTTTTTCGCCCATGTCTTCACTCTCATCGTCATTTCTATGCGACGGCGACGCGTGCCAAGAAAACGTGACGCGGCCGTTGAGTTTGCTTTCGAAATAAATCGAATCGTAGTACGCGAATAAACCGTCGACGTCTGTCCACTCAAGCGGATTGACGTCGCTCAGCGCCGCGCCGCGCTTCGCAGAGCGCACGCTCGAGAGCGCTTTGCGCCACGAACCGCGCGCTCTGGACTCGTTCGCCGCACCTACGTTAAATATCGACGCTCGCGTTTCCAGCACGCCTCTCCTTACGTCCTCTTCGTTGATTCTCCCGGTCGGTTGCGACTTTCGTCGTTCGTCTCGCTGAACGCGCAACTCTCTGTCCACGTCTTCTTTACGCGCGCTCGTGAACGCGACCGTCGCCGGCGTCCGCGCGATCGCACGACCAGGGTCAAGGTTTTCGCCCATCATCGTCGCCCGCGCGCGCTCTAACGAGTCCCTCAACGCCATCTCGCGACGCCGAACGCCCCGCGGCCTTCAGAGCGCAACGACTCTGACGCGCGCGCGAACGAACGAACGCGCGTCGTCGCCGTCGTCGCGCGCGTCGCCGCGTGCGATCGGTCGTCCGTCGTCGTCGTCGTCGTCGTCGTCGCCCGTACCCGCGTCCGCTCCTCCGAACTCGCGCGGCGCGACGTCTCGACCTCGACCGCCCGCGGGCGTGTGACGACCGGCGGAACGGTCCGGCTGTCCGGGACGACGCGGACGCGTCGTCACAATCACTCGCACCGCGTCGATTTGCGGTGCGGGCGATCGGCATGGGACGACGACCGCGGTGGACGACGACGCTCGCGCTCGCCGTCGTCCTCGCGCTCGCCGTCGTCGAACGCGCGCGCGGCGACGACGACGTCGACGCGCGAGATGATGGAACGCATCGTCACGGAGATGATGGAACGCATCGTCACGGCAATCATCCGTCGACACCCACGCTCGGGGCATCGTTCAAGGTTGAGATCGCACACTTATCCATCACCACGCCCGCGAGCGTGGTCGGGAAGTATGACATCGCGATAGCCAACTTCGGGCGAACGCTCTACGGCGCATCGCTCAGCGGCGCGTTGACGTATCCGCACGACGCGAGGCAGCGATTGGGTTGCGGCGCGGGCGCGACGATAGATATTCCAGAATCAGTCAAAGCGGCGCGCATGGCGGTGATTCTACTGCTCGACCGCGGATCGTGCGCATTTACAGAGAAAGTGATGAATGGACAGAAGGCGGGAGCGGACGCGGTCATCATCGTTGACGATCGGGACGAGCCGCTATTGACTCCAGACGCGGCAAACGACGAAGGCACGGGTTCGTACGTCGACAACATCACGATTCCCGCGGCTTTGGCGAGAAAAGTGGACGGTTCGAAGTTCGAAGCTGAAATCGCACGCAACGAGCGCGTCATGGGGACGATGGATTGGCACGACGTCTTGCCGCATCCCGACGAACGCGTCGAATGGGAACTTTGGGCGGAGACAAACGACGAATGCGGACACACATGTCAGCAACAGAACGCATTCATGCGTGACTTTAAACCGATCGCGAAGAGCTTAGAGCAAGGAGGGTACACGCAGTTTACCCCGCACTACATCACTTGGCAATGTATCGACAATCCGCCCACGACCGAGGCGTGTAAGGCGCAGTGCATAAATGTAGGCCGCTACTGCGCGCCGGATCCAGACGCGGACATTCACGCGGGTTACTCTGGCGCTGACATCGTCATCGACAACCTTCGAGCGCTTTGTGCTTTTGACGTCGCGAATAAATCCAACGCGCCCTGGATGTGGTGGGATTACGTCTCAGATTTCTCTGACGAGTGCACGATGGGCAATGGCAAATTCGCCATGCGCTCTTGCGCGGAGAAGGTAGCGAAGAACATCGGCATCGACGTCGACGCCATCAACGCTTGCATGGGTGATACTAACGGAGATCACACGAATCCTATGCTAGAAGCGCAAATCGCGGCGCAGAGTCCACCTGCGGGGAGTTCTCGGCGCGACATCCGGCTTCTTCCCACCATCTTGATCAACGGCGAGCGATACTCGGGAAAAATCGCGCGCGGCGAGGTGCTGACGGCACTTTGCGCCGGTTTCGATCAGGCATCTGTTCCGGCCATGTGTAGCGATGCCGGTTTGATGCACGCAGAGTGCGTGCGTGGTCAACAGGGAGACGTCACGTGCGCGGCGGATAAGGAGGGCGACGGGAAGACGGCGTGCAAGGAGACGGGATCGTTTCCGTATTACGAGTGCGCGTGTCCGGAAGGTTCCCAAAGCGTCGTCGGTCACGATGGCACGGAAAAGTGCGAATCCGTTAACATGTGCGCTCAAGCGATGCACGACATGGCGAACTGCTCGTGCGACCGTTGTGTGTGCACGAATCTCCAGCACGGAAAGTTTCAGTGTAAAACCGAAGCCGCCACGGCGTGCGACGAGCCTCTTTCGCGAGCCGCCACGTCTCAGGGGGGATGCTGGGCGAAGGACGGGTTCAGCGCGTGCGTCGATAATATTGACGCAAAACGCAAAGCGAGTAGAGAGGGGGGAAATCCCGACGAGGTACCAAGCGTCGTGTGCAAGTGCCCGAAGGGCTTTGAGGGCGACGGAACGACGTCGTGCGTGGAAATTGACGAGTGCAAAACAAAGTGCAAAGACTCGAACGCAAAGTGCGTCAACACGTATGGAAGTTACAACTGTACGTGTTCTGCGGGATACGCGGCGACGTATCAACCCGAGCCTGTCGATGATTGGATTTGTCTGTCGACGCATCGCAGCGGCGGCGCGAGTTTGGTGTTCACGAGCGTGTTGATGTCAATCCTCGGCGTTGCGAGCGCGTCGTACGCGTTTTACCAGTACCGCGCGCGTTCGTACATGGATCGGGAAATTCGACAAATCATGGCGCAGTACATGCCTCTGGATCAACATCCGCCAGACGACGACGACGACTCGCCTTACGATCAACCGCCGCAGCGCGACTCCGCGAAGCAAAACATTTTACCGACGAGCATGGAACTGAGCGACTTTTGATAAAGAAATAGACAGCGCATAAAATGAATGATCGTCGCGCCATCACGTCTGTTCCGGCCATCGTTCTCACAGTTCTCGTAATCGACGCGTTGGAGAGCATGTTACCAGAACTGGAAGCTAGCATTAAAAAGGGGATCAATTTCCTTCATTCCTAATCGACGGGCGCGACCGACTGACCGCGACCACCTTTAGAGACGGCGTCTCGTCGTCGAATGTAAAGAAACAATGCACGTCAAGATGCGAATGTGTGACCGAACATGTACGATCGCGCTCTAGAAAGCTAAGGAATAGGAATGCAAAGCGATTCACCCACGCCATTACCGTCGTCGTCCCGCGTCGTCTCCCAGCGCGCGTCGCCGCACCCGCCTCCCTGAAACTAGGGTTAGAAACTAGGGTTAGAAACTAGGGTTGGATTGACGAGCGAGTTCGTGCCGTTTGCACTTGGCTGGTATGGTGACATGGGCGAAGCGGCGACGAGCTTCATTCGAAGAGTTGTGGACCACCACGTGAGAGATGGATACACAGCGGCTTGGAGAATGAGGAAAATTTTGGCGGCGATTCAGACAAGACATTTGAACATTTTAGGGGTCTACCTGCAGAACTGTCGTTTCGACATGGAAAGCAAAGGGCCCATACTGGATAGATCTCATGGCTCGAAATGGCAAAGAATACATTTGTGTGAGAAAGCTTGCGGAATAAAGGATCCTCCGCAGTCTTTCCATTCAAGTAGATTGTGTGTCACGCAGGAGGAGTCGCTGGGGCTCTACCATTTTCACAACCAAGGTTGTGCTACGAGTGGT
>Ga0209666_1001981_pt1 | contig 15418 bp, 5 predicted proteins | sample SaaInlV_125m_DNA_FD_184679 | JGI IMG/M metagenome (GOLD analysis project Ga0209666, IMG submission 184679) | Marine microbial communities from expanding oxygen minimum zones in the Saanich Inlet - Saanich Inlet SI037_S3LV_10m_DNA (SPAdes)... | ecosystem: Environmental > Aquatic > Marine >...
CGCACGATGTTGTCGCCGGCGCGAGCCTCGGTCCGGAGAGCATACGCGACGCGGCGAAGAGTTGGTCCGCGGCGGTGACGCACGTCGCGCCGGCGGAGGCGTTTGCGTTCCTTGAAGCGCTCAACGACCGGTCGCGGCGCGGGAGCGACGCCGCGACGGCGGCGCTTAACTCGCTTCTTCCGGCGGCGGCGCCGGCGCTCGTGGCGCTCGTCGAGCGGGGCCCGACTGATTACTCATACGGCGCCGTCGACGCGGACGCGGCGGCGACGCTTCTGGGCGACGTGTGCGACGCGCTCCTGTCGTCCAGGAACGCCGCGGGAACCGAACGCGACGACCAAGCCTCCGCGCTCCTCGCGCGCGCGTCGCCGCCGGCGGCGGCGGCGATCGTCGCGCGCGCGAGGAGCGCGTCGTTCTCGGCGAAGAAGGAGGTCGAGAAGACGTCTTCTCGAAGGAAAAAAATGAACCCGGGAGAGACGTCTCTTCAAGAGCCCGTCCCTCCCGCGCGTCGTCGCTGGGCGATGCTGCGGCTCGTGCCGCACTGCGACCGGGGTCCCGAAGCCTGGTCAGCGACGTCCGAGGCGGCGGAGTGGGCGCTCGGCGTCCTGGAGGGTACAAAGAGCGTTGTTCCATACGCGCTCGGCGACGACGATCGCGAGACCAAGGCGTGTTTGGCGGCGGCGCTCGCGTCGCGCGCCGCGCTCGTTTCGGTTTCGTCTCGTTCGTCTGAAGACGCGGGGGAGTCACTCGAGCAACGGTGGCGGGATACCGTGCGGTTCGCGTTGCGCGCCGTCCGCGCGGCGGGGGACTGCCCCGGGGTGGTCCAGGCTGCCGCCGACGCGCTGGGGGGTGTCCGAGCCGCCGACCCGGAGTCGGCGGCGCGCGAGACGAGAAGATTCCACGAAGAACGCGACGGCGAGAAAGACGTCTCGCCTTCTCCTTCTTCTCCTTCTCCTTCTCACGCGCCCCTGTACTCCAGTCTCTCCGTTCTCGGGGACGCGCTGCGTGCGCCTTCGAGGCACGCGCGTTTCGCGGCGCTCGCGTTTTTGTGCGAGATGAGCGCGTCGACGGGCGAGTGCGGCGAAGCGGACGTCACGGCCGATACGGTTTCAGCGGGGGACACGCCTACGAGTCTCGGTTCGATTTTGCGTCTTTTTAAGGATGTCAACGCGCGCGACGCCGCCGACGCCTCGAAGAGCGGCGTGATGGAGTACGCGAAGACGTCGCAAGTTGCGATCGCCAGCGTGATGCGCGCCGTCGAGGGCGACGCGTTTGAACCCGAATGGGCGCGATGGACCGCTCTATGCGCGTTGGGCGCGACGCGGCTTCGGCTCGCCACGCTCTGGCCGGCGTTAATAAAGCTACTGGGCGCGGCGTCGGCGCGCGCCGCGCTCGAGCCCGCGTGGGAGGCGCTGTTCTCGAGCCTCGAGGGGGCGCAGCGCGAGTGCCTGGACGCGCACGACGCCGCGACGGGCGCGGCGAAGACCAGCCGCGGCGCGGTGAAGACCGGCGGGCGGCGCCGGGGCTGGATCGAGGCGCGAGGCGAGGACGAGGACGAGGACGAGGACGGGGATGAGGAGAAAAACGGCGACGAAGACGACGACGACGGTGAAGACAAAGCCGCCGCCGACGACGAGGACGACGGCGTCGTCGCGGCGACTGAGAAGAGACGGGAAGAGACGGGCTCGGCGGCGGAGTTACGCGCGCGCGCGTTGGGTGCCTGCTTCCCCGAGGAGCAAGGCGTCGACCGGTGGACGCGTTTTTCCACCTTGCTTCGGTGCGTGGCGGGGTCGCCTCAAGCCGCCGCGAGGCACCCGCTTCCTCTCGCGAAGCTTTTTCTGCGCTTCGACGCTCCGCGGGCGGACGGCACGCGTCGCTCGGGCAAAGCCTGGCGCAACGGTTTGCGCGAGTGGCTCAAGTTGTTTCAAAACGCGCTGGGCGGCGGGCGCGCCGTGAAGGCGCTCGAGCACGGCGTCGGCGACGGCGTCCGCGCGTCCCTCGAGCGGCACGTCAGCGCGGACGAGAGCGATTTGGCGTCGTGCGCGATTAAGTGTCTCGGGCAGTGGCGTTTGCCGCATTTGTCACCGGAAAACGCCGAGCGCTTAGCGCGCGTCGCGGACGAGAAGACCATGAAGCTGGAGCTGATCAACCTGCGTCTGACGGACGAGGCGGACGAAGGACCGGGCTCCGCGGGCGGCGGCGCGCACGCGTGCGTCACCGCCGAGCACAGGCCGGCGTTCGCCAGCCTGGTGGTGCGGTGTCTTCTCCCGCGCCTGAAGAAGCGGAGCGGGAGGCACGCGCCTCTGCGCGCGGCGGCGCTGGCGTGGATAGGGAGGCTCGACCCGATCGAGATCGCGCCGCTCGTGCACGCCGTCGTCGCGCCGCTCGAGGGCGGCGCGAGCTCTTCTGGCGGCGAAGAAAAAGAAAAACACGCCTGGTCCGATTTGGTGCGGGCCACCGGCGCCGGCGACGCGCGCGCGAAGGCGTCTTGGCTCGCCGCGGCGCGCGACGCGAAGCTTTATGAGTTGGTTCGGAGCGGGAGCAAACGGCCGGAGGGTTTCGTTCGCGCCGCGCACGACTTATTGAAAGCCGCGGGGGAGCACGCGGGCGCGTACCTGGACGCGCTCGTGGCCATCGCGTCCGAGCTCCTCGCGGAGGCATCCGCGCTCTGCGAGTCCGCCGCCGACAATCGGGAGAGGCTGGCGAACGCGCAATCTCACCCTCTTGAGAACGACGAAGGCGTCGACAAAAATCACGCGGAGGCTTTTGTCGCGTCGAAAGAAGCGAAGGAGGTTCGCGTGATGGCGACCCGGTTTTTGGCGTCCGCGTTCGAGCGCCACCCCGATTTCGACTACGCGCCGTATTGGCCGTCCATCGCGCGCTCCGTCGCGCCTATGCTCGCGCGCGCCGCTAACGAGTCGAGCGCGGCGAGCGCGGCGCCCCCGGCGGTCGCGCTGGTCGCTTCCGTCGCTTCGGACGACGCGTGCGCGAAGCTTCTGTTGGAGGATGCGGTGGTCACTTCTGCTTCTTCTTCTTCTTCTTCTAAAAAAGATGCCGAAGAGAAAATAAACGTCACTTCGTTTCTCGAGAGCGCGTGGCGCGCGCTCGGCGCGAGACACGCGAGCGGCGCGACGCGCGCCTGCGCGCTGAGCGTCGCCGAGTCCCTGGTCGAGCGCGCCGAGACGTGGCGGCTGGCCCGCTCCGAGGCGCGGTTACGAAACGAGGGCGACGGCGTCGCGGCGGCTCTGCTTCGCGCGCACGCGCCGGCGTTGCTGGAGGCGCTGCGGGACGCGCTCGCCGCGCACGCTTCTCCCGACCGGCGCGGCGGCGGGGAGAACGACGCGGGGACGGACGCCGCCGCCGACGGCACACAAACGGGGAACGGCGAAGAGGCTGACGGCGAAACCACGGCGAAGGGCGAAACCGCGAACGGCGAAAACGGGAACGTCGACGATCCCGTTCCGCGTGAGTCGTCTTCTCAGAAAAAACGCGACAAGCGACTGGCTGCGCCCTCGAAGCGCCGCGGCGCGAAGTCCGCCGCGGCGGGCGCCGCCGGTCGCGAGCTCGAGCTTCTGAAACGGCTCGGGCCGCTCCTCGGCCGCGCGGCGGCGAGCGCGGCGGTGGCGGACGTCTTGATTCCCGTTTTGGCGGTTCGAAGGCTTGACGAGTCCGCCGCCGCGGAGGTGCTCGCGGCGTTCGCCGCGGTGGCGCCCGCGCCGAGACTCCTCGTCGATGGCGTCGACGGCGTGGACGTCGACGAACAGGACGCCAAGTCTATGCGTTCGAGCGCGGCGTCGCACGCCGCGGCGCTGGCGCCTCTTTTCGGCAGGCTCCGCACGCGCCACGCGCGCCGAGCGCTGTGCGCCGCGTTCGAAGCCGTCGGCGCGTGGGACAACGGCGCGCGCGTCGCGTCGGCGCTTCTGAACCGCTTACACGCGGAGTCGCGGTTAAGCATCGACGGCGTCGATTACGACACGAGACTGGACGCGTACGACGCTTTGGATGTTTCTTGGTTCCGCGACGCGCCCGCCTCCTCCGCCGCGCCCATCGCGCACCACGTGCTGCACGAGCTGCGGGGCAAGGACATGGCCCTGAGGCACGCCGCGGCGGCGGCGCTCGAGCGCATGCTCGACGCCGCCGTCGGCGGCGCGAAGACGCTTTCGCGCGACGCGAGCTCCGACGCCGGCGGAGTCGAAGACGTCGATGACGACGACGACGAAACCGACGCGAGGAAGACGTCCGCGGGCGGCGACGCCTCGACCCCCGAAGATGCGGAAAGAAAACCGAAAAACGTCGTCATCGCCACGCTCGGCGACGTGGTGATGCGCGTGGTGGCGCCCGGCGTCCGCGGGCTTCTCCGCGCGCCCGATCAGACGACGCGCGCGGAGGCGATTGGCGCGTTCCGCAAACTCGCCGAGGCGGCGCCTTCGGCGGCGCCGGGCGCGTTCGCGTCCCTCGCCGACCCCTCCGACCCGGAGAAGGACTTCTTCGCCAACGCCGCGCACCTGCAGGCGCACCGCAGGGCGCGAGCGCTGCGTCTGCTCTCCGCGGTCGCGGTGAAGACCGCCGACCTGAACGAGGAGCTAATGGAGACGTCTCCGGACGAGTCTGTCGAAAAGAGACCGGCGAAAATATTTTTGCCCGCGAGCGTCATCGTCGGGTACCTGGCGCCTCTCGCGACGGCGGCGCTCGGCGACCCCGGCGCGGACGTCGCCAGCACGGCTGCGTCTGCGGTGGGCGCTCTGGCGGGCGCCCTGCCTTGGGGCCCGTACCGGGACCTGCTTCACGCGACGCTGCGCAAGGCGTCCGCGGGGCGCGGCGGGCGGGACGGGCGCGGCTACGACGTCGAGGGCTCGAAGGCGTTGCACATCCGCGCGGCGGCGACGATTCTCGAACGCTTCCACGAGTTTGATCTCGACGCCGAAACGCGAGCGGAGCGCGAAACCGGCGCGCCCGCGGTCGCGACCAACGTCGTCGGGAGACTCATACACCCCTCCGTCGTGGAGTGTTTGCGTTTAGATGTTCTTCCCAAACTCGAAGCGCTCGCCGTGGTGGAGGATAACGAAGGCAAAGGAGGCACGGTTCGCCCCGCCGCCGCCGCCGCGACGGTGGCGGTGTTGCGGCTCCTCCCCGCGCGCGACCTGGAGTACGACATCTCCCGCGTGCTGGGGAAGATGGCCAACTGCCTTCGGTCGCGCGCGCAGGGCGTGCGCGACAGCGCGCGCGCCGCGTTGGCGTCTGCGAGCGCGGGGCTCGGCGCCGCGCACCTACCGAGCGTCGTCTCGTTGTTGACGACGCGCCTCGACCGCGGGTTCATGGTGCACGTGCTCGGCGCGACGCTTCACTCCATCCTCGACGCGACGATCAAAACAGAGCACGCGGAGGCCGTGAACCCTGAGACGGACCCCGAGGACGTCGACGACGCGCTGGAAGAAATCATCCCCGTTTTGGACGCCGACGTCTTCGGTCGCGCGGCGCAGGAGCGCGAGGAGGTGGCGGCGATTCGCGGCGCGTACAAGGAAGCGCGGCGGTCGCGAGCGCACGAGTGTTTAACTCTTTTAGCGGCGTCCGCGTCCATGCCGGACGCGCTCCCAAAACTGCTCGCGCCGGTCACGAAACGGCTGCACGCGGCGTCGCTTCCTTCGCTGCGAGTGAAGATTGAGGCGTACGCGCAAGCCGTCGCGAAGGGTGTGCTGCGGAACCCGCGGTTATCGCCGGAGGCGACGCTCGTGCTCGTGTACTCGGTGATCAACGACGGCGTGACGCGCGACGAGCGCGTCGCTGCGACGGAAAGCTCGATGAAGCTGGAGGAAACGAAGCTCGGCGAAGCCAAGCGGGGGCAGAAGGAAACCGGGAACCGGGTCTGGGAAAACGGATGGTGCGTCTTGGTCTCGGTTTGGCTTTTTTTTTCGCGTCTTTTGCGACGTATCGAACGAAGCGTCTTCGGTTTTCGGTTTTCGGTTTTCGTCTCCGCGGACGGAAACAAAGTCTCAGCTCATTCTCCGTACGGATCACGCTCTCGGTGCGCGATTGACGTCCCTACACGCTGAGTACATCACTCGCCTTGAGATTCCCGCGCGCTTCACTTGGACCTCTGGAGGTTGTCGTGAGCGCGGTGAGCCTCGACGGGCGGAACACTTCGGAAGCTTCGTATTTACTCGATTTCTTTCTCTTTTTTTTCACCCGCGCGTTTGCGCGTTCGTTAACCTGACCCTCTCTGAAACGACGACGCGAACGAACCGCACGTGTTTGAACGCGACAGGTTCCTGATCAAGCTCCCCGCGCCCGGCTCGGATCGGTTCGTGCTGGAGGACGCCGGCCCGGCGGCTGGCGACCGGTACAAAAAGGCGAAGTACGGCGACGACGACGACGCGGGGGACGGCGGGCCCGCGGCCACCGGCATCGCCGCGCTCGCCGGGTCCGCCGAGGACGTGCCTCCCAACTTCGAGATCCTCGTCGTGTTCGCGCTCGGCCTGCTCCGAGCCATGCTGCGGAAGATGTCCGGCGAGAAGGGTGTCGGCGGGAAGGCGGGCGACGAACAGGACGACGCCGCCGAAGAAGCGGACGCGGCGGGCGACGCGTCGCCTCGCGGCTTGTCTAAACAGAGGCGTTTGATTCTCGAGGGTGTCGTGCCTCTGATGGCCCGGTGCCTGAGCTCTCCGCACGCCGCGGTGCCTCCTCTGGCGACGCGTTGTTTGGCGCAGCTCTCGACGATGCGTCTCGGCGCGTTCGACGCGTCCACGGGCGCTCTGGCGCGTCGAATCATGGCGCTGCTTCGCGAGTGTCCTCGTCCCGGCGACCCGTTGGCGCAGGACTGCATGAAGCTTCTGAACAACCTTCTGAAGCGTCACGGCAACTTCACGCCGACCGAAGCGCAGTTTCGGTTCCTGGTGACGTTTTGTTTCGGCGACCTCGAGGCTGATCAGGGCGAAGCGCATAGGAGCACGACGTTCGCGCTGATGCGCGCCGTGCTGGCGCGCAGACCGCTCCTGCCCGAGGTGTACGACGTCATGAAAACCGTGTCGAGCCTCGTCGTGCGCGCGGGCGCCGCCGAGACGCGCGCGCTGTGTTCTCAGGCGCTCGTGCAGTTTTTGCTCGACTACCCGCTCGGCGAGCGGCGTTTGCGGCAGCACATCGACTTAATCGCCGCGAACTTGGAGTACGTCTACGCCAGCGGCCGTCAAAGCGCGTTACGGTGTGTCCGGGATCTCTCTGTTCGGTTCCCGAAGGACGTCGTGGCGACGCACGCTCCGTTTCTCTTCGTGCCGCTCGTCGCGCGGCTGGGCGCGGACGAAGACGCGGCGTGCCGCAAGGGCGCGGGCGAAGCGCTTCACGCGCTCTTGAAGCGCGTCTCTTCAGAGCGCTCGGAGAAGGACGGCGATTTCGGAGACGCTGGAAAGAACGACGGCGTCGTGAAGAAACTCCTGTCGCTGTGCGTCGGGTGGCTAAACGTCGCCGCCGACTCCGACGGAAACGACGCGACTTCGGATCCCCGGCTGGCGCGCGCGGCGATGCAGACGCTCGGCATCGCGACGTCGGCGTCGCCGCGCGCGGCGGCGGCCGCGACGCGCGCCGCGCGCCGCCGTGTGGTCGCGCTCATGGAGGCGCACGACCCCTCTCATGGCGCGAACGAGCGCGACGACGACGACGTCGCCGTCGGGTGGCAGACGGCGTACCACGCGTTGCTCTTGGTGGAGAAGATGAGCGCGTCGTGCCCCAAGGCGCTCGAATCGCAATCCGCCGTGGACGACGCGTTCGCGGCGGTTTCAAAAACGCCGTTCGGGAAAGCCGAGGATAAACGTCTGGATCACCCGGACGCGCCTTGGCGCGCGGCGCAGGCGCTCCTCCAACACAGGCACCAGTGGGTGCAGCAGGCGGCGGCGCGCGTCGTCGGGCGGTACCTCGCCGCGCACGGCGCGGCGATGGCGCGGGAGATGACGTCTTTGACAGGCGCGATAAGCAAAGCCGACGACGCGCTTTCGTCGCGAGAGACGTCTTTCCTCGCGCGCCCCGTATCGCTCGAGACCGTGGCGCGCGCGAGCGTCGCCGTCCTCGAGCAGGGCGCGGGCGCGGGCGCCGCCGAGCTCGACGAGGGCCTCGCCGAGCAGACGGTCAAGAACCTGACGTTCGCGTCGGCGGTGCTCCTGCGCGCCGCGCCGTCCGACGCCGACGCCGCGGCGGAGGACGCGGAGGACGCGTCGATCTCGTCGTCGGACGACGAGATCGAGCACGCGGAGGACGGGACGTCTCTCGCGAACGGTCGCGAGACGAGCACGGTCGGACGGGACGGGGACGCGTCTAAAGAGACGCGCGTGAAACGCCCACCTCTTCCTTGGCTCTTCCGCCGCGTCGGCAAGGTTGGCGCGGGGGGGGTCGGCGCGGCGCGCGCGGGCGCGCTCAAGTTCACCGCCGCGCTCGGGTCGGGCTTGGGCGCGAACGGTTTCGCGCGCAACCCGAGCGTCGCCGCGCCTCTGCTTTTGCCGGCGGCGCTGTGCGTGGACGACGCCGTGAAGGGCGTGGACGAGGCGCACAGGGACCTCGCCGCGCAGGTTCTGGAGGTTCTCCGAGACGCCATGCCCGGCGACCTGTTCTCGCGAGCCTCCGCGGAGACGCGCGCGCGCATCGTCGGCAGGCGCGACGCGCGGCGCAAACGCAAAGCGCTCGAGGCGGTTACGGACCCCGAGAGGGCGGCGCGCGCGAAGATTGTCAAGTCGCAGAAGCGCGCCGCCGCGCGCAAGCGGCGCGTCGGCGAGTTCCGCGCCGGGAAGGGCTCGGGGGAGAGCGCCAAGAAACGCGCGCGGGACGTGTGATGGAACGCGAACAAAGGTAGTAGCGACGAAGGTAGTAGAGAGCGTATCGACCGTTCCGTGTGAAGGAAACCTTCGACGCGCCCCCAGCTGTGTTCGACACGCGCGATCCTTTTCGTGCGTCGACGATATCTTACGATACGTAAACCGCGGTTTTCATTTACATGTCCATATCATCCGACGCGTCTCCCTGCGCGCGCGCCCCCGCGGCGCGTCGCGTTTTTATTTTTTTTAATTCGCGTGCGTACGTACATCGTCGTACCCGACGCGTCGGCGCGCGAGCCTCTCTTCTGCGAAGAAGAAAAGCTCGCGGTTCCCAGGGCGGTCGCGCGCGCGTTCGCGCGTGAAGAGTGTCAGTGTTCGCGAACGTTACCGTTCGCGAACGACACCGACACGCGCGCGTCGCGGCGCAGACTCGCGCTTTAACTCGCGATGCGGCGCGAACTTGTTTACTCGCCCTTCTTGGTGGTCTTGTTGATGAGCGACTTGTGGATGTGGGGGATCACACCACCGCCGGCGATGGTCGCCTTGATCAGGGTGTCGAGCTCCTCGTCACCGCGGATGGCGAGCTGGAGGTGGCGGGGGGTAATGCGCTTGACCTGCGGGTTCCGGAAAACGGCGGGCGAGTCGCAGTCAGCGGCGGCGTCGTCTTGGAATTTCGGCGAGAGGAAAAAAAAGAAACGGACAGAAAAAACGTCTGGAACGGATTCAAACGCGGCCCGACGGTCTGTCGACCGGAAGGCGTCCGCGACCCCGAACGGAAACGTGCCGGTAAGCGGGGCGGGCGGGCGGCGCGAGCGGCGATGTCGACGAGGCGCACCTTAAGATCCTTGGAGGCGTTGCCGGCGAGCTCGAGAACCTCGGCGGTGAGGTACTCTGCGGTGCACGAGAGCGGGAGAGAGAGGTGAGCGACCGCACATCCGATAATCCTCTGGGAAGCAACGACTCTCGAACCGTCGACGGACGGTTTGAAGGAACGCGCCGGAGACGCGCGCGTGCGGGGCGGAGAGGCGACGTACCGAGGATGGCGGCGGAGTACACGGCGGCGGTGGCGCCGACGCGGCCGCCGGAGGCGGCGCGGTTCTGAGGGAACGGTCGCCAGGGGAGGGGCGGAGGTCAGGGGTCCGTCGGAACGACCAAAATGCGACCGTGGAGAAAGCCGATGGGTGGGGGCATTTCAAATTTCACGCGCGACGCGGCGAGCGACGCGCGACGCGCCGAGGCGACAGTCGATGCGTCGCTCGCCTGGAACGCCTCGACACGCGCGTGGCGAGACAAGTGCGGGATTGGCGGTATCGAGCGACGTCGATACCGCGAAGACGAGCACGCGGAGCGTACCTTGAGGAACCTGTGGATGCGGCCGACGGGGAACTGGAGGCCGGCCTTGACGGAGCGGGAGGTGGGCTTCTTCTTGTCGCCGCCCTTCATGGTGCCCTTGGCGCCCTTGCCGGAGAGGCCCTTGCCGGAGAGGCCCTTAGCGCCCTTGCCAGACATGATGTGAGTAGTGAGGTGAGTGTGGGGGTGTGCGTGAAGCGCGCGTGGTAGTGACGCCCGAGCGCGGATGACTCGAGGAAAAGTGTTTTCAAACGTGCAGGAGTTGGTTTCCGCAACGGTCAGAAAAATTCGGTCAACTTGTTTCTTCGACGTCTCGCTTCCTCGACAATCGCGCGACAGAGAGACGCGCGCCTGTCCGGCGCCCCTCTCGCACCTCCGGACGCCATGGCCGGGAAAGCGGCTAAAGGCCCGCCGCGGCGCATCTCGCAGGAGACGTTCGACGAGGCTGTGCAGCAGAACATCGACGATTTCGACCTCGAGCCCGACGAGGCGGTCGCGGACGCGGTGAAGGAGTTCGAGTTGCAAAACGTCGACCTGAGCGAGATCGACAAGTCCTACGCCGGCCCCGAGGGACGCGGCGAGCACCCCGTGGTCGCCCCGACGGAGATATTCGTCGCGGCCGTGGAGGCTGCCTCGGGAGACCCGGGTTCGGACGAGAAACGAAAGCGCGCGGACGCCGCAGGCCTCTTTCTGCGCACTGCGATCGAGTCCTGGAACCTCCCCGGATGGGGCGCGGCGGTGACTGGCGCGGGCGCCGTGCAAGCCGCGCACGCGCACGTGTCGAACGTCGCGAAGCACGCGTTGAGCGCCTCTAATCTCACGCCATCGGAAACGCTCTTACACGCGTTGACCGCCTCTGACACGCCATCGGAAACGCTCGAACCGGACGCGCTCGTGGCGGACACCACGCGACGCTTATGCGACGCGCTGGAGCTCCTCGAGGCTGTGCTCGGCGCGGACGAGGCGAGGGAGACGTTCGCGGGTTTAAAGTTCCCGATGGCGTTTACCGCCGCCGCGTGGCCCGCGTGCGCGCGCGCGGAGACGGCGGGCGACAGACTGGCGCGCATGGCCTCGTTCGCCGCGGCGGTCGCCGCGGCCGCGACCAAGAGCGAGGCGAACAAAGGCGCGTTCGTCAAGGCGGAGGTGGAGACGTGCCTGGTGGCGATTCTGAACGAAGCCGAAGCGGCGGAGGCGGCGTCCTTTGAAGAAGGAGAAGACCCCGACGAACTCGAGTCGTGCGCGATGGACGCGACGCGCGTGGCGTGCTCTGCGATCCGCGCGCTGACCACCGGTGACGACCCGCGCGAGCCTGCGTCGGGCGCGTTCGCGCACGCGCGCGCGCTCGCCAAGGCTGGCGCGGCGACGGCGCTGTGCGCCGCGCTCGCGCGCGAAGCCGAAGCCGGCGATAAGGTCGACCTGCGTCTGGCGCAGCAGCTCGCCGCCGCGACGAGGCACGTCGCCGTGAACGACGACATCTGTCGCGAGACGGCTGAGCGCGGGGGTCTGACGACGACGCTCCGTCTGCTTCGCGGGCCCGTGACCGGATCCGCGCGAGCCACCAAGGCGTGCGCGCAGCTCGTGCGTCAGCTCGCCGGCTCCGACCACGTCAAGGGGCTCATTTTGAAACACGACGGGATCGCCGCGCTCGCGCACTGCGCGCGCGTCTTCGCCGAGCGCGCGGCGACGGCGCAGGCGCCGACGCCGGAGGCGAACGGCGACGCGAACGGCGCGCTTGCCCCGGTGATGCGGAGCATGTTGGAGAACACGCGGACTCCCAAGCCGATCATGGAGAAGTTTATGAAAAGGTTTGGACATTTGTACGAGCAAGGCCTCGGCGAGGACATCTCCCAGACCCCCGCATCATGCCTCGCCGCGACGGAGCAGTGCGTGGGCGCTCTGGCGGCGGCGTGCCTGAAAAACCCGGAGGCGGCGACGGCGTGCGCGTCTGAGAATGTTTTCGAGATTGTCGCCGAGGCGATGAGCAGCGACGTCGGCGTCGCGCACGCCGGCGTGCAACGCCAGGCGTGCATGTTCTTCCGCAACGCCGTGGTGCGGAACCCCGAGTTGCGTTCGGTGGCGTTGGCGACGTCGGCGGAGGCGAGTCTTAGGCTGGCGAAGAAGAACCACCCGAAACATTGCGGCGACGTCGCGTCCGCCGCGCTTCGCGATTTGGGATGCGACAACTATAACGAGGGGTACAACCCCACGACGGCGGTGATGGGCGCGGACGGGGTCGTGCGCACACCAGAGGAGCTGGGGGATGAGCCTGATTTGGGGGCGGTCCGCGCCATCGCGGGGTACGGATCGCAGATGCCGAGCCTGGCGGAGTGAGCGTCGACGGCGACGAAAAAAAGGGTGAACAAGTTTTTTATTCAACGCGAAAAGAAACGCGCTACGGCTCTTGTCGTCATCTTTTTCACAAGAAGTAATCAGGCATCTTCGCGCGTCGTCTCCGTTCCTCCGGGTTCACCACGCGTTTGAACTGCTCGTACTGTAAAAACTCGCGGTTCATGTGCTCGTCGACCGCCATGATCGCGCCTCGGTTCCCGCACCGGTAACAATAGTTGGGCGCGCTGAACACGGTCACCACGGATTCGTCGTGCGCCCACTCGTACCCTTCCTGCACCAGCTGGTGCGCGCGCGCGATCAGGCTCAGACCGTTCGTGCGGTTGAACTGCTCCGAGATGTCCTGCCCGAACGTGTACCCCGCGCCGCGCGGCGAGATGCCCCACCCGCACCGGTCGTCGGGATCGCTCCAGAGCAAGTCGCACATCGGCCCTTCGTGAGGCACCTCCTGCGTGCGGTCCAGCTCGCGGATGTGCTCCAGGGTGTCCAGACTGGGGCTGAGCCCGCCGTGCGGGCAGAAGATCTGGTTTTCGACCACCGCCGCGAGCGGCAGGTGGTCGAACGCGTCCGTGATGTACCGCCACACGTCGGCGTTGCCGTATTTGCGAAGGCACTCGTCGTAAAAGCCGTACACCTGCGTGATTTGCCGCGACTCGTGGTTCCCCCTCAGCAGCGTCACGCGCGCCGGCCACCGCGCTTTCAGCGCCATCACCGTGCACACCGTCTCCACCGAGTCGTACCCGCGGTCGACGTAGTCCCCCAGAAACAGATAATTCGTGGACGGCGCGGCGCCGCCTATGGCGAACATCTCCACCAAATCCGCGAATTGGCCGTGGATGTCGCCGACCACAGTCACGGGCGCTTTCACCGCGACGACGTTTTGCTCAGCCGTTAACGCCTCCTTCGCGGCGTGGCATATTTTCCTAACCTCAGACTCGGACACGAGCACGCCGTTTAGAAGCTGCGCGATCTGTGAAATGTATGGCGAAATGTATGGACGATGCGTTTAGATGGACGCGTTTGAAACGACGCGCGCGGTGTCGCGGAAAACGGCGTCAGTTTTTTTCGTCTGAGAGCGACTTTTCGCGGGTGAATCGATCGATGGCGCGCCTTCTCGCGCGAACGACGGGAGGAGACGGGTCGGGTTGTGGGTCGAGGCGAACGCGGTTCCGCGGCGAACAAAGCGCGCGCCTCCGGTCATCGCGCGCGTCGGGAGCGCGCGGCGACGATGCTCGATCGTGTCGTTAACACGCGCGGTCTCGTACCTGGCCGTCCAGCACCGCGTGCGGGTTGTCGAGCAAGTCCGCCATCCTCTCCCCGCCACGAACGATCGGCGACGCGCCCGCCTCGCCTCCGGACGCGCTCAAACGCCGCCCCGCCGCCCGGGCGCGTCGCACTGACCGACTCGAGGCCCTCGGCGCGTGATCCGGACCCTGTCGAGCAAAGACACGGATCAGCGCGGCGCGCTGGGCTGTGACGCGCTCGCCGCGCGCGCGCACGGCCATCGGAGAGCCAGCGGGGCACAAGGTGAAGGTCAAACGACAGCGCAGGGTAAAAGCCCATACGTAGTTCCGCTTCGCGACTCTGATTTTCCACCGCGGAGACGCTCGTCGGGAGCAGCTCGACGCGGCAAACCGAGCCGACTCTAAAAGCGCTGTTTGTTGAGTGGGGACGCGCGCGCGTGGACTGGGACAAGGAGCGGCGCGCGGGTCGTTTTCGGCGCAGGAGACCGGGCGCCATGCCGATCCCCCCCGTGGACACGCTCGTGAAGTATGAGTCGCCCATCATGGTGCGTCTCCGTTCCCTCCGCGCGCCCAATCGGACGCCCCCGGCGTTACCTCCGCGAACGACGTCGCATCGCGTCCGCGAGCCTTCCGCGACGCTCGCGCGGCGCGACGGCCGCGTGGCGGTCGCTGACCGTTCCCTCCCCTTCACCACCCGCAGATCACCACCACGAAAGACGCGCGCATCCCGAAAAGCACCAAGGTACGTCGCGTCGCGGGCGAACGCGCCGTTTTCCGGAGGAGGGCGTCCCGGCGAAACGCCATCGTCGCGCGTGAAACGCGGTCGTCCCTTAATTTGGCATCCCTCCGGAGACGCTCGATCCGAAACCTCCCCGCGTCGGGCTGCCGGGAAGGACAGCCGCGTCCGTGCGCTCGCCGCGACGGAGTTCTCCGCGCCGACTGTCCTCGCGCGGTTCGCCCTCGCGCGGCCCGTGAAAGCGCCCCACGCTCCCCCCGAAAGCGCCCACCACCCCGTCGCCCCCGCCTCCGGATTCGACCGATCCTCACTCATCATCACGCTTCTCCCTCCGTCCAAAACGTTCGCGCAAACAGAAATCGCTTCCGAACCCGAGCGCGACGGCTTCCGCGAAGCAGACGGAGGACATTTTGAACGCCATTCTGCCTCCGCGCGAGTTCGAGGACAGCTCCGCGCTGTGGGTGCAGCGCGTCAACTCCGCGCCCGCCACGCGCATGGACGTCATCACGCTGCAGGAGCGCGTCGATAAATTGTTAAACGAGCGACAAGCGAGGGAGACCGGGATATGTCCGGTTCGCGAGGAGCTGTACGCGCAGTGTTTCGACGAGCTCATCCGCCAGGTCACCGTGAACTGCGCCGAGCGCGGTCTGTTGCTGTTGCGCGTCAGGGACGAGCTGCGGATGTCCATCATGGCGTACCAGACGTTGTACGAGAGCAGCGTGGCGTTTGGGATGCGCAAGGCGCTGCAGACGGAGCAGGGCAAATCCGAGATGGCGGAGACGATCGAGACGCAGGCGCAGAAGATCGCCGACCTCGAGCGGCGAGAGGCGGAGTGGCGCGCGAAGTGCGAGGCGATCGAGACGCGCGAGGCGGAGCGCAGGGCGCGTGAGGAGACCAAGCACGCCGAGGATATCGCGTTCCTGAACCGCGCCAACAAACAGCTCAAGCAGCAG
>Ga0209666_1001984_pt1 | contig 15411 bp, 2 predicted proteins | sample SaaInlV_125m_DNA_FD_184679 | JGI IMG/M metagenome (GOLD analysis project Ga0209666, IMG submission 184679) | Marine microbial communities from expanding oxygen minimum zones in the Saanich Inlet - Saanich Inlet SI037_S3LV_10m_DNA (SPAdes)... | ecosystem: Environmental > Aquatic > Marine >...
ACGCGCGCGTTTGTGCTTGTGCTTGAAAGACTGACACTAGCCCGCGTGCGCATGCGCGCGCAGCCAAACGGTCGTGGACGCCGACGCCAGCGCCGCGAGCGGCTCGCTGCTGGACGCAGCGCGCTTCACGCCGTCGACCGTGCGCCTGTGCCACAACGCGTTCGGACACCACGCGTACGAGCCGTGCAGCGAGCGCCCGCTCTCGACCGCGCCGGTGCTCGCGAGCGTGCAGCGGCTCTTTGCGGTCGTGCAGGTCTGCGCGCGGCGCGCGGTGCTCTACCTGCACGTGCTCACGGGCGTCGCGTTCGGCGAGGGCTCGTGGTTCCAGAACGTCGTTCTCACGGCGGCGACCCCCGACAGCGGGTACGCCGTGCTCGGCGTCGAGGCGCTCGCCAGCGCCGGCGCCGTCTCCGTGGGCACGGTCTTCTCGGTGCTAGCCACGACGGTGCACTTTGGCTTTTACTTTGTGGACGACGTCGTGCTCGGGGGCGTGCGCGCTGTGCTGCGCCACCTGCGCAACAGCCCGTCGCTCGACATCTCCGCGAGCGACCTGCTCATGCTCTTCGCGGGCGTGCTGTACAACACGCTGCACGACGGCACGTACGACGCCAAGGTCACCGCCGCGGGCGGCGGCGTGTGCATGCACCTCTCGGGCGCCTTTGGCGACCCCGTGCTCCCGCTCGGGCGCTTTGGCTTCCACGCGTGCAGCGCCGTGTTTGCGCTGCACCGCGCCGCGCTGCGCTTTGCGGCGACCACGCTGAGCATGGTGGGGCTCAGCGAGTGCGTGTGCCGCAACACCGAGCGCACGCGCACCGGCGAGCTCAGCGCGCGCTGCGCGACGCGCATCCCCGACGCTTTCCGCGCCGAGTTTGACGCGTTTGTGCGCACGAGCACACGCGCGAGCGATGCGTGTGAGCGCATGCTCGGGCACATTGAGCAGGAGCTGAACGCGATCCCCGTCGCGGTCTTCACGCACCTGGAGGGCGCTTTCGACGCGCTGCGCGGGGTGCCGCAGCAGCTCGCCGCGTACATGCACCTGCCCGTCTTCTCGGAGCTCTCGTGCGCCTCGTACACGAGCTCGGCCGAGTCGGCGATCATGCTCCCGCGCCCGCTCGCAGAGTTTCGCCGCTGCGCGTTCACGCAGACCTGCGCCGGCCGCTGCGCGGCGTCGTTTGCCGGCTTCCACGCCGCGATCGCGCGCTTCGAGGCCGAGGGCATCGCGCCTGCGCGCCCGCCGAGCACCAGCACCGTGCGGCTCCCCGTGCGGCTGTGGACAACACCCGACGGCTGGCACCCGGTGGCCGTGCAGCACTACGGCGGGCAGGTCCTCGCGCGGTGCAGTGAGTGGATGGTCGTGCTCGCCGCGAGCGCGCGCGGCTCGGGCCCGGACGCGGCGGCGCGCGGCGCGCAGTGGCGCGTGTTCGGGTACTGCTTTGCGCAGCGCGGAGCGCTGCAGTTTACGCGCGCGCTCGACGCCGATGTCACGGCGCTGATGCCGCCCGAGCTCGACTTTCTGCCGCGCACCGGCGCGCCGCCCGGCGCGCGCGTCGCCCTCAACCAGGCGTGGCCGACGACGCTGCCGTCCGGCGGCAGCCTGCGCGCGCGCTTCGTGCTCGTCGTCTCGCAGGTGGGCCATGCGAACCGCGTGCTCGAGCTCTCGGTGCCGGCGTCGGGCGAGGCGCGCGCGGCGTGGCTCTTCTCCGCGCGCGACACGTACGCGCTCGAGACGTGCGACGCCGTCGCGCCGGCCGCGCGCGCCGTGCTCGAGGAGGCCGTGGGCGTGCCGGCGGACGCCGAGGTCGACTTTAACGTGCAGAACGAGCCGCACATCCGGCAGGTGCTCTGGTTCCCGCGCGCCGCGGGCGCCTACACCGTCGTCGCGCGCGTGCGCGCGCACGCGCTCGTCGCCGCCGCCCGCTACGAGGTCGACCTGGCCATGCGCGTGGAGGTGGCCGCGGACGGCACGACCGCGTGCCGCGCGTTCCCGCTCGTCGAGGGCGCCGCGGCGCCCGCGGGCGCGCGCCCGGCGCGCGCCGTGTTTGAGGCGCTGCTGCGCAGCGCGCGGCTCTTTGCGCACGCCCGCGGCAACGGCGACGGGCGCCTGGTGCTCCTCGAGCGCGGCGAGGACGGCGCGCGGCTGCGCGAGTTTGCGCCCTTTTCGGACGCGCAGGCCATTGCCGCGGGCGAGGCCGGGCGGCTCTACTTTAACGAGTCGGCGGGCGCGGGGCTGCTGGTGGTCGCGGACGGGCGGAACGCCGTGCTCGACACGTTGCCGGCCCAGTACGACATCTCGGCGCGCGGCGACACCTTTATGCACTCGCGGCTGTACTCGCCCGTGCTCGTCGACACCACGCTCGGCGGCGACGACCGCGGCTTCTACCTGCTGCTCTCGGACACCACCGGGCAGACGAGCGTCGACAACTGGTTCCGCGTCTTTGCGCTGCAGCGCAGGGCGCAGGCGCAGCTGCAGGTGCTCGCGCTCGGCTTCTCCGCGCCGGAGACGGTCGCGGTCGGCAAGGACTGCAACTACATGCAGTGCGAGGACTGCCGCACCGACGAGCTCCAGGCGCTCTGCTTCGTCGCGCAGCGCTGCGCGCTGCAGCGCTGCGTCGGCACCGTGATCAACCCCACCAACCTCTTCTGCAGCGTCGGCATCGTGCTGCGCGAGGCGGCCATGTACGAAGGCGCCGAGGAGGGCGTGCTCTACTCGATGCTCGTCGAGGCGCTGCTCACGGCCGTGCGCGAGTGGCAGCGCGGGGGCGCGGGCTCGCGCGTCATCTACGTGCAGAGCCTGTCCAACCTGTACACGACGCTCATGTGCGACATCAAGAACGTGCTCGCGGCGCTCTCCGCGCTGCTGCCGTCCTTTTACGCGACCATGTACCGCCTCGCGCAGCCGCGCCGCAGCGTGCAGCGCACGAGCACGCCGCCCGCGCGCGGGGACGCGCGCTTCGAGATCGCCGCGACGCTCTCGCCGCGCGAGCTCATCGAGGCCGCGGGCACCTACTTTGCGCTCTCGCAGGCCGCGTACCAGTTCCTGCTCGGGCTCATCTTCAACTTTATGCACGACGTCGAGGTCGTCACGTGCCTCGTCGCCAAGTTCTCGGGCGTCTTTGAAAACTACAACCTGCGCGTCGAGTTTGTGCACAACTCGGGCCAGTTCCTCTTCGACGGCGGGGGCAGCCCGTGCGAGATGATCTTCCGCGAGGACATTTCCTTCTCGCGCGGGAAGCAGACGACGGCGCAGAACGAGGCCTTTTTGATGGATTTGATCCGCCGCGGCGGGCTCGCGGTGGCCGAGCGCCCGCGCTTCCAGCTGAGCACCTTTGACCTCACCGACGTGCAGGACGCCGTCGGCTCCGTCGTCAGCGCGACCATCGGCGCCGCGCGCACCTTTGTGATGCTGCGCGTCTCCTACTTCATCAAGTGGGTCGTGGGCCTCATTTACGGCATCGGGGGCGTGCTCTCGCAGATGCAGGCCGACGCGTGCGCGCCGACGGTCGTCATCGGGCCCGAGGTGCTCGGCTGCGCGTGCGGCGACGACGCGTACCACATCCCGCCGGCGCGCGCCGGCGCCAGCCTCGGGTGGTGCCGCGGCGTGCTCGAGCTCACGACGACCGACGGGCTCCGCGTGCACGTGCACAACCCGTACGAGTACGCCGAGCTCCGCGCCAAGATCGGCCTCGAGCTCGCCATCGTGCTGCACGAGATGCAGGCCGACGCTGCCCGCGAGCGCGAGCGCACCAGCGCGGGCGACGTCTTCCGCGAGCTGTGGGTCGTGCAGATGGCCGAGGCCGCCTACAACAACGGGCTCAAGCCCGCGTACGACGCCGTGCGCGACTTTGTGCCCGCTGCGGCACAGGCCGCGGCGGAAGCGATCGAGCAGGCGGCCTCCGACGCCGTCGACGAGCTCGAGGACGCCGACGGCGCGTTTCTGCAGACGCTCGGGTCCCCGAGCCGCGCGGTCGTCGCGGCGCTGCACGAGCTTGTGGACAACCAGGTGGTGCGCACTGCCGCGAACGCCGTGCTGGAGGCTGCGGTCATTGGCACCGATGCGCTGTTGTCGGTCCCGGGCATCGACGAGCTGCTCGAGACGGAGCAGCTGCGCGCCAGCGTCTCGGCCGCAATCGACGCCGCGGTGCGCTCTGCGGAGATCGCGGCCGCCGCGGTCGGCGACGGGGCGACGGCTGCGGCGCAGGTACTCGACGCGGGGCTGGCCGCAGTCGGCGACGCCACACTGACCGCAGCCAACACCGTCGGCGACGCCACACTCGCGGCTGCCGGCGCGGTCGTCGACGCAACTGGGGTTGACGACGCGGTGAGCAGCGCAGCGCAAACAGTAGCGCAGCTCGCGGAGCCCGCGGTGCGTGCGGGCACCGAGGCCCTGGTGCAGCTCGTGGTCACGCGAGCCGCGCAGCAGCTCCGCAGCAGCGAGGCCGTCTCGGCGCTGGCCGACGGGCGCGCCAAACTTCGCGAGCGCCTCGTCGAGGCGGCCGTCGGCCTGAGCGAGCGCGACTCCACCGCCGCCACGGCAGACGACCTGCTCTCCGCGCAGCTCCCGCTGCTCAAAGGCGCGCTGCACGGCGCGCCCGCCGCGAGCGTGCTCATGCAGTGCCGCAACAACTACGCCCGGCGCCGCTGGGACCCCGGCGCCTTTGCGGCCATGTCGCGCGACGCGCGCGACGCTGCGCTCCGCGCGGAGTACGAGGCGCGCGTGGGCGAAGAGGCCGCGCCCGAGGCGCAGCGCGAGCGCGCGCTGCAGTGCTTCCGGGCGGGGAACGCGAGCAACACAGTCGAGGCCTGCACGCAGCTCGTGTTCGCGGACCTCGCTGCGCACTTTTCGTACACGCGCGTCGAGGAGACAGCGTCGTTTGCGGGCGCGGCGGCAGACGCTTTCGTCGGCGAAAAGACACTGCCGGCGGCCGACGCCGCAAACCTGCGCGCGATCGCGACGCTCCCCGACGCGTGCCGGCTGTACTCGTCGGCGGCGCTCGAGCGCGTGCCCACGCTGCAGGAGTGCACCCAGAGCGACCACTTTACCTCGCAGTGCGAGCGCAGCGCGGCGGCGTACGACACGCCGTGCGCGACCAACCGCGTGCTGCAGTACCACCAGGGCGCGCTGAGCGTCGCGCTCGCGGACTCGTACGTCGTCGACGCGGGGCGCTCCGCGGCGGAGCTGCACGAGCAGGCCCGCACCCGGCACGCCAAGATTGCGACGTGCATCCGCACCCGCCTCGACAGTGCGCTGAGCGACACCGCGGCGCTCGAGGCCGTGGTCGCAGACCTCGACATCGCCGTGTACTCCGCGGAGGGCGACGCGCTGCACCAGATGCTCGACTGCACGTTTCTGGGCGCCGCCAACAGCACGGACTTGCTGCCGAACGAGCCCCCGCCCGCGGCGGTCGAGCGCATGCGCTACGCGGAGCCGCCCCCGGGCGAGGCGTGCGAGGGCACGCACGTCACGGACGCACACACGGGCGCGCGCGAGGTCGTGCGCACCTGCGGCTCGCCCGCGCGCGTCGCGATCGTCACGTGGTTTAAGCGCCAGCTCCTCGCCAACAACGGCGAGAAGATCCGGCAGCTGCTCGTGGAGCGTCTGGAGAAACTCGCGGCCAACATGACGGATGACACAAAGTACGGGTGCCGCAACGCCGACACGGGACTCGTCGGCGTCGAGCACTGCACGCAGGACGCGCCGTGGCCGGCGGTGGTCACCGACACCAGCATCCGCGCCGAGGACATTCTGAATCTCGCGGTCGTGCGTGACGGCGAGGCGCAGTCGGGCTCCAACTTTTACACACATGCGCTCACGAACGCAACGGTAAGCCTCTACTTTTCTTTATTCCGTAACGTCTGTATCTCTCTTGTGCGGCGGCGGCGGCTGCAGCGGCCGCGCGTAGATAGGGTCGTCGCATTGGCACGCGCGCGTTGTGTCTGCTGCCAGCGCGGTTTGCGCGCGCGGCGGCCGCGCGTAGATGGGGTCGTCGCACACGCACGCGCGCGCTGTGTCTAGTGCATGCGCGGGGCGTCAGTGTAGACAGGATAGTTTTTATTGCGCTGCCTGCGCGGTTTGCGCGCGCGGCGGGAGCGCTTGCAGCAGCAGCTCGTACACCGGGTTCTCGCGCACGCTTGCGCGCGTCGCGGGCTGCGCGAGGCAGTCGATGAGCGTGCATTCGCTGAGCGCGCGCGTGCCGGGCGCGCGCGCGAGGAGCTCCTCGTACACGAGCTCGTACAGCACAACAAGGTGCCAGAACATGGCCGGCGGCACGCGGTCGAACGGGCACAGCGCGAGGTGCTCCGGCGCGGGAAACGCGCCGCCGGGCTCGATTGCGGGGAAGGTGTACTCGCGCGCGGCGAGGTGCTTGCGCAGCACGTCGCGCAGGGCGACCATGCGCACCCCGTGCGCGGCGCCATGTTGCAACCGCCTGTGCACGCGCTTGTGTTTTTTTTATCCTGGCCCCTGCATCAAAAAATGGAGTCTGACGCGCCTGTGGCGACTGTGCGTGGCGGCATGTGCACGCGCTTGCCTTTTTTTGTCGTGGTCTCTGCATCGCAAATCGGAGTCTGACGCGCCTGTGGCAACCTCGCGCGCCCGCGTGCGCCCGCGTGCGCAGGCCTGGACGCGCTTTGTCACGGACGAGGGCAACGCCAGCCTGCACGCCTACGCGGAGCAGGCCGCGCGCCGCCGCGAGCTCGGGCTCGGGTACCCGGTGGACGGGGTGCTGGACGGCAGCGCGGAGAGCTTTGCGTTTCCGCTGACGCGCGAGGAGGACCGGCTCTCGCTTGCGACGCAGTGCCACGCGCAGCTGCGCGCGCGCATGCTCTCGACGCCGCTCGTCGACGTGCAGGCGGCGGACAACACGTCGTGGGTGACGCTCCCGCTGCTGCGCGACATGCTCGCCGAGGGCGTCGAGTGGCGCCCGCTCGAGCGCACAGCCGCGTCGCTGCACGCGCACTGGCCGCGCGCAGAGTTTGTGCGCCGGCTGCTCGCGCGCGAGGCGAGCGACAACGACCTGGAGCTGCTCTTCGACAAGCGCCTGGTGCCCGGGGCCTCGCTCTTCTGCCGCAATGAGTCGCGCGCGGCGGAGGCGCAGCCCCGCCCAGGGGGCGGCCCTGTGCTGAATTTTGCGGGCGGCCGCGCGCTCGGCGACGTGCGCGCGCACTGCCCGTGCGGCACCGCGACGCTGCACGGCGCGCCCGACGCCGTGCGACACTGCGACATCGACGCACGTGTGTGCGCGACGGTGCAAGCCCTCGCCGGCGCGGCGCCCGACTGCCTGCGGGTGGCGTGCAACGCGCTCGCGGACGCGGCCGCGCCCACGCTCACGTACGAGCCTGCGGGCGAGGGCTGCCTGCTGGCCGTGCGCGAGTTCCTGCACACGCACGCGGCGGCGCTGCGCGCGCGCGGCTTTGCGTGCACGAGCATGGCGCCGTCCGATCTCTGGGGCCTCAACGCGACGGAGCTCAATGGGCCAACGTCGCAGTACTCGCACGAGGCGTACGTCTTCCTCAAAAACGGCGCGTCCGCGGCCAACGTCGAGCACGTCGCGGAGCAGGTGCGCACGGTGCTCGACGAGGGGCGGCGCACCGCGCACCTGCGCAGCCCGGGCGACGCGAGCGGGCACACACGCGTGGACAATGTGCTGTGCGCCGGGGAGCGCGCCGAGCCCGCCGTCGCCGAGCACGCGTTCCCCGCGGTCACGATGGTCGCCGAGGCCCCGGCCGTGACCGCGTGCCTCAACTACATCATGCAAAAATCGGTCCACGCGATGCTCGAATTCGCGGCCGAGCAGCAGGGCCTGCAAGACGACGCCGACGTGCTCGCGGTGCTGCAGACCCGGAGCACCGAGCGCGCCGCCGCGCACGAGCGCTGCGCGCTGCAGCTCGCCCGCCTCGACACGTGCGTCGCGCAGGGCGCCTTTGAAGAGGACGTGCTCCGCGAGGCCGCGCGCGTGCGCGGCGGGCCGCGCGACGCGTGTCCGTACACGGCCGGCGAAGGCGAGCCCGTGTTTGTGCTCGACCCGCCGTGCGTGGCGCTGCACGGGACCGAGCTCTTCGACCTGCACGCCTGCGCCGCGCTGGGCGCGGTCCATAAGGACGAGGTGCTGACCGCGGAGGGGCTCGGCACCGCCCTCGCGCACAACTGCAGCTTTGCCGACCCGCGCGACCTGCTCGCGCGCGGCACCGGCGAGGCCGCGGCGGACCTCCCGCTCCTGAGCGCGGCTTACGTGCGCGGCGTCATCGCCGTGGAGCCCGACGCGCGCAACGGTGGCGTGCTCGGCGTCGCGCGCGGCGTCGACTGGCTCTTTCCGCGCGCCGACCCCGCCGGGGCGCCCGAGTTTGCGGCCATCCCGTACTGGCCCGGGCCCTGGCAGCCCGCCGCGCTCGGGCAGCAGCTCGTCGAGGCGAGCGAGGCGGGGTACGGCGGCGCGTTCGACGGCTACATGGCGCTGCTGCAGAAAGACGACGACAGCGGCGAGGGCATCGGCCGCCAGCACCGCTTCGTCGTGCTCCCGCACCACCTGCGCAACGCGACGCTCGCGGCGCGCGTCTTCGGCGCCGCCGGCTTCTGCCGCGAGCCGACGTATGCGCTGCCCATGGCGCACACCAACACGCTGCGCCAGTGCACGTCCAAGCGCGAAGAGACGCTCAACGCCGCGCGGGCCTCTAACGAAGCAAAGTACAACCTCGAGAGCGGTGCGTGCTCGCCGAGCGCGGCCGTGCGCGCGGGCGGGGGCCTCGGCGACACGGTCGGCGATTTGTGGCCGCTGCTGCGCCCGCTGCTCGCGCGCGCGACCGCCACCGCCAAGCTCTCGCTGCTGAACCCGGACGACCTGCAGGATGCCGCGGGGCTGCAGCTCGCGCACTCACTCGCGCACGCCGCGTACACGCACGCGCTCGCGCTCGAAGACGGTGCCTCGCTGGAGGACGTGACCGCGGCGCTCTGCTCCGAGGACTATAGCGTGCACGCGGAGGCAGCCGCGGGCACGCACACGCCCGGCGGGTGCTACACGAACGCCGAGTGCGCCGACGCGGAAATGTGCAGCAGCGCGCTCGGGCAGTGCCGGCCGGTCGAGGTCGAGGTCGACAACCAGTACGTCGAGGACGTCGAGTTTGCGCTCTCGTCGTCTGCCTGCGACGGGCAGGGCCCGCGCGGCGCGAGTCCGTGGGAGCAGCTCGCTGGGCTGCTCCACGCGCACGGGCTCTGCGCGCACGCGAACACGGTGGCGTACGAGTACATGCAGGAGCTCGAGCGCGAAGGGCTCTGCGAACAAGTCGGCAGCGGCCACGTGCACCGCTGCCAGGCGGCGGCCGAGTGGCACTGGGTGCGCCAGGTGCCCCCGCAGGCGCCCGCGGGCGCGTCCCCGGAGACGCCCACGGACCTGTACGAAGCGGAGGGGCGCCCGTGGCAGGCGAACCGCACGGGCATGTTTGCGCTCGAGCCGCACGAGTGCGACGCCGAGTACATGGCCGACTCGCAAGAGCTCAAAATGTGCCGCCTCGAGCGCGTGTCCGGCACCGCGCCCCCGCGGTCGCCCTGGATGCGCACGAGCGACTGGGACGCGGAGACGTTTCACGTCTTGCACGGCCTCGGCATCCCGCACGAGCACGGAAGCACGGCGGAGGACCAACTGCACGAGAAACTGCGCTTCCTCGGCCTGCGCAAGGACAACTACCAGCACGCGACCGCGGAGACGCCCGCGGTGCTCAACTGCCGCGCGATCGGGCTCTGCGGCATCGAGACCGTGCGCGTGGCGGGCGTGAAGCACTCACAGCGGCTGCTCGAGTCGGGCAGGCCGCACGCGTTCGAGGACAACCGGCACTGCGGCGCGATGGGCGTGCGCGTGAGTGCCGGGCTTTGCAAGCTAGACAATCTCACCACCGTGCTGTACAACCTCGTGCGCACCAAGGACGTAAAGTGCAGGATTCCGCACCTGCTCGCCAAGTGGCAGCGCGCTGCAAACGTCGACAGTGCCGGCGAGTACAGCGACAGCCCAGACAGCGTGGACCGCGTGCGCGCGGAGCTGAACGCGGTGCTGCTCGCGCTCCCGTTCACGCAGCTCGGGGGGCAGCGGCTCATGGAAGAGCAAGCCGGGACCTACAATAAGCTGCACGCGTGTGCCGCGCGCGTGCAGGCCGAGCTCGAGCAGCTGCGGACCGCCAAGATGTACGACGCGCAGGCGCGCGCGAACGCGAGCGGGCTCTACTTTTTCTACGAGTACGAGGCGTACGAGCTCCCGCTGCTGTGGTGGCTCAAGTACCAGCACTACTCGCTCTTCTACCCCGACGCGCGCCCCGTGCTCGCGGCCGCGAGCGCCGACCCGAGCGGGCGCATCCCGGTCCCGACCTTCGACGCGCGGCTGAGCATGCACAACCTGCGCTCTAGGCTCGCGGGGGACATAGTCCATGGCTCGGAGCCCGCACTGACGCTCCGCGACGCGTGGGCGCGCTCGCCGCTGCGCGTCGACCTCACGCGCGAGAACATGGAGTTTTACATTGCCAGCTTTGTAGGCTATTCCGTCCAGAGCCTGCTGCACGCGCAGCTCGTCGAGTTTCGGTTTGCGTGCCCGTACAACCTGACGTTTCGGGACTACGCCAAGAGCGAAGACCGCGCGCCGGCGTTTGAAAGTATCGCCTACGGGTACTGGTACAAAACCAAAACCTCCGCGGAGCTGGCCCGCAGCATCAGAGACGAAGTGCACGGGCACGCACAGGGCATCGTGCACGAGTACGAGACGGGCGCGCTCGCGGCCATCCTGCGCCCGGCGCGCGACGAGCCGGGCAATTTCGAGGCCGAGGACGCCGCGGCCGCCGTGTCCGTCGTGCAGGACATGTTTGTCAAGGACTTTATGGCGGCGAAGGTGCAGGTGCTCTCGCCGTTTGATCCAAACCACCGCGACGACTTGCTGAAAGATTTTAACAGAGAAAACAAGGACCACGTGGTGCCCCTTGTGCGCTTTACGCTGCCGGAGAGTTTTGTGCTGTCGAATGAGACGGTGCGCGAGGCGGTGGGTGCCTACGAGAGGCGCAGCGGGTGCAGCAACGAGGGGCTGCAGTTTGAGTCGCGGGACGCGCTGCCGGCGGACAAGAGCGAAGACACGCGCTGCATCTACGGCCCGAGCACGCCCGCGCGCCTAAGCGAGAGCCAGGCCATGGGGCGGTTTGTAGACGGCGAGCCCGCGGTCGAGCTCGTGCGGACGGACGGCATGCCGTCACTGACGCGCTACCTGTGCAAGCACGATGAGGACGTCACGCCCGACTACATGCACCCGGATGAAGTGGAGGGGCAGAGCACGTACCCACAGTGCTCCTTCCGGGCGCCAGACGTGCTTCCAGAAAACTGGCCGGTGAATCTGTACCGACAAATGTCTGAGAATTTCGACAATCAGCCGTCCGAAATCACAATGCCGCCACAAGGCGCGGCACCGGAAGGTTTCTGCAAATACGACGAGTACGGCTCTGTGCCTTACTTGATGACACATGTCGAGCCGTATAAAGAAACCATCGGGTCAAACACACAAAGCTACAGCGCCGCGCGTGCGTACATGCGCGAGAGCGCAAAGCAAATGCCCTTCAACGACCGCTGCTTCCGGCTCGACTCGGCGTGTGTGTCGCAGGGCGACGGGCTGCAAGCGGTTTTCACGGGCGTCGGCGAACACGGCGACTTGTACGACGACGTGTACGAACGCATCGAGCACAATGCGTTCACGCAGATGAGTACGAATGGCGCCAATTATGGCCCTCGCAAGCCGAAACACTTTGACAACGACGCAGACTGGATCTTGTACCAGAAAGCGTACGACGCGTGGGCAACTAGCACCCGCAAAGACTTTTTGCGAGAAAACAAGAATCGCACTGCGCTCACGCGGGCACCAGAAGATGTGTTTATGCCCAAGCGCAGATCGCGCGTGTACAATGTAAAATTCATGCTGCCCTCCGATACAAACAAGCCGACCGGCATGGAGTTGTATACATACGCATTGAACAAGAACACGGCTTTTTTTCCCCCGGTGCACAACGCGCATGCCTACCTGACCAGCAAGGACCGCGTGCTCTTCAACGTGCAACGCACGGGCGGGGGTGGTGGGCACACACGTACGCAGTTGCTGTTTGGGCACCATAAACACGATGACGGCGGGCGCACGCTTGCGGCCCCGACGTTTTCATTCTGTCCCGATCCCGATACCTCGGAGGACATACACCATTATCGCAAAATAGACACGGGAGCGCACCGCCGCGTGACTGCCCCCGCCTTTGGCGTGCGTGCAGCCGCGGACTATGTGCGCCAGGAGCGCTCCAGCACGCATCTTTTTACAGTGTCCAGGCGTGACGAGGTCGAAGGCAGCAACAGCGTGGATGATGGCGACAGCTGGAAAACATGGTTCGAGCTTGCAGACTTGCTCTTTCGCCGCATTGCGTTCACGCCGATCGACATGCAGAACGATGGACAACAGCTCAAGGACGACGAGAGGAGATGCAGCACCAAGTATCTCGTTCTATCAAACGACATTATGAGTCACAGCGAGGACGAAAGAATCGACTACTTCATGCGTGCCGATCCGAGGGAAATGGCACGGTCGGACGACTTCCCCTTGCAGGAGTTTGCGTGTCTGGACGACGAGGACAGCAGCACGATCACCCCAATGTTGCCGTACTTTTGGCCGTATCGGTGGGGTGGACAAGCGAGTCCGGAGTCAACAGGCGACCCCAATCACCACCATTGCTTCTGGAAGCAGGACGCTCCTGCCTCTTTTAATTATGACGAATTTCTGGATAAAATCAAAACTAGATATGATGCAATTGACAAGCCATGGCATGTAGTAGAGGAAGGGGCGAAGCAGTACTGGGGCGAGCGGTGCGAGATATCGCGCACGACGCCGACGACGATGACCGCGGACAAGTTTTGGTACAACCCAAAGTATAAGAACGATAAAAAGGGAATCCCTGCCTTCCACCTGATCCGGAGCATAAAAAGACTGGAGCGTGCAAAGAAGTTTGGTTATGCGAATGAATGCTATTACAACGACTGGTTGAAATGGTACAAAATTTCGGACACAGAAACTGCACCGATTCAATCGAGAATAACTGGCATAGGAAACCTAAATGCAAAAGAAGCGATTTGGGCTACCAAGGGCAAGTTAGCAGAAGCGCGATCGGAATTCAACGGCGCGAGCCAAGGCAAAAGACCGGAGGCAACGGACACCCAGGAGATCATGGGAAGTTTGTTCAACCCAGAGAAGCAGATGTTTGGAAACCGGCGCAACACGATGCTCGACCAGTTCAACGTAATGCAGTCGACGCTCGTTTCCGACGACAAAGAGAGCACCACGCGCCCGTGCAGAATACCGCACGCGGGCCAACGCATCGCGTTGGAGGACCTGGCGACGTGCTACGAGCAGGACGTGCACGAAGAGCCAAACCGCCGCCCGTGGTGGAGCACGACCGCGTGCGACATGCTGCGCGGCTTCCTCGACGGCATGAGCTCGTACGAGTCGCTGCGCCACTGGCTGCGCTTTAGGCTGCCCGAGGTCTTTTCCCTCAGCTTTCTATCACAGTTTTCGCCCAAGGACCTAAACCTACTCGCAGAGCAGTTATATATCTTCAACCCCGACAAGTGGTTTGACAACGAACTTGAAAACCGAAGAAAATGGTACACGAGCGCCAACCTGGCGACCTTTCTGACCAACCACATTGTCGCGCGCGACGAGACGCTACTACTACACAACGACTTGGACAATCTGTACGAGGTGCCACGCGACGAGGACCTGCTGCATACGCTGCTGGGCATGCACATCAAGGACGACCGCACAGAAACGGCTGAAAACAAGCGCCGGCTGTTCCTGACGCCGTGCATAAGGACGTACCAACGTGAGTCCCAGAACCTGCACGTGATCCAGACCCTCGACGCCGACGAGCACTGCAAGTACGGCGACGGCGCGTCGGAGGCCTTCATCACGAAGCCGACACTCTGGTCCGAGATGGACGGGCGCGCGGGCGTGCACCTCGTGCCGTGCAAACAGGAAGACGTATCTAACCCCAATTGCCAACCGCTCATTATGTCAAACCGGGTTGATCATACCTCAACGGAAATAACGTCATACCGCGTCAAGCTCGGGCCGAACATGCGCTGCCGCCCGAGCACACCGGTCACGCAACCCGAGGACGACAACGACGACCTCACGCACCTCGTGCCCGTCTGGGCAGTCGAGGAGCAACTGACCCTGCCCGACGACCAGTACCAGGGCATCTGGGACAGGATCCCCTGCCGCGCGTACAACCCCGCGGCGACGGTGCTGCGGCGGCGCCCGGTGCCGGTGACAGACCCACCTTCCAAGCCCCCGTGCGTCGGCTGCGGGCTGTACCAGTTCAACTACAATACCGGCGCGGGGCAGGCGTCGCCGGTGCGGCAGGCAAGTTCCGAACTGCAGGGCAAGGTCGGGGACGCGTACAGCACGCTCATCGGGGACGTCACGGGCACGCTGGCCGCGCTCAAGGAAGCGCTGAACGGCCTGTCGATGGGGGAACACTGGGACCTGCAGCCGGACCCAGACGCGACAGATAAGCGCACCTACCTGCTTGTGCTCAAACTGAAAGACAGCGCGGACGCCATGGGCAATTTCTCGCTGGACGCGGGCATCCGTGACGCGTTCGACGCGTGGGGCCAAGGGCCCGAGAGCAGCGAGGCGCCGTGCTCGGCGTCCGCGGCAGACACGGAGGGCAGCTATTGCCCGTTTCCGGCCTACTACAGCGAGGAGGCGCGTGGGCAGTCGGCCGAGTTCCTCCTGGACATCCAGAAAGCGTGCGTGCCGCTGAACGAGAGCCAGCTGGACCGGCGCGGGATGACCGGGTGCCTGGAAGAGGTCACGGGGGACGCGTCGTCGCTGCGGCAGCTGCAGCAGTCGCTCGTCGACGCGCACCTGCGCAACGCGAACGCGAGCACCGGCGGGCTTGCGCTCGGCGTCGACGTGGTCGGGGGCGCGGCGACCGCGACGTTCCGGCCGGCGCCGAGCAAAACGGTCAAGGCGCCCTCGTGGAAGGCGGGCGTGCACGCCTTTTTCGCGCGCCGCTCCCGCCCGCAGAAGGACACATTTGTGGAGGACGTGTTTTCGGACGCGCGGTGCGAACACGCGTGGGGCGCCGTCCCGCAGCAGGAGCGCTCGTGCTTCAAGCTCAAGGACGGCAAGGTCTCGGTGCTCAACCCGTGGCTCGGCGGCAACTACTCGTTCCCGATGGCGCCGAACCCGAACAGCGAGCTGCTCGGCACCGCGGGGGGCACCGACGTCGAGCGCACCAAGCTCAACCTCGGCTTTGACATGTGCACCGTCGAGGAGGGCGACGCGCGGCGCGCGGAGCTCGCGGCGCACGGGTTTGTGCTGCCGGACATCCGCGCGTGCCACGCGACCGACTGCC
>Ga0209666_1001985_pt1 | contig 15411 bp, 9 predicted proteins | sample SaaInlV_125m_DNA_FD_184679 | JGI IMG/M metagenome (GOLD analysis project Ga0209666, IMG submission 184679) | Marine microbial communities from expanding oxygen minimum zones in the Saanich Inlet - Saanich Inlet SI037_S3LV_10m_DNA (SPAdes)... | ecosystem: Environmental > Aquatic > Marine >...
CGTTCCGCGTCGCGGGCGCGGCGCTGGACGCGACGCGCGTGGTGGGCGGTGGGGCGCTCCGCATAGGGGGGGGGCTTCTGCGCGGCTTGAGAGGGATCGTGCGTGGCGGCGACGGGGACGACGCCGAGGAACCCGCGCCGTAGGGCCTACGAACGCGCGGGCGTCGAAAAACTGTTGAAAAATGACGTCTGATTTCACGTGCCTCCTCTCGCGGATTGCTCGAGTCGCTCTCGGTTCGCGTTTCGACGCGAGACGGGCGCGGACGCGCCGTCCGGCTCACATGATCACGCAGCCGCCCTCCTTCTCCGCCGCCTTCTTCTTGTTCGCCTCCTTCTGGGCCTTGAGCTCAGCCTGGAACTTCTGGTAGTCCTCGGCCTTGACCTCCTCCTTGCCGTCCGGCAGGAACACCTTCCTCCAGAATCCGGACTCCTCGGGCTCGGACTTGCTGTCCTGGGTGGCGCGGACGACGGTCGCGGTGCGCGCCTTCTTGGCGCTGGTAGGGCGCGCGGCGACGCCGACGGGCGTGGAGGTGGCGGCGACGGAGTACATGTTCGTTGGCGTGTGACTTCGAGTGTGTCGTCACCCGCGAAACGTCATCGGCCATCACCCGTCAACTAACTTTTTCATTGGACAAAATGGACAGCTCGGATTGCGATTTCGCGTGTTCGAGATCCTTTCGTTTCGTGAAAGGAGAGGATCGGTCAAAAAGAAGCGAAAAAAAAGTTTTCAAAGCAAAATCCGAGATTCCAGGTTCGGCCGAGAGGGTCAAATATCGGCGACGTTTGGCAGTCCAAAGTAACACCTTCCAACACCGGAAAAGGTGTTGGCCAATTTTCCCGAGAGGCGAGAACTCGCTTGGAGCCAGGCCATTGCGAGAGACGCGCGCCGGACGGAAGGGTTGGGGCGTCATGGCTCTCGAGATACGAAGCCAGCGGCTGAGTGGCTTCAGGCGAGGCGGTGCGTCCCCGCGGCGAGCGCACGCCGCGTCTCGCGACCCGACGAACCCTCGTGCTTTTTTTTCGGATTCTCGGGATCCCGAGAAGACGCGTTCGACCTCCCGCGACGCGCGACCGCGACCGCGTACCCCCCACGCTCACCCCGTTCCCTTCCTCACTCCAAACGCGCGACAGAGAGCCTGTGGAGCCAACACCGACATCATGCGTTCCTCGCGCTGAGCTTCGCGCTGGCGTGCACGTGCGGCGCGTTTCTCTGGGGGCACCGCGCGACGGTGTTCCGCCTCGGCGCGTCCCAGCTCGGCCCCGGGCCCGGCGAGTGGCTGGTGGAGGACCCCCGGGTGCACGGCCTGAGCTCGGCGAAGCTCGCCATGGCGGCGGAGAGGCACGCGCGCGAGCTCGACCAGCGGGACTGCCTTGTGGTGGTGAAGGATGGCGTCATCGTGCACGAGACGTACCGCGAGGGGGGCGACGCGGACACGTTGCATTACCTGGATGGGGTCGGCCGCACGGCGGCGGCGCTGCTCATCGGCGCCGCGGAGCATCAGGGCGTGCTCGACCTCGACACGCCCCTGAGCGAGTACGGGATCGCCGCGCCGCCCGTGCGCCTTTCCGAGACCGAGGCGCCCGTCGCGAACGGCGTCGTCGACGCGGATGCGCTCAAGGCGCATCCCGAGCTCCGCTGGGGCGACGAGTGGTCTCGGGTCACGGCGAGGCACGTCCTGGGTCAGGCCACCGGTTTGGGCGAGGCTCGCGTCGGCGAGAAGTTCGACGCGCACGTTACGGACGAGATCCTGGACGTGCTTTCGCAGGTGCTCAGGGCGACCACGGGCGTGAAGCCCGCGGAGTGGGCGAAGGAGCACTTCACCGGTCCGATGGGCGTCCCCGATTTTTTCGCGCGCGACGTCGGCGCCGACGGCGTCGTCGACGCCGGCGTGCGCGTCGCCGGCGGTCAGATGGCCACCTGCCGCGACGCGGCTCGCTTCGGGCAGCTCCTGGTGAACCAGGGCGAGTGGCTCGCGGAGGACGGGACGTCCAGGCGGCTGGTGAGCGCTGATTTCGTGAAGCGGGTCGTGAACCCGTCGTTCCCGCGCGCCGCGCGTCAACGCGGGTACCAGACGTGGACGCACCCCGGCAAGACGCCGTCGGGCGCGCCGCGCGCGACGCCATTCTTCGCCGAGGTGCGCGAGGCGACGGACGAGGACGCGGCGGGTGAGGCTATTCTGGGTGCTGGAAAGACGACGACCGCCGCGACACCGACCCGCGCGCCCGTTTGGGCGGATTACGAGACGAGCGACGCCACGCCCGCGTGCGGCGACGATTTCGCGAAAAAGTCGCGCGGCGCGTTTCTGGGCCCGGCGGGTCCCTCTTTCCCCTTGGCGTTCGCGGTGGGCGAGCTGGGCAAGTTCCTGGTGGTTTCCCCCGAAACCGGCGTCGTGGTGGTGTCCATGGGGAACACCTGGGGCAGCGAGCGTGAACAATGCCCTTCGGGTCTGCGTGAGCTGCTGGACGGAGCCGAACGCGCGCGGCGGAGCGCGGACGCGCTCGCCGCCGCGCGGCTCGGTCTGGCGCCCGGCAAGACGGTGGGCTACGACGCGTCCGTGCTGATGCGCCAGCTGTGGCACGCGGTGGGCGACGCCGTGACGCCCGTCGCGCTGCTGGAAAACGGCGGCCGGAAAACGGCAGCCTCGAGCGTGTCTCAGATTGGCGCGAAGCGCGTCGCCCAGACGAACGCGGACGTCGCGTCGTCGGAGCGTCTCGGCGCCGCCGTCGCGCTCGGCGACGACGACGCGTACGCGCGAGACAAGGCGTCGGCGATCCGCGCCGTGGCCGCGGCCGCGAACGCCTCGGCCCACGCGAGTTCTTCTCGCGCTGATGGGGAGGACGACGATTACGCACCGGCGCGCTCCGTGGAGGAGGCGCGGAATGCCGCGCCGCAGGACGAGAAGGGCGCGCTCGCCGCCGCGCAGAGGCAGGACGCGCTCGCCGCCGCGCGGCGCCAGCAGGCGGAACGTCTGGCGGCGGCGACGGGCGCCGAGGAAGCCGCTCGCATCCGCCGCAGAGGCGTGGACGCGCAGGGGAAGCTCGGTGCGGACCAGGACGCGGACCCGAACGGGGGGCGCACCGGGTCGTGCCGCTGCGCGTGCCCTCCCGCGGCGGACGGCGTCGGGCAGTGCGTGAACATGCGCGGCGTCCCTGAGGCGAGCTGCAACGACGTCGCGCTGCTCGGCGGGGCGCGGGGCTTTTGCCCCGCGCTCGGCGTGACTTCCACGTGCGCCGCGCCCGCGCCCGCCGCGAAGACGCACGGCGCGCTCGGCCGGTCTGGCGTTTCGTCGCGCAGAAGCGAACGCAAGCGCGGTCACGGCAGGCGCTCGCTTCGCGAGTCCGCGGCGTCCGCGGAGGACGACGACGCTTCTTTCTCCGCCGACGAGTCGGTCACCGTCAAGATCTCCGCGGCGCGGTTCGGCGAGGCGCTGAATCCGTCTTCGCGCCTGGGCTCGGACGAGCTCTCCGACCGAAAGATCACGACCATAAACCCCGAGTCTCCCGCGTTCGAGTGCGCGTCCTCGCGCGCGTGCGCGTCCGGGCTGGGCAGCGAGCACACCGAGTCGTTCCTGTGCCAGCCTCTGACGTTTGTGTCGTGCGCGTGGAGCGACGAGCTGTGCGACCAGCGCTCGACGCGCGACGCGACGCGGCGCGCCACCAAGGCGCCTGCGACCGCCGCGCGTGCGGAGGGAAGCGTCGGGGACGATTCGGAGGAACATCAAAAAGAGGAGCCCGTCGCGCTGCGTTTGACGGAACCGTCCGTGCCGACGTACCTCGGACTCAAGGCGGCGAACGCCGCCGGGACCAAAGAGCCTCCGCGCGTGCGGCTGGGCGTCGTGTCCACCGGGCGCGCCGCGATGGCGGCGTTCGCGGCGGCGGCGACGGCGATGCTCGCCGGCGGCGTCAGGCTGGCGCGAGGCGCCGCGCGGGGGCACACAGGATCGGCGGGGAAGCGCGCGGCCGGGACCCACGCGGAGGCAGGCGAGACCACCGGGCTGCTCGGGGAGGCGAAGAAGGCAAAGGAGGCGTCACCGGCGGCGCCGCCGAAACCGCCGGCGCCGGCGGCGACGCCGGCGCCGGCCAAAGCGCGCGCCTCGCCTTTGTCGACGCCTCCTCGCGCGAGCGCCTCGAAGCCCCCGCTGCCGCCGAAGGAGAGGACGCCGCCGCGGCGCGCGAGCGCGGACGGCGGCGAGGTTCTCCGAGACGCAAAAGAAAAATCGGCGGCGGCGGCGCGGAGCGAACCGGACGCGGCGGGTTTCGCCGCGGTGGAGCCCGGCGAGGGCGCCGAGTCCGTGGATGGGAACAGCGACGACGAGATCGACGCGTGGTTAGCAGAATAGAGAGCGAGCGCATGACGCGCGCGTGTGACTAAGACGGCAGCATCACCGCACCGCTACACGGAGCTCATCGCGGAAATCACACTCTTGCCCACGTCACCCGCTTTCTCCCCCCGCCACAGCCTTGACGTTCGGGTCCATCAGCCGCTCGAGCTGTTTCCGCCCGTGTCGCAGGAAGTGCTCGATCTGCTGCATCTCGCGCATCGGGTCCAGCGCGCGTCTCCGGTCGAACTCCGCGCGTATGCGCGTCACGATCGCGGCGCGCGCGCCCTCAGGTTTCCCGCGCGCCGCGCGGAGAAGCGCACGGTGCAGCGAGAGTGCCTGCCTCGCCAGGCCGCTCAGGCGCGGCGCCTGCGCCATCCCGAGTGTTGAGGGGAAAACCACGTCACGATTTCTAGGGCACGAAAAAGAAACGCGTTTTCCTGACGAGCGTAATTGTCGTCGGCGACGTAGGCGCGGCAGAGCGAGGTGCACCGCGCGCAGACGCTCCGCGGCTGCCTCGCGGTGAGCGTTTATCCTCGCGGTCCTCTGCTTCTCCTGACCCCGACCCGCGACCGCCATGGCCGAGCGCACCGACATTTCCTCGTTCGACCACACGGTGAAGCTGCTGTTGGTGGGCGACAGCGGCGTGGGCAAGAGCTCGCTTCTGCTTCGGTTCTCCGAGGACACATTCGAGGAGGACCAGAGCCCCACCATCGGCGTGGACTTCAAGCTGAAGTTCCTGGACCTGGACGGCAAGCGCCTGAAGCTCACGGTGTGGGACACCGCGGGCCAGGAGCGGTTCCGCACGCTCACGTCTTCGTACTACCGCGGCGCACAGGGTGTGATTTTCGTGTACGACATCTCGCGGCGCGAGACGTTTGAGAACCTCGCGGAGATCTGGGCGCGGGAGGTGGACATGTACGGCACCGTGCGCGACTGCGTGAAGATCGTCATCGGGAACAAGAGCGACAAGGAGGCGGAGCGGGCGGTGAGCAAGGACGAGGCGCGCGAGTTTGCGCGCGAAAACGGGTGTCTGTTTCTGGAGTGCTCGGCAAAAACCAAGGCGTTTGTGCAGGAGGCGTTCGAGGAGCTCGTGCGCGGCGTGCTGGAGACCCCGAGCCTGGTGGAGGAGACAGCCACGGGGGAGGGGAGGGTGCGCCTGAAGAAGTACCAGGCTGCTAAGCAGGACTGCGCGTGTTGAACCGAATCAGACGAATCAGACCAACTCACGAAATGTCGCGAAGCGAAATGGCTCTAACGTTTTAATACAAGCGCTCGTTTTTTTTCGTCTCGCGAGCTCGTCGCTTCACGCGACGCGTCCGCTTCACGCGCCGATGGGCTTGGCGAGCTCCGCCTCCATCTGGCGGATGCGGGACATGAGGGACAGGTCGAAGAAGTCCTCGCCCATGGCCACGGTGAACCCTCCCACCAAACGCGGGTCCACCTTGGTCTCCACCTTGAGCGACTCGCCCGAGTCCACGTGCTTCTGCAGTTTGGCGGTGAGCTCCTTGAGCTGCTCGGGCGTCAGCGCCTGCGCCGAAGTCACCGTCGCCTTCACCTGCCCCGCCGCCGCGAGCGTGTACTCCTCCAGCGCGTCGTATATCTTCTGGTTCTCCGCCAAGCGGCCGTTCTCGGCCACGACGCACAGGAACGACTTCGTGATGGGCGCGAACTTCGCGCCGTCGCAAAACGCGGTGAGACCGGCGATCTTCTTCGCTTTGCTCATCGTGGGGTCCTCGAGAAACGTCTTGAACTTGGGATCCGCGTTCGCGGCGTCGATCACCGTCTTGAACTCCGCCTGCACGACGGGAATGTTGCCCGCCTTGCTCGCGGCGGTGTACAGCGCGGACGCGTAGCGCGCGGGCAGGCCGAACAGGTTCAGGGGAGGCTATCAAATTCGGAGGCGAAAACGAAAACAGACAACAAGGGTGGCGTCAGTCGTCGGAGACTGACGGAGCGCTTCTCGGACGCACCGAGGTGGCGCGCGATCGGTCGTATACGGGGCGGTCGGGAGGCGCGCGACGCTCGGCGGTCTTTGGACGAGGGGAAGCGCACGTACCGCGTGCTCATCGATCTCGTATTCGTCCTCCTCGCGGGCGATGGGGGAGGACACGAACGAGCGCTGCGGGTGCATATGGGGGAGGAAAGGTTAGTTCGCGCACGGCATCGAAGCGAGCGTGCGCCGAGCTACCGTGTGACCCGCGAAAACCGGAAAGCGCTTGGCGGGCGGTCCGGAAACGCGCGGCCGCGCATAGGGCGAGCGTGGAGACGCACTTTGGACGCCGAGGCGGCACCGGCACCGGCGATATGCTGCCTGGCCGCCGGCACGAACCGGGACCAGAGCGCGTTGGCGGAGGTGCGGAGCATGGTCGCGCGCGCGAGAGTGGCCTCCGATTGCGGCAAACGGGCGCACAAAGCCAGCGATTTTTATCTCCCGTCTCGATGATGGTATCGGCACCAAGGCACGATTCGTCACGACTTCGATGTAACCGCACCTCGTTGTTCTTGGGAGCATTGCTCCGCGCACGCTTCCGCAGGGGGAAGGTGCACGCGCGCGATGTCGCGACCGCGCCCGACAGGCCGCGTGGTGGCCCTCGCGGTGCTGGCCGCGATGGCGTCCACCGCGGACGCGGGCTCGGCCGTCGCGTGGCTGCAGGGGGGTGACACGGATGCGCCGTCGCCGACGCCGAGGCGCGACGGGAGAGCGCGCGCCAGCGCGGGCGAGCTGGACGACCTGCGCGCGCGCATCGTCCCCGCGGCGCACTCGCAGGTGGACATGCGCGACCTGCAGGAGGCGCGTGACGCCGCGGAGCGCGCGGCGGCCGCGGAGCGCGCCGGCGCGGACGAAGACTCGGGTGTCGCGAAACAACGCCAAGCCTCGGTGGAATCCGCGGGGGGAGGCTTGGACTTCCAAGCCGGCCCGCCCGCGGCGGACACGGAGGACATCGCGCGCCGCGTGCGCGCGTCCAAGGGCGAGGTCATCCTGCTTCACGGCGGGCTCGCGGACGGGGGCGACTCCGCGAGGCACACCGCCGTGCTCGCCGGCCTCGGCGGGCCCGAGGGCGCGGTGTTCTGCCGCCTCGCGAACGAGGATGGCGCCGGCACGGAGTCGCTCGCCTCCGCCGGCGCCGCCGCGTCGCCCGCGGACGACCGCGCGTTCTTCCACGGCGGGTTCAGGGTGTGGGACGGCGGGAACGATTTCGCGGACGCGGACGACCTCGCGGTGTTCGACGGGGAGCGCTCGGGGTGGACGTGCGCGGGAGAGGCGTGCGAGCGAGACGCGAAGCTCGGCGCGACGAGGTCGACGTCCAAGTCGTCCACGAAGTCGTCCACGAAGTCGTCCACGAAGTCGTCCACGAAGTCGTCCACGAAGTCGTCGGTGTCTCCCGGCCGCCGGGACGAGCACGTCGCGGTGGTCACGCCCCACCCGATCGAGCTTGGCGGGTCGAAGCAGCGCGCGCTGGTGGTGTTCGGCGGGCGGGATGAGTCGGACGCGCGCCTGGACTCGGTGTTCGCGCTCGGGCTGGACGACGGCGCGTGGCGTGAACTCGGCCCGAAACCGCCGTCGCTTAAAAAGGGCGCGCGCGCCGCGCAGGGTCCGTTCGACCTGCCCGCGGTGATCCGCGCCGCGCACGAGGACACAGGCGCGCCGTACGCGCTGGCGCGCTCGGGCGCCTCCGCGGTGGTCACGGACGACAACGTGATGTTCGTGTTCGGCGGGTTCGTGGTGGAGGGGCGGCTCGGGTTCAACGTCGGCGAGTTGCTCGCGCTGGACCTAAACTCGAACGAGTTTTTCTACCCCGAAGTCGTCGGCGACTTGCCCGTGCGCCGGAACAAGCACACCGCGGTGTTGGACGACCGGAACAACATGTGGCTGTGGGGAGGCAGCGTCTGGGACCACACCGGCGGGTCCGCCACCTACGCCAGCACGGCGACGCATGTCGCCGACCTCTCGGACCCGCGCCGCGTCGTGTGGCGCGCGGTGGAGACGAAGGGCTCGCCGCCGTCGCAAAGAAGGCTGCACGCGTCGGTGATCAAGGATGGCGTGATGTACGTGATCGGCGGCGAGGACTACCACAGCAAGAGGTTTCTGCAGGACGTGCACGCGCTGGACCTCGAGACGCTCACCTGGAGCCAGCCCGCGACCGCCGGGTCCGCGGGCGGCGGACGCATTCGCGCCGCCGCCGTCAGCCTCCGCGTGGCGGACCCGAGCGCCGCGCTCGTGGAGTGCGGCGAGGGCACGCCCTCGCCCGCGGTGACGGGCGAGCTCCAGCCCCGCAACGACAAGCTCGTGACGGCGCTGCAGGAGAGCACCGCGGCTGTCGGCAAGAAACACACGGGGACGAAAAAACAAAAAGGGGTGGAAGAAAAGGGCGAGGCGTACGACGAGCTGTTCGCGGCGATGCTCGGCACGCGCTCCGTCGTCGGCAACGCAAAGGCGATTCGCGCGGGCTGGGTGCCCGTGGCGCGCCGCGGCGCGAAGGGCGCCGACGAGGAGAATACCTTCGTGGGCGACCTCGGGTCCGGGCTTCTGGTGGAGTCGCGCGGGATGTGGGAGCTGCACCTGCTGGCGGACGTGCCGGACGTAGGCCTGCTGGAGCTCCAGGCGGACGACCTGCCCGAGTTCCAGTTCCAGGGGCGTTTAGACGGAGGAGAGGTCGCCGCGCGCGCGGAGAAGAGCTTTTCGGTTTCGGACCTGGACGCGGGGGGCTGGGCGCGCGAAGCCGGCCGCGGCGGGAAGCGCGCCGCGTTCAGGACCGAAACCGAGGCTGTCGTCGCGCGCGCCGGCGCGAAGGAGGAGGATCAGGAGACGTTCGAGGAGGCTCTGGACGATCTGATGGACGGCTTCGCGCGCGGCGAAAAGAAGGATGACGCGCCGCGCGGCGACAGAAAGAAAAAAGAAGACGCGGTCGATAAAAAAGAAGACGCGGTCGACAAGGAAGCGCGTGGCGGAAAAGAGAAAGAAAAACAAGCCGCCAAAAGCTTAAGGTCCGCTCGTCGGTCCTCTTCCTCTCGCCGCGCGAACGACGCGGACGCGGCGGCGGACGACTCCGAACGCGGCGAGACGAAGGACGACGCGGTTGATACGAAACGCGACGCGCGTGTCTCGAAAAAAGAAGAGAAGGCGGACTTTGTCCGCGCGGACGACGCGGACGAACTTCTGGACGACTTCCCGCGCGGCGAGACGAAGGATGTTGCGGTCGAGAAGCGAGCTCGAGAAGCGAGCGAACGAAAAGAGGCGGAGAAGGAAACCGAGGCGTCCGTCACGAGTGGCGGCTCGTCGCGTCGTCGGTCCTCCGTGTCGTCGCGCGCGCGCGCGCTCCCCGGATCCCGGGAGCAGGCTGCGGTGAACGCGGCGGCTGAGGTTCGCGAGGCGCACCGCGTCGCGCGGCGGGACGCCGCGGCGGTTCGCGCGGGCGGAACGGTCAAGTCTCGGTTCGTGGACTCGGACCCCATCGACCCGCGGTCCGTCGCCGCCAGCGCGGACCGCTCGTACCGCGAGATCGTCGAGGACGACAAGCGCGAGGCGGCGGCGCGCGTCCGCGCGGCGGCGCGCGAGTCGTGGCTCGGCGCGTCGTCGGAGTCAGACCCGGTCGCTTTCGACGCATCCGGGCGCGTGACAAAAACAAAGACAAAGACGAAGACGCGCGCCGCGTCGCTGGGCGACGCGCGGGACTACGTCGCCGCGGAGGCGGAGGAGCCGGAGACGCCCGAGACGCCGGAGGCGTCGCGCGACGACGCGTCGGATCTCACCGGCTCGGAGATTGTCGTCGACGCCACGACGCTCGGTCTGGGTGAGGATCGCGACGCGGGCGACGCGTCCGGCCTTCTGGACGCGGTCGCGGGATCTGCCCTGGCGCGTCTCGGCGACGCGCCGCTGGACCCCACAGACCCGGACTCGGAGGACTACGTCGCGCAGATGGGCTCCAGTCCGGAGGACACCCGTAAGCTCTGGGCGCAGTTCAAGGCGCACCTCGCCAAGTTCGAGGAGGCGAAGGACGCGCGCGCGCGCGCGTCGCCGAGCGGCGGCGTCCGCGCCTTCTCGGAGGAGATTCGCGACGCAGAGGAGGACGTTCACGACGCGCGCGTCTCCGCCGCCGCTGCAGAGAAGACGCGCGAGCTGGTCGAGGCGTCGCTGGGTGCGCGCGAGACAGCGGCGCGTCGCCGCGGCGTCGGCGAATCCTCGGCGGTGCTCCGCGTTTTGGGCGGCGCCGCGGTGCTGGCGACGGCGGGCGTGTTCGGGATGAGCAAGCTCGCGACGCGTCTGCGGCTGGAGCACGCCGCGGCGCTTGGTTCGAAGGAGGAGCGTTTACGGCTTTTGGTGCCGGACCCCGAGAACTTCCGCGGCGCAACGCCGCTCGCGCCGCGGGAGAGCCCGAAGACGACGACGGCGACGTGGCAAAAGGCGGCGGCGGCGCGGTGGCGCTCGCACTTCGGAGACTCTCTGAGCGACGACTCCGTGGTGGACGTGTAGAGTGCGAGTGAGCGACGTTTCGTTTTTGGGTGGTCGAGCGTGGACGGTTTAGGCCTTGATGTGTTTTTTAGCGAAGCGACGGCGCCGTCGAGCTTGTGAACGAACGATGAGGTGCCTTCGGCGCGCGCCGCGAACGCAACGCTCGGCGACAAACAGCGCTTCTCTTTTCACTCTTGTCGCGAACACCCCTTGTCGCGAACGGGTGCAGAGATATTTCAATCATCGTCTCCCGTTTGAGAGAGGCGCGACGAGACGACGCGGTTCCTTCCGACGTGGTTTACTGGCGTCTATGCATTACACCGTGTGCGCTAGTCGTACATTTCGCAGGCTCACGCGTCGGCGCGCGACGAAGCCGTCGCGCGTCGAGGCGTCCCTCCCGGAAGCCTCCGTCCGGCATCCGCGTTTCACCCGAAAAAACCCTACGCTCGGTAAGGATCGCCCCGCGATCGCACCCCGCGCGCCCCGCGAGGTTCCGCCTGACAGGCGCGCGGTTCGTGGAACCGTCGCCCTCACGCGCGAACGCGGCGCGCGCGGTCCCTGGGACCCCTCGTCTCGAGTTTCGCGGTCCGGACGGGCGCTTAGTGGTGCCCGCCGGGGTTGAGGAAGCCAGACTTCTTCTTGTCCTCCTCGGTGATGCCCAGGGTGGCGACGGTGACGCCGTACCCCACGACGCCGAAGCCGGCGATGAAGGGCCACATCTTCTTCGCCTGCCCCGCGGCGAAGGTGATCATGCTCTGGTTCTGGTACGGCATCGCGTCTGCCGAACGACGTGCGCTGATGAGTGAAGATTGGCGACGGGTATGTATTTGGTTTCGTGACTGGTGGGCAGTCTGGAACGAGCGAACGACGCCAGACTGTGAGATCCGGACTCATTCGACGCGCGAGCTTTTATTACTCTCAGCGGACGTTGTTGACACCTTTCGCGCCAGTAAAGGACGCGCGCCTGGCGCGCGCCTTCGCTCATCCTCCCTCGGCCGGGCGGCGCGCGGCGGGCATGTCCAGGGACGTGGAATTCACCACGCTGGTTCGCGAGGGCGACGAGTCTTCCAGCGGTTTGGGGTCCTCGCCCTCGGCGGAGCCGAGGGACGAGCGCGATGTCGCGTACTGGTCGTGTTTCGCGCTGGGCGCCGGTTTGCTGTTCCCGTGGAACGCGTACATAAGCGCGGTGGACTACTTCGGGAGCCTCTACCCGCACGAGCACGTCGACCGCGCGTTCGGAGTGCTGTACTTCCTGCCCAACCTCGCGTCTCTGTGCGTCGTGCTTCGGTTCGGGGACAGAGTCGAGCCGCGCACGCGAATACAAACGGGCTACGCCGCGTTTCTGTTGTGCCTCGCCGTGCCGGCGACGTCCACGTCGCTGGCGCCGACGTACGTCGCGGTCGCGCTCACGGGCGTGGCGGACGCGGTGTGTCAGGGCTCGCTGTTCGGGGTCGTCGCGCCCATGCCCGAGCGCTTCACGCAGGCGCTCATGGGAGGCACGAGCTTTTCCGGCCTCGTCGTCTCGACGCTTAGAGTCATCTCCAAAGCCGCCTTCGCCGGTTCCGACGACGGCTTGAGGAACGGCGCGGCGGCGTATTTCGCCGTCTCCGCGCTCTGGGTGGGTGCGTGCCTCGCCATCTACGCTAGGCTCGAACGCACAAACGTGTTCCGACACCACCGAAGGAAGCTTTTTTATGCGCGGGAAAAGGCGTTCGCGGCGACGCGAGAGAGCTTCGACCGCGCGCGGGAAGGAGGAGGCTCGGAGGAGGACGAGACTCCGGACGAGACTCCGCGGGAAGTCAGAGAGGCGTCTCCAACGCGCGTCTCTATGAGCGGCGTCGGAGACGTCTCAGGTGGGGTTTCAGGTGGGGACGCGTCGGGGGACAGAACGTCGTCGTATCTCGTGACTGACGTTCGTTCGAACGCCGGTCACGATGCTTCTTCATTAAGAACGCGTCGGAGCTCCGACGTCGTCGGAATCGTGAAAAAAATATGGCCGCACGCGGCCACCGTCTTCTCCGTGTACGCGGTGACGCTGAGCATCTTCCCCGGCGTGTTAGCGGAGGACGTGCGCAACGATACGCTGGGGGACTGGTACGCCGTGCTTCTCATCTTGTGTTTCAACGCGTTCGACGTGGTGGGGAAGATGGTGCCCTCGTGGTGGCCTTCCGGGTTCGAGGTATTAGCGAAGCGTCCGCGAACGGTCGCGGCGGCTTCCGCGGCGAGACTCTTTTTCGTCCCCGCGTTCCTCGCGGTTTCCAAGACAAGAGTCTCGTTCGCGTCCCAAACGCTCGCGGACTCGCCCGCGGCGTGCGTCGTGCTGGTCGCAGCGCTGGGTTTAACAAACGGGTGGTACAGCAGCGTGGGGATGATGTGCGCTCCGAAAGCCGTCGCGTCTCACGACGCGGAGACCTGCGGAACGGTCACGGTGCTGTTTTTGTTAGCCGGGTTGGCCACCGGCGCGGCGTGCGGCTGGCTGTGGGTGTGACTTTTTGATTCGTTTTGACGTAAACGTCACGAGCGTCTTGTGCGTGAGTAAAGTAGTTACAATCTTTGCGTAAAATGATAAACGCGTTTTGTCGCGACAGGACGCTCTAGAAGCTCCGCGCGCCAAACGCGTTTGGCGTGTCGATAACGCGGAAGAAACGCGCGTATGTCTTAGTCGTCATTTCGCCTTCCCGAGCGATTTCATCAGCGCCTCCCTCTGCGCTCTTAACTCCTCCTTCCCCTCCGCCTGCGCCAGGAAAAACAATATCCGCTCCATTACTTCCGGCGGGAGCTGGTGCAGGCCCGGCCTGTCCGCCGCGAGCAGCGACATGGTTTTCGGGTCGCGCTTGAACACGATCGTCGCGTTTTCGTCCAAAAGCGCCTCCGGGTTGAGCGTGGACATCGCGCCGACCCCCCCGGTGAGGTTCCCGCCCCGTCCGCCGCCCGTCAGACTCATGCGCTTCCCCCTCCCGCCCGTGATACCCGTCCCGCGCCCGCTCATCAGGTGCTTGTACGAGGTGTACGTCGCGCCGCGGTTCACCTTGGCGATGATCCGCGCGCTCTTGCGCGAGCGCGGTGCCGCTCCGTTGGGCGGAGGCGGCGACTCGGGAGGCGAGTCGCTCTCCGGCTTGGCGCGCTTCCCGCGGCTCGCCGCCTCGGCGACGGCTTTGTTCTCCTCCTTCTGCGACAGCGCATCCTCCCAGCACGCGTCGTCGTCCATCGGCGCGATCGCCAGCGTCATCTTCTCGAACTCGCTTAAAACGCGCGCCGTGACGCCGTCCCAGATGGGCGGGATCTTGTTTTCCTCCACGCGCCCCCTCGTCGGGTCCTTGACTCCGTCCTTCCCGTCCTCCTCGTCCGACGACGACTCCTCGTCGGACGACGAATAAGAGCTCGAGTCGTCGCCGTCGTCGTTGGCGCCTTCGGGGCGCTCGATGCGCACGCGCTTCTTGGACAGATCAGGGGGCTGCACGCGGCTGCGCTTCTCGCACAGCAGAAGCATGCGCACCGCGACCCGAAAGGACGTCCGCCCGTACCGCGCGTGCGCCTGAGGGGACCACTCGAACCAGATGGACGGTTTCGGCGGGGTGGCGTTTTTGGGGACGAAAAACTCCAGCCCGTCTTTCCCGCGCAACAGCTCGGGCTGATCGTAGAACAGCGTCGAGACGTTCTTGATCACCTGCGGTTGGCACGTTCGGAAGAAGGAGGACGGAGAGGCGGCGGCGTGAAGCGGGAGGTCAGCGCCGCGGCGGGAGTCGCGACGACGGTTGCGACGACGGTTGCGAAAACCAAACAGAAAGAAAAAACCAAAAGTCTCTCGCGCGTCCGTTTGTTTCCGCGCTTGACGATCGTCCCCGCGAAAAGCCCGAAGGGTCGCGATTTCGGATTCACGCGAAAAAGAGAAAAAATCGGGAAATCTCGTGCCAGGTGTGATGGCGGAAAAATGAATCCTCGAACGACGGTCTGCGCGTGCGGCCGCGCGCTGTGCGGATCCGCAGGCCAGCTCAGGCGGCTGACTTGGAGCCTCGGCCCGCTTCGGGATGTTTTCGGCGGGCGAATTAACCCCCGAGCGGGGGGTTCGGGGACGGCTCGGAATCGCGGGAACGCGCGCGGGGTTGCCCGCGTGTGCGCGCGCGCGGAGGCGCGCGCGCGCGGCGAGACGCGGGCTTCGCGCCGGGGATCGAGACGGACGAGTCGCGCGCCCGCGAGGACGCGCGCGACCGCAGCCACCGCGCGCGGGATACGCACCTGTTCCGTGGTGAAGTCGGCGTTTCTGAACCGAATCAAGATAGCCAGGAACGCGTGGTACGGCCGTTCGTCGTGGCTGTAGACTTTGCGTATGCGCTTGAGGAGGCTGTACCCGCCCCCGATGGTGGGCTGGTTCGGGTCCGCCTGCGCTCGTTCGGGTGGGGGGGAGGGTCAGGATGGGACCCCGCGCCTCGCCGCGCGCGTTTCGCGCCGCGATCCGGCCCGCGTCGCGGAGGGACCCGCGGCCGTTCGCAGGGTTGAATCTGAAAAACGAGGGAAAAAGAACGCGACCGGGTGCCTCCGATTTGGTTTCGTTTCAAGCGAGCCGCAGCGCGCGCGTTCGCGCGCGGCGGGGGGCGAGCCGCGCCGCGCTCGGCGCGCGAAAAAAAAAGGACGATCGCGG
>Ga0209666_1001987_pt1 | contig 15408 bp, 24 predicted proteins | sample SaaInlV_125m_DNA_FD_184679 | JGI IMG/M metagenome (GOLD analysis project Ga0209666, IMG submission 184679) | Marine microbial communities from expanding oxygen minimum zones in the Saanich Inlet - Saanich Inlet SI037_S3LV_10m_DNA (SPAdes)... | ecosystem: Environmental > Aquatic > Marine >...
CGGAATCGGAATCGGAATCGGAATCGGAATCGGAATCACTATCGGAGTCCGAATCGCCTTCGGAATCGCCTTCACCTTCGTTGTCGGAATCGCCGTCGCTATCGGAGTCGGAGTCGGAGTCACCGTCGCTATCTCCGCTATCGGAATCGCTGTCGGAATCACCTTCACCTTCACCTTCACCATCGGAGTCGGAATCGCTGTCGGAATCGCCTTCACCATCCCCCTCACCTTCACCGCCTTCGGATTCGCCGTTACCATCACCATCACCTTGACCTTCTCCACCTTCACCGCTTTCTTGCGAGGGTGTGCCTTCAACATCGTTAGGATTTTCGGCAGGTGCGCCGCCTTCACTTCCTTCGGGTGCGGGTTTTTCGGCTTCGCCGCCTTCTTCAGCAGGTTTTCCTTGAGAATCGGAGTCTTTATCCATCATTTTATCTATTTTGTCTTTCAAAGAATCGGGTGCATCATCACCGCTTTCTTGACCCTGTTCATAAGGGTCTTGACTTTCTTTATCGGAATCGCTATCGGAATCGGAATCACTATCGGAGTCGGAATCGCTATCGGAATCACCTTCACCTTCTCCCTCTTCTTCACCCTCTCCTTCTTCATCAGTAGGCGTTCCTTCATCGGAGGGCATACCTTTTCCTCCACCGCCACCACCTTGAGGTCTTGATGAGGGTAATTCATCTTCGTCAATGCCCGTTCTTGAAGGTGCAGGTTCAAATCTCATATCATCACCCTTAGCCAAAGCGTCTTTCAAGTAACTTCCAACAGGGAGGCTCACTTCAATAAATTCATCGGTGTCTGTATAATCGTTAATATCATAATAAGGGAATAGATTTTTAATTTCTTTAGCGAAAGACTCATCATCCGTAAAAATTTCTAAGTAATTGTCTTGGGATTCTATATCATCATAACCATTATTATTTGCATAATCAATAATACCTTCAATGGTGGAGATATATTTTGAGCCATTATCATCAATAACTTCAACAACAATTAAGGAGTCTTCATTGGGTCTTTTATTGGTGTCTTTAATTTCACCTGTTTTCAAATTGACCCACTTCATAATAACGCCCCATCATTTGTTATGTAAAACGACTATTTAACCATTCTTATAATGTCCTTCGTTGATTGAGTAAATTAATTCTTCCGCAAAATCATAGACATGGTTTGCATCAACAAACCAATCAATAACTTCTTCACTTATTTTATCCACTTCGGCTTCGCTTGGATTATTTCTATTTTCCCAATGTATTTCCCAATCAAGGTAAGTGGTCTTTAATCTTTCTAATTGGGTATTTTCATCAATACTAATGCGAACAATTTTCCAACCATTTTCTTTTAACTTGGTTGCTTCGTTAATAAATCGCACATCGTCAATAATCCGAATGGTTTGAGGGTTGTCATATTCATCGGCTTCCGCAATAACATAGTCCAACCAAACATCATGTCTAATTTCTCGCATTTTCATGCCGATTTTTTGTAGTAAGGGTCTGTCTTTGTCCTCCATTTTGAATAACTCATGAGCAATTGCCTTTACTTGACCCGCCATTGATAATTTTACTACATCATTATTAACGCCATTGATAATTAAATTAGCAAGAGTAGTCTTACCTGCCGCCATTCGCCCACATATCGCAATCTTCATATTAACACCTTATTTTCTATTCCTAATAATTGTTTTGGCGAGGTATGTAGGTAATACTTTAGCCATAGGATTGTTTTTCATTCCTCTTTCAAAGTGAAACATAAACGAGGGGTCAATAATGTAGGTATGTCCCACATCAGTAGCACTTCTTACATTTCTTCCGCACATTTGCGCTAATTCAACACTTGTCAGCATTTGATACCACTTAGGGTCGCTTTCAGCCTTTGTTTTGACTTGAATATCGCCAAGTGGCCCGAAAGGAACTTTGACAATAATAGTAAAATCAACCATTTTTCCGTCAAACCCTTGATTTGCATAAGTGGATATGAGGATTTCATTATTATTTTCGGTTTCAAATTCACGGAATACTGCATCACGCTCTCTTGGATTCTTATTATGTTGTCTTAATCGCCCATGAACCAACGGGTATTTATCCAAAAGTGTTTCAACAATGTTTTCTTCTATGTCGTCTGTAAATGGAAGGATTAAACCTTTTCCATCGGGATATAGGCTCGCAATTTTATGAATAGCGTCGGCACATTTTTCAAATGATTCGGGAGTTCTTGCGCTTTTAGACAATTTACCTCCCTTAATGTGTGTATAAACGGGGCGGTTCTTTTCGGGGAATGGGCTATAATGAACCTTAACAAAAGCAGTATCTTTCTCTTCTAATCCTAATTCCCTTCCGAAAATCTCATAGTCCAAAATAGTTCCTGTTAAGAAAATCCTTTGCTTTCCTAATCCGAGCAACAAATCGTCGGCATAATTTGACACATTGAGAGGCTTAAATGAAATCCATGTAGGAACTTGGTTTTGAGTATCAATTTGATAGACCCAATTTTCCCAATTCTTAGCAATAGAGCCTACTAATTCGGTTACCTTCATTAAGAAATTAGAAGCATAAGACAATTCTTTCTTTTCATATTTTGTATGAGGGTCTTTGTCTTTCATTTTATCACGGACATAATCTTCAAGTGCGAGTAAATACTTTGTTAATTTGATAAGTTCTTGCATTCGGTCATTCGGTGGTGTATTAAGGCTCATGGGTCTAATTGCAGGTATTCCGTAGCCCTCTTTTGGATTATTAGGGTCAAATTGCTTTAGTATTCTATTTCTTTGCGCTTCTAATGACTCTTTCTTTGATTGAGATTTTGCATCCTTAACTTCTTGAGCCGTAGGTGCTTTGAATAACCTCTCAAGCATTCTTGTTGATACATTCATAGCATAAAAAGACATCATATTGTTTGCTAATTGGTGTGCTTCATCAACAATTAAGAATGGTCTTTTGGGGAGAACTTTTCCGCTTCGGTTCATACCCATCATATAGGCAGTATTTCCGACGAAATACCTTGACTTTTGAGCCGTAGTTAATGCACCATAATAATCACATAATGAATCAGCATCAACATCAAAGTCCATAATTCCCATATTTGAAGGGTTTTTCTTAGTGCAATTGAAACCTTTTGCATATTTACAAGGTGCAAGACTCGCACTACAAGTCTGTGGTGAAACATCAGTAGCGTTTTCTAATGCTTCGTTTGCTAATTTAACATCGTCAGTTCCCGGTTCTATGTCAAGGAGGCAATCATAATTACCTCGCCCCATAACCGACCTCATAAACGGCATTTCCTTGAGATATTGGGCTTGTAATCCTTTCAAATGAGTAACTATGTAAGCCGAAGCGTCATAGATTTGCGGAATTGTTTTTGCTACAACGGATTTTCCGCCGCCAACAGGCATTTCAACAACGATATTTTTATATCCCTTGTCAATTGCATCCATCATTGGCTCTAATACTTGCTTTTGAATATCTCTAAATGGGTGAAATTTAGTTCCTTTTGATACTTCATCAAATCCTATCTCATCAGCAATTAATGTATCTTCTTCAACATCATATTGAGCAAATTCCTTTTCCACTTCTTTATGTCCGTTTGTAGCCTTAATACCTGTTTTTCCAATGTCTTTTCCATCGTCAAAGTCTTTTAACAAAGGAATGTAGTCTTTCAAATTAAATGCGTCAAGGTCTTCTAAATCAGTAGGTTCAATTTTATTTTGCTTCTTGGTATCCTTTTTTTGGTTCGGATTATATTTTTCCTCACCATCAAGAAACAAAGTCAATCGGTTTTTCTTACAGAAGGCTTCAATTCTTTCTAAACGCTTTGATTTATCACCAAATGCCCCTCTAAAGTTCTTGGATTTCCAATCATATTCCAAACCTAATTCGTTTTTCAAATCATTTCTATAAGGGAAGGTCTTTCCTTCAACCCTAACGATAACGAAACCCATGAGATTTAATTATCCGAACCCCTATTTAACCACTTCGTTTAGATACAAGGAATGATTATTATATTTCATGCTCATTGAAGCCTATAACATTCCTCATGACGATAAGAAATCCATAGATGGGGAAGATGGCTATTTTATTTATCATAAAAATAACAAGGTTTATCTATGCGTATTTGATGGCGTGGGCGGTTGGCGTAATCAAGGAGTCAATGTAAAAGAATTCGTTAATCAATTGACAAGAAATTGTATTGACAGCATAGAGAACGGACATAGAAATCCCGAAGTTATTATTGAGGATGCGCTGAACAAAAGCACTTTAGCAGGGTCAGTTACAGTAATTTTCGCAATTATTGAAGGAGATTCCATGATAGCATATCAAATTGGCGATTCGGGACTTATGTTAATTCAAGATGAAAGAGTTATATTTCAAACAGAATCTCAACAACATTCTTTCAATTTTCCTTATCAAGTCGGAAAGGATAAAGACGGCTCATTTCACGGAGATAGCCCGAAAGAAGGTAAATTTTATCGTCTAAGCCTCTTGAATCAAGGGGACTACATCATTTTAGGTTCGGATGGATTGTTTGATAATTTGCACACGCATAAAATAATTAACTTAACTCAAGAAAGAAATGTTGCCGAACATTTATGCAAAGAAGCATACAAACAGTCAAAGCAAGACTTAACAAGTGTCCCTTTTTATGAGCAAGCATACCATGAGGGTGTTCTTTCAACCGTCAAGGTTGGCGGTAAGCAAGACGACATTACTGTAATTGTAGTGAGGGTTTGACCCCTCAAGGACTTCCGATGCCGTATTCAGCAAGTGCTTCTTGAATCGTCAAAATACCGTTCTCAACATCAACGGAGAAAATCCCTTGAGGATAACAAGTATCTTTCCAATCGCAGTATGAGCAATTCCAATCGCCAACATCTGACAATGGTTTTTTGCCGTGTTCACCATACTTTGTCTTTGACAATTCTCCACGCTCAAAGAGTCGCTTTGCTTCATCATCAGTATAGCGGAGAGAAAATTCTCTTGCAGGTGGAGTATCGGACTTCAAGTTATTCAATTGCTCATAATAACGCTCTCGCATCATGTCAATAGTCAAGTCGGGTTGTTGAGGGGTCACATTCCATTCAAGGGCTTTTTCGGCTCTTGGCTTCAACACATTCCCGTTCATGTCTTTGACAACAATACTGCCTTCATATCCATCGGACAATTCAACACGGAATGACTTATTAGCCCCGTTATCACGGCCAATGTAGCAAATGACAAAGTAAGGAATCTCAACCTTATGAAAATCTTCCCATGTCTTTCTCATGTGAAGGTAAAGTGCGGTTTGCATCAAGTGTTCAATTTGAGGATAGCCATGCTCATAGGTGGAGGTCTTGTTACCGTTCATCACCATTTTTGCACCGTAGCCCCACTTAGACTTGACTTCAATACCGATGGCCTTTGAAGGGTCAATAACCATTCGGGAAACACCGTTTGCATCTGTTTGCATTTCAGTCCAACGCAATAGAGCATCCACTTCACCACTTAGCATAAGAGGTTCTTCGGTATCGGGGTTCTTTGCGATATTCTTTTTGATTTTTGAATTGGCTTCAAGTAAAACACCTGCGTTAGCCCATGCTTCTTGGAGTCCCGCTTCGGCCATGTTACCCATCATGAAGATGAATTGAGAAGTGTCGCTTGCAGGGTTGGTGCGAGGCACTTTCTTCTTTGAATACCATACTTGACGGAGGCACTTTCCGACCAATTGTTCTTCGCCACGCTCATTCATCATAAGTGCGCTTGCACCTGTCGGATTGATACCTGTTTTACCACCAAGACTTTCACGGTATTTCCCTTGTCGCAAGGACTTTAGGGCTACGGTCAAAGGGTCAAGGGCTTCATTATTTGCATTGTTAGAGGACATTCTCTTAATCACCAATTATACCGTTGTTACAACAGGTATTTATAGGTTTTCTAATTTTTGCATGAAATCAGTAATAATGTCATGGCCTACTACAAATCCACTTAACACATCACCTTCAGTTAATGATAGTGAATCAAAGAACTGTTGATAACCATTAGGCATTCTTTGTTGTCCTATGTGTTTAAGAATCTCCATATCTCCATCTAAGACTTCAAAATTGAAAAACAAAAAGGAATCATTAGGCAACGGATTATCCAAAAAATGCCTCTTCAATTTCTTATCTCCTAAATTGAAAAGAAAAATATAATCGGATTCGCCCAATCTATTAAAGAAAAGGTATGGTTTATCGTCGCTGTAAGCAAACAATTCACCGCACATACCTACTAATGCACTTGCGGTAATGTCGGTCATAACCTTGCATTCTCCAAACGACTATTTAATCCATTAGATTAAGAACAATTAAATACCTACGAAAATAAGTATAGCGTATGAAAATCACTATCACCGCAGGTGGCGGGAGAAAAATAGTGTTTGAGGACTATGAGGGCGGAGATAATTTGGTTAAGGTTTCCGTTTTTGAAGGCAAAGAGATTTTCGTTATAGGAACAATTGACGCTAAGGAATTGCGTAGGTTAGGGAAGGCGTTTTAATCATGTTGCAGTCTGTTGCTAAATTGCTTTTAGAACAACCATTTCCTGTTGAGGGTGGTTTAGTTCAAAATGAAGCATTAGCGATAAAAGAAGTTCAAAGTGAAAGAGCCATCATATTTCGTTGGAGATTTAGGGTGTGTAATTCTTGTTCAAAAACCTTTGATATTGAATCCGAAGGTATGTTTTACAAATGTGAGGAATGTTTATGAAGTCCCTAAATAAAATACAAATTGCCCTAAACAAGAATGCCGAAGTAGTATTATTGACTGATGTTGATATGAAAAGCGACAATGACCCCGATACATTATTCCTCAATTTCTTTACAATTTTGGCTGACCCACTAAGGCTATCTATTCTTGGTGTTGGTCGTCTTTCAAGTAAATTAGCAACATTGATTGGTTCGGATGAGGAAAGCATTAACTCTTTATTGATAAACAACCCCGAAATTTATACAAATATGCTACAACAGAAAACACAGGAAATGTTAGTGGCTCATTCGGAGGAATATGCGAAAATCCTCTTAGATGGAGAAAAAAATGCAAAAAATGTAAGAGCCATCTTGACATCCCTTCTCTCCAACGGATTTTACAAGCAAGTAGTCCACTATAATTTTCCATCGGGTGTCAAGAAAGAAGAACAGGTTATTGAAATTACTGATATGTTACCTGCCTTCAAACAAATGCTTGAGATTGTCAAGCGATATGACGATGAGAAATACCTTAAACAAATAATGGGTGAATAAAATGAGTGATGAAAATAATAATGAAAGCATAGGTTTAGAAGAAGCGTTGATTCAAATGAAGGAAGCGGGTGATATTCCCGATGGATTCCACATGATGTTTTTTTCCGAAGATTTTAGCCTCCGAGAAGATTGTCCTACAAATCAATTATTGAAATCCGTTGGTGAACGCTTTGGCTTTGCCGACTTAATCCGTAGGCAGGTCTTTCAATTGCCTAAAGACCAAACCGTAGTAACTTATGAGTTCCCTTGCTTTGTAGGGTTTGACGACCTTCAACAAACAATGGAAGAGGTTGATATGCACATTAACGAATCCTTTGACCGTATGGTTAAAGACGGAACACTTACTTCTCATCCAAAGGCAAGAGTCCAATTCCTACTCGCTCAACCAAGAGGTGAAACAGATGGCGTTTGAAATCAAATTATTAGAAGTAATTTCTTTCAATCAAGAATTCAATATCCATCCCACCGAAGTAGCCAAAGGCGATTTCAAGTATTGGACTGAATTATCAACCCTCTTAGGGATTGACCTTCAACAAGAAAGTGAAATTAACGCTTCGTTTGAGGAATGAAATTGATTTTGCGAGGGCGACGGCCTTCAACATTGAACACTTTCTTTCCATTTGCGTCTTTGAAACATCGGCAAAAATTAGTAATGTTTCCTTTATCTAATCCCCGATAGCCCCAATTATTTTCCAAGTGTGAATAGATTTGCGACTCTTCCCATGAACCTTCATTTTGCGAGAGCCAAGTAGTTACTCCTAATGCTTGCTTCTTTAGCAAACACTTGACCTTTTTCTTTCGCCCTTCAAACATTTTCAATACTGCATCATCTAACAATTCAATCTCTCCTGTAATCTAAGCCAACAGGTGACTGTATTTAAGGTTGATTGCTGTTAAGGTTCTTGAATATCGCTTTTGCTTCATCATTTGTAATGGGCTTTCCGTTGTAATGCCAATCACCGTCAGCAAAGGGTCTGTATGGTCTATCCTTCTTCTTATTCAAAGGGTTCTTTTGGACTTTCCTTTTGCTATTGCCCCAACCTTGACTCTTATTAGCCGTAACTACATTCCTTCTAATGTCAGCACTTTCGCCCATCATTTCTTCAAAAATCATTTTGTCTTTTCTTATTTTGCACATTTTTAGCATATATTCCTCATGCCACAGCAGGTTAAATTCCCACCCTAATGTTCCGCCACTAATCCAAATTGTTTCCTTTTCAAAGAATGAATCCTTCTCATAATTCCTATTAACTTCATGAGGCAAATAATAATGCTCATCCATCCAAGAAATCTCGTCGGAACAAACACCCATGTTCATAACTACAATGTCCTATTATTTTAATGTAAGCATCAGTTATTGATAGACAATTCTGCAATTGAAAATTAGATTTCTCAATTGGATTCCTGTTAGTAAAGAACCATCAATCATTTTACAAATTGGTTCGTTGGGTTGTCCGAAACAATCCTTCAAAAGAATCTCCACATCAGCCATCGGCATTTCCCATCTCCATGAACAATAATCCCCTTCGGGAAAGTGAATCATAGATGCAATACGCTTTGACTCTTCACAGGCTCGGATTCCGAATCCAATAGAAAAGAACGGTTCGCCTTTATCCAAATGAACACCTTCAAGCGCAATTTGCTTCAAAGATGCTCAATTTCAAATCCTTAATCAATTCAGCGATTTCTTCGTTGCTCATGCCCTTTTCAATAGGGTTCATTTCAGCGACAATAAGTGCGGCATTGTTTTGACACATACCCATTTTAATGTCCCTATCACGGTTGCTTGATGCGCCGCCGCCATAAGACTTCTTTTGATTCCAAGTGTTGTTGCTGTTGTAATTGGACTTTTGCTTAGGCCCGACAAAGACTTTTTGATGTTCACCGATAACGATAAGTGCTTGAGCATTGTCGCCTTCACCGACTACGCCCCATGCGTTGCCGTTAGAACCTCTTGCGGGGAAGTATGAGCCTTCTTTCAAGTCATAATTTCCGACTTCAACAGGCTTTCCTGTTCCCGAATCCATCTTAAAATAGATACGGTGCTTGTCGTTCTTCTTGTATTCCGAGTATGATACTCCCTTTTCCGCTATGACATTTATTCCAACCATGTTATTTCACCTTTTCAGTAATTATCCCTTTGTTTGAACGGGTATATCAAGGTTCGCATTATTGTAGCCGAATCTCTCTCCATTCAACATTACCTGCTCTAATTAAGTCCCTAATCATTCTTTGTTTCTTTGTTAATTGACTCTTACCTGCTTTCACATCTAAGAAAACAATTCCGTTCTCATCCCAAACGATATAATCAATAGGACTTCCCATGAAAGACCAATCTTTAGGTTTCCAATAAGGTTCAATTTGAGGGTGGTCAATAAAAGGACACCATTTTTCAAGAATTTGTCCCTTTGTAGTGTGTGCGGATTGCGCCCTTCCTTTTTGTTTCTTTTCTTCGGCTTGGGTTTCCGCCAATTTAGATTCTAAATCAACAACAATTTGAGCCGTTTCGGACAGGGCATTTTTAGTAAATAGGATATTTTGTCCTAATTGTCCGATTATTTCTTGTTTTTCTTCAACCTTCGCTTCTTCCGTAAAGAGCCTTTGATTTAATGATTCTTTTACAAATTCTAATTGGTTTATTGTTGAATCTTTTTCATTGGCTTCATGTTGAACTTGTTTATAGTATTTCCAAAACCAAATCAAACCAATGATTTCAAAGGAAAAGAAGGCGAGCCATCCCCACATAACCGTTAATAATTCCGCTATCCTTATTATTCTTCGCTTTCACTAAGACTTTTCTTAGGGTTGGAGTAATCATAATTCAAAGACTCACATAATTCTTTGTAGCGATTTCGGATAGTAACTTCCGTTACCCCTGCGACCTTTGCCACATCGGACTGTGTTCTTTCATTTGAATTTCTCTTTGCGGATAAGTAAATGGCCGCACCTGCAATACCCGTTGGCCCACGACTCACCATAGCCATATCACCGATACTTTGGATGATTTGTAGTGCTTCTTTTTGCACATCAAAGTTAAGACCCAACATAGAGCAAAAACGAGGTATATATGATTCGGGGTCGGCCAAAGGAACATTGATTTTCAATTCCGAAGCCAAAAAGCGATAAGTTCTTCCGATTTCTTTTCGGCCTGTGCGGGAATGCTTTCCTATATCATCAAGAGTTCTTGGGTTTTGATTCATACGGCAAGCCATATACAATGAAGCCGCTACAACACCTTCAATAGACCTGCCTCTAATCAATTTCTTAGCGACTGCTTTACGGTATAGGCTCGCCCCATCCTTAGCAATAGAATTAGGTAATCCCATGTTGCTTGAAATACGCTTTAATTCAGTCAAAGCCGTAGCCAAATTGCGTTCTTTTCCATCACGGATTCGGCCTCTATTATCTAAGAATCGCAAACGACCCCACTTTTGACGCTCTTTTGAGGAAAGACTTGACCCATCACCGCCTTTATAGGCAGGGGAAATCTCGGTTGTCATTGACTCATGTTCAAATTCATTCGTTGGTCGCCCATGATGTTCATTGGATTTTCCATCTTCGGTGTATGAAACAGAAGGTCTATGGTCAAGAATCATTTCATCACGGACTAAACCGCAGTCAATACAAGACACCGAAGCATCATGGTTTGTTTCCCAATTATTGCTTCCACATTCAACGCATTTTTGTATGTCAATCTCTTCCATGCTTCTCAATATCCCGAACAGGTATCTAAAGGTTCGTATGAACCCCGTATTTCCTATCTAAAAGAACCTCCACATGAAGGTATATGAAGTATTTCATTCCGTGTAATCGGAATCATCAAAATCAATATGAATAACGCAATCGCTATCCTCACGGCAACCTTCGCAATCACACATTTCTTCTCTAAACAAAGCCCAAAGGTGGACTACTTCATCCATATTCAAGTCTTTACTAATGCTATCGCAAAACAAGTTAAACAATGATGTGTATTCTTGAACCTTTGAAATCCAAAAAGCATCCATAATTAGTCCCTCTTTGAACGATTTAATACGGAGGCGAGATATGCGAGGGTTTCTTGGTTAAGTCTTGAGAAATCAACCATCATCTCTCTATCATTGGCTTCATTCCGAATGTTATGTTCTTTTACACTTCTCTTAGAAAGTGTAGCCAATCTTGACTCACAATGTTGTAATAGTGTTGCTTTATTATATCCTCTTAACTCGGATAACTTTTTACGAAGTAATGCTCGCATAATTAGTTATTGTCATAAGAAGTATAAATACCTTCACTTTGACTTGTAAGGGTATTCATCCTCATAATTAGTATCAGCCCGACCAAACAGAATTACTTTATGACTTTTACGGCCACTAAGACCGAAGCAATAAGGCTTATCCAATCGTTGAAATCGCTCATCCCTACAAAGAACCGATGCGATTTGAACAACCGAAGGAGTATTCCGATAGTGCATGAGCAAATCGGGCATTTCACTTGTTAATAGCGCACTATTTTTCAACGCTTCATAAATTGTTTCTTTCCATACATTTTTTCTTGACATATAATCACTTACCATTGAGGGCTACAAACACTTTAGAGGCGGTGATATGCTTACAATCCATACCCGATTTCCGACCTCTTGCTTTGAAATCCCAACAATCGCAAGACCATTTCTCATCCGACATCTTTCCGTTGCCTAACTTGAATGCTCTATGATAAATTGTCCGATAAACATTTTTACCCGAACCTTTTACAACAAAGACCGAATCCGATAACTGCTCAACCAATTCTTGAGCGACGATATTCAATCCTTTATTCTTTCTTGCTTTGAGCGACTCTTTACTAATTTCAACCATGTGAAACCCCAATATACCCTTTGTTTGAACAGGTATTTATAGGTTCGGGTCGGAGGCTAATTCTTGGTAATTTTCATAATTGCCCCGATGTGAAGCCAAATAAGCCTCTAACCATCCGAACTCTTCAGCGCATACTTGAACCTTCTCATCAGCAATTATCGCCATTCCATGATAGAGCAAACATTCCGATATTGTATTCCATAAGGAAATATCAATGAACTCTCCAATCGTTAAAACATAAGACTTCAATACATCATTTAATTGATAGTCAAAAAACCATGATTTTGTTTCACCCTTACCGCAAAAACCAATGAGAATAGGCACATCCATTTCTTGCTTGTAAGCATATATTGGATAAATAGTGCCTTTAATTCCTTTAATTTTCATAACATTGACGATATATTCACGCCATGTGATACCTTGACTGTATTCAAAATCTAAAACAATGTTGTAGGCCGTCATTTCTCAATCGCCCACTTAGGAATTTCACTATTTTCTTTTTTGATTAATTCAGTCATTTCTTCTTTCTTTTTTGGGAAATGATATATAAAAGCCAATCTCGCAAGTCCTCTCATTTTGGGTTTTTCCCAATTTACATTATCACCAAATACTTCAGCAAATTTTTCTCTTAAAATAGGTTGCTTTGATACTTGATTTCCTGTGTCTTTCTCCGGGATTGTTCGTATATCCAAATCATTCATTTTCCAAATTTTGAAAAGTCTTATTACTTCAATAGGAATAGTAGTGACATCAATTTCTTTATTACTCGGCAACATAACAAATGTATTATCCTTCTTAATGTCGGAAAGATTCTTTTTCGGTTGAGCCAAAACCCAATCGCTTTCGCTTAGTCCTAATGTCTTAATTATGAACTTTTTCATAGGGAACTTATCATCAAACAACAACATACTATCAACCTTTCCTTACCTTTTTTATACCTGCTAAGAACAAAAATACTGCGACTCCACCAATCAATAATGTATTGTCAAATACACTATCTCCGCTACTTGATGAATCATCAAATGAACTATCATCGTTGCTTTCATCATTACTTTCCTCTAATTTTTTCCTTGCTAAGAATGAACCTAAGAAGTCAGTCCCCGAAGGTTTAGTGCAACCACCTGCCGATACGGTGCTAACTTTAGCCGACCATACTCCTTCATTGTTGATTAAATATGGTGTTGAAGTTACATACCCTTGACCACCTTCAATATCATCTTCATAAACCTTTTTATCATTGTTGTAAATTTTAATTCTAATTTTATGTCCGTAAGCATTGTCTTGATGAAGAGATGTTTCCAAATATCCCGATGAATCTTTTGCCTCAAATTCAACGATAATATAATCCTTTAATGCTTCGCCCATGTCAGTATAATAGACCTTAACTTTATGTCGGGTTTCACATTCTGTATAAGAATCGGCAGTTCTTTTAGCATATCCGAATTCTGTTTTTTTATCATATAACGCCATATTATACACCTCTCATCCTTAACAATGCAATAAACAATAATGAAATTATTCCTATTGATGCTACACCTTTAATATCATTAACCGTAGTTAAATCATTTAATGCGTCTTTATTTTCTTCCGAAATGGTTGTTTTCAATTCTTCAAAACCTTCTTGAGTCATAGTATTGAATACATATTGATGATTAAAGCCATATTGGGGAAACCTTTCATCATATTTATTGATGGTTGCCACACCGAATGCCATAGCAAGTGCAACAGCACCTAAAATCATCATGTCTGCAAACAAAGCCGCACTTACTACAAAACCTGCACCGCCCGTAAGAGGTCCTGTGATAAATGCGACTACTGCAACAGTAAGTAAAACCCAATCCAAAATAATTTCGCCTACTTTTGACTCTTCACCATCGGCATCGTAGCCATAATGTGCAATAAACATATAAGTGCTTTCTTGCCAATCCTTTTCAAGTCTAATTCTTCCTGTGGCGACACCTTCCGCACTTGTATTGAAAACATTAGACCATACAGTTACATAAAATTCTTCTTGACCGCCTTTACTTTCAAAAGCCATATTGACTACTTCTTCTAAAAGCGCATCATCACCATTTTCTAATAATTCTAATTGTTGAGGGGTTAATCTGTTCATTTGAAATTCAATTGCTTCAAACAAAGCGTTGGTATCAAACATAATTAATTGTAATTGAACCCTGTCACTTTTTCCTGTATTAACTGTATAATTTATGGTTGAGCCTAAAGGTATTGCATCCCATGTAGGAATACCCTCTTCATATTTGTCAAAAAATACTTGTTCACCATCTTCTTCAAAAAATAAGACTTTTGAACTGAATGTGGCTTTATCATTATTCTTATAGCCTTCCGACCAACCGCCATCATTACTGCCGATTCCTCTTAATGAAGCCATAAATTCACCTACTCTTTTTCTTCAGCAGGTGATTCCTCTTTACTTCCTTTAGGTAACACCTTTTTAATAGTTAAAAATCCGACCAAACCAAGAACACCTATCACACCAAAAGCCAAAATCGTTAGGTTTTGTGCTTTGCCTTCTTGACATTGTTTTACTGCTTGGTTATATTCTTCCGAACCTTCTGTCAATCCCCTGTCTTTCACATTGTCAGCGCAATTAGCACCTGTAAAATTATCTGTAAATGATTCAAGAGCATTACCCGCATTTATACCAACGAGGATAACTGCAATCGCACCTCCTGTTGCTAAAACAAATGAAGGAGGGGCTTTCCCAAGTGCCTCAAAGGTTTCCCCTAATGCGTTCTTAGCACCCTTTGTTCCACCTGTTGTCGCCTTATTAGCAATTCTTTGCGCTCTCGCATTCTTTAATTTAGTAAATCCTTTTTTACTGAACTTAAATCCTTTTCCGAATCCTTTACCAATTCCCTTGAATCCTTTACCTAACCCTTTTCCAAACCCTTTAGCAAGACCGCCTATTGCTTCAAAAGATTCGGTTTCAGCACCCATAGAATAAACAGGGTTTCTATAACGGTTTTCCGAATGAAGTCCAAGTGGATTTAAAGGGTCATACATTCCTGTTCGGGGATTAGCCATATATTTTATTTGGTCGGCTCGTTATCTAAAGACTCTTAAAATATGTCTTTGGTATGCCGACAACCGATAAAGAAGGAAAAGACCTCATTTTTGAAATAAAATCCGCCCAAGTAATTACATATCTCGTTCCTTCAATATCCGTAGCAGGTAAAATCCTTCCGTATTCATTAGTCCCGACTTCTCTCATCCGTTCATGTTCAGCCGAAGGCATGATAAAGAAACCTTGTTGATAAACCGTGTCATGAAATAGTTCAAGAGGTAAAGGAGGGCCGTCGTCATTATC
>Ga0209666_1001997_pt1 | contig 15367 bp, 13 predicted proteins | sample SaaInlV_125m_DNA_FD_184679 | JGI IMG/M metagenome (GOLD analysis project Ga0209666, IMG submission 184679) | Marine microbial communities from expanding oxygen minimum zones in the Saanich Inlet - Saanich Inlet SI037_S3LV_10m_DNA (SPAdes)... | ecosystem: Environmental > Aquatic > Marine >...
TCTTCTTCAGCAACTACTTCTTCAGCAGGAGCTTCTTCTTCAGCAGGAGCTTCTTCAGCAGGAGCTTCCTCTTCAGCAGGAGCTTCTTCTTCAGCAACTACTTCTTCAGCGGCTTTTTCTTCAGCAGGAGCTTCTTCTTCAGCAGGAGCTTCTTCTTCAGCAGGAGCTTCTTCTTCAGCGGCTTTTTCTTCAGCTTCTTTGGCTAATCTTGCTTCAATAGCAGCTTTTTTAGCATCTGCTTTTGCTTTTTTAGCATCTAATTTAGCTTGAAGTTCTTCTGGAGATAAATTTGCTTCTTTAACAAGAGTTTGAACTCTATCGCTAACTTGGGCACCTTTAGAAACCCATTCATTGAGCTTGTCTAGGTCAAGCCTTAATCTTTCTTCTTGCCCGCTAGCAGAAGGATTAAAAAATCCCAATCTTTCAATGAATTTACCATCTCTTGGACGTCTTTCATCTGCAACAGTTATAAAGTAATAAGGGTTTTTCTTTGCCCCACTTCTTGCCAATCTTATAATTACCATATTTATTTATATATTCTAAATGTTAAAAAAGATGTGTATTTTAGGTTAACCTTGATAATATTGATAGTATTAATATATAAAGTTTTTAATTATCCACAACTAATATGAATTTCATTACACAAGTAACTATATCTGTAGTGCTGTATTTTATTACGCGAATATCTCTAAAAAGATCTTCATCTTTATATATCTCAAGTTTAGTTGCCTCTTCATCATATATATTGATGTATCTTTTTTTGTATCAATCTATAACATTGCTTCCAACAATTCATTTTTTAGTTACAGGTTTAAGCTTAATAATTTTATTTATCTCCTACTATGAGATAGTTTTATTAGAAAGAAATGTTAGAAAAATTAAATTAGGTCTTTTTCAAAATGCAGAATCTTTTCCAATAGAAAGAAGTTATAAGCTTGTATTTAAAATATTAGGAGTAGGATTATTTTTCTTATCCCTAGCTTTACTATCTGGTTTTGCTATTCAATCAATATTTACCAATAATTTAATTATAAAATCAGTATTTACTGTGATTGCTTGGATTATTTATTTACTAACTATAATAGGAATTAAATTTTTTAACTACCCAATAAAATATGCCACTAGGGGTTTATTTGTTTCTATGTGGACTGTTTTAGTTGCCTATCTTGCTAACTCATATTTGATTTATAATTAGTTAATGGAATCAGAACCCTCTTTGTTATTTTTATTTCTATCTTTAATTAGCTTGCTAATTTTAAGTGCTTTTTTCTCAGGCTCTGAGACTGGTATGATGGCTGCAAATAAAATTAAATTAAAAAACCTCTCAAAAAAACCGGACAGGGGAGCTAAAAGAGCGCTAATACTTCTCAAAAAGCCTGATCTGTTGTTGGCAACTATTCTGGTTGGAAATAATTTTGCAAATATCTTGGCCTCATCAATTGTTACTATAATTATGCTGAACTATTTTGGAGGTAATGTCCTGCTTGGTGCAGTTCTATTAACTTCATTTATACTTATATTTTCTGAGATAACACCCAAAACAATGGCTGCCGTGAAACCTGAAAGTTTTGCTATAAGATCATCTCTTTTACTAAAAATACTCCTGTATGTTCTTAGGCCTCTTATAGCTGTAACAAACTATATAAGCTCAAAAGTTCTAAAAATTTTTAACATAGATGTTAAAGATGCTAAAGATAACGACAATCTTAACACTCAAGAGCTTAAAACTTTATTAGATGAATCTGGTGATCTGATACCAAAACAATATAGAGGAATGCTTTCTTCTATTTTGGGTATGGAAGAACTTGTAGTTGAAGATATCATGACGCCCACTTCTGAAGTAATAGGTATTGATATTGATTTAGGCTACAAGAAAAACAAAGATGTTATAGAGTCTTCAGAATATACGAGACTTCCAGTTTTTAAGAGCTCTATTGATAGTGAGCTTGGCACTCTTCATTTAAAGGATTCTCATGACTTTTTAGATAAGATTGAATCTATGAAAGACGTACGTAGTGAATTATCGAAAACTTACTTTGTATCTCAATCAACTGCTTTAATGAAACAGTTAAAAGAGTTTCAAGATAATGATAAAAATATGGCACTTGTTGTAGATGAATATGGAGAAATTCAAGGTTTAATAACAATTGAAGATATTTTTAAAGAAATTGCAGGAAAGTTTGGTAGCGATAAAATTGAGTTAGAAAAAGAGTTTACAAAATTAAAAGACGGATCTGTTTTAACTGATGGCAATTCAAAAATTCGAGATTTAAATAATTATTTAGACTGGTCAATATCTGAAGAAAACAGCAAAACAATAAATGGATTAATAACAGAACATTTAGATCAAATACCTCAAGCAAACCTTTGCATAGAAATCAAAAAATACAGATTTGAGATATTAAAAATTGAAGATAACTCAATAGCAAGAATAAAAATTAAAAAAATAAATTCTAAAAATTAAACCAGCCAAATGAGTCATAGCTTATTCCAGTTGAAACAAATATGCTAAAAGCTTTAATCCAGCCTGTAACTCCATTTCAACAAAATGCATCTATTATATTTTGTGATGAAACAAAAAAATGTGCCATTGTTGACCCTGGTGGTGATATCGAAATTCTTTTAGAAACTGCCCAACAGAATAATTTGCTTCCTGAAAAAATTTTACTGACTCATGGTCATATTGATCATGCAGGTGGTGCAGCAGAAATTGCTGAGATACTAAATGTAGAAATTCATGGACCACATATTAATGATAAGTTTTTATTAGACGAACTTCACAAACAAGGTGAAATGTTCGGCATGCTTTCGAAAAATTGCACTCCTGATAAATGGTTAAATGAAGGTGATGTTATAAATCTGGGAAATCAAAAATTAGAAGTTTATTTTTGTCCTGGTCATACTCCAGGACATATAATATTTTTTAATAAAAATAGTAAACTAGCATTAGTTGGAGATGTTTTATTTAATGGTTCAATAGGTAGAACAGATTTGCCTGGAGGGAATCATCAAGAGTTGCTGGAAACTATAAAAAACAAGCTATGGCCATTGGGCAAAGAAATTGAATTCATACCAGGTCATGGGCCTAATTCAACTTTTGGCCAAGAAAGAAAAACTAATCCATTCGTATCGGATATGGCGCTCAATATAAATTAATTTATTTTTTATCATATCTTCCAGGAGCAAGAATCTTGCCAAGGAAGGATAAAATAGATACAGGGATATGATTTAAAATAAATACAAGAATTTTATAAGTTTTTGATGGAATAGATAATGGTTTTCCTAACAAAGTGGCTTCAACTCCCTCAGAAGCTACTCTTTTAGCAGAAAGCTTCATAAAACTTGGAACTCTATCCATTTCATCCTGGACTCCACTGGCTGTATGAAATCCTGTAATAGTAAATCCAGGACAGACTGCTGTTGAAGTGATTCCTTTATGGTTGTAATTTATATTTATAGAATCACTAAACCTATTCATAAAAGTTTTAATTGGTCCATATAAGGGTTGGATGGAAGACGGTGGAGAAAATGCTGCAACAGAGGAAACTATCATAATTCTTCCATAACCCCTCTCAATCATTTTTGGAAGAAAAGATTTTGTTAATACTATAACCGATGTACCTAGGACTCTGATAAATTTCTCCTCTTCTTCAATAGATGTTTTATGGAAAGAGGTTGGTATCCCATAACCAGCATTATTGACCAATAGATTCACTTCATAGTTTTTTAATTCACAATAATTATATATTTTTATAGGGGCATCGACTTCACCGAGATCGCAAGGAAAATAATCAACATGAACATTATATTTTTCTGAAATTTCACTTGAAATATTAGCTAATATGTCTTCTCTTCGAGCAGTTAATATTAAATTTATGCCTTTACCTGCTATATATCTTGCAGACTCAAGTCCAATTCCTGAAGAAGCGCCTGTAATTAATGCATAATCATTTTTCATATTTTTTCAAATTAACAAATATATATAATTAGTATAGAATAAACTCCTCTAAGAGACATTAAATAAATTCTAAAAGGTGCCTAATAATATGAAATCTATTCAATTTTTAATCTTAATCTTAATTTTTACAACGACTAATATTTTTGCTTTAGAGAAGTTAGAAGATAAAAATAATGTTATGAAAGAATCACAATCAGTTGGAAGTGATGATAATGAAGAAAATTCTGAAGAAGATGAGCCGAAAACTATAGAATCGTTTATTGAAGAAAATGAGTTAGAAGAAATAGATGGGTTTATGCATATTTGGGTCGATAAAGAAAAGGATGATCATTTTTTGCAGCTTAATATTGCAGATTTAAATAAAGAATTTATTTATTTTACTTATATTCTAGATGCTCCTCAGGCTTCTGGAAATTTTGGGGGAGCATTATCTGATGGTTCAATTCTAGAGTTCAGAAAATTTAAAAAAGACATCGGTTTATATAAAAAAAATACAAGGTTCATTTATGATCAGGCTAGCAAAATATCACAATCTAAACTTAGAAATATTCAAGAAGCATTTATAGGTAGATTTAAGGTTGAGGTACATGAAAAAGAGACAAGCAATTATCTAATCAAGGTTAACTCATTATTTCTTTCTGAAATGCTGACAGCTATATCTCCAAACATACCTCCTGAATATATGGAATATGTTGATTTAAATGTTGGGAAAATAGATAAATCAAAAACTTTCGTAGATAAAATTAAGAATTACACTAAAAATACTACCATAGACGTTGTGTATGGTTTTTTTAATCCAAAACCAAAAAATAGTCCCGTTGATGCGGTTGCTGATAAAAGATATACATTTGGAAAAGTTAGGCATTTATTTGTTGAAATGCCTGATGACAATTTTGAACCAAGAATTGCTGATCAGCGAGTAGGTTATTTTTCTGAGAAAGTTACTGATCTTTCGTCTTATAACTATTTTCCTGCTGTTGATTTAATAAATAAATGGAGATTAATAAAAAAGAACCCAAATGCTGAAATTTCTGAACCTATAAATCCAATTATCTATTGGGTTGAAAACTCAACTCCTGAAGAAATCAGACCATTTGTTATTGAGGGTATAGAGGCTTGGAATGATGCATTTGAAAAAGCAGGTTTTAAGAATGCAGTTATTGCAAAAATTCAACCTGATGATGCAGATTGGGATGCTGGTGATATTCAATATAACGTTGTGAGGTGGTCATCATCTCCAGATCCACAATTTTCAGGCTATGGTCCAAGTATTGCAAACCCAAAAACAGGAGAATTAATTGCTGCTGATATTGTTCAAGAATTTAATGCAATAAAGTATGGTTACAGACTTAGAAAAATTTGGGGTTACGATGAAGAAAATGATCCACTTAGACAATGGATTGCATCTTTGACCATGCACGAAGTTGGTCATACTCTTGGACTAAGGCATAACTTTAAAGCAAGTTGGCTTTATGATGCTAATGATATTCATGATAAATCAATTACAGGTAAGGCACATATTTCTTCTGTAATGGACTATGATCCTATTAACATTGCTCCAAAAGGCGTCAAGCAAGGTAATTTCTTTCCTCATGGTGCAGGATTTTATGATATCTGGGCTATTCAGTTTGGTTACACGCCAAACTTAACGGAAAGCGCAAGAGAATCTCTATTATCGAAATCATCACAGCCAGAATATAAATATGGTACCGATGGTGATGCTATGGGCTCACCAGGATATGGAATTGATCCAAGAGCCAAAAGATATGATATGTCCAGTGATCCTATAGAATACAGTAAACAAAGATTATCTATATTGGATTCAAAAATTCTTGAGCTGCCAGAAATTTTTGGTGATGATGGCTCCACATATACTGAGCTAAGAGCAACCTTTGGTAGCTTTTTAAGAGAAAGAGGAAGGTTTTTTGAAGGGGTATCAAGACTAATTGGAGGTGTTTACTCCAACAGAATTGTTAATGGCCAGCAAGGTGAGCTAACTCCATATGAGGCTGTTGCTTATGAGGATCAAAAACGAGCAATGGAACTTATTACATCAGAGCTATTATCTAATGATGCATTTATTTTTGATCCAGAATTATTAAAGCTATTACAGCCTGAAAAAAGACCAGCATACAACCCAAATGAAGATGCAAATGACGATCCTAAACTTCATGATACTGTTCTTGGAATGCAGGAAAATATTTTAAGACATATTCTAAGCCCTTCTGTAATGCTTAGGCTTTCGGATAGCTCTAAATATGGTAATAAATATTCACCGGTTGAGGCTCTTGAAGATCTACGAAACGGTATATTTGTTACACAAGAGATTCCAAATTCATTTAAAAGGAATCTCCAATCATCATATTTAGATGGCTTGATTGGAGCTTTAAATAACGATTCTTATGATGATATTTCTAAAGCTGCTATATATAGTTCTATTTTGGAGATTGAAAAATTTACTAAAAGACCATACGGTAACCTAGAAACAAAAGGCCATCTTAAATATTTGAATTGGAAAATTAATAAAGCTTTAGAAATTTAGTTTTTAATTTCTTCTTTTAGTAAACGTTTTTTCTTCTCAACTCCCCCTGGGGCACTGTAGCCTCCAATGCTACCATTGGAACATATAACTCTATGACAAGGCCTACTTATTGGGATTGGATTTTTGCCACAGGCATTTGCAACTGCTCTAGAGGCATTTGGCTTACCAATGCTAATGGCAATATCTTTGTATGATCTAGTTTCCCCATAGGGGATAGTATCAATTGCTCTCCAAACTAACTCTTGAAACTTTGTGGGCATTTAACTATTCAATCCAAGATAAAATGAGCTCTTTAGATTTTTTTATATTAAGGTCTAGTCTTGCATATTTTGGAGTATCCATTGATATCATATGTTGAGAGACAACATCAACAGAAATACCAAGATTTATTAATGAATTTATCAAGACTTTTTTAGCCTCCACATTATCACTATTTGATGTTAATTTGTACGAATAGTAATTTGTTTTAAAAACAAGTTGACCTAACTCTAAAAGAGCTGCACCTTTATTTTCATTACTATCATCTTCGTAGTTATCAATTGCATTTAAAATCCAGTAGTAGGGTTTACTTACCCTGCCCTTGGCTTCTTCGATATTTGGATATAGTTTGGTGTGGGACTTTTCTTTATACCAATTTTCTTCATGCTCAAAAATGCAAGTCTCTTTTAAATCAAAAAGATATTTATTTAAATCTTGATCTTTTTTTATAAAAGGATACTTCATAATATTTTATATGAAATCATTTAAAACTTTTTTTATTTTTACAATAGCCCAATCAATCTCTTCTTTCTTGATGATAAGGGGAGGTGCAAATCTAATTACAGTTGAATGTGTTTCTTTAGCCAGTATTCCTTCGCACATTAGCGCCAAACAAACTTTCTTAGCTGAGACTTTTTTATCTAATTCAACCCCTATCCAGAGACCTTTTCCTCTCACTTCTTTAATAATTTTTAAATTGAGGTTTATAAGTTGATTGGATAAATATTCTCCCATTTCTTTGCTATTTGATATTAAGTTATCTTCATAAATTAAATCAAGAGCCTTTGATGCAACACTAGCAGCAAGTGGATTTCCTCCAAATGTAGATCCATGTGATCCAGGATTAAAATGATTCATTATTTCTTTATTACTCAGAAATGCAGAAACTGGGAGCAATCCACCGCCTAAAGCTTTGCCTAAAATTAGGCCGTCAGGCATTATATTCTCATGCTGAAAAGCAAAAAGCTCTCCTGTCCTAGCCAATCCAGATTGAATCTCATCAAGTATAAGAAGTATATTATTATCAGTGCATAATTTTCTAAGTTGCTTCAACCATCCTTTTTGAGGAGTAATAATTCCGCCCTCTCCCTGAATAGGTTCAACAATTACAGCACATGTATTTTTACTAATTAAATTTTTTATAGACCCAATTGATTTTTCACAAACTTTTGAGCATTCACAGTTAGTATTGCAATAATCAGCCTCAAGAAATCCTCCAGAAAATGGTCCAAATCCTTTTCTATATTCTGGATCAGAAGAAAAACCAACAATAGTTGTTGTTCTTCCATGAAAATTTCCGTTAGCAACAATTATTTCTGCTTTATTTTCTTTGATTCCTTTAGAAAAATATCCCCATCTTCGAGCTGCTTTTATTGCAGTCTCAACAGCTTCAGCTCCAGTATTCATAGCAAGCACTGAAGAGAAACCGCTAATTTTTGATAATTTTTCAATATAATGTGAAAAGGGTTCTGTATAGAAAGCTCTTGATGTTATTGCTAGTTTTTTTGCTTGCTCTATTAAGACCTTAACTAGTTCAGGGTGAGAATGTCCATGACTTACAGCCGAATATGCAGACATCATGTCAAGGTACTTATTACCATCTACATCCCATAAATAGACTCCCTTTCCCTTATTGAGAACAATAGGAAGAGGTGAATAGTTTTGCGCACCGTAAATAGAATCTTTTTCTATTAAGTTTTTTTGCAGATTATTTATCATGGTATTATTCTACTCGCAATAAGATTCTATAAACAGGGGTAGTAAATGAAAAAGCAATCAACAAATCATATCTTCATGATAGAGCCTGAAGTTTTTTATTCAAACGAACAAACGATTGATTCAAATCACTATCAATTAAAAAATGACTCTAATGAGGACATAGCTATAATTAAGGAAAATGCTCTTAGAGAATTCCATAATCTCAAAAAAGAAATTGAAAATAATAATATTTTAGTCAAATCTATGAAAGGTATTCATGAGTGTCCTGATCATATATTTCCTAATTGGTTTATTACCTTTGATGATAAAACTTTTCAATTATTCAGCATGAACGCTGAGAATAGGAGACTAGAAAAAACAACTGAAATGATCAACTATCTATCACAAGAATATACTCTTACAAGTGATCTTTCAGAATATGAAGAAAAGGGAGAATTTCTAGAAGCAACAAGCAGTATGGTATTTGATAGGGTTAATAGAGTTGTTTATGCAGCTGTATCTCCTCGAACAAACAAAGATCTTACTATTAAATGGTGTAAAGAAAATGATTATGAATTAGTTCTCTTCGATACAAATAGCCATAAAGGCTCATCTATTTACCATACAGATGTTCTTATGTATGTAGGTCAGAAAGTTATTGGTATTTGCTTCGAGGTTATTCTTCCAGAGTATAGAGATATGGTACGAGACAAGGTTTCAAGATATCACGATATATTTGAAATTAATGAGAGTCAAATTAAGGATTTTTGCGGCAATAGTTTAGAGGCACATAATGATAGTAATGAATTTTTTTTAATTATGTCGTCACGGGCATTCAATGCCCTTAGTGATGCCCAAAAAAATCAATTATCAAAATACTATAAAAGTATTATTCATACAGATTTAACTACTATTGAAAAATATGGGGGTGGATCAGCCAGATGCATGCTTAATGAATTATTCTAATTTCTGTGGGAGATTAACTCCCACAGTTAACTATGTACTTTATTCCCCAGAGTTATTTACTAACATCCAGCTGTCATAAGTATCTGGTGATTTACAAGCTACGACCTCATTAAATTTAACTTGCACTTCTGTTCCAAATTCAGCATATATAGCGTTACCTGCTTCCTTTGTTTCAAAATCAGAATGCCAGTTGCCCCATAAAATATCAGAAGGTGAATCTTCAAATTCAGGATAATAAACTCCATAAAAATAAGGGCCTCCATCAATACCATCTAAGAAAGTATTGAACTCAACAACTGTTGCTCGAAGATCTGAAGGGCCTTTGCCTTCATTAAAATTACATTCCATGAATTCTGATGCAAAATAACCATCTTCACCTTCAACCTCTCCAAATGAATTTGCAGGTCTTGGAAGATAAAAAGACCAGGGAAATCTTCCCTCTCCATCACAAGAGATTACATTTGAATATTTATTTGCCCATGCTTGAAAATCTTTATCATCTGTTGCCCATGCTGCATCAGCTGCTTCCTTAGATGTCCACATTAGTTCCCACCATCCATTGTCATATGTATTGTTATCACCTTTTGGAGCATATACACCTGACCATAATAAATTTTCGTCATGTTTAAGTTCTTTATATGCACTTAACATCTCTCTCGCATTATCATCTGAGTAGTCTGGTCCAGCATTGCATGCTAAAAATTCATTGTAAAAAGGTCCTTGGTAAATTGGTCCGGAATTATCAGGACTTGTTGAAGAACTTGTATCTGAACAACCTACAATAAAAATTATAGAAAAGATTGCTAAACAAGTTGCATAGTAATGTTTCATGGTTTTTTCCCTATTAAATTAACTAAATTTAATCTTAAACTAACTTCATAACAAGATAAAAAAATATTATGTATTAATTATAAATATTTTCTACCCATCTCGCAGTCGTTTTTGTTCCTCCAAGAGGAAAAAAATGAACTTGTTCAATATTAAAATTAGGGTTTTGTGATTTATATTCAGCCAATTGAGTGACAATAGAATTTGGTTCATATGGCATTAATAACTTAGTAATATCTAGAGCTCTTTTTTGTAGTATTTTAATTGAAGCACCCACTCCACATTCTAGAGAATATCTAAGCAGTGTTTGAAGTTTAGCTGGGCCAGCTATTCCAATATGAACAGGCAAATCTATTCCCATATTTTCTAGCCTATTCATCCAATCTATAACTGGTTTAGAGTCAAAGCAAAATTGTGTTGTGATTGCCATTTTTGCATCTGTTCTTTTTGCAAATTCATTTTTCCATGATAAGGCCTTATCAACAATTTTATTTGATTTATCTATATCAATGTCCTTATTACCTTCAGGATGGCCAGCTACATGTAATCTCTTAAAACCTGCATTATCAAAAATACCAGTCTCAATTAATTGAATAGATGAATCAAAATCACCGTATGGTTTATTTGCTCCACCTGCAATAATCAAGCCCTCAGAAACATTTGCTTCATGTGAATATTGACTGACCCAATCCTCTAAAGTTGATTTATTTTTAACAATTCTTGCTGGAAAATGAGGCATTGGTATAAAACCTTCATTATTTATTTTTTTTGCTGTCTTAATCATATCCTCAAAGGGGGTGCCTTCGATATGAGCTATATAAATTCGAGTATTTTTTGGAAGAACTTCTGCAAAATTATCAATTTTAGTAGCAGCATTTGGAGTCACTTCTATAGAATAATCTGTAAGAAAGTTTTTAATAATATTCTCATTCATAATCATTACAATATTAAACCATAAAAAACTGGCGGAGAGTGAGGGATTCGAACCCTCGAACCAGTTACCCAGTTACCTCCTTAGCAGGGAGGCGCTTTCGACCACTCAGCCAACTCTCCGAAATTGATGTGAAATTATAACTCTTTGAACGTAAAAAAATACTTAATTATCTATCGAATTCTATTTGCATCCCTAAAGGGATATCATCCCTAACTTGACCATCTTCAAATGCTATATGCCCATTACAAATTGTCATATGAATTGATGATTTAAATGTTTTACCTAAAAAAGGTGACCATGCACACTTGTATAAAATATTTTCTTTAGTTACTTGATATTTCTTATCAAGATCAATAACTACTAGGTCTGCGTAGTAACCTTCCCTAATAAATCCTCTATCTTTAACTTGGAATCTTTTAGCAACATTGTGAGTGGTTTTCTCCACAATAGTTTCAAGACTTAAAATATTTTGATGATAAAAATCCATTAAAATTTGTAATCCATGCTGAACAAGTGGCAGACCTGCTGGTGCATCTTGATACTTCCTCATTTTTTCATCCCAAGTATGCGGAGCATGATCGGTAGCAATGATATCAATTTTATTTTCATGAAGAGCTTTAATAAGAGCTAGTCTGTCAGACTCCTCCTTAATCGACGGATTACATTTGATTTGATTACCAAGTTCAGCATAATCAGCTTCACTGAAGTGCATGTGATGAACACATACTTCTGATGTTATTTTTTTTCCACTAACATCTCCTTTTGAAAATAATTCCATTTCTTTTTCAGTGGTCAAATGGAATACATGAAGATCTGAATCATATTTTTTAGCCAGATCAACAGCCAGGGAGCTGGATAAATAACAGCTTTCTACATCTCTAATTAAATGATGTTGTTGTGCAGATAAATCATCCCCATATTTTTCAAAAAATAACTGTTCATTCTTCTTGACTGTTTTTTGATCTTCGCAATGAGTTACCACAATCAATGGTGAGTAATTAAAAATATCATCGAGTGCGTCTAGGCTATCTACTAACATCTCTCCAGTAGAGGCTCCCATGAAAACCTTTAGTGCAGCTGCTTGATTAATATCAACTCTTTTTATTTCTTCAATATTGGTATTACTCGCACCTAAATGAAAAGAATAATTTGAACGAGATTTTGTGCTAGCAATATCAAACTTTTTACTTAAATTTTCATTAGTGGTGGTGGTAGGGTTTACATTAGGCATTTCAAAATAACTAGTGACACCCCCAGCAAGTCCAGCTCTTGATTCGGTTGCAATATCACCTTTATGCGTTAATCCTGGTTCTCTAAAATGAACCTGATCATCAATTAATCCTGGTAAGACATATTTACCTTCAACATCAACAGTTTTTCTTGTTTCAGAGTCTATAGAGACTTGAATTAATTCAATTCTATTGTTCTTAATAGCAATGTCTGATTCGATAATTATATTTTCATTTACAATCCTACAATTCTTTAAAATTAAATCGTACATACTATTTCTCCAATTCAAATGCATTATGAAGAGTATTAACTGCCTGATCAGTTTCATCTTCTTTTATTACAATTGTAATTTTAATCTCTGAAGTACTTATCATCTGAATGTTGATACCAGCCTCGGATAAAGATTTAAAAGCCGAGCTAGCTATGCCAGCATGAGATCTCATACCAACACCAACCAAAGAAACCTTAGCAATACTTGAATCTATTAATAAATCATCAAATTTTAATGTGTCATTTAAGGTATGTATAACATCCGTGGCAGCAATTTCATCTTCTTTGGATACTGTAAATGTGAAGTCAGTTTTTCCATTAACACTTATGTTTTGAACAATAACATCAACTGAAATATTAGCATCGCTCAAAGGTCCTAATATTCCATAAGCCATTCCTGGAGTATCGCTAACTCCATGAAGAGTAAATTTAACCTGATCTTTCTGAAAAGCTATTCCAGAAACTAATCCATTTTCCATATTATTTTCCTCAAGTGATATTAGGGTACCATTTCCAGATTCAAAACTGGATAAAACTCTTACTGGTATTTTGTATTTATTTGCAAATTCTACTGCTCTAATTTGTATTACCTTTGCTCCCTGGCCTGCCATTTCAAGCATCTCTTCCATGGTGATTGTATCTAATTTTTTTGCTTCGGGAACAATCCTAGGATCAGTGGTATAAATCCCATCAACATCCGTATAGATATCACATCTTTCAGCCTTCATTTGTGCAGCTATTGCTACAGCTGTTGTGTCTGAGCCACCTCTTCCTAATGTGGTTACATCACCGGATTCTGTAATTCCTTGGAATCCAGTAATAATAGGAATAATGCCTGCATCAAGTGTTTCTTGAATTTTTTTGCCATCTACATCTAAAATTCTTGCTTTTGAATAGGTGCTAGTTGTCTTCATTGATATCTGCGATGCAGAAAAAGATTTTGCTGGAACACCTATTTGTTGAAGAGCCATGGCTAAAAGAGCTGCACTTACTTTTTCACCAGTTGATATAAGCGCATCAAACTCTCTTCTGCTAGGATTATCTCCAAAACTTTTGGCTAAGCTTATTAAGCGATTAGTTTCACCGCTCATTGCTGATACAACAACAACAATAGAGTTATCAAGCGATGCTTTTTGAACTATCTTAGCTACAGACGCGATTCTTTCTTCTGAACCAACAGATGTGCCTCCAAACTTTTGAACTATGATATTAGGCATATTTTTTTAGTTTGCGATGGATTTTACTGAATTTAAAATAGATGTCACGAATTCATTAAGATTTTTGGTCTCACCAGCTCCTTGAGCAAAATCTGGCCTTCCACCACCTTTGCCATCAAGCTGTTCGCATAGCAAAGAAACCACATCTTTTGCTGAGAGCTTGTCAACTAAATTCTCAGTAACTCCTGCTACAACTGCAACTTTATTACCAATCACATTCAATAAAACAACACATCCTTTTGAAATTGCAGCTTTCTTACTATCAACCATACCTCTTAAAAGCTTATTGTCTTCGATAGCAACCTGCTCAACATGTAAAACCCAATCATCGATCTCATGCGATTCTGTGAAGATTATTTCAGCAGACTTGGGTGACGTCGCTCCAGTTTTTTTTAACTTTTTATTTTCTTCAATTAATGCTTCTACTTTTTCTAGCATTGCCTCTGATGGGACATTTAACTTTTGCTGAAGAGATTCGTTAACATTTCTAACATCGTTAATAAATTCCAAAGCTTTTTTTCCACCCAAAGCCTCAATTCTTCTCACGCCTGATGCAACACTAGATTGACTGGTTATAACAAAAACTCCTAGATCTCCTGTTCTTTTAATATGAGTACCACCACAAAGCTCAACTGAAAAAGATTTTTCACCCATGCTTAAAACCCTTACTTCATCTTCATATTTCTCACCAAACAATGCTTGAGCTCCAGAACTAATAGCATCATCTAGGTTCATGACTTCAGTTTTAACCTCAAGATTATTTAAAGATTCTTTGTTAACTATTTCTTCGATAGAAGATATTTCATCCTTTGTAAGAGGTTTAGGATGAGAAAAATCAAATCTTAGCTTTGACTCATCTACCAATGACCCTTTTTGTTGAACATGGTTTCCAAGAACCTGTTTGAGTGCTGCATGCAACAGATGTGTAGATGAATGATGGATAGCTATAGCTGATCTTTTTTCTTTTTCAACACTCATATTAATTACATCACCATTTTTTAACGAACCTTTATCTATAACTGCTTTGTGTATAAAAACTTTTCCTTGTTTTTTACAATCTAAAATAGTACCAGTTGTCTGCCCAGATATAAACTTACCTGTATCTCCAACCTGACCACCTGACTCACCATAAAAAGGAGTTTTATCACAGGCAATAAATATCTCTTCAGCTTCTTTTGCTTCCTTAATCCTTTCTTGATTCTTCCATAAAACTAAAATTTTAGATTCTGCTTCTAATGACTCATAACCAAGGAATTCAGTCTCATCAATACCTGATGCAGCAGGCAATGAAGAAACAAAACTGCTTCCTGCTTTAGAAGATTGTTTTTGTTGATTCATGCTTGTCGTGAATCCCTCTTCATCAATTTTTAGTCCTTTTTCTCTAGCGATATCTGCTGTGAGATCATACGGAAAACCAAAAGTATCATGAAGTTTAAATACCACGGTTCCAGGTATCACATCATCAT
>Ga0209666_1002001_pt1 | contig 15339 bp, 6 predicted proteins | sample SaaInlV_125m_DNA_FD_184679 | JGI IMG/M metagenome (GOLD analysis project Ga0209666, IMG submission 184679) | Marine microbial communities from expanding oxygen minimum zones in the Saanich Inlet - Saanich Inlet SI037_S3LV_10m_DNA (SPAdes)... | ecosystem: Environmental > Aquatic > Marine >...
TCCCGAGGCTGAGGCTCGTCTTCTCTCGCCGCGACGAACTCGGCGTCCTTTCGCGTCTCCGCAATCTCGGCGCGCGTCTTTCGGAGCAGCGCAAAGTCCAGCCCCTTGACCAGGTGCGTGTGCTCGACGTCCCCGCCCAGGAACTTGGACTCTTCGATGGAGAGCTGTCTAAGCTCGTCCGTGTGCGTCACGCCGGGCACGCCACCCCGCACGCCGACCAGCGCGGCGCCGCTCTGGTCGCCCTGGTACTCGGGAGCCGCCTCCTCGCGTCGTTCCTTGGCGCGATCTCGGTAAGCGGAGACAGAGTCGTCCTTTTCCTCGCCCGCGGTCTCGGACTTCTTCGGCCGAGGTTTCGGTTTGGGCTTCGCGGCCGGGCGCTTGAACTCGCCGCCGCCGCGGCGACCAGCCGCGGCGCCCTGCGCGCCGCCGCCCGCGCGAGGCGTCGCCAGGAGCTTCCTGAAGTCGCTGTTCGTCATGGGCGTGGCGGGAGGCGGTCCCCCGGCGCCGCCGGACTTCGGTCCCGGGTGCGACGGGGGGGGGAGGGGATTGGCATACGCCGCGGGGGCGTCGGTCGACCCGTCGTCGCCGGCCATGGTCGCCCCCGACTCGAGTCGCGCGACGCCCTGGCGCCTCAAAGTGGAAGCCACGCCAGCGACGAAATCACACGCATTCTCGGGGGAGGACTGCTCGGCGCTTTCATTGTGCCTTCCAGCGCGAAACGCGATGCCGCCGGTGTGCGGACTGAACTGTATGAGCATTTAGTCTCCTTCATCGTTCGGCCTCTCGCGCGTTTTTCTGCGGCCGAAACCAAGAAGAAAAGTCGGCGCCGCGAGCGCGACGTGTCCCTCTCCCACACGCGCCGCGACGTATCACGTCCGCGCACCTCGACTCTTGCTCGTGTACACACGCAGTAACCGTCGACAGAGCGACCGGCGAAGACCCCCGCGCGTTTTCCCTCGCTCCCCGCAGGCCGATTCTCGTCGCCTCGCGCCGCCGCCACCGAATTTGACGTCAACATGGGCGCGACCAAGACGGCCAAGAAGGCCAGCAAGCACGCCGAGGATGAGTACATGAAGGAGCCCGCCAAGCGCAAGCGCGACGAGGTGGAGACGAAGAAGCAAATCGTCAAGGCTGGCAAGTCTTCCAAGCAGTCCAAGAAGCAGGACGAGGAGGACGCCGCCGCCGCCGCCAAGAAGAAAAAGTCGAAAGTGCCGGATTCCGACAGTTCCGACTCCTCCGACTCCTCCGACTCCGACAGCGACTCCTCCGACTCGGACTCCAGCTCCAGCGACAGCGACAGCTCGGACTCGGACTCAGACTCCGAGATGGCCCCCGCCACCCCCCCCTCCGCGGCGAAGGCGGAGGAGTCCGAGGACGCGCCCTCCGGCTCGGAGGGCGCCTCGGACCCGACCAAGGACCCCCTGCACGTGTCCAACTTTGCGCTGTCAAACGAGGTGAAGGAGAAGCTCGAGGACAAGGGCATCACCTCTTTGTTCGGCATCCAGGCGCAGACGTTTCAGACGGTGCTGGACGGTAAGGACCTCGTGGGGCGCGCGCGGACGGGCTGCGGCAAGACGCTCGCGTTCGTGCTCCCCATCGTGGAGGCGATCAACAAGGAGAACCCGTGCCCGGCTAACGGGCGCCGCGTGCAGGGCCGCAAGCCTCTCGTCGCGCTGCTCGCGCCGACTCGCGAGCTCGCCAAGCAGGTGCACACGGACTTCGCGTACATCGGCGCGGCGTTCAAACTGAACGCCATCTGTGTCTACGGCGGCGCGCCGTACGGCGAGCAGGAGCGCGCGCTGCGCGCCGGGTGCGACATCGTCGTCGGCACGCCCGGCCGCATGAAGGACCACCTCGAGCGCAAGACGCTTTGTTTCGCTCACCTGCGGTTCCGCGTCTTGGACGAGGCGGACGAGATGTTAAACATGGGCTTCGTCGAGGACATCGAGACCATTTTGAACGCCGCGAAAGATAACACCAACCTACAGACGCTGCTGTTCTCCGCGACTCTTCCGAAGTGGGTCGCGGACATCGCGCGCCGGTTCCTATCCGCGGGGCACGCCACCGTGGACCTGGTGGGCGACGAGAAGCGCAAAGCGAGCGACTCGGTGACGCACATGCTGATGCCGTGCCAGTGGTCCGAGCGCACGGAGCTGGTGTGCGACCTGATCCGCGCGAAGGTCCCGGGCGACGGAAGAGTGATCGTCTTCTGCGACACCAAGCGCGACTGCGGCGAGCTCTCCGAGGCGCTGCAGAAGGAGCTCAAGAAGGGCGCCAAGGCGCTGCACGGCGACGTGAACCAGTCGCAGCGCGAAGTCGTCCTCGCGGGATTCCGCGCCAACAAGTTCCAGACGCTGGTCGCGACGGACGTCGCCGCGCGCGGGCTGGACATCTCTGGCGTGGAGCTGGTGGTGCAGTGTGACCCCCCGAAGGAGGCGGAGACGTACATCCACCGATCGGGGCGCACCGGACGCGGCGGCGCCACCGGCGTGTGCGTCACGCTCTGCACGCCCCGGAGCGAGTGGGCGATTCCCAACATCGAGCGCAAGGGCGGGTTCAAGTTCCAGAGGATCGCGCCGCCGCAGCCCGCGGAGATGGTCGCCGCTGCCGCGAAGGTGGTCATTCAGCAGGTGCGCGCCGTGCACAAGGGCGCCGCGAAGCTGTTCATGGACGCCGCCACCGAGCTGCTCGCCGCCGGCGCGGGCGAGCACGACGAGGGCGCGGACCCCACGGAGATGCTCGCCGCCGCGCTCGCTAAGCTCGCGGGGCACGGCGAGCTGCGCACGCGCTCGCTGCTCACGTCGCACAGCGGGCAGACGACGCTTTCGTTCGTGGCGGGAGGCACGACGGAGATCCGCACTCCCACGTACGTCTGGAACTTCCTGCGCCAGCGCCTGGAGGAGAACGACCTGCAGATCCGCCGGCTCACGCTCTGCACCGACCACAAGGGCGCGGTGTTTGACGTCCCGAGCGAGCTCGCGGAGAAGTTCGTGGCGCTGAGCGAGAACCAGGGCTCGGGGCCCACGCCCATCACCATCTCGGTCTGCGAGGAGCTCCCGGAGCTCGTCGCGAAGCCGCAGAGCGCCGGCGGGTTCGGCGGCGGGGGGCGCGGAGGAGGGTACGGCGGCGGGCGCGGCGGCCGGGGTGGCTTCTCGGGCGGACGCGGACGCGGCGGGTTCAGCCCCGGGGGACGCGGGCGCGGCGGGCGCGGCGGCGGCCGTGGGTTCGGCGGGCGCGGCCGCGGGTAAAAATGAAAACGCTCGGGACGAGGACGAGTGAGAGCGCATAGGTACCATATTCTTTTCGCGTCGCTTCGCGCGGTTTCGAAACCGCGCGACGCGACGCGCGTCGAGGTTCGCGTGAAACCAATCTTTCATCAAAAAATACGGCGTATCGCGCGCGCTCCCACGCGGACGTCGCCGCGCGTCCCCCGACCTCAAACGCGATCACTTCTTCTTCTTATCGTTCCCGTAGAAGTCGTCCAGGCTGGTGTCGTACGCCTGCATGACGAGCTCCGAGCGCACCTTCCTGGTGGTGTCCGTGGCGACACCCACCAGGATGAGCAGCGACGTGCCCGCGAAGCCCCGGAAGGTGGTGAGCCCGGTCAGGCCCTCCACCGCGGTGGGCGTCAGCGCCAGCAGACCGAGGAACACCGACCCGAGCAGCGACAGGCGCTCGAGCACGCGCGTGATGTACCCGCTCGTCGCCGCGCCCGGTCGCACGCCGGGGATGGATGCGCCCTGGCGCTTCAGCTGGTCCGCCACGTCTTTCGGTTCGAGTTGTAAAAACGTGTAGAAGTAGTTGAAGAAGCAGATGAGCGCGACGTTCACCGGGACGTACGCCGCTCCGCCGGGGTACACCGCCTTTGCGGCGCCGATGAACACCGGGTTGGGCGCGAAGCGCGCGATTGTCGCCGGGAGCGCTAAAAGCGACGAGGCGAAGATGATGGGCATGACCCCCGCGGAGTTCACCTTGAAGGGCAAAAACGCGGACTTCGCCAAGCCCCCCGCCTGGAATCGCGTGGAGTAGTTCATGGGGATCTTGCGCTCCGCCTCCTGCACGTACACGATGCCCAGCGTGGAGAGGAAAAACGCGGAGAAGAACACGGGCAGCACCGTGGCGGCGTCGCCCTTCTCCTGCGCCTGCGACAGGGTCTGCCCGAAGCTCGAGGGCAGCGAGGAGATGATGTTGGTGAAGATGAGCAGGGACGTGCCGTTGCCCAGCTTCAGCTCCGTCAGCACCTCGCCGATGTACAGCAGGATCATCGCGCCCGCGGTGAGCACCGCGGACGACTCCACCAGCCACGGCAGAGAGAAGTCCTCCACGTACGGGCGCACGTACAGGCACTGGCCCACCGCCTGCACAATCGCGAAACCGAGCGCGCCGTAGCGCTGGTACTGCTGGAACTTGCGTCGGCCAGCCTCACCCTCCTCCTTCTGGAGCTTCTTCAGGCTAGGGAACACGGACGTGAGGAGCTGCGGGAAGGGGGTTGGAGTTTTTGTTACTTTTCGCGTCACTCGTCGCGGCGCGCTCGCGCGCGGATGACGTGGTAAAAAAAAGCCGACGAAGAGACCGAACGGAGACGAAAACGGAGGGTTCGCGTACGCGCGCTCGCGGCTCAGCTTCCGTGTTCGTTTCATGGCGCGGCACGCGTGCGCGCCGAACCTCAATCGAACGAGACCTAAAAGGTCGATTCATCGCCGCGAACGCGCGCGCGCGCGTATTAAAACAAAAAAAGAACGCGAGACGGGTGGAGAGCGAAGAGAGTCGCGAGACGATACGCGAGAGCCGAATTATACTTCGCGTCGTACCTGGAAGATGATGGAGCTGTTGATGTACGGCACGATCCCGAGCGAGAAGATGCCCAGTTTCGAGATGCTCCCGCCGGTCAGCGTATCGACGTACCCGAGGACACTTCCCCCGCCCTGGAGCGATTCCGCAAACGCCGCGCGGTCGACGCCGCTGATGGGGATGTACGTCCCCACGCGCGACACGATGAGCAGCGCGAGGATCGTCCCGATCTTCCCGGGCAGGTTCCCGCCCATGAAGTTCCCGAAGAAGTCTTCATCACCCTTCTTAGAAGGCCCGCTCAGCGCGTTCACGGCGCGGCCGCGCGAGAGGGACATGATCGAGCCCGACGCGGCGACGTCCTCATCCGCGTTCCACGCGTTATCCCCGGTCTCCCACCCGATGGCTTTCCTGCCCAGCCCCAGCGGGTCCCACGTCTGCCCGTCCGCGCCCATGCCCGGCAGGTTCATCACCGCCGAGTTCACCACCGCGCGCGCCGCGACGGAGCGCGCGGGGGATCGGGCCGCCGAGCGGCCGCGAACGCCGCGCGTGCGCGCGCCATCGCGCGGAGAGGCCTCCGCGCGGACGGGCCCGTACCCTATCCTCACCTTGCGCGCGTCGCGGCGGCCGCGCAGCGCCCCGGGGGCCACCGCGCGCGATCCCAGCGACATCGCCGAGGTGGACGCCATGTTGCTCGACAAGGCGATGCGAGCTGCCCACTGCGGACGAGGTCGCGCCACTCAAAGTGCGCGCCGGCGCGCGGCAACGTCACCCGATACGCCTCGTGCAATCGAGACCTACGTGGCGAAGATCGTCCTCGAGCGCACAGGCAAACAGTCTGGGCGCGATCGCGCGACGAAACCTGCAGCGCAGGTTTCGCCCGGTCGCCGTCGCCTTCGCTTTTTCGCCCGACGGTTGCTTCAAAAGAAAAAAGATCTTCCGCCCCTTCGCCATTGGGGTTGCGCGCGAGGAGTCGCGTCGGCCATGGCGTCGACGTCGGTTACGTCGGGATCCCCGGTGATCCCCGCGGCGGCGGCCCTGTACTTTTCCCTCGAGGACGCCGCCTCCCGGGGCCTGTCGCACGATGAGCTGGCGAAGCTCCTGGACGAGAGCGCGGATTTCCTCTGCGGGTGCCTGGGCAGCTACAAGGCGCCCAACGCGCGGTCCAAGGCGGAGGTGGAGAGCGGGAGCGTGCAGTACGGCGGCGAGAAGCGCTCGCTCAACGCGTCGATACGCGAGGTGACCATCGCGGCGTCCAAAAAGCTCAACCTCGACGAGGTTCAGACCTACGCCTTGTTACGCCGGTGCCTCGCGGAGGATGGGTCCTCCGCGCCCGCCCAGCCCGCTTCGCTGGACGACGATCTCGCCGAGCGCCTCACCACGTACTACTTCAGGGAAAGACTCAGCGTGCTCAAGTGCGTGCACGCGCTGCTCATGCACGCGCAGGCGGTGGACGACGACCGAACCACGGAGCTCGTGTCTACTACGCTGGAGAGGATGTTGGAGAAGGGGCTCGAGGCGAATCTCGTCGACGGCATCTGTGCGCACCTTCTCGGCGAGACGCCGGCGCGGCCTGAGGACGCGCGGAAAAACCCGAGCGTCTCCAAGGACTGGTCCGAGCTCGCGCTGGAAGAAACGCGCGTGATGCTGGAGTGCGTGTTTTTGATGTACTACGACCGACGCACGAAGTGCTCGTCAGCGACGTTCGCGAGGCTGGCGCGCGCGTTTGAGCGCGGCGCGCTCGGCGGCGCGCCCGCCGCCGCCGCCGAGCTCGTGCGCTTCGCGCAGCAGATGGGCGGCACGAGCGGCGCGTCCGGCGCGATCGCGCAGGTGCGCGTGACGTCCGAATCGCTTAGAGCGCTGTGCGCGGTGATCCTGGTGGAGGCGCTCGACCTGGAAGGCGCGGTGGACAGAATTCAAAACCCTTCCGCGTTTGACGAGGCGCACGCCATGCTCTCGGAGGACGCCCTTTTTGAAGCCGCCGAGGCGCTCAAGAGTTGGCCCTCGGACGCCACGCACGGCCCCGTGCTGCTGGCGTGGGCCACGCTGTTGGCGCTCGCGCCCGCGGCGTCGGCGAACGGGACGCCGGCGAACGCGCTGCCCGAGTCTATAGACCCGGCGGCGGCGGCGGCGCGCGCGTCTTCGGGCGACGCCGGGTACGGCTCGCTCCTTTCGCTGCTCCGCCTTCCGCAACTCAAGGGCGTCGGAGGCATGAACGCGACGCTGCACAAGTCCGTTCTGAAGAACCTGTTAACGTCCTCCCTCGCCGCGTTTGACGTCCTCCCCGTGCACAAGCTGCGCGTAGAGGAGCTCGCGTCACTTTTAGACGTCCTGGAGGAGCTCACCGCGTCGCAGCCGGCGCTGTGCGAGCAGTTCTGGGGCGGCGCGCGTTTCGACGGACTCGAAGCGCCGCTGTACGCGCTGCTCGTCGGGTGTCGGGAAAGACACCCCGCGGACGCGACGCCCCTGCTCAGGGCGCTCACCGCGCTCGCCGAGGGGCCGCGCGCGGCGGAGTGCGCGCTGGCGTTCCTGCAACACTTGCCGTCGGTGGCGCTCCCGGCGCCCGGCGAAGCCACCGCCGGCGCCGTCGTTCCTTTGGACGAAGACGGCGCTCCGCGCAGCGAGTGGGTCGACGCGATGGCGCGATGGCGCGAGGCGCGCGAGGCGGGCGGGTCCGCGCCCCGGCCCCCTCTGCCTCCCGGGCCAGTGGCCGCGGCGGCGGACCTCGCCAGCGCGCACCTGCCCGGCGCGTGCGTGCCCCGCGGCGCGGCGGGGACCGCCCTCGCGCGCGCGGGACCGCCGGATCCCGGCGCGCGCTTTTCGACGCGCGACGACGACGACGACGCGATGCGCGACGACGACGACGGCGAAGAAGGCGGCGCTTCGCACGCGGGGGAAGGAACGGAAGGAACGAGGATATTTTCGGATGTTTCGGATATTGTCACTTGGTCCGCCCCCGCGGACGGCGCGCGCGTCCTGGTGGCGCGCCTGTGCGTCCTGTCGGTCGCGGGCATGTCCTCGGAAGGCGCCTCCGCGGCGGACGCCGCCGAGCTCGACGCGTCGCTGCGGTTCCTGACGCGCGTCCTGCGCTCGGCGCCGTCCTTCGCCGCCGCGCTCGCGGCGTGCGACGTCTCCGAAGCGGTGCCCCCGGGCTCGCCCTCGACAGCGCTCGGCGCGCTCGCCGCGGTGGTCACGGGGAGCACCTCCGACGGCGCCGCCTGGGCCACGCGCGCCGTCGCCGGAGAAGAGAGCCGCGTGCACCCCGGCGTGCGCCGCGCCGCGCTGGCGCTCGCCGCAGCCGCGCCGCTTGCGGCGGCGGCGCCGACGGCTGCGCTGGACGAGCTCACCGCCGCGCCCCTGCTCCGCGCGGACGGCGAGGCCTCCGGCGGCGCGAGTGGGCTCGCCGCGAGCGCGCTCGCGTCCCTGCGGGGCGAGGGACCCGCAGTGGGCCTGACGATGTTCGAACGCGCCGTCCTCCCGGCGGAGCGCGCCGCGGGCGAGTACCCGCTGACGCTCGCGCTGCTCAAACTGGTGGACGCGCTGCTGTCGTCGGGTGCGGGCGCGGCGCCGGCGATGACGCCGCTGCTCCAGCACACGCTGGTGGAGGTCCTCACGCAGCACGGCGCGTGGCGCTACCGCCGCCGCGCGGACCGCTGGGAGATGCACGCCACGGCGGCGAAGGCGCTGGCGTCGGCGCTCGCGCCGCGTCCGGGCCCGGCCAACGCCGCGCGCCGCGCCGCCGTCGCCGGCTTCGTCGCCGGCGACGCCGGCGCGGCGTCGGCGGCGCTCGCGCCGCTCGCGCTGGACGCCGCTGCGCTGCGCGGCATGCACGAAGAGGGCGCGTGGCGCGCCTCGGAGGTGGCCGCCGCGGAGGACGCCGTCGCGGCGACGCTCGCGCTGCTCCCGGCGCTGCTCCGCGCGCTCGAGACAAACGCGGAGACGACGGCGGCGGCGGACGCCTCCGCCGCGGCGCCCTCTTCGCCCCTCGGCGGAGGGCCTCTGGCGCGCGCTCTGCTGGTGGAGGCGCCTTGGGGTGGTCCCCCGCTCGCCGCGGCCGTCGCTTCGTACGCGGCGTACCCGTACGCCGCGGCGTGCTGCCCGCTGGCGCTCCCCGCGCTCGCCGCGCTATGCGCGTGCGCGCCGGCGGAGCCGCCGCTCGCCTGCGCGCTCCCGTCGCTCGCGCCGCGCGGCGCGCGCCGAAACGTTTTTGGGTTCGGTTCTAACGGGTTCGGCTCGACGCAGTCTCTTTCCGACAAGGAAGCGTCAGCTTCTCAGGGAAGCGGCACCGACGCAGATGCGCTGGACGCGCGCGCCGCGGTGGTCCGGGCGCTCGCGCCGGGCGCGGCGCGCGCGGACCCGGCGGCGTCGCGCGCGGCGGCGGCGTTCCTGGCGGCGGCGGCGGAGCGCCAGCCCATGCTGGCGGAGGCGCTTCTTCTGCCGGCGCGCCTTTCTCTGGGCGCGGACGGCGCCGCGTCCTCGGGATCCCTAGCCGGCGAGGAGGGCGACCCCGAAGGTTCCTTCGTGCCCCCGAGCGCGCTGGACTCGCTGTGGGCGTGCCTCGGCGAGGCCGAGGCGACGCGCGCCTCCAACCCCCGCGCGCTCGCCGCGACGACGCGCGCGACGGCGGCGCTTTACGCGGGCGGGCGCGCGCTCGCCGGCGCGGTGAGCGTTTTGCGCTCGCGCCCCGCCGAGCTCGTGGCGCGCCTCGAGGCGTGCCTCCCTCCGCTGAACGACGCGGAGACTGACGCGGAGACTGACGACGAGGCCGAGGCGCACAGGTTCGCCGCGGAGGCGGACGCGCTGGCCGTGCTCGCCGCGGAGACGGCGGCGGCGATGAGAGGCGCCGAGACAGAGAGTCGAGTCGAGGCCGAGTCGAGCGCGGCGGCGGCGGCGATGGCTCGCTGGTGCGCGCGGCGCGCCGACGGAGGGGAGAGCGCGTTGCTCGTTTGGTTGCGGAGGTGGTTAAAGCCGCGCCGCGCCGCCGGCGTCTTCTCGGCCGCGCGCTCGCGCGCGCACGCCGTCGCGCTGCGCGCGGCGGCGGACGCCGAGCGCGCGGCGGCGACGCGCGCCGTCGCCGGCTTCGGCGCGCCCCGCGCCGCCTCGGCGCGCGCGTCGCTCCCGGATGCGACGCTGGAGTCGAACGCGGCGGCGGCGGGGCGCGCGCTGCTGGCGCACGCCGCCTCCGCCGAGCTCGTCGCGGCGAGCGCGGCGTCCTCCGGGACGCCGGACCGCATCGCCGTGCTGGAGACGGTCGCCGCCGCCGCGGAGTCGGCCGCGGAGGGGCACGCGCGCCCGAGGGCGGCGCACGACCCCGTCGGGCGCGCGCTGGAAGCGGCGCGCGACGCGCGCCTCGAACGCGCCGTCCTGGCGCCGCCGCCGCCGGGCGCCTTTTGCGGCGCGCCCGAGTTCGGCGGCGACTTTTTGTTCGACGCGTCCTGGGTGGAGCGCGCGACCGGCGGCGCCGTGGGATCTTCCGACGCGTTCTCCGAAGAAACAAGCGCCTGGGGGGCGCCCGCGGGGCCGCTCGCCGCGCCCGGCCGCGCGGCGGCGGCGGCGCTGCGCGCGGCGGGCCGCTCGGCGTCGCGCGCCGCCGCGCAGCTGGCGGCGGTTTCCGCCGCGGTGGACCTGCTCGCAGCGGCGGCCGGTGGACCGGCGTCCGACGCCTCTCGCGACGCCTTTTTGTTCGTGGACGCCGCGCTGGACGACCTGGCAGTCGTCGACACGTCCGTCGGCGCGAAACACAAAAGAGGCGCGCGGGAACCCGCGGGGCTTCTCGGCGCGTGGCCAAAGGCCGAGCGCGCGGCGGCGGCGTTTGCTGCGCTGGCGGCGTTTGACGACGCGCTGGGGGCTTCCGAGGAGGAGGGCGCGGATTTCTTCGCGCGGCTCGCCGCCGAGCTCGCCGACGCCGCCGCGCTGCTGGTGCGGGTCTGGGCCGCCGCTGAGGACACGGATTCCTTAAAAAACGCAAACAAAGAAGCACGTTCCGAGACGGAGGCGTTCGAGATGGCGCGCGCCGTCGCGCGCGCCGCCGCGCGCGCGCTCGCGCGCCGAGGCGACGTCGCCGCCGGGCCCGCGAAACCCGCGAGCGCGGCGTACGCGCGGCCGCTGCTCGCGGCGACCGTCTCGGCGATTCGCGCGTGGCGCGCCGCCGCGCCCCCCGCGGACGCCTCCGCCGGCTCCGCTCCCGCCGGAAGTCAGCGGCTGGTGGAGGCTGCCGAGCTGGGCCAGAGCTTGTGGCCGCTCATGCCCGTGCTCTGCGCGGCGGGGGCGACGCCCGCCGGCGGCGAGGACGGCGCGCTCGCGCTCGGCGTTTTGCGAGAAATCTGCGACGGCTTGCTGTCTCCCGCCGCGCTCGCCGAGGCGGCGAAGGGCGGCGCGACGTTCCTCCCCCCCTTGGCGCCGCCGAGGCGGCGGCGCGCGGCGCGAGGCGCGCCGAGCGGAGGCGCCGAGAGGAGGCGGCGCGCGGGAGCGGGGTCGTCGCGCGACGGACCGTCGCGCTCGCCGGCGGAGCGTCTCCTCTCGTCTCCGCGCGATTTTCTCGGCGTCTCGTCGCGTCTCGTCTCGTCGTTCCATGTATTTTCTTCGCTCCCGTTCGCCGAGTTCATGGACGAAGAGGACGAGCCTCTTCACGAGAAGAGCGTCGGTTTCTCGGCGACGGCGCTGCGTCCGTTCCTGGACGCCGCCGAGGCGGACGCCGCCGCGCGCGAGATCTCCGCGCGTTCGCGAAGTTTGCGCGAGGAGCACTCCGCGCGAAAAAAAGCCGTCGACGAGAGCGACGAAAACGTCTCAGACGCTTTTCTCGGCGCAAAAGCGGTTTTCGGCGGCGCGGAGGTCCCGGCGGCGCTCGCTCTGTGCCTGGACCTCGCGCGCGGGGGTCCCGAGGGCGCCGACGCGCTGCACCGCGCGGGCCTGCTTCCGCAGCTCGGCGCGCTGTGCGAGCGGCTGTGTCTCGAGAGACACAGAGGGGAGGGCGAAGCGTTTGGGAAAAAAAGCGTGACGGGGATTGACGGGGATTGGTCCGAACGCGGAGATCACGACCCGGAAAACCCGGCGTTTTTTTACGACCCCGAGCGCGTGTACCGGCTGGCGCTGCGCGTCGCGGCGACGCTCGCCGGCGCGGCGAGCGAGACGTTCGTGGAAGCGGACGCCGCCGAGTCCCCCGCCGCGCGCCGCGACGCTCTCGACGCGCTCGTGTCTTTCGCGACGCGCGACGTCATCGCGGACCGGCTGGAGGACGCGCTCGCGCCCGCGGAGGTGACCTCCGCGTCGCTCGCCGAGGCGGAAACCTCCGCCGCGTTTCTGCACGCGCTCGCCGCCGCCGCCGAGGCGCCCTGGCAGATCGCCGCGCCGAAACACCGCGCGCGCGCGCGCGCGGCGGCGGCGGCGTTCCTGCAGTGGGTCGCGTCGCCTCCGCCGCGGCGCGGCGTGGCGTGCGCGCCGGCGACGCCGCGCGAGCGCGAGCTGCAGAGATCGCCCCCCGTAATAGGGTGCTCCACCGGCTGGTTCCTGAGCTGCGCCATCGGCTCCGCGCCGGCTTCGGCGGCGCCGGGCGCGGCGGCGGTGGCGGCGGCGGTGGCGGCGGCGGGCGACGCGCCCGTCGGCGACGCGCACTCCGAGACGCTCGCCGCGCGCTTTTACGCCACCGCCGCGCGGTGCGCGGCGTTCCTCGCCGCCTTCCCGCGCGTCGACGCGCACGCGCTGGTGGGCCGCGAGGCGCTCGAGAGCCTCGAGCGCCAAGCCGTCGCGCTCAAGATGGAGCTCGACCGAAGGTTGGAGGGCGCGCGCGAGCGGAGCTTTGAAAAAGACGGCCATTTCGACGACGCGGCGGTTGCGCGCGCGTTCGGCGGCGCGCTGCGCAACGTCACCGACGCGCTGTTCCGCGCGAGCTCGGACCTGGCGCGGCTGGAGGATGGAGAGGCGTCGCCGTACCCGCCAAACGCGTTTGGCTCGGGGAGACTGGACGCGTCGTTCTCGCTCATCACGCAGATGAGCTGGAAGGCGACGCCCGCGCAGCCCGCGCCGACGGGCTGACGAAGGCGAGGCTCCAAAAAAAGAAAAGGCGCGATGGGTGGATGCGTATCGTGTACCATTCGCGTGATGTGAGGTATGTATTTTCTTATTCGATCGAACATTACAATCAGTGCCTTTACCGTCCGAACGTTCGGCTCGTCCCGGCGCGCTCCGCGACGATCGCGTAATGTGGGCACCTCGCCTGTCGTCGACCTGTCGACGGCGCTCGCGAAAAATCGTTTCAAAAAAAACAGTTGGCACCGGGCGTTCTCTCCGGCGCTCCGTCACAGCGCAGACCGCGCGCGGGGCGCGGAGCTTCTTGTGGCCCTTCCCCATGGTGTTCGCGGAGTCCTCGGCGTTCGGCGCCGACGGCGACGGCGTCACGCTGAAGAAGAACCGCTTCCTGAGCACCACGCGCGAGGATGAGGATCTGAATCAGTACTGGTACAGCAACCGCAGCATCGACGCCATGGTGCGCGACGTGGAGACGGTGTGCGCGTCCGAGGACACCAAGGCGTGTTTCCTGAGCACGCCCAGCGTGTACTTCTCGCTGAGCAAAGACGTGCGCGCGCGGTCGTGGTGCTTCGACCTGGACGAGCAGTGGAACAGCGACCGCGGGTTCGTGCGGTACGACTTCAACGCGCCGGTGGATTTCGCCAACGCGGAGGCGCTCAAGGGGACGTTCGACATGGCGGTGATCGACCCGCCGTTCATCACGCGCGAGGTGTGGGAGAAGTACGCGGAGACGGCTCGGTTCCTGTTAAAGCCCGGCGGCGCGGTGATGGGGAGCACCATCGCGGAGAACGCGGGGTTCATGAAGGAGCTGCTCGACTGTGAGCCGCAGACGTTCATGCCCTCCATCCCGACGCTCGTGTACCAGTACAAGTTCTACGCCTCCTACCCGTCAAAGTCGCTGCGCGAGAAGAACCCCGAGATTCCCGATGACGAGTAAAACGCTATGTATGATATATGATAACACCACGGACGTACCCAGTACCAGTCGTCACACTCCTTCTCACGATCACTTCTTCTTCGGCGGCCTGCTCGCCTTCTCCTCCACGCCGCTCGTGCCGAAGCGGTTCCGCAGCACCGCCATGACATCCTCCACCGCGACGCCCTGCAGGTTGAGCAGCACCAAAGAGTGGTACAGCACATCCGCCATCTCGCTCGCCGCGCGCTCGGCGCCCTCCTCCTTTTCCCACGACTCGCACAGCTCGCCAGCCTCCTCCCTAACTTTGCTGCACAGCAACTCGGGGTTCTCGAGCAGACGTTTCGTCCACGAGGGCTTGTCCCCCTCCTTCGTGACCTCCAAACGGCGCCGCGCGATGGTCGCCTCGAGCTCGTACAACGTCGACAGCGCCTCCTCTTCGCCGTCGCGCGTCCCGCCGCCGTCGACGGCGGCGGCGCCGTCGGGGCCGTCGACGCGCGAGTAGTAGCAGGTGTGCGCGCCGGTGTGGCAGGTGGGCCCGTCCGGGACGCCCATGTAGATGAGCGAGTCCTTGTCGCAGTCGATGTGCACGCTCTTGACGCTGATGAAGTTGCCGCTCGTCTCGCCCTTGGTCCACTGCGCTTGGCGCGAGCGCGAGAAGAACGTCGCTTTCTTCGCCGTGATGGTGGTGCGCACGGCGGTGCGATCGGCGAACCCCTGCATCAGGATCGCGCCCGTGTCCACGTCCTGCGCGATCGCCACCACGAGGCCCTTGTCGTCGTACTTCAGGCCGTCCAGGAACGCCTCCACGCGCTCGGGGGATTCCGCCGCGGCCGCGACCACGCCGCGGCCCGCGGCCGCGGCGGCGCCGCGAGTGGGCGCGACGGTCCGCGGCTTGGACGCGCGGGCGGCGGAGTGGGCGTGATCCTTGCCGCAGCCGGCGTGCGCGCGCACGACGAGCGCGCCGCGGAGGGGGGCGGGGGACAGAACAGCGCGGGCGGCCATGGTGCGTGCGTCGAGCCGACGGCCGGAAGGGGAGGCGCGGAGTCGCTTGAGGACTGGACGCGCGGCGGGGTGTGACGGAGCGGCCGACGGATTGCGGAATATCCGCAACCGGATGAAGCGCCGGACGTTCTCAACTTCTCACGCGCGTTTCAAAGCCGAAAGACCGACCGTTGAGGACTCGTTTGTTCGTTTCGCGCGTGCTTCTCGGAAGCGCCGCTCGCGGGCCCCCACACGCGCACCGCGCGCGGCGAGTGACTCGAAGCCTCTCGACGGCTTCCGAGATCGCGCTCGCGCGTGCCTTCGACGCGCGATGTCGCTCTCCGGCGCGATGTGCAGCGTCATGATGTACAGCAATCTGGCGCTGGGCGCGACGAACAATGTCACGCTGGAGTTCTCCACCCCCCACGGCATCGCGCCCGACGGCGTGTTGCTCTGCGCCACCGCGCTCGACCACCGCTTCGACCGCTCCACGTTCGTCGTGAACGCGCTCGAGGAGGGCGGCTCGCAGTTCCTCGCCGGCGTCTCGCAGACCGTCGCGGGCGCGACGGACGCCGACCTGCTCTCCGTCCGCGCCTTCAGCGGCGCGACGATTTGGAATCACCGCCCGG